>DHCMJ07802__coassemble_816_pt1 | contig 42105 bp, 31 predicted proteins | sample DHCMJ07802__metabat2_low_PE_013 | metagenome-assembled genome bin DHCMJ07802 | reverse complement strand
AGAGCAGCGGAGAAATGAAAAACCCCGCGCCATCGCGATGATGGGCGGGGTTTTCCCCTGCGGCGGTCCGCAGCCAAGCAACGCTTAGCTGTTGGGACGCTTGCCGTGGTTCGCCTTCTTCTTGCGGCGATCCTTGCGCTTGCGGCCACGCTTGCTCATTGTGCGCTCCTCCGGTCGTGGTGAATTCAACCTGGCCAGTCTACTACGGCCGGGTCGGGGAACCTAAGTCCCGGTGGGGCCTAGACCGTGGTCCGGGCGGTGCGGCGGGTGCGGCCGCGGTTGCGGCGGCGCTTCAGCGCGCGGCGCTCGTCCTCGGACATGCCGCCCCAGACGCCCGCGTCCTGGCCGGTCTCCAGCGCCCACGCGAGGCACTGCGAGGTGACGGGGCAGCGGTTGCAGACGACCTTGGCCTTCGCGATCTGGGCGAGGGCCGGGCCGGAGTTGCCGACCGGGAAGAACAGCTCGGGGTCTTCTTCGCGGCAAACTGCCTTGTGGCGCCAATCCATGACTAAATCTCCTTCGTTCGAAACCCGGGTGCGGGCACGGGGGCGCGGGCGCGGCTCGTGGCTGCGCCAGCGACTGTGGTGGGCCCCATGCATGTGATGAAACGTGCGGATGGTGTTCTTCCGGCGTGCATTCCCGGCATCGGGAATCAGGGGTTCGCCGTCGGATCCGCGGACCGCGGGCGCGTCACGCCCGTCGGTCGAATGCGGGTGGAGGTATTCGCTCCCCCCGCGGTCCTGATGAATGATGACATGTCATGACGCACTTGTGAAGACCTTCGCGCGAAAAAGTGCGGAACGTCACAAACAAGTGAACTGAGGGTTACATCTGCAGGTGAGCGGCCTGTGGCGAACGAAACTGGCGGTTAACGCCGTCCGCCGCGGCGGGGCAGGGACAGCGCGCGGATGCGGCGGTCGAGCATCGCGCCGAGGCGGAGATACCAGGCCTTGTCGCCGACATCCTCGCCGTACTCCCGCGTTTCGGCGGGCGCGATGAAACGCACCGCGTCCCGGGCGCAGGTGATCTCCAGCTCCGAGCGCTCGTCGACGTATTCGCCGTCGATCTGGAACTTCAGGGGTTCCGGGGAGGTCAGGGTGACCACGTCGACGTCGTCGTCGCGAAGCTCCCTTTCCTCTACCTTGAGCAAACGCCACAGCGCCTGGCCCGCGCCGGCCAACCGCAGCGCGGCGACCATGCCCTTGGGGCCGTGGATCGAGGTGAGGCCGTAGAACCCCAGGCCCCCGCTGAGCTTGGTGTTGGGGTTGGTCACCACCGCCAAATCGCCGAGGAAGGTCCACGGGTTGGAATTGGAGACCACTGCCATCGGCAGATCCTCGCCGAGCAGCTCGCCGTCGGCATGGGCGGTGATGCGCGGCGGATTGGTGCGCATGCGGTTCCAGGCGCCCAGGCCCGTGGGCACGTAGCGCAGGGGATTGGCGCTGACGCCGCCGGCGCGCAGGTCCTCCATGTGGGAAATGACCTCGGCGTCGACGCCCAGGCCCGCGTTGACCACGAACCACCGGCCGGCGGCCCGGCCGACGCTGATCGCCCGATCCTCGCCCGAGCGCAGCAGATCCGCGATGACCCGCGCGGCCAACTTCGGGTCGCGGGGCAGACCCAGCGCGCCGGCCAGAACGTTGGCGCTGCCGGAGGGGATCACCGCGATGGCGGGAATCTCGTCGGCGCCGCGGACCGGGCGTCCGTCGGGCGATGCGCCGAGGAGGCCATTGACCACCTCGTTGACGGTGCCGTCGCCGCCCATGCACACCACGACATCGCACTCGTCGCGGGTCAGGCCCGTGACGATGGCGGTCGCATGTCCCGGATGGCCGGTGAACACCGACCGCAGGTGCAGCCCGGGAACGCCGCGCAGTTGGGCGACCACCGTCCGGGTGAGGGATTCGGTGATCGACGTGGAGTTCGGATTGGAAATCAGAAGGGCGCGCACGAGTTCCATCGTAACGGGCGATATGGTGATGACGTGAACAGCCGAAATTCCGCAGCCAACCGTCCCGCGCCCATGGAGGCGCCCCGCTCCGTTTTCGCCGGCGCCTGGATCGCGGTCGTGGAATGCACGATCGGCCTGGGCTACGGCGTGTTCCTCATGATCCGCGACTTCCAGGGCTACGAAGACCCCGGCGCCGTCATCTCCGGCTGGGGCACCGCACTCTGGTTCTACTTCATCTTCGGCGCCGTCCTGGCCGGCGCGGTGTTCCTGCTCATGGGCAACCGCTGGGGGCGCGGGCCCATCGTCATGCTGAACCTGTGCCTGGCCGGCGTGGCCTTCTACATGTTCACCTCGGGCGCCATCGCACTGGGGATGGTCACCGCGCTGTTCGCGCTGAGTGCCCTGGCCTGCATGTTCAACCCCAAGGCCGTCGACTGGGCGGCCTCCGCCCACGGGGCCTGACGGGCGCTCACGCCTGGCTGGGGCGCAGGCCCACCAGCTGGTCGCCCCGCTTTTCGACGATCATGTCGCCGGCGACGGCCGTGGTCACGGATTCCCCCTCGGGAAGTGACGGGCGGGCGACGGGGACGACGCCCGTGATTTCGCCGTTGTCCCAATTCACCCGTGCCAGGCCGCCCCGGACGGGCACCAGGAGTTCATCGCCGACGGCGACGCCGGTGCCCAGCGCATCGGGGATGACGAACGCGAGCGAGAGATCGTCGGGGCGGAACGCGGCCAGCGCGGATCCGGTGAACCACGTCATGTGGTGGGGGAGATCGGCGGTGGCGGCGACGGGGACGTCCAAGGGGGCGCCGTCGAGCGGGGCAGCCGGGAGATCCTCCGGCGCCGGCCGCCACGACGGGCCGGGGACGCCCTCGAGCGAATAGGTGCGGACTTCGCCGTCGACGAGGACGGCCGCGGACAACTGGCCGATGGCCACCAGGCGGGCGGGGCCGGGCAGCTCGACGTCCGAATGGACCTCGGGGGTGCGCGACTCCTCTGGGGTGACCTCCTGCAGGACCAGGCGGTGGCCGTCGGGGCAGTCGTTGACCACCGCGAGCACATCGCCGCGGGTCAGGGCGTCGGCGATGGCGCAGCCCGGGTGGGGCTGCATGCCGGGCTCGGCAGACGCCTCGACGTCGCCGTACTCGACCGTGCGGACCAGGTCATCGCGCCACAGCTCGACCATGCGGTCGTCGCGCACGCCCGCGCGGTCGTTGGAGCGGACGGGCTCGACCTCGTCCGAGGACAGCCCGCGGCGGGTGCCCGCGTAGGAGCCGTCGCCGGCGTTCAGGGCCGTGACCTCGCCGCACCCTGCGGGGCCGCGGAACACCGCGACGACGCGGCCGTCGGAGATCATCGCCTCGCACAGCGGGATGTCGCGGTGGTACGACCACACCTCGTCGCCGGTGCCGGGATCGATCGCCGTGACGCCGTGGTCATCCGCCGCGATGGCCAGGCCATCGACCGTGAACGGCGCCGTGGAGTTGGGGGCGTCGGCCGACCACACCTCGGTCAGCGAGGCGGGCACCGCGGCCGGCGCGGGGGAAGCCGCGATCGGGGCGTCGGCGACGACGTGGTCGACCCCGCGGGCGGGGGCCCGCCACCAGGTCCAGGCGACGACGGCGACGACCGCGGCGACGATCAGCGCGGCCGCGATCCGGTTCCGGTTCATCGACGGCGCCGGCGGTCCCCGCCATCCCGGCCGCCATGGCTTCCGCGGCCGCCGCGGCCACCGCGATCGCGCCGATCACCGCGGTCCTTGATGGGCCGCGACCCCAGCACCGGGCGGGCGGGGCCGACGGACTCGCCCGCATCCTCGGGCACGTCGAGGGCCTCGAGGAATTCCGGCGAGGTGGAGAACCACTGCGGGGGCTCCGGGAAGCCGAGGCCCAGGGCGTCGTCGATCATCTTCCAACGAGGCAGCTCGTCCCAGCCGACGAGCGTGACGGCCGTGCCGGTGTTGCCCGCGCGGCCGGTGCGGCCGATGCGGTGCACGTAGGTCATCTCGTCCTCCGGCACCTGGTGGTTGATCACGTGGGTGACGTCGTCGATGTCGATGCCGCGGGCGGCGACGTCGGTGGCCACCAGAACGTCGACGTCGCCCGACCGGAAGGCGTTGAGCGACTTCTCGCGGGCGGGCTGGCCCATGTCGCCGTGGACGGCCGTGGCCTTGAAGCCGCGCTCGCCCAACTGCTCGGCGACCGACGCCGTGGAGCGCTTGGTGCGCGCGAAGATGATGGTGCGGCCACGGCCCTCCGACTGCAGGATGCGGGCGATGACGGGCAGCTTGTCCATCTGGTGCGACTGGAAGATCACCTGGCGGGTGGTGGCGTGGATGCTCGCCTCCGATTCGCCCGACTCCGCGCGGATGTGCACCGGGCGGTCCATGAACGTGCGCGCGAGGTTGAGGATCGGCCCCGGCATGGTGGCCGAGAACAACATGGTCTGGCGGCCCTCGGGCACGGCCCGCAGGATCTTCTCGATGTCCGGCAGGAAACCGAGGTCGAGCATCTCGTCGGCCTCGTCGAGGACCAGCACGCGCACCGCACCGAGGTTGAGATTTCCCCGCTGGTGCAGGTCGATCAGGCGCCCCGGGGTGCCGACGACCACGTCGACGCCCGACTCCAGCACGTCGATCTGCTCGTCGTACGGGCGGCCGCCGTAGATGGTGGTGACGCGCAGGCCGACGGATTCGGCGATCGGAGTGATGTCCTCGCCCACCTGCACCGCCAGTTCGCGGGTGGGGACCACGATCAGGGCCCGCGGGGTGCCGTCGGGCTCGGGCACCCGGGCGTCGTCGAAGACCCGGTCGATCAGCGGCACGCCGAAGCCCAGGGTCTTGCCCATGCCCGTGCGGGCCTGGCCGATGATGTCGGTGCCGTCCAGCGCCAGCGGCAGCGTCAGCTCCTGGATGGCGAAGGTCCGGGTGATGCCCCCCGACGCCAGGGCGTCGCAGATTTCCGCGGCGACCCCCAATTCGACGAACGTCGGCGCGGGACGGTCTGCCACCGGAATCTCCTTCATGCTGGGTGCTGCTCGGTCGTCCCCGATACTAGCCGTGGTGGCGCGGGTTATGATGTCCCGCATGGACATCACCATCGGATTCGTTGACAACCCCCGCGAACTGAACATCGCCGGAGTCGAGGGCGGCCGGGAGCTGGCCGCCTCCATTCCGGATCGCCTCGCGGCCGGGGAGGGCGTCCTCGAGCTCGTCGACGGCGCCGGTAAGACCCACTTCGCGGTCATCGCGAAGATCGCGTACGTGCAGGTCGGCCCGGCGGCGCCCCGCCAGGTCGGCTTCATCGCCTGATCCCGCGTTTTCGGATCGGTCGTCGCCCGCACATGAGCAGAGAATCCTTTTTCGTCCGGTTCGCACGGAAGTGGGGATGGCGCGCATACGCCATCCCCGTTCTTCTGGTGCTCACCGTCATCGTCGTCGCCGACGTCATCCGCGACGTCCGCGGCGAGGAGACGGGAATGTCGGCGGCGACGAGCGAACTCCCGCAGGGCCCCGTGCCCGAGGGCGGGTACGCCGAAAACCTGGACGTGGGGCAGCTGCCCCCGGGCGGCCCGTTCACCGAGGACTCGTCCGGCGTGTTCGTCCCCGTCGACCTCGTGTCGGATCAGGTGGGCGCGGGCGAGGACACCATCATGCGCTACGCCGTGGAGATCGAGGACACGGTCGACCCGGTGCGTTTCGGCGGCGCCGACGCCTTCGCCGGGATGATCGACGCGACGCTGGCCGACGAACGCGGCTGGATCCGCGACGACGCCTTCGCGTTCCGGCACGTCGCCCGCGACGACGACCCGGACCTGATCTTCCAGCTGACGTCCACGGACACCGCGCACCGGGAGTGCGGGTACGAGATCCCGCTGGAGACCAGCTGCTCGATTTCCGACCCCACCGGCGACGGCCCGACCAGGGTGCTCATCAACGAGGCCCGCTGGGTCCGCGGCGCCCTGCCCTTCGAGGGGGACCTGGGCGCCTACCGCCAGTACCTGATCAACCACGAGGTCGGCCACGCCATCGGCTACGCCGCCCACGAGTCGTGCCCCGGCCCCGGCGCCGTGGCGCCGATCATGATGCAGCAGACGCTGTCGCTGGACAATTCCGAATTGCACAAGCTCAATCCGAACGAGGTGTACCCCGATGACGGAGCCCGCTGCGCGCCGAACCCCTGGCCCTACCCGCTCGGCTGATCCCGGTTTCGATCCGGATCGTTATGCCCGGCACCTGCCGATCCCCGGTTTCGGCGAGGAAGGCCAGCGCCGGCTCGCGGGCGCGAGCGTCCTCATGGTCGGCGCCGGCGGCCTGGGGTCTCCGGTCGGCCTCTATTTGGCGGCGGTGGGCGTCGGAAAGCTCACCATCGTCGATGATGACCGCGTCGACCTGACCAACCTGCAGCGGCAGGTCATCCACCGCGTCGCGGACATCGACCGGCCGAAGGTGGAATCCGCGGCCGAGCGGATGGCCGCGCTGAACCCCGACATCGAGATCGCCACCGTCGACGTGCGGCTCACGCCCGACAACGTCGACGGGATCATCGCCGGCCACGACCTGGTCATCGACGGCACGGACAATTTCGAGACCCGCTACCTGGTCGGCGACGCGTGCCGGCGCGCCGGCATCGTCGAGGTGTGGGGCACCATCCGCCAGCTCGGCGGTCAGGTCAGCGTGTTCGGGCTGGACCTGGGCGGCGGTCGTCGCGTGTGGCTGCGCGACCTGTACCCGGAGCCGCCGGCGCCCGAGACGGTGCTGACGGCGGCGCAGACCGGCATTTTGGGCACGGTCCCGGGGACGATCGGCACGATCATGGCCACCGAAGCGGTCAAGGTGATCACGGGGCTCGGCGAGCCGCTGTCGGGGCGCGTGCTCTTCTACGATTCGGCGGCGATGTCCTTCCGCGAGTTCCGGTTCGCGGGGGACGCGGGGGAGGTCCGATGACGGGCACGCCCCCCGCCCACGTGCCCGAGGCGTTCGGCGTGTCGGGCAGCCCCGAGCCGGCCGGCCCCGCGTGGGACGACGGTTGGATCTACGGCGACGTGGTCATTTCCGCGGTCGCGGACTCCTCGCGCGCGGCGTGGTCGGCGAAGCTGCTGGAGATGCTGGTCGTCGACGGCGTGGACGTCGCCCATCCGGTGCGCACCAGCGACGGCCGCCACGTGCTGGCGGGGTGGCGCGCGCGGCAGCATCGCCCGGGCCGCCCGGAGCCGCGGGCGGACGAGACGATCGTGGCCTGCGGGCGCCTCGACGAGGCCTTGGCCGGCATCGAGCGCCCCCGTTTCCTGGCCCGCGGCGGCGGCGACGTCTTCGACATGTGCGACCGCGCGGCGTGGGCCGAGGACCCCATCGAACAGCTCGAGGGGCTGCTGGATCCCGCTGCGGTGCCGCGCGGGGACGCGGCCGAGGCGTTGGCGGCCGCGGGCGGCCTGATCTGCCTGCGGGGCCAGCTGCGCGCGGAAGGACAGCTGGTGCACGGGGATCCGGTGGGCACGTTGCTTTACGACGGGGCCGCGGCGCCGTTGCTCGTCGACGTCGTCCCGAGGTGGCATCCGGCGGGCTGGACCTCCGCCGTGGCGGCCGTCGACGCGCTGGCGTGGGGAGGGGCCGACGAGGATCTGCTGGGCAGGTTCGATCACGTCCCCCATTGGGATGCGCTGTTGGCGCGGGCGATCTGCCATCGGCTGTTCCTCCACGCCGCCCATCCGGGTTCGCGGCCGGCCGCCTGGCGCGGTTTGGCGCGGGCGGCGGAGCTGGTGCGGGCGCGGCTGTAGTCGGCCGCCGGCGGTTTTCGCGGGCCACCGGCAGGCGGGGAACGTCCGTTCGAACGGATCCCCGTCGTGTGCCATGATGGGCGCCATGAGCGAGATGCCGATGGTGCGGTTGACGGAGCCCGGGGCTCCGGCGCAGCGGACGTGGGAGGGGCCGGTGGCCGCCCTGTTTCCGGGGGACGACCGCCTGTCGGAGCTGAAGGTCCCGGGCGAGGCGTGGCAGGTCGTCGGCGGGCCCGGAACGGGAAAGTCGGCGCTGCTGGTGGATCTGGCTGCGGCGCATGTGGCGGCGGGGTGGGCCGCCGATTCCGTGCAGGTGCTGGCGCCGTCGAAGGAGGCGGCGTCGCGGTTGCGCGACGACGTGGCTCGCAGGCTGCCGAAGTCGTCCGGGGCTGGATCCGGTGGCATGGTGCGCGCGGTGCATTCGCTGGCGTTTGCGCTGGTGCGCGCGGCTGCGGTGCGGGTGGGCAAGCCGGAGCCGGCACTGGCGACGGGTGCGCGGCAGGATGCGGTGATCCGTGAACTGCTGGAGGGCCACGCCGACGCCGGCGGGGCGTATTGGCCGGAGCGCCTGGTGCCGGCACTGCGCATGCGCGGCATGGCGCGGCAGTTGCGCGATTTGCTGTTGCGGGCGGCTGAGCGGGGCGTCGGAGCCGACGAATTGGAGAGGCTCGGCGAGGTGCACGGGATCGCCGAATGGGTCGCGGCGGGGACGTTCCTGCGCGAGTACCGGCGCGTGATGCGGCTGGCGTGGCACGAGGAACTCAATGCCGCGGAACTGGTGTCGGCGGCGGTGGCGGCCGTCGACGCCGATCCGTCGTTGATCGCGGAGGCCGGCATCCGCGTGCTGTTGGTCGACGATGCGGAGCATCTGGACCCCCAATCGGCCGAGTTGATCCGCCGGCTGCTGCCGGCCACCGAGGTTGCGGTGGTCACCGGCGACCGGGATCAGTCGGTGCTGCGGTTCCGCGGCGCGGATTCGGAGTTCCTGGACACCGTCGCGGATCCGGAGCGGCGGATCGTCCTGCATTCCTCCCGCCGCTGCACCCCGGAGATCGCCGTGGCCGCCAACCGCGTGTCCGGGCGGTTGCCGGGGAACCCGCCGGAGCGGGGCATCCGGGGCACCCGCTTCGACGGGGAGCGGCCGGCGGCGCGGGTGGTCGTGCACGACACGGGGATGGGGGAGAAGGCGACCATCGCCGACTTCCTGCGGCGGGCCCACCTCGAGGACGGGGTGGCGTGGAGCGACATGGCCGTGCTGGTGCGTTCCGGCGCGGGTGAATCGGCGCTGCACAGGTCGCTGGCGCGGGCGGGCGTGCCCGTGCGCATGGATCCGACGGACGTGGTGCTGGGCGAACAACGGATGGTCTCCGCGCTGGTGCTCGCCTTGCGGGCCGTCGACGAGGGACTGGAGCCGTCGGAGTGGGAGCGCCTTCTGACGGGGCCGCTGGGCAACGCCGACCCCGTGACCCTGACGCGGCTGGTCCGCGGCGTCCGGCGCGCCGATCTGGCGGGGGAGCGGGCCATGGACCGCATCATCGGCCTGCTGGCGGCGGAGCGGCGTTCGGCCGAGCAAGAGGAACTTCTCGCCGGACTGCCCGAACGCGAGCGGGACGTGCTGGCCGGGCCGTTGCGCATCCTCGACGCCGGCCGCGCCGCCCGCGACGAGGGGCCGGAGGCCGTCGCTTGGGCGTTGTGGGAGGCGTCGGGCTTGGCCGATCACCTCATGGCCGTGTCGCTTCGTGGTGGCGCGGCCGGGTCGGCGGCGGACCGGGACCTGGACGGGGTCATGACCTTCTTCGATTTCCTCGGCGACCTGGTCGAGGGGGACCCGTCGGTGACCATCGCCGCCGTGGTCCGCGAGATCGCGGCGCATGAATTGCCGACCGGCGCCCGCGACCGCCGCGGCGCCGAGCGGGAGGCGGTGGTCATCCTCTCGGCCCACGCGGCGCTGGGTCGCGAGTGGGAGGCCGTCGCCGTGGCCGGGGTGCAGGAGGACGTGTGGCCGTCGTTGGGCCGGACGGGGTCCGTCGTCGGGCAGCAGGAGCTGGTCGATTTGCTCGACGACGGCATCGAACCGGGTACGCCGGTCTCGCACGCGGCCGAAAGGCTGGCCGAGGAACGGCGGCTGTTCCACGTGGCGGTGTCGCGTGCGCGGCGTCGTCTGCTGGTCACGGCCGTCGATGCGCCTGACGACGAGGGCGCGCCGAGCCGGTTCCTCGGTGAACTCGGCGAAGAGGTGGAGTTGCGCGGAGCCGCCGGAGCCGCCATCGCCGCCGAAGCTGCCGGAACCGCTGATGGAGATGCCGCGGCGGGAATCGGCGATGGCGACGACCCGGTGGACGTGCCCGTGTCCGAGAGCACGGAGCGCATCTCCAGGGTCCTGTCCATGGGGTCGCTGCTCGCGGAGCTGCGTGCCGCCGTGCTGTCCGACTCCGCGGGCCCCGCCCGCCGCGCCCGGGCGGCCCGCCAATTGGCGCGCCTGGCGGAGGACGGGGTGCCCGGCGCAGACCCCTCCCAGTGGTGGGGGCTGGCGGGCCCCAGCACCGATGAGCCGGTCGCGCAGCCGCCGGTGCGGGTCAGCCCGTCGAAGGTCGGCAAGGTCCTGGAATGCCCGCTGCGGGCGATGCTGGAACAGCCGTCCTCGTCGGATCAGATGGCGCTGGGCACGGCGTTTCACCGTGTCGTCGAGGCGCTGGAAGACGGCGTCGCTGTGGCGGATGCGACGCAGTCGCTGGTCCGCGCACTGCCGGAGCTCGTCGATGAGCCGGAGTGGCGCATCGGGGCCATGGAGCGGGAGTGGGCCGACGCCGTTGGTGCGTGGGAGGCGTGGACCGCCGGATCGTCGCCCGTCGGCACCGAAATCGACGTGCGCGTGCCCGTGGGCGACGACGCCGTCATCGCCGGGCGCATCGACCGGCTTGAGGAGCACCCCGAAGGCGGCTACACCGTCGTGGACGTCAAGACGGGGGCGAACGTGCCTTCGGCCGGGGACGTCGAGGACAACCCGCAGTTGGCCGTCTATCAGCTGGCGCTGTCCGAGGGGCGTTTCGAGGCCGACGGCCCGGGCGGCGGCGGGAGCGGGGACGCCGGGGCGCGGATCGTCGGGGGCGAGGGGCTGGCGACCGGCGGCGGCAAGCTCGTCTACCCGCGCAAGCCCGTCGCGTCCGGGGCGTCGGTGCGGACGCAGTCCGTGCACACCCCGGAGAAGCTGGCGGAGTGGCGGGAGAAGGTCCTGCGGGTCGCCGCGGACATGCGGGGCCCCGGTGCGTTGGCCACGCCGGGGGACCATTGCAAGCATTGCGGCGTGCGGTTGGCGTGCCCCGCGAAGGAGGGCGACCGATGACCATCGACCCACGGACCATCGATCCGGGGACCATCGATCCGGTGACCCTGTCCCGCATGATCGGGCAGCCCCACCAGCCGACGCCGGCTCAGGCCGAGGTCATCGGCGCACCGCCGGAACCGCTGCTCGTCGTCGCCGGTGCCGGTGCGGGCAAGACCGAGACCATGGCCGCCCGCGTCGTGTGGCTGGTGGCCAACGGTTTCGTGCGCCCCGAAGAGGTCCTGGGCCTGACGTTCACGCGCAAGGCCGCCCGCGAACTGGGGCAGCGCATCCGCGAACGGCTCGCGGCACTCGCCGCCAGCAGGCCGTTCGACCGGGTGGCGGCGCCGGAGGTGCGCGAGGCTCTGCGGGTCATCGCCCCCGAGGTGTCCACGTACGACGCCTACGCCGGATCCCTCGTCCGAGATTACGGCCTGCTCCTGCCTGCCGAACCGGGCGCCGACGTTCTCGACGGTGCGACCCAGTGGCAGATGGCGTGGGAGCTGGTGCGCGACCGCGGGGACATCGCGACCGAGTTGAGCGTTCCCGCGCTGGTGGACAAATTGATGAAGCTGTCGGAGGAGATCGATTCCAACCTGGCGTCGGTCGACGACGTGCGCGAGCAGACCGAGGCCTTCATCCACAACATCCTGCAGTCGCCGAAGGCGCCGCGGCAGAGGAAGGACCTGCACTCGAAGCTCGAGGGGCCGCTGCGGGCTCAACGTGACCGGCTGCAGCTCATTCCGCTGGTCCGCGAGCTGCGGGAGAGGCACGAGGCGGAATCCGCGGTGACGTTCGGGCGGCAGATGGCCATGGCGGCCCGGCTCGCCGACGGCATCGCGGAGGTCGGCGAGGCGGAACGGAGGCGATTCCGCGTGGTCATGCTCGACGAGTACCAGGACACCTCGCATGCCCAGCGCGTGCTGCTGCGGGCGCTGTTCGCCGGCACCGCCGTCACTGCCGTGGGCGATCCCATGCAGGCGATCTACGAATGGCGCGGCGCGACGGCCGCGAACCTGACGCGCTTCGTCACCGATTTCCCCCGGCCCGACGGCCGGTCGGCCGAGAAGAAGCAGCTGTTGACGTCGTGGCGCAATCCGTCGTCGGTGCTGGAGCTGGCCAACGACGTCTCCGGCCGGGCCTTCGGCGAAGCGCCGCGCACCGTGGAGGAGCTGACGCCTCGGGCCGGGGCCGGCCGGGGGACCGTGCGGCTGGCCCTGCACGGCACCGTCGACGACGAGTTGGCGTGGGTCGCCGGTCACATGGCCGAAGAATTCCGGGCGGCCCGCGAAGCCGGGCGGCCGATCACGGCTGCGGTGCTGGTGCGCAAGAACAAGCACTCGGCCGCGATCCTCGACGCTCTGACGGCGGCGGGCGTGCCCGCCGAAATCGTGGGTCTGGCGGGATTGCTCACGCTGCCGGAGATCCTCGACGTCATCGCCTGCCTGCGGGTGCTGGCCGATCCGGCCGACGATCGGGCCATGCTGCGCATTCTCACGTGGCCCCGCGCTCCGCTGGGCGCGGCGGACATCGCGGCGCTGGGCAGGCGCGCCCGCCAGCTGGCGTCCTACGCGCGCGAGCGCCCGGGTGACGCGGAACCCGCCGACGGGCCGCTGTCCGCCCTCGACGCGGACCTGGAGGCCCTGGCGCGCGAGCGCGCCACGCCGCCGACAGGTTTGGGCCATGCCGTCGCGGACCCCGCGGTGCGCGACGAGGGCACGGCCGCCCCGGGGTATTCCGACGAGGGCAAACGCCGCATCGCCGAACTCTCGGCGGCGCTGCGCAATCTGCGGCGGTTCTCGCTGCGCAAGCCGCTGCCGGAGCTCATCGCGGACATCGAGGAGGCGTTCGGCATCCGCGTGGAGGTCGCCGCCGCCGGCGGCGCGGGCATCGGCCCGGGCACCGTGCACCTGGACAAGTTCACCGAGGTCGCGGCGGATTTTTCCCGGCGCGTCGGCGGGGAGCTGGGTGCTTTCCTGGGGTATCTCGAGCGCGCGGCCGCCCACGACAAGGGACTGGAACCGGGAAAAACCCGGATGCGGGGCGACCGCGTGGAGATCATGACCGTCCACAAGGCAAAGGGCCTGGAGTGGAACGTCGTGGCGGTCCCGCACGTCTGTGCGTCGGTCTACGACGAGGTCACGGTGGACACCTGGCTGACCAAGGCGGAGCTGCTGCCGTCCGACGTCATGTCCGACGGCGAATCCGGCGACGGCGCCCCCGTCCTGGACACCGCGGCGGCCGATCACCAGGGCGACCTGGTCAAGGCGCTCGACGAGCACAAGCTGGACTACCGCGCCGCGAAGATCGCCGAAGCCGACCGCCTGTTCTACGTGGCGGTCACTCGCGCGGAGGACTCGCTGCTGGTCTCGGGCAGCCAGCGGATGACCCCCGGCCGCAAAAAGCCCGACGGCCCGTCGGAGCATCTCGTGGCCCTCCGGAAACTGCGGCCCGACGCGGTGGAGACGTGGGTGGAGGAGGTCTCCGCGGAGCCGCTGCCCATCCCCGACGCGGAAGGCGTGCACTGGCCGGCCGCGCCGGACCCGGAACGCCGCGAAGCCCTGGAAAGGGGCGCGGAGCTGGTGCGCCGCGCTCTCGCCGACCCGGAGTCGGCGGGCGCCCCCATCGACGGCGACGTGTCCCGGATCTGGGAGGACGAGGTGTCCATGCTCCTGGAGGAACGCCGCCGGGCCGCCGCCGAGGCGGTGTCGGTGCCGATGCCGGTGCAGCTGTCCACCAGCGAATACCAGGCGCTCCGGGCGGATCCGGCGGCGTTCGCCCGCCGGCGCGCCCGCCCGTTGCCGTACAAGCCCAATCGTTTCGCCCGCCGCGGCACGGCCTTCCATGCGTGGCTGGAGAACAGGTTCGGGGCGGCGGTTCTGCTCGACGACGACGACCTGTTCGCCGTCATCGACGGGGAGGGCGACGGCCAGGACGTGGCCGTCGAAAAGCTGAAGGAGAAGTTCGCGGCGAGCCGGTGGGCCGACAGGACGCCGGAATTCGTGGAGGAGCCCTTCGACATCGGCGTCGGCGGCCGGCGCATCGTCGGGCGCATCGACGCGGTGTTCCGCATCGACGGGCGGTGGATGGTCGTGGACTGGAAAACGGGGCGCCGGCCGGTCGGGGACAAGGCCCGGCAGGCGGCGCTGCAGCTGGCGGTGTACCGCATCGCCTGGGCCGACCGCAGACGCGCGGCGGGCGAGGACGTGTCCCCGGAAGACGTGCGCGCGGCGTTCCACTACATCGCCGACGACGTCACCGTGGAACCGGAGGGGCGCGACCTCCCCGACCGGCTAGAGTTGGACGAGGCGATGCGCGAGCTCGTCGCCGACACGACGACGAGGAAAGGTAGCTGACGGTGCGCGACAGGATCCGCGATCGGTTCGGCGCCGACATCGAGTTGGACGACCTGCCGGACCACGCCCTGCTGGGCGTCATCCGCATGCCCGAGGCGGCGCGGAAGGGGCCGTGGCGCCTCATCGTGCGGCGGCTCGGTTACGCCCTGGCGCTGCTGCTCATCGCGGCGCTGGTCGTGTACGCGGACAAGGGCGGCTATTCGGAGCACATCAGCTTCGTCGATGCCCTGTACTACTCGGCGGTGTCGCTGTCGACGACGGGCTACGGCGACATCGCGCCGGTCACCGAACGGGCCCGCATCCTGAACATCCTGATCATCACCCCGCTGCGCGTGATCTTCCTGGCGCTCCTGGTCGGCACGACGCTGACGGTGCTGACGGAAGAGTCCCGCCGGGCACTGCAGATCCAGCGCTGGAGGAAGCAAATGCGCAATCACACCGTCGTCATCGGCTACGGAACCAAGGGACGATCGGCCATTTCCGCGCTGCTGGCGGACGGCGCCGATCCGTCGCAGATCGTCGTCGTCGACACCGACCAGCACGCCCTCGACCAGGCCAGCGTCCGGGGCCTGGTCACCGTGCACGGGTCGGCGACGAAGGCCGACGTGCTCAAACTCGCCGGCATCCCGCGGGCCCGTTCCGTCGTCGTGGCCCCGAACAAGGACGACACCGCCGTGCTGGTGACGCTGTCGGTGCGCGAGATCGCCCCGGGCGCGACCATCGTGGCGTCGGTGCGCGAATCGGAAAACCGGCACCTGCTCACCCAGTCCGGCGCCGACCAGGTGGTCATCTCCTCCGAAACGGCCGGCCGCATGCTCGGCCTGGCCACCGTGACGCCGTCCGTGGTGGAGATGATGGAGGACCTGCTCAGCCCCGACGAAGGTTTCTCGGTGGCCGAACGCCTGGTCACCGAGGAAGAGATCGGCGCGAACCCGCGCCATCTCGCCGACATCGTGCTGGGCGTGGTGCGCTCCGGCGAGCTGTACCGCATCGACTCGCCGGAGTGCGAGTCCGTCGAGCCGGGCGACCGGCTGCTCTACGTCCGGCGCGTGCTCAGCGGGGAATCCGATCCGGATGCCGTCAAGTAGCCCCGTCCCCGGTGGCGGGGTGCCCCTGGACCCGGACCAGATGGAGGCGGCGACCGCCCCGCTGGGCCCGGTGTGCATCCTCGCCGGCGCCGGCACCGGCAAGACCCGCACCATCACCCACCGCATCGACCACCTGATCCGCTCCGGATTCGTGCAGCCGCAGAAGATCCTCGCCGTGACGTTCACGGCGCGGGCGGCGGGGGAGATGCGCGACCGGCTCACCGCGATGGGGTCGACGGGCGTGCAGGCCCGCACGTTCCACTCCGCGGCCCTGCGGCAGCTGCGCTACTTCTGGCCGCAGGTCGCCGGGGACCTGCCGTGGCGGTTGCTGGACAACAAGTTCTCCGTCGTCGCCCGCGCCGTCCGCGCCACCGGCCTGGACTCCGGCAAGGAGACCATCCGCGACGTCATGGGCGAGATCGAATGGGCGAAGGCGTCCCTGGTCACGCCGGAAGGGTACGCGGCGGCCGTCGACGAGCGCGGGCGGGTGGCCCCCGTGCCGGCCGACAAGCTGGCGAACGCCTACCGCACCTACGAGGACATGAAGACCTCGCCGGACGGAATGCTCCTCGACTTCGACGACCTGCTGCTGCACACCGCCGGCGCGATGGAGAATTCGCGGGCGGTCGCCGAGGAGTTCCGGGCGCAGTACCGCAGCTTCGTCGTCGACGAGTACCAGGACGTCACGCCGCTGCAGCAGCGCGTTCTCGACGCATGGTTGGGCGAGCGCGACGACCTGACGGTGGTCGGCGACGCCAACCAGACCATCTACTCGTTCACCGGCGCCACCCCGGAGTACCTGATGAACTTCTCGCGCCGGTTCCCCGACGCGACCGTGGTGCGCCTGCAGCGCGACTACCGGTCGACGCCGCAGGTGGTGCACCTGGCCAACGAGGTCATCGGCAAGGCGAAGGGCCGGCTGGCCGGGTCTCGCCTGCAGCTGATCGGCCAGCGCCCCGACGGCCCGGAGCCGGGCTACACCGAGTACGACGACGAGCCGCAGGAGGCCCGGATCGTCGCGCAGCAGATCCGCGGGTTGATTTCGTCGGGCACGGCGCCGTCCGAGATCGCCGTCCTGTACCGCGTCAACGCGCAGTCGGCGGTGTTCGAGCAGGCGCTCAGCGAGGCCGCGATCCCGTACCAGGTCCGCGGCGGCGAGGGCTTCTACCAGCGCCCCGAGGTCAAGCAGGCCGTGGCGGAGCTCATCCGAGTCGCCCGCCGCCCCGACGTGGCCACCACCGGCGACGGCACGGCGGGCACCACCGGCGAGGCGCTGCGCGGGCCGAAGCTCGCCGCGCTGGTGCGCCAAACGCTGGTGCCGCTGGGATTGACGAAGGAAGAGCCGGAGGGCGCGCAGGCCCGCGAGCGCTGGCAGTCGCTGGGTGCGCTGGCGGATCTGTGCGAGGAACTGGTCCACGCCGATCCGGAGCTGCGCATCGAGGGGCTGCTGGGCCAGCTGCGCACCCGCCAGCAGGCGAAGCAGCCGCCGACGGTGCAGGGCGTGACGCTGGCCAGCCTCCACGCCGCCAAGGGCCTGGAGTGGGACGCGGTGTTCCTGGTCGGTCTGACCGACGGCAACATCCCCATCCAGCACGCGCTGAAGAAGGGCGATGATTCGCAGGACGTCGAGGAGGAGCGCCGTCTGCTGTACGTCGGCGTCACCCGCGCCCGCGAGCATCTGGAACTGTCGTGGTCGCTGTCGCGGCAGGAGGGCGGCCGCCGCACGCGCCGCCGCAGCCGCTTCCTCGAGGGCCTCGACGTCCCCGGCCTGGCGAAGGCCGCACCTGCGCCGACGACCAAGAAGAAGCCGACGACGTGCCGCACGTGCGGGGGCCGCTTGACGACGAACGCCGAGCGCATCATCGGCCGCTGCTCGAAGTGCCCCTCGGACGTCGATCCGGCGCTGGTCGAGACCATCCGCGCGTGGCGCGCCGAAACCGCCCGCGAGATGTCGGTGCCGGCGTACGTGGTGTTCTCCGACGCGACGCTGGCGGCGATCGCCGAGGCGCGGCCGACGGATCCGGCGGGACTGCTCGCCGTGCCCGGCATCGGGCCGGTGAAGTTCGAGCGGTTCGGTCCGCAGCTGCTCGCGCTCATCGCGTCGGTGGGGTGAGCGCCGGGCCGTCGCCAAGCGAAAAAGCGGGGATCCCGCGGCATCGGTAGCGTGGGGCCATGCGAATCCACGTCATCGGAGCACACGGAAAAGTCGCGCTGCGGGGGCTGCCCCTGCTGGCGGCCGCGGGCCACGAGGTCGTCGGGGTGATCCGCAATCCGGATCACGCGGGCGAGATCGAGAAGACCGGCGCCGAGCCGCACGTCGTCGACATCGAACGCCTCGACGGGGACGGATGGAAGGCCCTGCTCGCCGATACTGACCTGGTCGTGTGGTCGGCCGGCGCCGGCGGCGGCGACCCGGAGCGCACCAAGTCGGTCGACGAGGTCGCCGCGATCGCGTCGATGGACGCCACCCCGCGCGATGCGGGCTACGTGATGGTGTCCTACTGGGGCGCGCGCCGCGACCACGGCGTCCCGGCGGACAATCCCTTCGTCCATTACGCCGACGCCAAGGCCGCGGCCGACGAGCACCTGCGGGGCTCGGGGCTGCGCCACGTGATCCTGAAGCCGGGCGCCCTGACGCTGGAGCCCGCCGGCAACGTGTACGTCGGCGACGACTCCGCGGACGTACCCGAGGGCGTCGAGGGCACCACCTCCCGAGCCACCGTCGCCGCGATGATCGCGCACGTGGTCGGCCGTTTCGACGAGCTCGTCGGCGATGGCCCGGGCGCGTCGCGCGAGATCGCGTTCCTCGACGGCGACGACCCGCTTTCCGAGGCCGTGGCAGCGCGGAACTAAACGCCGGGGCTCGACGGCCCGTTCACCCTCCGTCGCCGATGCGGGAGGCGGCGGACCAGGCGGCCTCGGCGTGGCCGATGGCCAAGTCGAGGGCGTCGGCGCAGGCGCGCAGTTCCTCGGCGACGGCGTCGGCGGCCTCGGCCGGGGTGATCACGGAAGAGTCGTCCACCGTCAACGCCCGCCGGTCCCACACCTCCGCGCCGGCCACCAGCTGACGGACCTGGTCGACGATGCCCGACAGGGCCTCATGGGTCATGCCCACCTGCGCGTACAACTCCTGGGGTCGCATGGCGGTGACGCTACCGCGACCCGCCCAACCCCACCATCTCGGGATAATGCTCGGCGATGACCTGCCGGTACGGGGCCGGCGCCGACAGCTGCGACAGCACCGCGACGGCGCCGGCGAGGATGCGGTGGATCATGATGTAGCGCTTGGGCATGCCGAACTTGCGGCCCAGCTTCGACTGCGGCGACATCGGGTCCATGAACGGCCCCATCACCCGCTTGAGCCAGGCGACGGTGAACGTGAAATCGTCGTGCGACAGCGGCTCGGCGAAGGGCAGCAGGAACGCCTCGACCTCCTCCGGCGTCAGATCCTTCTCCCGGCCGCCGGTGACGTAGCCGTGGCGCACCGCCAGATCGAGCAGATCCTCCCGGCGCCCGTCGACGACCGCGGCGACGAGCTCGATCAGCGGCCGCGGCAGCCCCTCCGGCACATGGATGCACGCGCCGAAGTCGATGACGGTGAGCACGCCGTCGTCGCGGAGCAGGAAGTTCCCCGGGTGCGGGTCGGTGTGCATGCGGTGCACCAGGTCGGGGGAAGCGAACTCGAAGACGGTCAGGGCCTCGGCGGCGATGGACCGCTGCTCCGCGGTGCCGTGGTCGATGATCTCGCCCAGGCGCACGCCCTCCACCCATTCGCTGACCAGCACCTTCGGCGACGACGCGTACACCTTGGGCACGTGCAGGCGGGGTTCCTCGCCATGGCCGAATGCGGCGTGGAACGCCCGCTGGTGGTCTGCCTCGATGCGGTAGTCGAGCTCGTCGAGGACGTTGTCGGCGATTTCGTCGACCAGATCCGACATGTTCATGCCGTCCTCGAGCTGCTGCAGGATGGGCGTAATCACCTTCAACTGCCGCAGATCCGCCTTGATGGCCTTGTCGGCACCCGGGTACTGCACCTTCACCGCCACCGGCGACCCGTCCGACCACACGGCGCGGTGCACCTGGCCGATCGAGGCCGCGGCCACGGGCACGTCGTCGAATTCGAGGAAGCGGTCCCGCCACGCCGTGCCCAACTGCCGGTCCAGGACCCGGTGGACGGACGACGCCGGCAGGGGAGGGGCCTCCGCCTGCAGCGACCGCAGCGTGCCGGACAGGGGCTCGGCCAGTTCGTCGGGCAGGATCGGCGCGAAGATGCTCAACGCCTGCCCCACCTTCATCGCCCCGCCCTTGAGCTCGCCGAGCACCGCGGCCAGTTGTTCCGCCGTCTTGCGCGGGTTCGTCGCCCGGCTGCGGGGGTTCAGCGCGCGGGCACCCGCGGACAACGGCACCGACGCCAACTTCGCGGCGCGGCGGAACGGGGAACCGGACACCGACTGATCGCTCATGGGGGCCATTGTGCCCGTTATCGGATCATCGACGAGGGGATCGGCCGCCGGCGGCGCACACCGGGCAGCGCGGATGCGGCAGCAGGGGGCGCACGCCCGACCGCAGCCCGTGGGGGTCGACGAGCACTTCGGCGCCACGCAGGGGCCCGGGCGCGGCCAGCTGGGCCATGATCGTCGCCACCGTCGCGGCTACGGTCTCCGGCGGCGCGCCGCCCACCCGCCCCGCCAGCTGCAGCGCCAGCACGCGCCGCGCCGGATCGTCGTCCACGCGGTGCGCTTCGGCGCAGGCGGGGCACGGCGCCAGCGCATCCGGGGTCCACGGGCCGACCACGCCGGCCCCGTCGCGAAGCACCGCCGACAGGTGCGGGATCCCGCGTCCCCGCAGCGTCGACAACAGGGGCTCGTCCGGCACCTCGAAGCCGGTGAGCACCACGGTGCCGATGTCCGCGGTGGGGGTGCGTTCCAGCCACCGCCGGGTATCGCGGTCCGGGATGCGCGAGGCCGGCGTCCGGCCGCGCAGCCGCAGCGCGTCGACGAGCCGGTGGCGCAGGCCGTCGCGGCCGACGACGGTCACGGGCCCGGGTTCCCGCTGCTTGTCGACGAGCCCCGCCCGACGCAGTTCCGCGACCAGGGCCGTCGCGATCGCCGGGGACAATTCCGTGCCCGACAGTTCGGCTTCTAGGCACGATCCGCGCGTCGCGGACAGGAACGCGGAGAAGACCGGGCCGGGTGGCATCCCCTCCGGCAGCGGGAACACCACGCAAGTTCGCGGGTCCGCCCCGAACTGGATGCGGCCGCCCGGGCGCAGCAGCACCGGAACGTGGCGGTGCAGCAGCACCGGCGCGGATCCCCCGATCTCAACCCCCATGCCGACACTGAAGCACGCGGCCCCGGCGCGCGCACCCGGCCAATCGCCCCGTTTCACCCCCGAACCCGTCTACGCTGGGGGCATGGACCGCAGGCAACCGAAGCGCGAACGGCCCGACTACGGGCCCGACGTCGAGGTGCGGCGTTCCAAACGCCGCCGCCGCACGGTCTCCGCCCGCGCCGAGGGCAGCCGCATCGTGGTCATGGTCCCCGACGACCTGCCCGACTCGGAGGAGCGCCGGCAGATCGCCGAGATCGTCGAGCGCGTCCGCGACAAGGTCGGCAACAACCTCGACGACGCCGCGCTGGACAAGCGCGCCCGAAGGTTGGCCCGCACCGTGCTCGACGGCAAACCCCGCATGGAGTCCATCAAGTGGGTGCGCAACATGTCGAGGCGCTGGGCGTCGGTCACGGGCGATCCCGGCCGGATCCGCGTGTCGCACCGGCTCGCCGACGTCCCGGAATACGTGCTCGACGACGTCATCGTCCACGAGCTCGTCCACACCTTCATCGAGGACGGCCATTCCGACGAGTTTTGGGAATGGGCCGCGAAAGCCCCGCACCACGAACGGGCGCGGGGCTATCTGGAGGCGTACCAGCGCTGGGGAGTGCGGTCCTAGGCTGCGGCCGCCGGCGTTCGCCCGGTTCTCGTCGGCCCAGTTTTCGCCGGCCTAGTCTTCGTCGTCGCGCTTCTCGCGCTCGTCGCCTTCCTCGGCCTCCTTGCGCAGCTGGTCCTCCAGTGCCGCGATGGGGTCGAAGTCGTCGGAGGCGTCGCCGCCCAGCACGCCGTCGATGAACTCGGCGGAGTTGTCCAGGTCCTCGGCGACCGGCAGGAAGTCGGGGTGATCCCAGACGCCGTCGCGGCGCTCGACGCCCACGGCGGTGGTCAGGCGGCGCCACAGATCGGCGGCCTCCCGGACCTTCGGGGCGCCCAAGTCGATGCCGGTGGCCTTCTCCAGGGCCTGCTCCGCACCGCCGGTGACGCGGCGGCGGCGCCACGCCTCGTCGAGCTGCACCGCACCGGGCAGTCGCTCGCCCAGCGCGTCCTCGACCACCACGTCGACCCAGCCCTCGACCAGGGCCAGGAGGGTCTCCAGGCGGGTGCGGGCGTGCTGGTTGGCGGAGGTGATCTTCGGCGACAGGTCCATGTTCTGCATGGCCGACATCGCCTCCTGCAGCTTCGCCGGATCCTGCATCGACTCCAGATCCAGGCCGCGGGCGGCTTCCTCGACCCCCGAGTAATCCATGACCAGGCCGGAGGCGTACTCCTCCACCGAGGAGATCATCCGCTCGGCCAGCCACGGCACCCGGTCGTAGAGGCGCTGGTGGGCGGCCTCGCGGGCGGCGGCGTAGACGTACAGCTCGCGGGCGGGCAGCTCCAGCTCCTCGGCCATGGCCGTCAGGTGCGTCGGCAGCAGCGCTGCGGCACCGGTGGTGTGCAGCGGCAACCCCAGGTCCGAGGCGGTCAGCGCGTCCTTGGCCAGGTCCGCCAGCGCCCCGCCGAGCTGGACGCCGAAGTTCATGGAGTTCATCCGGCTCATCATCCCGAGCATCGGGCCCATCATCTCGCGGGCCTGCTCCGGCATGCCGGCGACGGAGGCCTCGGCCATCTGCTCCGCCACGGGATCGACGATGCGCTTCCACGTGGGCAGGGTGTGCTCCAGCCACTGCAGCGAATTCCAGCCCTCGGCGCGGTTGGCGCCGGCGGGCAGCGTCGTGGCCTCGTCGAGCCACAGCTCCGCCAGGCGCAGCGCGTCGGAAAGCGCTTCGCGCTCGGAATCGCGCACCGGCGCCACCTGGCCGATGCGCTGGCGGGCGATGCGCTCGGTGACGGAATGGTCCACCGGCGCGCCGCCGGCGGCGTCCATCTGCTGGCCCATGCCGGACATCATCTCGCCCAGCTGGTTGAGGAAGTCGCCCAGGCCACCGGGGCCGCCGGGACCACCGGCGCCGCCCTGGCCACCCTGGCCGCCTTGCCCGGGCTGCCCGGGCATGCCGAAGCCGCCCAACGGGAACCCGAAGAAACCGAAGTCGCCGAAGGGGTTCTGGCCGCCGGAGCCGCCGGAGCCGCCCTGACCGCCCTTGTCGTCGCCCTTGTCGCGATCGTCATCGTCGTCGGGCGTGAATCCGAATCCCTGTCCAGTCATGCCCCCAACCGTACCGGCGGGGAGGTGCGCGGTCACTGAGCGCCAACCGGTTTTCCGCGGTGCTCGCGGAGGGCGAACACGATCCACCGGTAGGGTTGGCTTTCGTGAATCGCCGCACCAGAACTCTCCTCGTCGGCGCCGCGCCGATCCTGGCGCTGGCGGCCGTGCTGTCGTCGCCGTCCGTGCCCGTCCCCTTCGCGGCGGAAGGGCCGGGCCCGCTTTTCGACGTCCTCGGCGACATCGAGGGCCAAGAGGCGGTCGAGGTGACCGGCGGAGACCCGGATCCGTCGGCCGGCGAGCTGAACATGACCACGGTCGCGGTGGCCCACAGGCTGTCGCTGGCGCAGGTCATGGGCATGTGGGCGGACCCGGACCAGAAGGTGGTGCCCATCGAGTCGGTGTTCCCGCCGGGGCTGAGCCAGGAGGACGTCAAGGAGCGCAACGCTTTGATGTTCACCGACTCGGAGGCCAACGCCACGGCGTCGGCGCTGCGCCAGTTGGGGCTGCCGATCGAGGTCACCGTCGCACTGGTGACGGAAGGCGGCGCGGCGGAGGGGGCGCTCGAGGAGGGCGACGTCCTGCGCACCATCGACGGCGACGAGGTCGATCGCCCGGAAACCCTCCAGCGCACGGTCGCGGGCCACGCCCCGGGCGACCGCGTCGTCCTCGACGTCGTCCGCGACGGCGAACCCCGCGAGATCGAGGTCGAGTTGGGCGGGCACCCGGACGACGAAAACAGGGCGTTCCTGGGCATCGGCATGGCGGCTCAGCCGACGGGTGACGTGGAGGTCGAGTACAACGTCTCCGGCGTCGGCGGCCCGTCGGCCGGCCTGATGCTGTCGTTGGCCGTGGTGGACAAGCTCAGCCCCGGCGACCTCACGGAGGGCCGCCACATCGCCGGCACCGGTTCCATCGACGGCGTCGGCGTCGTCGGCCCGATCGGCGGCATCACCCACAAGATCGCCGCCGCCCGCGAAGACGGGGCCGAGGTGTTCCTGGTGCCCACGGACAATTGCTCCGAGGCGCTGACGGCGGACGCCGGCGACATGAAGCTGATCAGCGTCGGCACGCTCGATGCGGCGGTCGACGCCCTCGGCGACCCGAACGCCGCCCCTACCTGCGGATGAGCCGGCCGAGGGCCTTTTCGCCCTCGATGACCAGGAACAGCGCCGCGCCGATGGCGGCGATGAGGCCCCAGTGCGCCGCATCCAGCGGCGCCGAGCCGAACGCCGCCTGCATGAACGGCGCGTAGGTGAACAGCAGCTGCAGCGCGATCAGCGCGCCGACGGCGATCCATGACACCGGGTTGGTGGTGAACAGGTCGGCACGGAAGCTGTGCTCGCGCAGGTGGCGGGCGTTGAACAGGTACCAGATCTGGCCGACGACCAGCACGTTGACGGCCAGCGTCCGCGCGGTGCCCAGCTCCGCGCCCTGGTCCAGCGCCACGTAGAACAGCGCCATGGTCACGCCGCCGAGCAGCAACGACACCACGACGATGCGGATCCCCGCCATGGCGTCGAGAAGCGATGCCCCGGGGTCGCGCGGCGGCCGGTCCATGACGTCGGGCTCGGGGCCCTCGAAGGCCAGCGCGACGCCGAGGGTGACGGCGCAGACCATGTTGACCCACAGGATCTGCAGCGGCGTCAGCGGCAGCGTCAGGTTCGCCATGACCGCGACGAACATGACCAGGGCCTCGCTGCCGTTGGTGGGCAGCATGTAGATGATCGTCTTGCGCAGGTTGTCGTAGATGGCGCGCCCCTCGCGCACGGCGTGGGCGATGGAGGAGAAGTTGTCGTCGGCCAGCACGATGTCGGCGGCTTCCTTCGTCGCCTCGGTGCCCTTGATGCCCATGGCCACGCCGACGTCGGCGCGTTTGAGGGCGGGGGCGTCGTTGACGCCGTCGCCGGTCATGGACACCACGTCGCCGCGCGATTGCAGCCCGCCGACCAGCCGCAGCTTGTGCTCGGGGGAGGTGCGGGCGAAGACGTCGTGGTCGGCGGCCGCGCGGGCGAGTGCGGCGTCGTCCATGCGCTCGAGTTCGGGGCCGGTGATGGCGGGGATCGCCCCGGTGGCCGGATCGGGGTCGCCGATGCCCATTTCGCGGGCGATGGCGGAGGCGGTGCCGGCGTGGTCGCCGGTGATCATCTTCACGCGGATGCCGGCGGCCCGGCACCGCGCCACGGCCTCGATGGCCTCGGGCCGCGGCGGGTCGATGATGCCGTAGAGCCCCACGAAGGTGAACTCGCCGAGAGCGACGTCGTTTTCGTCGAGGTCCCCGTCGCTTTCCGACGTCCCGGCGCGGCGGCATGCGCCCGCCAGCACGCGCAGGCCCTGGTCCGACAAACGGTCGATTGCGGCGTCCCAGAAGCCCCGGTCCAGGTCCCGGACTTCGCCGGCGGGGCCGAGTTCGCGGGTGCACATGTCCAGCAGGCGGTCGGGGGCGCCCTTGAGCAGGACCGTGCCGGTCACCGCGTCGCCACCGTCCGGCGGTGCGGGGCACGGGGCGGGTGGCAGGTCCGCGGGTGCGGGGGCGTCGTCGTAGACGGCCATCCACTTGTTGTCGGAGTTGAAGGGCACGTCGCTGACGCGGTCGTCTGTGCCGCGGTGGTGACCGGCCTTGAGCGCGAAGACGCGCAGCGCGCCGTCGGTCGGTTCGCCGACGAGCGTCCAGCGGGAGTCCGCCGACCCGGTGGCGGGGATTTCCCGCACCTCCGATTCGTTGGCGCGGTCGGCGATGGCGGCCAGCATGCGCACGGCCGGGTCGTCGGAGACGGGCCCGGACAGGTCGCCGTCGGGGGAGTAACCGGTGCCGGAGACGGGGACCGGTCCGGCGGCGACGAACGCTTCGCGGACCGTCATTTCGTTCTTGGTCAGGGTGCCGGTCTTGTCGGTGCAGATCACCGACACCGACCCGAGGGTCTCCACCGCGCCGAGCTTGCGGGTGATGGAGTTGCGGCGGGCCATGACCTGCACGCCGCGGGCCAGGGCGATGGCCATGACGGCCGGCAGTCCCTCGGGGATCGCGGCGACGGCGAAACTGATGGCCTGCAGCCCGACGTCGATCAGCGCCGACCCGTGGACCAGGCGGGACACCGCCATGAGCAGCACCGCGAGCCCGACGACGAGGACCGTCAGCTGCGTGCCGAACTTCGCCATCGACTTCGTGAGCGGCGTTTCCAGCGTCTGCACGTCGCCGAGCATCTGGTCGATGCGGCCGATCTCGGTGCCGCGGCCGGTGCCGACGACGACGCCCGACCCGGTGCCCGCCACGGCGAGGGTGCCGGAAAACGCCATGGACGTGCGGTCGCCGATGCCGGCGTCGGCGGTCACGGGGTCGGCGCCCTTGGTCACCGGCTCGGATTCGCCGGTCAGCGGCGACTCGTCGACGCGCAGATCGGAGGTGCGCAGCAGACGCAGATCCGCGGGCACGCGGTCGCCGGCGCCGAGCACGACGACGTCGCCGGGCACCAGCTCATCGGCCGGGACCGTGGTCGGAGAGCCGTCGCGAAGCACCCGCGCCGATGCCGTGAGCATGTTCCGCAGCCCCTCCAGCGCCTTCTCGGCCTGCCCCTCCTGGATGAAGCCGATGAGCGCGTTGATCACCACCACCAGCACGATGACGGCGGTGTCGATCCAATGCCGCATCAGTGCCGTGACCACCGCCGCGCCGATGAGCACGTAGATCAGCGGATCGTTGAAATGGCCCAGAAAACGGCGGACGGCCCCCGCGCGTTCCGGTTCGGGCAACGCGTTGGGGCCGTGGACGCCGAGGCGTCGTGAAGCGTCCGTCGAGGTCAATCCAGATTCGGACGAATCGACCAGGGACAGGGCTTCGGATCCGGGCAGGGCATGGGGCTCGTGTGCGGACATCGGCCCCAGGCTATCCGCGAACGGCGGATCGGGCCCGGGGCCGGGGCGCGCCTAGGAGACGCGGTGGCGCTCCCACTCGGCGACTTCCTTCGCCGACGCCCGCAGCTGCGGGTCGAAGTCCAGGTACGCCTTGGTTTCGCGGGCGATGAGGCCCGACAGGATCACCAGGCCGATGAGGTTCGGCAGGGCCATCAGGCCGTTGAGGGCCGAGGCGAAGGCCCACACGGTCTCCAGTTCGGTGACCGCGCCGAGGTAGACGACGCAGGTGAACACGAAGCGGTAGGGGACGGTGCCCGTGCGGCCGACCAGCGATTCGAAGGCGCGCTCGCCGTAGTAGGACCAGCCGAGCATCGTGGAGAAGGCGAAGAAGACGATGGACAGGGTCACCAGATCCCCGCCGATGGTGCCGGGCAGGCCCTCGGAGAACGCGCGGGCGGTCATGGAACCGGGATCCTCGCCGCCCTCCTCCCAGGCGCCGGTGGTGATGATGACCAGGCCCGTGAAGGACACGACGATGAGGGTGTCGATGAAGGTCTGGGTCATGGAGACCAGGCCCTGGCGCACCGGGTGGGTGGTGGTCGCGGCCGCGGCGGCGATGGCGCCCGAGCCCATGCCGGACTCGTTGGAGAACAGGCCGCGGGCGACGCCCATCTGGATGGCCAGGATGATGCCCGCGCCGGCGAAGCCGCCGACGGCGGAGGTGCCGGTGAATGCGTCGGTGAAGATCAGGGCGAGGGCGGCGGGGATGTCGGCGACGTTGGCCACGAGCACCCAGATCGCGGCGGCGATGTACAGGATGATCATCATGGGCACGAAGGCGGCGGTGAACCGGCCGATGGACTTGATGCCGCCGATGAGCACCGCGCCGACCAGGATGAACATGATGGCGCCGGTCGCCTGCACCGGAAGCCCGAACGAGTTCTCCAGGTTGGTGGCGACGGCGTTGCCCTGGGTCAGGTTGCCGATGCCGAACGCGGCGATGGCCGCGAAGATGGCGAACGTGTAGGCCAGGATCTTGCCGAAGGTGTTCGGGATGGCCTTCTTCAGGTAGTACTGCGGGCCGCCGGACTGCTCGCCCGCGGCGTCGGTGGTGCGGAACTTGACGCCGAGGAACGCCTCGCCGTACTTCGACGCCATGCCGACGAGGCCGGTGACCCACATCCAGAACAGGGCGCCCGGGCCGCCGATGCCGATGGCCGTGGCGACGCCGACGATGTTGCCGACGCCGACGGTCGCGGCCAGCGCGGTGGCCAGCGCCTGGTACTGGGAGATGTCGCCCTCGCCGCCATCGTCCTTGCGGTCGATGAGGCCCAGGCGCAGGGACGGGCCGAGCATGCGCAGCTGCACGCCGCCGAGGCGGATGGTCAGCCACAGGCCCGTGCCCAACAGCAGCGGGATGAGAAGGAGGGGGCTCCAGACGAATGAGTCCAGGGCACTGAAGAATTCGTTCATGGGGGAGAAGTTACAGCCCCGCCACCCCGGTTCGGACGCGAACGGCCGGTCGGACGTGGGATTTAACGCGGGGCGCGCGTTTTTAACGGCCCCGAAACGGGTCAGCCGAGGAAAAGTCCCGCGGCCGCCGATCCGGTGACGATGGTCAGCACGGGATAACCCACCGCCCACCACGAGCGGGTCCGCGACAATTCGCCGATCTCGCGCGCCAGCGTCGACCACGTCGACAGCGCCCCGGCGAAGCCCGCGCCGACGGCGGCCCACGCCAGGGTCCCGTCGCCCCACAGCGACCACGCCAGACCGGCGACGCCGCAGGCCACGACGTTGGCGAAGAACGTCCCCGGCAGCGCGCTGCACGCCACGCGGCCGGAGATCTCGCCGAACCAGTACCGGGCCATGCCGCCGATCGCCGCACCGGCGGCGACGAGGAGCAGGTGGAACACGGCGGTCGCGGGGGAGTCAGTTGGCACGGGTCGCCGCTTTCTCGCCCAGCCACGCGGCCAGGGGGCACAGGCCCAACGTGACGACGGCCAGAAGCGCCGCTTCGAGTTCGGAGGCGCCGTCGAGAAGCACGACGAACGCGGAAAACGTGGTGAATCCGCCCAGCAGGCCCGGGCCGAGCAGCGGCCACCACCGCGCCATCGCCGGCCGGCGCGCCGCCAGACCCGCCACGACTCCGATTGCGAAACACCCGGCGACGTTGACGATCACGGTGGACCAGGCGTCGTCAAGCAGGGAACCCATCGACCAACCGGCCAGCACGCGCAGGACCGCACCCAGGGCCGACCCCGCGGCGACCAACGCGTAGGCGCGGGGCCGCCCGCGATCGGTCTCGCCGGCCGGGGAAGGGGTGCACGTGGTCACCCCGCGCATGCTACCTCCCCCGGATGGCCGGTCCCGCCCTGCGGCCGCCCGTGAAAAGGGGAACACTGGAGGGGAAACGGTTAACGCCCCATCGGCCGGGAACGGGCCCGTACGGTGGCACGACAGCAGGAGGACCCCATGGCCCACGATCGCGCCGGGCAGCTCGCCCAGCCCCAGGATCTGATCGACGTCGCCGAGCTGGTGACCGCGTACTACACCCGCCACCCCGAGCCGGGCGACCCCGATCAGGCGGTGTCCTTCGGAACCTCCGGCCACCGCGGATCGTCGCTGGACACCGCGTTCAACGAGGACCACATCCACGCCACCACCCAGGCGATCGTCGACTACCGCACCGGCCAGGGCATCGGGGGGCCGCTGTACATCGGCCGCGACACCCATGGGCTGTCGGAGCCGGCCATGATCTCCGCGCTGGAGGTGCTGACCGCCAACGGCGTCACCGTCATGGTCGACGCGCAGGGCCGCTACACCCCGACGCCGGCCGTCAGCCACGCGATCCTGCGGCACAACCGCGACCTCGACGGCGGCCCGAACGGCTCCGACAAGCGCCGCGCCGACGGCATCGTGGTCACCCCCTCGCACAACCCGCCCCGCGACGGCGGCTTCAAGTACAACCCGCCCACCGGCGGCCCGGCCGACGCCGACGCCACCGACTGGATCGCGGCGCGCGCCAACGACTACCTGGCCGCGGGGCTCGACGGCGTCAAGCGCCAGTCGGTGGAGAAGGCCGGCGACCTGGTGGTCAAGCACGATTACATGAACGACTACGTCGCCGACCTGCCGAACGTGGTGAACATCGACGCGATCCGCGAGGCGGGCGTGAAGATCGGCGCCGACCCGATGGGCGGCGCGTCCGTCGACTACTGGGGCGCCATCGCCGACGCCCACGGCCTGGACCTGACGGTGGTCAACCCGCTTGTCGACGCCACGTGGCGGTTCATGACGCTCGACACCGACGGCAAGATCCGCATGGACTGCTCCAGCCCCGACGCCATGGCGTCGCTGATCGGCAACCGCGACAAGTTCGACGTCTCCACCGGAAACGACGCCGACGCCGACCGCCACGGCATCGTCACCCCGGACGCCGGGCTGATGAATCCGAACCACTACCTGGCCGTGGCCATCGATTACCTCTTCGCCAACCGCCCGGGCTGGGCCTCCGACACGGCCGTGGGCAAGACCCTGGTGTCGTCCTCGATGGTCGACCGCGTGGTCGCCGACCTGGGCCGAAAGCTCGTCGAGGTGCCGGTCGGCTTCAAGTGGTTCGTGCCCGGCCTGATGGACGGCTCCGTGGGATTCGGCGGCGAGGAGTCCGCCGGCGCGTCCTTCCTGCGCCACGACGGCACCGTCTGGTCGACCGACAAGGACGGCCTGATCATGGACCTGCTCGCCGCGGAGATCATCGCGGTGACCGGCAAGACCCCGTCGCAGCGCTACGCGGAGCTGGCCGACAAGTTCGGCGCCCCGGCCTACGCGCGCACCGACGCCGACGCCGACCGCGAGCAGAAGGCCATTCTGAAGAAGCTCTCGCCCGAGCAGGTCACCGCCGAGACCCTGGCCGGCGAGCCGATCACCGCCAAGCTCACCGAGGCGCCCGGCAACGGCGCGGTCATCGGTGGCCTGAAGGTGACCACCGAAAACGCCTGGTTCGCGGCGCGCCCGTCGGGCACCGAAGACAAGTACAAGATCTACGCCGAATCCTTCAAGGGCACCGACCACCTCAAGCAGGTGCAGGCCGAGGCCCAGGACGTGGTCTCGCAGGTGCTGGGTTCCTGATGCCTTCCGAGCATCATCCCCGATGAACGCCGTATCCGGCGCGATCGGCTTCGTCGCCCGCTTCGGCCTGGCCATCGTGTGGCTGTGGTCGGGCACGGCGAAGCTGCTCGCGCCCCTGGACAGTGAACAAGCCATTGGGGCGTACGAGATCGTGCCCGCATCCTGGGTGCCGCCGTTGGCCGTGGCGTTGCCGGCGTTCGAGCTGGTGCTCGGCCTGATGCTGCTGGCCGGCGTGTTCCTGCGCGCCGCCGGCGTGGTGTCGGCGCTGGTGCTGGCGGGTTTCATCGTCGGTGTGGCGTCGGCGTGGGCGCGGGGCCTGAGCATCGACTGCGGCTGCTTCGGCGGTGGGGGATACGACGCCGATGCGGGACCGGCGTCGTATCTGGCGACCATGGGCCGCGACGCGCTGTTCCTGGCCATGGCGGCGTGGACGGCATGGCGGCCGTTCGGGCGGTTCGCGATCCGGCCGTGAGCGGCCGTGGTCCGATGGGATCGGCGGTGTCGCGCGGCAGGTGGTTGACGTGTCCAGAAACACCTCCCCGAATCACCCTCCGCGGGGTGACCTGCGCGACCCCGGCCGCTATCGTGTGATCCGTGAGCCAGAAAATCAAAAACCCGAATGAGAAGGGCTCCGGCTTCATCGTCGGCATCATCGCCCTCATCGCCATCGTCGCCGTGGTCATCGGCGTCGTCCTGTACATGGGGCGCAACCAGCCGATCGAGGGGCTTCCCGACGAGGACGTGTCGTTCTCGGTCCAGGCCGACGGCAACATCGTCCGCCTGGCCTCCGACGAGGCCGGTGACGACGCCGTCGTCGCCGAGGTCTACGAGGATTACTCGTGCTCGTACTGCGCCGAGATGGCCAACGGCGGCCACGCCGACCAGCTGGAGGCGCTGAACAACGGCGAGCTCGTCGTCGAGTACCACCCCCTGAACTTCCTGGACCGGGAGAACATCGAGGGCCATTCGACGAAGACCCTGGCGCTGATGAAGCGCGTGGCCGAGACCGGCGACGCCCGCCTGTACTGGAACGTGCACACCCTCATGCTCGAGGACATCCAGTCCGCGGCGAAGTGGGATGACGAGCAGCTGGCCGAGCGCCTCGAGATGATGGGCGCCCCGTCGGATCTGGTCGACGACGTGCGCAACGGCGCGCTCGACCGGGACGCCGCCAACGCCATCGGCACCGCCAACGGCGAGAAGCTGTCCGGCGTCACCGGTTCCGTGTCCTCCCCGCACGTCATCGTCGACGGCGAAGAGGTCACCCCGAAGGAAGCCGGCACCCTGGGCGATTGGGTCAAGGTCGCGCTCGAGGCCGGCAAGGCGTAGTTTCGCGGCTCCCCGCGCAGGCGGGGGCCGGGCGGCCACCTGGGGATTTGGGTAATCCCCGGGTGGCCGTGTAATTTACAGGGAGTCCGAAGCGAGTGCCGGAAGGTGTTCGCCGACAGGCTTCACGGGGCTATGGCGCAGCTGGTAGCGCACCACACTGGCAGTGTGGGGGTCAGGGGTTCGAGTCCCCTTAGCTCCACTGGAAAACGGTTCGCCGCTTTCCCGTGGCCGCGAGAGATCGCGGAAACACAATTCGATACGGGGCTATGGCGCAGCTGGTAGCGCACCACACTGGCAGTGTGGGGGTCAGGGGTTCGAGTCCCCTTAGCTCCACAATTGAAGACGTACTAGAACTCCTGACATCAGTTGATGCAGGTTCTGGTGTGAGGGCGGCGAGGGGCTCAGCGAGTCGGATCGTCGCCCTTTCGTCTTCGCTGATCTCGATGCCGTTGGTGAGTGCTTGGTTCGCGAGCCGTCTGCCTTGGTCATTCGTGCGGGCGTAGAGCGTTGCGCAGTCGACCAGCAGGCCGAGGGCTGTACTGAGTTGTTTGCGTGCCCCGGTGTGGTGGTCGTGTTCGCTGGCGAGACGGCGATCGATGTCGGCGAGTCCGGTGCGGATGCGGTCTTGGTGACGCTTCAGGGTGTCGAGGTCGATGGCGTCGGCGAAGTGCGCGGCCAGGAGCTTGTCGCTCTCGTTCTGGAGTCGCTGGCGGTTCTCGGTCAGCTCGGCCAGTTCCTGGGAGCGGGAGGCGAGGCGTTCATCGAACGCGGCCTCGACCTGGGCGGCGAGGACGGTGTACTCGGCCTCGGTGATCGCGATGTCTTGGTAGCAGTCGGCGACGAGTTGCTCGGCGACACCGATCGGGACGGCTCGGCGAGTACAGTTCTTGCGTTTGGATGCCCGCCCGGAGCAGACGTAGTAGCCGTAGCGGACGCCTTGCTTGTTGGCTGGGTAATCCAGTTGCATCCGTGATCCGCACGATCCGCAGTACAGGGTGCCTTTGAGGTAGTGGTCGTGGGAGCGTCGCCGTTCGGAGGCGATCTTGCGGGAGTCGAGGAGTCGTTGGGCGTGCTGCCAGGTGTCGATGTCGATCAGGGGTTCGTGGGTGCCGGGCTGTTCGGCGCCTTTGTAGCGGACGATGCCGATGTAGTAGGGGTTGCGTAGGATCTTGAAGAATCCTGATCGTGCCATTGGCCCGGAGGGGCGCTTGGGAGTGGGCACAGTGGTCAGGCCGCGCGCGGTGACCTCGGCGAGCAGGTCAACGACGGTCCGGTCACCGGTGGCGTACTGCTCGAACACCCATCGGATGAGCGGTGCGCGTTCGGGGTCTATCTCCACGGTGCGGTACTCGCGGCCGTGCTCGTCGCGTTTGCGGACGTTGAGGTAGCCGATGGGTGCTCGCATGGGGGTGCCGCCGGTTTCGAACTTCTGTGTGAGGCCTTTGGTGACTTCGGTGGCGAGGTTCTTGGAGTAGAACTCCGCGATGGACGACATGATGCCGTGCAGCAGCATCCCCGAGGGTGTCTCGTCGATGTTCTCCGTGGCCGAGACCAGCGTTACTCCTGCTTCGACGAGGCGGCGGTGGATCTCCACATCGTCGACCCGGTTGCGGGCGAGGCGGTCGACTTTGTGCACGATGCAGTAGCTGACTTGATGGGTCGCGATGTATTCGAGCATCCGTTGCAGGTCGGGTCGGTCAGCTGAGCGGGCGGATTCTCCGGCGTCGATGAACTCTGCCATGACTCGCGCGCCGAGAGACTCGGCTTTGCGGGCGTTGGCCTCACGTTGGGCGGGGATCGAGAACCCCTCGTCGCGTCCGCCCTTGGCTGCTTGTTCTTTCGTTGAGACCCGCTGGTAGGTGACTGCCGTGAACTGGGCGGTGGAGCCGGTCTCAGTGTGCGGGGCGAGGAGTGTCATCGTGATCTGTTCCTTGCTCATCTGCCGGAGCAGATGGTGATGCGTCGTGGATGTTCAGAGCGCCGATGCGGCGCTGGCGTTCATCGAGTTCCTGGGCGTGGAGTTCGTCGGCGAGGTGCAGCACGAGGTCGACCAGACGGGCGCGATCAGGTGCGGAGCGCACCCGAGGTTCGGCCGAGATACGCCGCCCCGTGTTCGTTGTCCGGTAGTGCCTCATGCCCTACAGGTGCGCTCGGTGCCTGTCGGCGCGGGTGGTCGTGCTTGCGTTCACGCCGACGGACGTTGATGAGTCGGGCGGCTGTGATGGGGCCATTGATGAGGAAATTGAAGGCGTTGATGATGCACAGCAGCACGATCAGGTACAGCCAGCCGGGGCCACCATCGGCGATGAGAGTGGTGCACCAGTAGGCGATCGCGAAGTAGCCGACTGAGAGCAGCATGGCCGGGATGCCCCAGCGCAGCCCTCGCCTGGTGCGCAGGGCGTCGAGCAGAATGTTGGTGGGCATCCAGACGCGCATGAACGTACGGATGCGGGTGCTGATGTTCCAGATAAGTCGGAGCATGACGGAGTCCTCCCAAGTGGCGACGCCTTGATGGGATGGACTCACCTGGGCGGGATGCCCGGCTCGTCATGCCGCCTCCACGGAGGGTGACGGCCTAGCTGATGTGATGTCGCCTGTGCCCTTGATTCTACCGGGTCAGCTGACGCTCGGGAAGGGCATGAGTGTGAGGTCGAGCTGTGTGGCTCGACCCCACGAGTGTTCTTCGAAAGTTCAGGCGAGTTCGCCGGTGTCAGGGTTGAGGCTGGCGTAGAAGTCGTGTTCGATCTGTCGGCGGCGTTCGACGTCGGCGATGACGAACGCTACGAAGTCCTCGTCACGGTTCTCGATGGGGGTGTCTTCGATGGGGGCGGCTTCGTCCTCGCCGGGCCAGATCGTCTGGCGAGTGGGCCTGTCCCGGTCGAGCCGGGTGCCGCTGGCGGCGACCCAATCGCGCAGTCGATGTCTGGTGTCGGCGAAGTCGCGATGCCAGCCGGACGGGGCCGAACCGTTTTGCTGCGGATCGAAGGCGTTGAGCCAGTGGGTGTGGAGTGCGGAGAGCTCCCAGTGCAGCTCGGGGTGCCGGTGCCACATCGGAGGAATCACCGAGGTGGACAGCCCGTAGGTGCTCCGCAGCCAGTTCACCCACTGGTTCAGCTCCAACCATGCATTCTCTGCCTCATCAGCGGTCAAGAGGTTCCAGTTGATCGGGCCGGGCGGTTCCTCCAGCACCGGACCGAGGTCACCGTGCGGCTCAAGCGTCGATGCGGGGTCGAGATCGGGGTCTGGCCTATCGTCAGGTTCTTCGGCTGGTGCGCGAGTGTGATCGCTCATGATCTGATCCGGTTCAGCGACCAAGCGTCGCAGTCTCGTGGGCTTGCGAGGACTGCTCGGGCCGCTCGAATGCCTGGCTGCGGTCAGCGCCGGGCGCGTCTCGCCCCGGGCCGGGGCGCGGTTCGCGTTCGATGCTCAGCCGTGTGCTGACCGGATTCGGGGTGAGGGTGTCGGCGCGGAACTCCTCGCGTTCGGCCCCGGTGGTGGGATCGGTGAACTTCTCGAACCGTCCGGTGGCTATGAAGTCGTCGCCTTTCTTGAACAGTTCCATCGCTGCTTCGGCGGCCTTGTAGCGCACCGCGAGGTCGTGGAACGTCCGGTTGGTCTTGCTGAAGGTGCCGTCATCTTCACGTCGCCAGTGGTCGACGCCGACGCGGGCGTAGAACCTCGGGGTGCCCGTCTTCTCGCTGCGGGTCAGTCGCGGGTCACCGGCGATGTGACCGACCATGATCGTGCCGTTCTTGATCCCCATCACGCTTCCTCCTGTTCGCGTCGCACCGGCTCTCTTCAGCGGGTGTGACGGGAAGGTGCGCTCAGAGTCCCCGTGGGGAAAGGTCATGCGATTCACCACCAGCGCTGGTGAACGCTCTGGTGGTGCTCGGGGTCCGGGCCGGGTCGGCTCGCACCCCGAGCGCCGCCCGGTGCGTTCGCACCGTCTCGAGAGTCAGCTCGCTCGGAGGGCGCTGCGGCGCGGGTTCGGGCGGTGCTGCGTGGTCGATGTCTTCTTGCATCGCGGCCAGCTGGGTCTCGATTCGGGTGAGGTCGTTCTCGGCGTCTGCGAGGGCCGCCGCGTGGCGGAAGGGCTGGCCGATGCGTTTCTCCGCGTCGTCGCGTTCTTGCTCTGCGTTGGTGAGGTCGTCGCGGGCTTGCTCCAGGAGCGCGGGGATGCCGGAGGCGCGGTTCCCGATGCGCTGGATGAGTCCGACGCCGCCGTCGAGGAACGATTGGCGGGTCATGGTGAAGCGGCTGCGTGGCACTGCGTCGAGTCTGACAATCACCATCGGTTCGGCCCCGAGCGCCGGACTGGTTGAGACGATGACGTCGAAGCCACTGATCTTGCCGATCGGGCCGTAGTCGCGGGTGGCGTAGCGGGGTGCCCATTTCAGGTCGGAGTCGTGCGCCCAGGACGCGAGCGCGTGGGCGGCGTCTGTGCGGGAGGTGTAGGTGTGGCCGAGTAGCTCGATGCGGAACTTCTCACCGGAGGTATCGGTCACGCGGGGCAGGACCGCTTCGAGGGCTTCGATGTCGGAGGCAGCGCGGCGCGTGTGATCGTTGGCGCGGTCGCGGGCATGGGTGAGCATCGACTCGTTGCGGTGGTAGGCGCGCTCCAGGCGGCGCAGCCGTTGCACTTCGGTGTGCACAGTGGAGTGCTCCAGCAGCAGAAGGTTGCCGGAACTGATCGCTTTGGCTTCTGCGGCAGAGAGCGCGGATGAGTCGATTTCCTCGATCTCGCGGGAGTCGAGGCTGCCGCGCATGAGTTGCGCGATGAATGTGGCTTTGCGTTCGACGCCCTGCCACATGTAGGAGTCGAAGGACCGCTCGGTGACGAACCTGACGATACCGACCTCGGCGTTCTGGTTGCCTTGGCGCAGGATGCGGCCCTCGCGCTGGGCGATATCGCTCGGTCGCCACGGGCAGTCCAGGTGGTACAAGGCGACGGCACGATTCTGGACGTTGGTGCCGACGCCCATCTTCTCGGTCGAGCCCATCAGCACCGCGACGTGCCCGGCGCGCGCGGCGGCGAACAGTCTGGCTTTGTCGACATCGGTTTTGGCCTCGTGCATGTACCGGATCGACTCGGCGGGCGTCCCGCGTTCGACCAGTTGCGCGCGGAGTTCGTCGTAGGCGTTCCACCGGGTCGGATTCGGGGTGCCGATGTCGGAGAACACGAGTTGGAGCGCCCCGCGCACGGGAGATTCCTGACCGGTGAGCGGTTCGAGGTAGGTGTTGTCTTTCGTCTGTTCCCAGACCCGGTGGATGCTGTCGGCGGCCAGATCGACCTTGGTCGGCCCCGAGGAGTCACGCGACGCGATCATGCGAATGTCGAGCGCAGCCTTGCGCCCATCGGTGGAGATGGTGAGCATGTTGTCCTCGCTCGGCGACACCGCCCGGGCCGCGACCTTCTCCGCGCGGGTGCCGAGAGTCTCGATGAACTGTTCCAGCTCGACCGTGGGCTGGATCGCCACCGTTTCCGGCGCCCGCCTGCCGTCCTCGCGTTCGGTGAGGTCGGGAATCGGCAGTTGTAGATCTTCGGCGGTCTTCACATCGGCGAAGATCGACCAGAGTTTCAGCATCTCGGGCACGTTCTGGAACTTCGCGAACCGCGTCTTCATGCGGAACGTGTTGTTGCCGGTGGGGGCCATCTCCATCTGCGTGACGGTCTGCCCGAACGTCGCCGCCCACGCATCGAACGTCCCGATCCCGGCAGCCTCCAGCAAGTCCGGGCGCAGGTACTTCTGCATCACGAACGCCTCCGTCACCGAGTTCGAGATCGGTGTCGCGGTCGCCCCGGTGACGACTCGCTCTCTGCCTTGCGAGCGCAGGTATTCGAGCTTCATGTGCAGATCGCTGGCGCGGTTGGAACCCTCGATCGCGGCGTCAGAGATGTTGGAGTCGGTTGCGAGGTTCTTGTACATGTGCATCTCGTCGACGACCACGTAGTCGATGCCGGTGTCCTCGAAACACACCCCGGCATCCCGGCCGACGTCGATGCGGGCTTTGACCTTGTTCTCCAGCTGGAGCAGCTTGCGCTGGATGCGCTTGACGCTCATCGCGTTCTCACCCGTCGCGGTGGCGAGCACGTCCCGCATCTCGTCGACCTGGGCTTGGATGTAGGCCTGCTGAGTCTCCTGACGGAGCGGGATCTTCTCGAATGCGCCCTGCGTGACCAGGACGCCATCCCACTCGTTCGCCGACGCCCGTGCGACGAACAGGCGGCGCTTGTCGGCGGTGAGGTCTTTGGACGAGGCGGCGAGAATCCGGGCCTGTGGATAGATTTGCAGCCATTCGCGGGAGAACTGTTCGAGCATGTGGTTTGGGATCACCAGCACGGGCTTGTCGATCAGCCCCATACGGCGCATCTCCATCACGCCCGTGATCATTTCCGCCGTCTTGCCCGCTCCGACCTCGTGGAACAGTCCGGCGGAGGGTTCGGCGATCATCCTGGCGACCGCCGAGCGTTGGTGCGGGCGGGGAGTGAAGTTCTCCGCCAGCCCCGGCAGGCTCAGGTACTCGCCTGCGTCGGTGTAATCCCTGAGCACGATGGAGTTGAAGCGCCGGTTGTACTCGGTCACGAGGGTGTGGGCGCGTTCGGGGTCTTCGAACACCCACTCGGAGAACCGCTCTTGCAGGGCGTCGGCTTTCTCCTGAGCGGCGGTGGTCTCCAGCGGGTTGAGCACGCGACGCTTCCTGCCTTCGACGTCTTCGATCTCGTCGTAGACGAGCAGGGTGCGCTGTTCCATGATCGCTTGGGCGATATCAGGGGCGGGGCGACGTTCGGTGCCCCATTCGCTGGTGGCCATGAGCCCTTGGCGGCCGCCGCGCACTTCCCACATGCCAGGCAGCGGGTTCTCCACGTTCACTTCGCTGGTGCGCAGCAGCTCGTTCAGGAACTGGGCGTGAACCTCGGCGCTGATCCACACCGCTCCCATGCGGGCGCTGATCTCCTGCACACCGAGTGCTTCGGGCACAACCTCGGTCAGCGCGGCCACGTTCGCCTGAAACTCTGCGTCGTCGGCAGCGCGTGTCGTGGCCTGCTCCAGTTTCACGCGCACATCGCCGGAGAGGTACGCGGGGGCGTGAATGAGTTCGTCGGTGACCGGATCGGTGAACACCAACCCGCCCAGCGCTTGCCGAGCTTCGGGCTCGTCCATGCCGAGCATGTCGGCGATCAGCGGCAGGTCGATCCGCCCGCTGCGGTCGAGGCTGACCGCGATCGCGTCGGCCGGGGTGTCGACGCCTTGTGGTTCGGTTCGTGGGGAGACGACCCGGCGCGTCATGATCGCCGCCGGGGTCGCGGTCTGGTCGGTGTCGTCGAATTGCTCCAGGGCGAGCACGAGCGCCCCGAACGGGTCAGAGCGCAGCAGCCGTATCGGGGTCGGCACCGTGCGTGCGTAGGTGTCTTCCCCGGCATCGTTGGTGCGTCCGGTGCGGCGCAGCGTGTAGCGGTTCAGCGGCCCGTACCTGCCGACATACTTGCGGTAGTCGCGGTGCAGACCCCCGCGTGCCGCGTTGATCTCGTCGGTGTCATCGACGGTCGCGGCCTCCAGTTCGAGCAGCCGGTGCGCGCCGTCGCGCAACCCCAGCAGGGCACGCAGCTCTGCCCCAGCCGACTTCGGCACCTCCAACGGTTCGACGGAACCGGCGGCTACGGTGCCGAACCCGGTGTCGGTGGCGACGATGCTGCCATCCCACAACTGCGGCGGCGAGGGCACACGGGCGGCCTGCCGCGCCTGATGCTCCGTCGTCGCCGGGGTGAACGTCAGCCCGGCGCGGTGAGCACTGAACGTGATCTGATCGAGCACGTCACCCAGGCGGGTTTCCAGCCGCTCGAGGTCGCCGTCGACCGTGAGCGTCGGAGTGCCGTACATGCCCTGACGGATACGCATCTCACCGAGCACATGCCCCGGGTAGTGATCGAAGTAGGCGTTGATCTTCGCCCGCTGCCCGTCCAGGCTGATCGGAGTGACTGTCTCCCACAGGTCATCGCTGAGAGTCTGCCCGTCCTCGCGGCGGCGTAGGATGAGCAGATCGGTCACCACGTCGGTGCCCGCCGTGCGCCGATGCGCACCGGCGGGGAGCCTGACCGCGCCCACGAGGTCGGCGAGCATCGCCATCTCCCGGCGGGCGCCGGGGTTCTGCGCATCCATCGTGTACTGCGAGGTCAGCACCGCGACCATCCCGCCCGGCCTGACGAGCCGGAGGGATTTGAGGATGAAGTGGTTGTGCATCGACTGCCGGGTCGGGTTGTGCACCGGGTCGTGCAAAGTCACGTCTGAAAACGGCACGTTCCCGATCGCCGCATCGAAAGACGCCTCGGGCAGGCGGGTGTCGGCGAACGACTCGCCCCGAACCTCGGCGTGCGGGTACAGGGCGCGGCTGATCGCCGCGGTCACCGGGTCGAGTTCCACCCCGGTCATACGCGCCTGCTCGGGTGCCATGCCGAGGAACGTGCCCAGCCCGGAGCCGGGTTCCAGAACCCTGCCGCCGTCGAAGCCGAGACCGGCCATGGCCCGCCACATCTGCCGTACGATCAACGGGTCGGTGTAGTGCGCGTTGATCGTCGTGCGCGCAGCGGCATCCCACTCATCCGGCCTCAGCAGGCTCCGTAACTGCTCGCGCTCCGTGCTCCAATCGGACTTGGACTCGTCGAACACATCGGGCACCGCGCCCCAGCTCGACCAGCGCGCAAGAGTCTGCTGCTCCTCGGCGGTCGCAGTTCGTTCCTGCGCCTCAAGATGCCGTGCGGTCTCGATGGCGGCCACGTTCGCGTGGAAGCGGGCCCTCGCACCCGAGGGCGCCAGGTCGTCGTGCGTGGCGGGCGCGAACCGCACCGCCGGCGCGGCAGACTCCGACCCGGTGGTGTCAGCGGTGCGGGTTAGCGGACTTCGCGCAGGAAGCGGACCGTCGCTGCCTCTGCCAGCAGGCTCTGGTGCGCTTCCAGATACCGCCTCGGGATCTCCGCTTCGACCATGCCCTCCAGGAACCAGAGTGGCACGGCCCAGTCTTTGGCCTTCTGCTCCAGGTCGACCGTCGAGGGCATCAGATCGGGGGCGTCCTGCATCCGCTCGGCCCACATGGTCAGGTTCTCGTCGTTCGAGGAGGTCTGGTTCCACTCCTGACGGGCCTCGTCCAGCGGCAGGCTCGGGTCGGTGACCCAGGCGAGTTGCTGCATCACGACCTCCTCCGCTATCCGTAGCGCCGTCATCCGGCGTGCCACGTCCTCGGTATAAGTGTCTCTCGAAGAGGGCGTCTTGGCCAGCAACAAAGGGCGGTTCGTCTCGATCTGTCGCGCCAGTTCGCTGATCTGGCCCTGCGCCTGAAGCCCCAGATCGGTGAAGAACGCTGTCGGGTTCTCGATCAGCTTGTACCGTCCCGGTGCGTGCGTCTTCCAGTGCCGCATCGCCTGCGCCCCGTACTTGTTCACGTGTCGCTCCCTCCACACCGGGCAAGGTTTCGGCGGCTTCGCTGATCTGCTCGTCGGCGGTCTGTTCAGCCAGCCCCCACAGGTCGAACTCCAGCTGACCGGGCGGCGCCTTTCGGCTCCTGCGTCGGGCCATGAGCTATCACCTCCACCACACTCGGGCCGTTGTCGTCACTGCCCGTGGCCGACGCTTTCGGTCACGGGTCAGTGATCGATGAGATAGGTGCGGCTCAGGTGCCATTGGTGCCTCGTTCCAACAATGCTTCGATCTCGGCGCGATCGGCTCTGAGCTGGTTGCCGTCGGGTCGTTTCGGCCAGGCGCGCAGGTCGGTGATGATCGGCGGGGCCGAGCGCAGCATGGTGACGGCGGTGCCGAACGGGAGGGTGCGGA
>DHCMJ07802__coassemble_796_pt1 | contig 47643 bp, 42 predicted proteins | sample DHCMJ07802__metabat2_low_PE_013 | metagenome-assembled genome bin DHCMJ07802 | reverse complement strand
CGGGCCCCGACGCCGGTTCCGGTTCCGGTTCCGGAACCGGCTCGGGCACGGTGCATGCGCCGTCCGCGGGCGGGTGGTCCTGATGGAGGCTCCGGCCGGCATCGACCCGCTGAAAAGGGCGCGGTACGACGCAGCGGTCCAGCGTTATCACGACGCGGTGGCGATCCACCGCGACCGCCTCGAATCGGAACTGCGCAAGGCGAAGGACACGATCGCGGAGCTGTCGCGCACGCCCGATAAGAAGCGCCGTCACGACGGTGAAACGGCACGCGACGGCAACCCGGGAGCCAACGCTGGGACGGCACGCGACCACGGGAACGCACGCCCCGGCGCAGCCGCCGCCGGACCCGTGCGGTCGATTCTCAACAAGGGCGGGTGAGGCGGGGACGGCGGCGTCGCAAAGCAAGAACCCGCCGCACGAAGGCGACGGGTTCAATCAGGGGCGGGACCGGCTACTCGTGCGGCTGGCCCGCGATGGGGTGATACGCGGTTTCCGGGAGCTGATCGCGCAGCCACTCCAGGCTGCGGTTGGTGACGCCCTTCATCTTGGTGTCCGGCTCGGCGAAATCGGAGTACTTCTTGTCGCCGCCGACCGTGGCCAGAATGAACCCGGTGATCGCCGCACGGGCGATCTCCTGCTGCTTCACGCTCGACTTGGAGAAACCGAGGAGGCGGCGGCCCAGCGAGGTCTCGGAGAAACCGGCCTGCTCGGCGTCGTCGACCTCGCGGAAGATCACGTCGCCCGCCCAGTTGACGGCCAGGCGCTTCGGGTTGCCGCGATCGAGCCACTGGTTCTCGCCGGGGCCGAGCACCAGGCCCGGGCAATCGACGTTCGTGGCGGCGGCCTCCGCCGACGGTGCGGTATCGGCGGGGTAAACGCAGGTGACGGACTTGATGTGGCCGCGGCCCGCGGCGGCCAGCACCGCGGCGCCGGCGCCCATGCCATGACCGGCCAAGCCCAGCTTCGCCGGGGAGACGGTCACCTCGCCTTCACCCAACCGCACGCCGCCGAGGATCTGCAGCGCCGACTCCAGATCGTTGGCCAGGCCCCGGTGATCCGGGACGAAACCGGTCTCGGTGTTCGGCGCGGCGACGGCGATGCCCCACGACGCCAGGTGGCGCAGAGTCGCATGGTAATCCTCGACCGGCGCGCGCCAGTCGTGCCCGAACGCGATGCCGGGGACGCCCTTGCCCTTCGCCGGCGTGTACACGACGCCGGGCAAACCGACGTAGGAAAGATCGCCGACCAGGACGCGGTGCGGGCCGCGCTTGGACAGGTTGGAGACGAGGGTCTTCAGATTCTCAGCCACGCAGCCAGCATATCGGCAATGGTGAACCCCATGTGCGCCACCACGGGAAACCCGGCGGGGAATTTCCGCGCATCTCGATGCGAAAAACGGGGCCGGGCGCGTTTATGCTGTCAGGCATGTGTGGAATCGTGGGATACGTGGGACGGCAGTCGGCGCTCGACATTGCCGTGGAGGCGCTGCGACGGATGGAGTACCGGGGTTACGACTCGGCGGGCATTGCCGTCCTGGACGGGGCCGGCGGCGTCAACGTCGAGAAGAAGGCCGGCAAGCTGGCCAACCTGGAAAACGAGCTCGACGCCGGCGACCGCGCCCGCTTCGTCGGCTCCACCGGCATCGGCCACACCCGCTGGGCCACCCACGGCCGACCGACCGACGCGAACGCGCACCCGCACGTCTCCTACGACGGCAAGGTCGCCATCGTCCACAACGGCATCATCGAGAACTTCGCCCCGCTGCGCGCCGAGCTGGAGGACGCCGGCGTCGAGCTGAAGTCCGACACCGACTCCGAGGTCGCCTGCCACCTGCTGGCCCGCGCCTACAACGGCGAGGACGAATCCGGCACCGCCGGCGACTTCGAGGCCTCCGCCCTGGCCGTGCTGGGACGCCTCGAGGGCGCGTTCACCCTGCTGTTCACCCATGCCGATCACGCCGACCGCATCATCGCGGCGCGCCGCTCCACCCCGCTGATCGTCGGCGTCGGCGGCGATGGCATGTACCTCGGCTCCGATGTGGCGGCGTTCATCGCCCACACCAAGGAGGCCGTGGAGCTGGGCCAGGACAACGTCGTGGTCATCACCGCGGACGACTACAAGATCATGGGCTTCGACGGCGTCGAGCAGCCCGGCCGCCCGTTCACCATCGACTGGGACCTCGCCGCCGCGGAGAAGGGCGGATACGACTCCTTCATGATCAAGGAGATCCACGAGCAGCCCGCCGCCGTCCGCGACACCCTGGCCGGTCACCTCGTCGACGGCCGCATCGTCCTCGACGAGCAGCGGATGACGGATCAGGATCTGCGCGACATCGAGAAGGTCTTCGTCGTCGCCTGCGGCACGGCGTACCACTCGGGCCTGCTGGCCAAGTACGCCATCGAGCATTGGGTGCGCATCCCGGTGGAGATCGAGGTCGCCTCGGAGTTCCGCTACCGCGACCCGGTGCTGGACCGCCAGACGCTGGTGGTGGCCATTTCCCAGTCCGGCGAGACCGCCGACACCCTCGAGGCGGTGCGCCACGCGAAGTCGCAGGGCGCCCGCGTGCTGGCGGTGTGCAACACCAACGGCGCGCAGATCCCGCGCGAGTCGGACGCGGTGCTCTACACGCACGCCGGCCCGGAGATCGGCGTCGCGGCGACGAAGTCCTTCCTGGCGCAGGTCGCGGCGAACTACATCGTCGGCCTGGCGCTGGCGCAGGCCCGCGGCACGAAGTACCCCGACGAGGTCACCCGCGAGTACCGCGAGCTGGAGGCGATCCCGGAGAAGATCGCGCAGGTCGTGGAGATGCAGGAGCAGATCTACGACATCGCCCGCGAGCTCGGCGCGATCCCGACCATGCTGTTCCTGGGCCGCCACGTCGGTTACCCGGTGGCGCTGGAGGGTGCGCTGAAGCTCAAGGAGCTGGCCTACATCCACGCCGAGGGTTTCCCGGCCGGCGAGCTCAAGCACGGCCCGATCGCCCTGATCGAGGATGACCTGCCGGTCGTCGTGGTCGTGCCGTCGCCGAAGGGCCGCGCGGTGCTGCACTCGAAGATCGTGTCCAACATCCAGGAGATCCGGGCCCGCGGCGCGAAGACCATCGTCATCGCGGAGGAAGGCGACGAGAAGGTCCGCCCGTTCGCCAACTACCTCATCGAGATCCCGGAGTCGTCGACGCTGCTGCAGCCGCTGCTGTCGACCATCCCGCTGCAGTTCCTGGCCGCGGAGATCGCGCGCCAGTGCGGCAACGAGGACATCGACAAGCCGCGCAACCTGGCCAAGTCGGTGACGGTGGAGTAATTCCGCCCGCTTTTGCGCTTCAGGTCGGCTCGGGCCGGGGCCCGGACTGCTTCACGACGGTCCGCGTCCCGGCCCTTCGCCGTTTTTCAGTCGAGCTTTCGGGGCACTGCGGTGGAGCGTGGCCGCCGGGTGGCCAGGGCGACGCCGATGGCGACGGGGATGCACATGGCCAGCGCCAGCGGGGAGGCGTCCTCGCCGAGGAGCAGCGCGCCGAGGGCGATGCTGATCAGCGGCGGCAGGAAGTGGGCGACGGCGGCGCGGTCGGGGCCGGCCTGGCGGATCAGCGTCAGCCACATGGTCATGGCCAGCACGGAGGCGCCGACGATGAGGTACGCCTCGGCGACGAGGAAACGCGTGGTCAACTCCGGGGCGTCCTCGAAGAGCAAGGCGACGGCGAGAGCGGGCACGCCCGCGGCGAGGCTCTGGATGCCGGTCGACAGCCATGGGCTGCCCGGCGGGACCAGTTTCGGGGTGAGGATGGTGCCCACGACCAGGCAGGAGACCGCGAAGAGGCTGGTGGCCACGCCGGTCCACGATGTTTCGCCGGATTCCAGCCTCGTCCACGCCGAGCCGACGACGCCGAGGAAACCCAGGACGCAGCCGATCCACTGCGTCCACAGCAGTGCGCGGCCGCGCAGGGCGGAGATCACCAGGACGGCCAGCGGCGTCAGCGCCGTGACGATGGCGCCCATGCCCGCGGACAGGTTCGGCATCGCGGTGGCCATCAGGCCGAGGTACCCCGCGTTGTTGAGCAGCCCGACGACGGCCGTGCCCGCCAACCCGCGGCGGGTCAGCGCCTTCCGGGCGCCCCAGGCGGCGGCGATCATGACGGCGCCCGCGATGGTGCAGCGGATGCCGACGATCGTGTACGCGCCGGCGTGATCGCTGGCGACCTTCATCGCGACGAATGCGCCGGACCACAGCGTCGCCCACACCAGCGTCAACGCGGCCAGGCGAATGGGCGAAGTGGTCAATGCGGTGGCCTTTCGGGGTGTCCGGGGAACCCCGGGGACTTTACAGGTTGCTCTGCGGCGTTACATGTTGCTTTGCGACGCCCCGCGCGTCAGCATTTCGACGGCACGCCGTCTTCCCGGTCGACCCACTGCTGCAGCGCATCACGGATCGCATCCGCGTACGCCGTGGCGCCCGTGAGCGTGGGGTGGATGTAGTCGTCGCGCAGCAGGGTGGTGTCCGCCGTGGCCGCCCGGCACCACTCGGCGGCGTAGACGTTGTCGTATTCTTTCGCGAACTCGATGACCTGGTCCTTGGCCTCCGGCATGTACCAGCGGTCGCCGTAGGGCATCACCAGGATGATCACGCGGTCGTCGCCGAGGAGGTCGACGATCTGCTCGAACTCGCCCTCGCGGGCCGCACCGTTGGTGCCGAAGCCCAGGACCACGAACTGGTCGAGGGTGCCGGCCGCCTCCATGTCGGCGATGATCGTCGGCAGCGCCTCGTAGTGGCGCGAGACTGCACCGTCGACGTAGATGCCGGGGAACTCCTCGTCGAGGGCCGCGGCGCTGGCCAACAGGACCGAGTCGCCGAGCGCCGTGATGCGGTCGCCCGTCGGCATCTTCCGCTCGGGCAGCGTCGGCGCCGCGGCCTGTGCGGCCTCCTGGCGCTGCGCGAGGGCCTCGAGGTCCTTCTCCAGGGAATCACCCGGGCGCACGCCGCCGGCGACGGCGGCGGGCAGGCCCATCAGCGCCACCGCGACGAGCACGACGGTCGCGCCGGCGAAGACCGTGCGGGGCGTGCCCGGCCCCGGCACCTCGTCGCGCTTGGCGCGGCGGCGGGCGGCGCGCCAGTTGCGCAGCGGTTCGATGACCCCGTTGCGGCGGATCGGGTCCTCGACCAGCGTCCACGACATCGCGGCCAGCAGGAAGGACAGGGCGATGACGGCCGCGCCACGGGCCAGCGGCAAGTCGTCGAGCTGCTCCGGCAGGTACACGGTCACCGGCAGGTGCCAGAGGTAGATGCCGTAGGACCGCTCGCCGATCCACCGCATCGGAGCGACGGCCAGCACCCGGGAGACGATCGTCTTCCGGTCCAGGATGGAGTAGATCGCGGCCATCGTCGCAAAGCTGAGCACCATCAGGCCACCGCCGAACAGGAACGGCGAGTCGTCCGGCATGGTCGCGACCAGGACGATGATCACCGCGACGCCGGCCAGCCCCAGCACCTCGGCGGGGAAACGCTTGAGCTCGGCGGTGCCCGTCGCGCGGACCAGCAGGATCGCCAGCACCGCGCCGAGCAGCAGGCCGCCGGCGCGGGTGTCGGTGCCCTCGTAGATGCGGGTGGCGTCCGCGCCCGCGTTCGACAGATGGGCCATCCAGGCGAAGCTCGCCGCGGCCAGCGCAACCGTCGCTGCGCCGATGAGCCACTTCGACTTCTTCTTCCGCCCGAAGAGCATGAACAGCAGGGCCAGCACCAGCGGCCAGACCAGGTAGAACTGCTCCTCGATGGACAACGACCACATGTGGTCCAGCGGCCCGGTCGATTCGAATTGGTCGAAGTAGGACTGGCCCTGGAGGATCACGTACCAGTTGTTCACGTACAGCAGCGAGCTGATCGATTCGCCGACGCGGTCGCCGAGCTCGCCCGGCGTCGACAGGGCCGTGACCAGGAAGACCGCGGCGACCGTCACCACCACCGCCGGCACGAGCCGCCGGAATCTGCGCAGCCAGAAGGTGCTCAGCCGGAAGGAATCGTGCCGGTACTTCGCCCGCAGCAGGTTCGTGCTGATCAGGTAGCCCGACAGCGTGAAGAACACCGCCACGCCCAGCAGACCGCCCGGCGCCCATGACGCGCCGAGGTGGTAGAAGAGCACCGCCATCACGGCGATGGTGCGCAGACCATCGAGCGCCGGGATGTACGTGGTGCGGGAATCTACGGGTTTGGGCATCTGGCGGCGCTTCCTTTTTGGGGCACGTGCGGAGTGGGGCGCGACGGGGAGCCGCCGGCATGGTGGCCGGCGCACGACTGCAACATTGTCCCCGCCGCCGTCGCACCGGCGTTAGTCGTCGCCGGCCGCCCGCCGATTTCGGGGGTGCCTACCCCACCAGGTCGCGCTTGCCGACGGCCACCGCACCCAGAACCATGCCCAGAACGCCGATTGCGGCGAGGACGATGGCGCCGGTCCAATCGACCGTTCCGTCCGCGGCGTGCGGGGCATGGGCGAACAGCGAAACGTCCATCAGCCAGTCGGGGTAGCCGAAGATCCCGCCGAAGAAGGTGGTCACGCCGGACCAGGCGACGGGGATCCACGCCAGCCACGCGACCTTCGGAAGCACGGCGGCGAAGAAGGCCGCGATGCCGGCCGCGGCGATGGCGGCGGGCCACTGCCCGCCGAGCGACCACAGGGCGCCGGAGGCGATGTCGGGAGTGTCCGTCGACGCCTGCGCGGCGGTCGCGCCGAGCGGTGCGGCGATGGCGATGATCACGGTCACCGCGGCGACCGCCACCGCCCACGCGACGACGTAGGGCCGCGGGCGCCGGACTCCGGAGGCGAGCTCCGGCGTCAAACGCCCGGCGGCCTCGTCGCCGTGGACGGACAGCGTCGCCTGCACGGCGGTGCACGCGACGAGGAGACCCAGCCACGTGCCCATCAGCTCGGTGAACACGTCCTCCATCGTCGAGCCGCCGGCCATCTGCCGGGCGAGCTCGGCGGTGCCGGTGGAGGACTCGAGCATGGAGGTCATCTCGCCGGTCATGGACATGAAGAAGATGGTCAGCGCGATCGTGGCCACCGCCCAGCCAAGCAACGTCGGCCATTCCAGCCGGGCCCGCAGGCCCCACGATCCGTGTCCTCGCCACTGCGTCGTGCGCCGCGCCGAGCCCCGCTCGCCGCGGGCCGGCCACGTCGCCCCGAGATCGCGCCGGGCGGCGACGGTCATCGACGCCCACACCATGACGAGCACCACCGCGGCCATGGGGATCAACGCCCACGCCCGGTTCTCGCTGAAGGGGGCCACGACGTCGCGCCACCCCAGCGGCGACAGCGGCCGCAGCCAGTCGAGTTCGCGTACATCCGCGATGGCGCGCACGGCGAAAGCGAGCCCGAGATAGGCCATGCCCAGGCCACGGGCGCCGCGCGCGGTTTTCGCCGCGTGCCCCGCCAGCAGACCGATCGCCCCGGCCGCCGACGTCGCCGCCGCCACGATGGCCCCGGTGAGCATGCAGCCGATGGCGGACATGCCTTCGATGGCGGTGGAGCACGCCAACAACGCCAGCGTCGACCCGAGCCCGAGCGCCGCGCAGGCGCCGATGACGACGATGGCGGCGGAGGCGGCGTGGGTGCGCGTCGTCAAGCCCGAGGACCGCACGATCTCGGCGATGCCGTCGTCCTCGGTCGCGCGAGTCAGCCTCACGGCCAGCAGGATCGCCATGACGGAGCCGAGGATGGACACCCACATCCCGGTTTCCCACTGCGTGAACGCGCCAAAGGTGAACGGGTCGGGGACGATGCCGTACATCGCGCGCAGGCCGAGATTGACGCGCATCGGCTCGGCGAGGACCTCGAGTTCGGTCTGGTTCGGGTAGGTCGCGCGGTAGGCGGGCGGGGTGACCGCCATGAATGCGATGAGCGGGGTCAGCCACCCGATGAGGAATCCCCGGCGGGTGCGCAGGTGCAGGCGCAGCAGGGTGGTCATCGCTGGTCACCGGCTTGTTCGCGGGTGCTTGACGACGCTCCGGAGGGGCCGTGGCTCGCCCGCGCCTCACCGGAGTAGTGGTCGAGGAAGATGTCCTCGAGCCCGGCGTCGGTGCAGGAGATGTCGGTCGCGCCGCGGGAGAGCAGATCGGACAGGGCGGCGGGGACGTCGTCGCGGGGGAGCAGGCGCTCGACGCGGGATCCGTCCGGCAGCGTGGCCGCGAGCTTGGAGCCGCGCAGGTGCGTCAGATCCGCCAGCGACCCGGATTCGACGAGGCGGCCCTCGCGGATGATGGTGATGTCGTCGGCCAGATCCTGGACCTCCGACAGGATGTGGCTGGACAGCAGGACCGAGGCTCCCGCGGCGACGCGCTCGCGGACGCCTGCGGCGAACTCCCGCTCCATGAGCGGGTCGAGGCCCGACGTCGGTTCGTCGAGGACCAGCGCATCGACGTCGGCCGCCAGCGCCGCGACGAGCATGACCTTCTGGCGGTTGCCCTTGGAGTATTCGCGGTTCTTCTTCGTCGGGTCGAGGCGGAAACGCTCGATCAGTTCGGCGCGCACGGCGGGGTCGTCGCCGCGGGAATCGCCCGCGCCGCCGGCCCGGAGTTTCGCCAGCGTGGCCAGCGTCTGCCCGCCGGTGAGCTGCGGCCACAGGGCGACGTCGCCCGGAACGTACGCGACGCGTGCCGTCGCCGCCGCCGGATCGCGCACCGGGTCGTGGCCCAGGACATCGATGGTGCCCCCGTCCGGGCGGAGCATGCCGAGGATCGCCCGGATCGCCGTCGACTTGCCGGCGCCGTTGGGGCCCAGGAACCCGTGCACGGTGCCCCGGCGGACCGTGAGATCCAGGTCATCGACCGCGGTGAACGACCCGAAGCGCTTGGTCAGGCCGCGCACGGTGATGGCGGGGGCGTGGGCGTCGTGAAGCGAATCGGTGCGGGGACGGGGCGTGGAATCAGCTGAGGTCACGGGAATACTCCTCGATGTAGGAGCCGAGCCGGTCGAAGGCGAGCTCGACGAAGCGGCGCTGGCCCGGGGCGGGGTATGCGGCGGTGACCAGCGCGCGGGCCGGGCGATTGGCCGCGAAGAAACGGAGGGAGGGGATGAGCGACGGCGGCAGTTCGCCGTATTGCTCGACGATGGCGAAGCCGCGGTCGACGAGGTCGCGGGCGTCGTCGTCGGTCCAGCCGGGATCGGCCAGGGCGGCGATGCGGAGGTAATAGTCGGCGATCTCGGCCGGGTCGGCGTGGTCGAGGAGCTCCACGACGTCGTCGTTGATGTGCCCCAGGCGTGCGGCGATGTCGGACAGGCGGCGCTCGCGGCGCATGAGCGTCAGCGCGCGGCGGTCGCCCGTGGCCTCGATCGCCGTTTCGATTGCGTCGTAGACCGCGGACAAGCGGGCGGGGAGGGCCTCGGCGGGGGCGCCGTCGGCGGCGTCGCGCAGGCGGGCCAGCCGGGACCGGTGCTCCTCCAGCTCGGCGATGCGCTCGTCGATGGAGGCGATGGCCGCGTCGAGGCCGTCGGCGTCGGGGACCGGGGCGTCGCCGCCGAGGTGGGCGGGCATGTCGGCCAGGGCGATGCCGGCGTCGGCCAGCGCCCGGATCCGCAGCAGGCGCGCGGCGTCGTCGACCCCGTAGTCGCGCCAGGCGCCGGCCCGCGGCGGCACGGGCATCAGCCCGATCGCGTGATAGTGCCGGATGGTGCGCACGGACACCCCGGCGACCCCGGCGAGCTCTGAAACCCTCATGCCCCCGATCATCCTCTGTTACGTCGCGTCACAGTCAAGGGCGAGTTTCGGGGCGTGGCGCGGGCGGGGTTCCGGCAGCACTTCGGCACCGTTCCCGCGGTCCCGTGAACGTGCCGGGGGCAGGTTTTCCTGGGCCGACGTAACCTCGGGTCATGGAAGCCGTCTTCACCGTCGACCAGATCCGCCGTGCCGAAGGGCCCCTGCTGAGGGCGCAGGATGAACCGGATGAATTGATGAGGCACGCGGCCAAGGCCGTCGCCGACGCGGCGAAGGTGATGCTCGCCGCCCCGAAACCGTATTTCCTGGGCCGGTACGCCACGCGCGTTCTGCTGCTGGTCGGCTCGGGCGGCAACGGCGGCGACGCCCTGTACGCGGGGTCGCTGTTGGCCGCCGAGGGCATCGGCGTCGACGCGGTGCTGCTGGGCGACGCCCCGCACGAGCGCGCGCTGGCCACGTTCCGCCGCCGCGGTGGGGCGGTGCTCGTCGACGGGCTGCCGGATTTCCCGGCGAGCCTGCGCGGCGGCGGCAACCCCGAGCCGCTGGACCCGGCCAGCCCGGAGTCGGCGGGGCCGTGGGAGTATTCGCTGGTCATCGACGGCATCGCGGGTCTCGGCGGTGCGGGGGCGCTGCGGGAGAAGGCCGCGCGGATCGTGCGGGTGGCGGCGAAGAACCACGCGCGGTTCCTGGCCATCGACGTCCCCTCGGGCGTCGCCGCGGACACGGGCGCGGTCGAGCCGGGCGCGTCGATCGCCGATCCGCAGTGGGAGCCGGGCGACCCGGATGAGCCGTCGCCGCGCACGTTGGATCTGCCGGGCCACGTCACCGCCGACGTCACCGTGACCTTCGGCGGTCTGCGCTTCGCCCATGCGCTGTCCGATCAGTGCGGTGAGGTCGTCGTCGCGGACATCGCGCTGGACGGCGACAGCCCCGAGCTCTACCTGCTGCCGAAGGAGAAGTGGCCCGCGGGCGCGGAGGCCGGCCGCAGCCTGCACGTCCAGCTGCACCGGGACCTGGCCAGCGACGCCGCCGACGGCACCACGCCGACGTGGACGTATTACCGCTCCCTGGCGGTGCCGCCGCGCAACGCCTTCACGTGGCCGACGCTCTACGACGTCGATCCCGGCGACGTCTGGACCTCGGTCGGCGATCATCCGCGCCCGCCCCGCCCGGGTTTCCCGCGCGATCTGGAGCCGGGCGCGGACGACGACAAGTATTCGGGCGGCGTCGTCGGCATCTGCGCCGGCGGCGAGCGCTATCCGGGCGCGGGCGTGCTGGCCACCACGGCGGCCGTGCGCGCGACGTCGGCGATGGTCCGCTACGTCGGTTCCGGGGCGTCGGAAGTGGTGCGCGCGCTGCCGGAGGTGGTCGCGCATCCCTCGCTTGACGACGCCCGCCGCGTCGACGCCTGGGTGGTCGGTTCGGGCCGCGGCACCGACGATGCGGCAGCCGTGGAGCTGTCGGAGTTGCTGGGCCGCGACGAGCCCCTGCTCGTCGACGCCGACGCCATCACCCTGCTGGCGCAGCGCCCGGAGCTGCGCGAGAAGCTCGTCGCCCGTGACGCGGAGACGCTGCTGACCCCGCACGCCGGGGAGTTCCGCCGCCTGGCCGAGGCCATGGCGGGGGAAGAGGCCGGCGCCGACCGGTCGGCCGGGGAGATCCCCGATCCCGTCGAGCACCCCATCGACGCCGCGAAGGCAATGGCCACGGCCCTGGATTGCGTGGTCTTGCTCAAGGGCCGCCGCACGGTCGTGGCCATGCCCGCCGAGCACGGCCACCGCGCCGGAACGGTGCGCATCATCGACGCCGGCACCTCCTGGGCGGCGACGCCCGGCAGCGGCGACGTGCTGTCCGGCCTGGTCGGGGCGTGGATGGCGAAGGACGGCATGGCCGGGATCGCCCCCGCCGTGACCGTCCACGCCCGCGCCGCGGAGATCGCCGCGCGCACGCCCGCCGGGTACGCGCCGACGTCGGCGTCGCTCATCGCGGAGGCCATCCGGGAAGCCACCGCAGCACTGGCTGCGGAGACCGCGTGGCCCTCGGTGGCAGAATGACCGGCATGGACGCCGGACACGGAGACAACGCATCGGATGAACGGGATCTGACCGGGGAACGGGGCGCGCCCGCCGACGGGGACGTCGCGGCCGCCGATCCCACGTTCCCGGGCCTGCTCGCGCAGACGGTCGATCTGGCGGCGGTGCGGCACAACATCGCGGCGATCAAGAAGGCCTCCGGCGCCCACCGCCTGATGGCCGTGGTCAAGGCCGACGGCTACTCCCAGGGCGCCCCCGAGGTCGCATGCGCGGCGCTGAACGGCGGCGCCGACCAGCTCGGCGTGGCCACCCTGCAGGAATCGCTGGACCTGCGCGAGTCGCTGGAACTGCGCGGCACGTCGGCGACGATCCTCGCCTGGCTGTGGCACACCCACGAGGCCCTCGAGCTGGAAGCGGCCGTCGCCTCCGGCATCCACGTCGGCGTGCCGTCGGAGGAGCACCTCGCCGCCGTCATCGCCGCCGGCCGCCGCGCCAACGTCCGCCCGCGCGTCACCGCCATCGCCGACACTGGGCTCAACCGCTCCGGCATCTCGGTGGTCAACGGCACGTTCGAGCGCGTCGCGCCCCAGTTCGGCGAGGCCCACATGCGCGGCGAAATCAACTGCACCGGCGTCTTCTCGCACTTGGCCTGTGCCGACGAACCCTGCAATCCGGCCAACGACATGCAGGCGGAGCGCTTCCGTGAAGCGATGGGCATGCTCGCCGACGCCGGCGTCGCAAAGCAGCTCAACCATCTGTCCAATTCCCCGGCGTCCCTGACGCGCCCCGACCTGTCCTTCGACATGGTCCGCCCCGGCCTGTCCGTCTACGGCCTCGAACCCGTCGCGGGCCGCACCCACGGCCTGCGCCCGGTGATGCGCTGGGAGGCGCGGATCCCCGTGATCAAGGACGTCCCCGCCGGCGAGGCGATCAGCTACGGCCGCACCTGGACCACCGACCGGGACACCCGCACGGCGATCATCCCCTGCGGCTACGCCGACGGCATGCCGCGGTCGGCATCGGGCAAGTTCGAGGTCAGCATCAACGGCGTGCGCTACCCGCAGGTCGGGCGCGTGTGCATGGACCAGTTCGTCGTCGACCTCGGCCCCGACGCCCCGGTGCGCCCCGGTGACGTCGCCGTGATCGTGGGCACCCGAGAGGGCGAACCGACCGCCGACGAACTGGCGGCGGCGGCCGGGACCATCAACTACGAGATTTTGACGGCGCCGCGCGGCCGAACCCGCAGGCGGCACGTGGGCGGTGTTGACTAAGGTTGGAACATGGCTGGAAATAGCAGTGCCGGAACAGGTTCCGGGCGGTCGCGCGGTTTCGGCGGGATCCCCGGGTGGGGGCTCGTCGCGGGCGCGGGAGCCCTGGCCACCGCCGCCGGCGCGGGCGTCATCGGCTGGCGCGAGCACTGGCTCGCCCGCAACGCCCCGGCCACCCCGCCCGAATTGCTGACGCTGGGCGACGCGACCTGGTCCGGGACCGTGGCGTCCGATGACGGCATCGATCTGTGCGTCGTCGAACGCGGATTCCAGACGTCCCCGGTGACCATCGTGTTCACCCACGGGTACTGCCAGCGCAAGGATTCCTGGTGCTTGCTGTCGCACCAGTTCCGCAAGAGCTTGGGCGACGATGCGCGGCTGTTGTTCTGGGACCAGCGCGGCCACGGCGATTCCGGCGACCCCGAGGCCGACGACTGCACCATCGGCGACACCGCCGACGACCTGGCGGCCATCATCCGCGAGCGGGTGCCCGGCGGGCGGATTTTCCTGGTCGGGCATTCGATGGGCGGCATGACCGTGATGTCCTTCGCGCGCCGTCACCCGGAGTTGATGGACCGGGTGTCGGGCGTGGCGCTGTTGTCGACCGCGTCGGCGGGCCTGGCCAAGGGCGGCATCCCGCAGATGATGCTCGGCCCCGTCGGGCAGGCGCTGACCAAGACGGCGCAGTCGCTGCCGCAGTTGGCCAACCAGGTCCGGCAGCTGGCCAGCATCGGCGAGATGCCCTTCATCCGCGGCGCGTCCTTCGGCGACCAGCGCACCCCGCACGCCATCGTGCGGCTCAACGAGCAGATGATCGACGACACGTCGGCGACGACGATCCTCAGCTTCTTCGGCGCGCTGCAGCTTCACGACGAGTCCGAGGGCGTGGCAGCCCTGGAGGGGACCCCCGGCGTGGTCATCTCCGGGGACAAGGACCGGATGATCCCGTACGAGCGGGCGGTGGACATCATCGAGGCGTGGCCCGGTGCCCGCCTGGTCCGGGCGCCGGGAGCCGGCCACATGGTGCAGCTGGAGCAGCCGAAGCTGGTCGGCGAGGCCATCGAGACCTTGGTCCGCGAGAACTGGCCGGTGTAGCGGGCGCACTCGGATCCGTCCGCGGCGCGGCCTACGATGTCCCCATGACTTCGAGCGCCGCCCCTTTCCCGGTTTCCGGAGAACGCATCCTGCCCACCGCCGAGGACATGCGCGCTTTCGGCGGGGAGCTCGGCGCGGCCCTGGCCGCCGGTGATCTGGTGATCCTCGACGGTCCGCTCGGGGCCGGGAAGACCACCCTGACGCAGGGCATCGCGGCCGGCATGAACGTCCGCGGCCGCGTCACGAGCCCGACGTTCACCATCGCCCGGCACCACCGCGGGCTCGGCGGCGGGCCGGATCTGGTCCACGTCGACGCGTACCGGCTGTTCGGCGAGGAGGGCCCCGGCGGGGAAGGGGACGGAGCGGGGGGCGCCGCGGCCGGTGGCCTCGACGCCCTCGATGCGCTGGATTCCCTCGATTTGGACACCGACCTGGAAGCCTGCGTCGTCGTGGCGGAATGGGGCGCCGGTCTGGTGGAGCAACTGTCCGACTCGCACCTGCTGGTGAGCATCGACCGTTCCGCGGCCGACGACTCCCGGAAGGTGACGTGGCGGCGGGTATCGTGACGGGCATGTTCGTACTCGCCGTCGACACGTCCACGCCGCAGGTCACCGCCGGTCTCGTCCGCGTGGCCGAGCTGCCCGGCGCTGACCTGGCCACCGGCCGGGTGGCCCCCATCATCGAGGAGCTGTCGTCGGCGGGGCACGTGGATGCCCGCGCGCACAACGAAGTGCTCACGCCGTTGATCCGGCGGTGCCTGGACGACGCCGGGCTGGCGGGCACGGCCGCGACGGCCGTTGGCGCGGTCGTGGTCGGTTGCGGCCCGGGACCGTTCACGGGGTTGCGGGTCGGCATGGCCACCGCCGCCTCCTTCGCCGATGCGTGGGGAGTGCCCGCGCATGGCGCCTGTTCCCTCGACGCCCTGGCGCTCCCCGGGGGCGATCCGCTGTCCGGTGACGTCATGGCCGTCACCGACGCGCGGCGGCGCGAGGTGTACGTCGCCGCCTACCGCGACGGGCACCGGATCTGGGGTCCCGCCGTCATGTCCGCCGCGGCCTGCGCCGACGCCGTGCTGGAGGACGTGCCGGACTTCGATCCCGCCGCGCTGGTGGGCGACGAAGCCAAATGCGCCGACGTCGCCGCCGGGTTCGCCGGGGCGTTGGAGGATGCCCCGGCCCCGCGGATCATCGCCGCGTATCCGACCCCGGCGGGCCTGGTCGCCGCGGCCGTCGCGGAGCTCGCGCACGAACATGACGACGAGGGCCCGGACGCCGACGGCGACGGGGAACCCGATGACGTGCCCTTCCGCGCCACAGAGGCGTTGGCCGCCCCGGCCGCGCCGCTGGTGCCGCTGTATCTGCGGCGCCCCGACGCGACGCCGCCGAAGCCGAAACCGAAGTCGCCGGCGATCCCCGATGTTCCGGCCGATGTCGGCCTTTCGTCCCCGGAGGCCCCGTGACCGGCCCCGTCTCGGGCGCCAACCCGGGTGCCGGCCCGGGCGCGAACCCGGATGAACTGCTCGCCGCCGCCACTTTCGGCCGCCTGTCGGTGGGCGCCGCGGCCGGTTGCGCGGCGTTGGAAGCCCTGATTTTCGCCGGCGACGACCCGTGGCCGGAGTCGGCGTTCGCCTCGGAGCTGGCCATCCCGTCCAACCTGTATCTCGGCTGGGTCATTCCCGGCGGCGGCGCGGCGGAGGGGGAGGACCGGGTGCTGGCCTACGGCGGCATCACGCGGCTGGGGCCGGAGTCTTCGCCGGAGTACGAGATCCACACCATCGCCGTCGACCCGGTGCTGCGCGGCCGTGGCCTGGGCCGCGAGTTGCTGGAGGCGCTGCTCGCCGCCGCCGACGCCGCGCCCGGCCCGGTGTTCCTGGAGGTCCGCACGGACAACGAGCCGGCGATCGGCATGTACTCCGCGCACGGCTTCGAGACCATCGGCGTGCGCAAGCGCTACTACCGCCAGTCCGGCGCCGACGCGTACACGATGTGCCGTCCCGCCCCCGGCGAGTCGTAGAATCCGGGCATGACCACCACCAGCCCCGGCACGCAGTCCCGCACGATCCTGGCCGTCGAGAGTTCCTGCGACGAGACCGGCGCCGCCGTGATGCGCGTGACCTGGGACGAGGCGCTGCCCGCGGAGGAGGAAGGGTCGGCGGTCCGCCCCCGCGTGGAGACGTTGTCCGACGTCGTCGCTTCGTCGATGGAGCAGCACGCCCGCTTCGGCGGCGTGGTGCCGGAGATCGCCTCGCGCGCGCATCTCGAGGCCCTGCAGCCGGTGGTCCGGGAGGCTTTGCGACGGGCCGGGGAGGCTCTCGGCCCGGCCGCGGGCCAGGGGCGTTTCATTCCGGATTGCGTGGCCGCCACCGTCGGGCCAGGTCTGGCGGGTGCGCTGTTGGTCGGCTCCGCCGGCGCCAAGGCGTATGCGGCGGCGTGGGACGTGCCGTTCTACGGGGTCAACCACCTCGGCGGGCACGTGGCGATCGGCGCGCTCGACGGCGCGGACCTGACCAACGCGGTGGCGCTGCTGGTCTCCGGCGGCCACACGCAGCTGCTGCACGTGCGCGGGGCGGGCCGCCCGATGACGGAGCTGGGTTCGACGCTCGACGATGCCGCCGGCGAGGCGTACGACAAGGTCTCGCGGCTGCTGGGCCTGGGCTACCCCGGTGGCCCGGTCATCGACCGGCTGGCCAAGCAGGGCGACCCGGCTGCGGTGAAGTTCCCCCGCGGCATGATGCGCCCGCAGGACTCCCGCCACGATTTCTCCTTCTCCGGGCTGAAGACCTCCGTGGCCCGCTACGTCGAGTCGGCCGAACGCGAGGGCCGGGTCATCGACATGGCCGACACGTGCGCGTCGTTCCAGGAGGCGGTGTGCGACGTGCTCACCTTCAAGGCGGTGCGTGCCGCGAAGGACGTCGGCGCCACGACGCTGCTGCTGGGCGGGGGAGTGGCCGCCAATTCGCGGCTGCGCGAACTCGCGGCGCAGCGCTGCGCCGAGGCCGGTCTGACGCTGCACGTGCCGCCGATGCGGCTGTGCACCGACAACGGCGTGATGATCGGCGCCATCGCCGCCCACCTCATCGCCGCCGGCGCCGAGCCCTCCGGCTACGGCTGCGCGACGGACCCGTCGATGCCGGTGGAGGAACCCATCGTGGTGGCCGGTTGACGGTCGCGGTCGGCTAGCGGGTGTCGACGTTGTCCTCGTCGGGGCGGCGGCCCTCTTCGGCCGCCTCCGCGACTTCGGCGTCGTAGCCCTTCTGCTTTCCGATGAACAGGCGCGCGACCACCGCGAAACCGACGATGAAGACGGCGATGGCGATCATCGCGATGACGAGGACGGTCGTGGACATGATGTGCTCCTTGGCCGGGATCGGGCCCGGTCGGGGTGGGGGCGCGTACGACGTCCACGGTAACCGCGATTGCGCGGGCCGTCGCAAAGCCCTGCACCCGCCCATGTTGAGTGCTGGCACTCGCGCGAGTAGAGTGCCAGCCAAGGTTGTTTGACACACAGTTGTTCACCCGCGACGACGGCTGTGCACGGCAGACCAACCGGCACAAGAACATCAACCAGGCGCCCGACGCCCCGCCCGATGACTCGGGCCGCGGCGGGTGCCCCGCTCATGGAGGAATTCATCGTGGCGAACGTCAACATCAAGCCGCTCGAGGACCGCGTCCTGGTCCAGATCAACGAGGCCGAGACCACCACCGCATCCGGCCTGGTCATCCCCGACTCCGCGAAGGAGAAGCCGCAGGAGGCCACCGTCATCGCCGTGGGCCCCGGCCGCTGGGCGGACGACGACGACCGCATCCCGATGGACGTCAAGGAGGGTGACGTCGTCATCTTCTCCAAGTACGGCGGCACCGAGCTGAAGTACCAGGGCGAGGAGTTCCTGCTCCTGTCCCAGCGCGACATCCTCGCGGTCATCGAGAAGTAAGGCGACCCCCATATGGCCAAGCTCATTGCATTCAACGAAGAGGCCCGCGAAGGCCTCAAGCGGGGCGTGGACACGCTGGCCGACGCCGTCAAGGTGACGCTGGGCCCCAAGGGCCGCAACGTGGTGCTGGACAAGGCGTTCGGCGGTCCGCTGGTGACCAACGACGGCGTGACCATCGCCCGCGACATCGACGTCGAGGACCCCTTCGAGGACCTCGGCGCCCAGCTGGTGAAGTCCGTCGCCGTGAAGACGAACGACATCGCCGGCGACGGCACCACCACCGCCACGCTGCTGGCCCAGGCGCTCGTCCACGAGGGCCTGCGCAACGTCGCGGCCGGCGCCAACCCGGTCGCCCTCAACCGCGGCATCGCCGTCGCGGCGGAGAAGACCGTCGAGCTGCTGAAGTCCAAGGCCACGGCCGTCACCGACTCCGCGTCCATCGCGCAGGTGGCCACCGTGTCCTCGCGCGACGAGGAGATCGGCGAGCTCGTCGCCGGCGCCATGGACAAGGTCGGCAAGGATGGCGTGGTCTCCGTGGAGGAGTCCCAGACCATCGCCACCGAGCTACTGGTGACCGAGGGCGTGTCCTTCAACAAGGGCTACCTGTCCCCGTACTTCATCACCGACGTCGACGCCCAGCAGGCGATCCTCGAGGACGCGCAGGTGCTGCTCGTCCGCGAGAAGATCTCCTCGCTGCCGGACTTCCTCCCTCTGCTGGAGAAGATCGCGGAGTCGGGCAAGCCGACCCTGATCATGGCCGAGGACATCGAGGGCGAGGCCCTGTCCGCCCTGGTCATCAACGCCATGCGCAAGACCCTGAAGGTCGCGGCCGTGAAGGCCCCGTACTTCGGCGACCGCCGCAAGGAGTTCATGGAGGACCTCGCCGTCGTCACCGACGGCACCGTGGTCACCGCGGACACCGGCATGCAGCTGAAGGAGGTCGGCCTGGAGGTGCTGGGCAACGCCCGCCGCATCACCATCACCAAGGACGAGACCGTCATCGTCGACGGCGCCGGCACCGCCGAGGCCGTCGAGGAGCGCCGCCAGCACCTGCGCAACGAGATCGAGCGCACCGATTCCACCTGGGATCGCGAGAAGCTGGAGGAGCGCCTGGCCAAGCTGTCCGGAGGCGTCGCCGTCATCCGCGTCGGCGCGGCCACCGAGACCGAGGTCAACGAGCGCAAGCTGCGCGTCGAGGACGCCATCAACGCCGCGCGCGCCGCGGTGCAGGAGGGCGTCATCGCCGGCGGCGGTTCGGTGCTGGTGCAGATCTCCCGCGAGCTCGAGACCTTCGCCGAGGAGTTCACCGGCGACGAGGCCGTGGGCGTCCGCGCCCTGGCCCGCGCGCTGACCAAGCCCGCCTACTGGATCGGCCACAACGCCGGCGTCGACGGCGCCGTGGTGGTCCACCACATCGGCGAGCTGCCGAACGGCCAGGGCTACAACGCCGCGACCGGCGAGTACGGCGACCTCATCGGCGCCGGCGTCATCGACCCGGTCAAGGTCACCCACTCCGCGGTGGTCAACGCCGCGTCGGTGGCCCGCATGCTGCTCACCACGGAGGTGTCCGTGGTGGACAAGCCCGAGGCGGAGCCGCAGGGCCACGGCCACGCGCATTAACCGCGGGTCGACCCCTTGGCTTCACGACGCCCCATCCGGCCTATAGGTCGGGTGGGGCGCCGTCGCGTTTCGGGGTGATCCGATGGCGCGGCACCGGTGCAACGAAGAAGCCGCACCCGAATGGGGTGCGGCGGGGATCTCAGGCCAGGACCGTTTCGCGGACCTTGTCGCGGCGGCGGCGCGGGCGGCTGCGGAGGATCTCGGAGCGCTCGGCTTCGCTCATGCCGCCCCAGATGCCGTAGGGCTCGCCGACGGCCAGTGCGTGGGCGCGGCACTGCTCGAGCACCGGGCACGCCTGGCAGATCGACTTGGCCCGCATCTCCCGCATGGCGCGGGCGCGGCCGCGCTCACCCTCGGGATGGAAGAACACGGACGAGTCGGCGCCCCGGCAGGAACCGTGGAGCTGCCAGTCCCACAGGTCCGCGTTCGGTCCGGGAAGGTGGTCGATGTGCGTCATGGCCGGAAATCTCCTAGGGAAACACTCGTGTGTGCGCAAGGCACGGATCGGCGCCCGCGATCGCGGGCCCCGGGTGCGTCGCCCCGGGTCGGGGCGTCCACGGCGGCCAGTGTGGGCCGGAATTGTTAACCATTGGTTAAGTCCCGGGAACGAATCGGAAGATTCGGGACGCAGTTTGGGAGAACTTCCGGGGCGCACCGAAAGTGGCGGCGCAGAAAGTGTTCTGGATCACCGTCGATGGCGCCGGTGTCGCAGATGTGCCGAGTGCGGCGTTACCCGTGGGGTAGAATCGGCTCGCATTGGCGGTGCGAGCGTGCATCATCGGTTTCGCACGGTTCCGTCTCCGGTTCTGTCTTCGGTTTCGGTTCCGGCCCCGTTCCCGGGCCTCCATCGGAGCGCGTTCCCGGGCCGGCGCCCGGAACGTTGGGCCGATCGGTCGGGCCGCCGCCGAACGCCTGGATCCGCCGCAGCCCCGGCGGACGCGGTGGCCCCCGCCGGTAACGGGGAGGGAAGGAAAGGCATGTCCGACGATGACGTGATCCGCGGTTTGGTGCGGCGCGCCGTCGACGGCGATTCCGGGGCCTTCGATTCCCTGATGCGCCACATCCACGGGCCGATCGTCCGCTACTGCCGAGCCCGCATCGGGCAGAACGGCACCATCTCGGCCGACGACGTCGCACAGGACACGCTTTTCGCCGTGGCCAATTCCCTGAGCCGGTACACCGATCGCGGGCGCCCGTTCATGGCCTACGTGTACGGGGTCGCCTCCCACAAGGTCGCGGATGCCCATCGCGCGGGGGCGAGGGACCTGTCCCACCCCTACGAAACGCTTCCCGATACCCCCGTTTCGGGTAATGGCCCGGAAGAAGCGGTGCTCCTGGGCGATGCGGGTAACGAAGTCAGCCGACTGCTCGATTCCTTGAGTGACAAGGCCCGCGACATCATCATTCTTCGCGTGTTCGAGGGGCTGCCGGCCGAAGAGGTCGCGCAGCTCGTCGGAAGCACGCCGGGTGCGGTCCGCGTCGCCCAACACCGTGCGTTGGCGAAGCTGCGCGCGGTGGTCGAAGAAGAAGCGTCGCGTGAACATCCGGGTGAAAACCGGAGGGCGCGCTGACCATGGACGAGCTCGGGAAGCACGAGAAGGAGGCAGAGATGGTCGATCGCCGTGACCGCCGGTACGCCGGACGGGACGACGCCGTCTCGGGCGTCGAGAGGATGCCCACTCCGCAGGAACTGGCGGCGGACGATCGTTTCCTCGACGATCTCGCGGCCGGCCGCCGCGACGTGTCCGGGGCCGGCGTCTACGGCACCGACTCCTACCTCGCGTCGTTGATCGCGGATGCCCGCGCCGCCGCCGACTCCGAGCTGCCGCCGCTGCCCGCCATCGATCCGGGCGTCGCCGTCGCGCATCGCGACGTCGTCGACGTCGAGGTCGTGCCCGCAGATTCAGACGCAGACGCAGACTCGGACGCAGTCGTGGATGTGGACGCCGACGCCGATGCGGATTCCGTCTCCGGTGGCACCGTCCCGGGCGGGGCCGCCAACGGCGGCGGCGCCGTGGTCCGCGGGCCCTCCTCCTGGTGGAAGCCGTCGCGCATGGGCAGTGCCCTCATCGGCGCGGCGGCGTCGTTGGCCCTGGTCGCCGGTGGCCTGTCCGCCGTGCACTCGGCCGCCCCGGGCAGCGCCCTGTGGCCCGCCCGCACCGCGATGTTCGGCGATCGTTCCGTGGAAATGGAACTCGCGTCGACGCTCGACGAGGCGGGCGCGGCCAGCGACGCCGGCGACGTCGAACGTGCGCAGGAGCTCCTCGAGCGCGCAGAGCGCCTCATGGCGGAAGTCGGCGAGGCCGACCGTCCCGCGCTGGAAAGCCAGATGCGCGAAACGGTGGAGAAGGTGCGCACCGTCACCCGCGCCCCGGAGACCGTGACCAACGAGCGCACGACCACGCGCCGCGAGACGCAGACCCTCGAGCCCGGAACGGTCACGCACACCGAGGTCCGCACGGAAACGGTGACCGAGACCGTCACCCGGTCCGCGGACCCGTCGTCGTCGGCCACCTCCGAGTCGGAGGGGACCCCGTTGAACAACGGGCACGCGCCGGTGCCCACCATCGATCCGGAACCCCTGGGGCCGATGCCGCCCATCCCGGGCCAGTAACCGGCTCAGCGCCCCCGGCGGCCGTCGACGAAGCCCGCGCAGTAATCCCACGGCGCGTACCGGGACGGGTCGGGATCGAACTGGGGCTCGTGGACGGGCGACTGCTGGCCGTCGAGAAGCAGTTTGTAATGCGTCTCGAGCACGTCCCAGTTGTAGAAGTGCATTTCGGCGCAGTCGTCGCACATCATGGACACGCCCCACAGGCCCTCGGGCGCCAGGACCGCGCGGAATTCGCGCACGGCCTCGAGGTCCTCGGTGACCTCGACGCGTTCCTGATCCGACAGTGGCTCGAACGGCTCGTCGGGGTCGAGCAGGTGCGACGGGTCGTCGGGGTCGCCCTCGAAGGGGTCGCGCGGCATGGACGACCAGAAATCACGATTCACACCGCCCACCGTAGCGGGGGCCGGGGCCAAGTTACTACCCGTCCCGGATTGGGATTACCCTGTACGGTAATCCGAACTTTCGGCGGCGCGACCAGGAGGACGACTATCCATGACGAACCCCACCGGAATCAGCCTGGGTGGCGATGACACGGGGAAGATCCCCCTCATCGGCCTCACCTTCGACGATGTCCTGCTCATCCCGGACGCCTCGGACGTGATTCCGTCGGCGGTGGACACGTCCACCCAGCTGACCCGCGAGCTGCGGCTCAACGTCCCCATCATCTCCGCGGCCATGGACACCGTCACCGAGTCGCGCATGGCCATCGCCATGGCGCGCCAGGGCGGCATGGGCATCCTGCACCGCAACCTGTCGGTGGAGGACCAGGCGCAGCAGGTGGAGATCGTCAAGCGCTCCGAGGCCGGCATGGTCTCCAACCCGGTCACCTGCACCCCGGACGAGACCATCGGCGAGGTCGACGCCAAGTGCGCCCGTTTCCGCATCTCCGGCCTGCCGGTCGTCGACGAAAACGGCAAGCTGGTGGGCATCTGCACCAACCGCGACATGCGCTTCGAGACGGACCCGAACCGCCCGGTCCGCGAGGTCATGACCCCCATGCCGCTGGTCGTCGCGGAGCAGGGCGTCTCCGGTGACGCCGCCCTGAACCTGCTGCGCACCCACAAGGTGGAGAAGCTGCCGATCGTCGACGGCGAAGGCAAGCTGACCGGCCTGATCACGGTCAAGGACTTCGTCAAGCAGGACCAGTACCCCAACTCCTCCAAGGACGGCTCCGGCCGTCTGCTGGTCGGCGCGGGCATCGGCACCGGCGAGGACTCCTGGAACCGCGCCCATGCGCTGGCCGACGCCGGCGTGGACGCTCTGGTCGTCGACACCGCCCACGCGCACAACACGGGCGTGCTGGAGATGGTGTCGCGCGTGAAGAAGGAGTTCGGGGACCGCGTGCAGGTCATCGGCGGCAACCTGGCCACCCGCGCCGCGGCCGAGGCCATGATCGAGGCCGGCGCCGACGCCATCAAGGTCGGCATCGGCCCGGGCTCCATCTGCACCACCCGCGTCGTCGCGGGCGTGGGCGCCCCGCAGATCACCGCCATCATGGAGGCGGCCGTGCCCGCGAAGAAGGCGGGCGTGCCGATCATCGCCGACGGCGGCATGCAGTTCTCGGGCGACATCGCCAAGGCCCTGGCCGCCGGCGCGTCGACCGTCATGCTCGGCTCCCTGCTGGCCGGCACCGCGGAGGCCCCGGGCGAGACCGTCGTGGTCAACGGCAAGCAGTACAAGATGTACCGCGGCATGGGCTCGCTGGGCGCCATGCAGGGCCGTGGCCTGACGGGCGAGAAGCGCTCCTACTCCAAGGACCGCTACTTCCAGGCCGACGTCCTGTCCGAGGAGAAGCTGGTGCCGGAGGGCATCGAGGGCCGCGTGCCCTTCCGCGGCCACCTGGACACCATCATCCACCAGCTCGTCGGCGGCCTGCGCGCCGCGATGGGTTACACCGGTTCGGCGACCATCGAGCAGCTCAACGAGGCCAAGTTCGTGCAGATCACGGCCGCCGGCCTGCGCGAGTCGCACCCGCACGACATCCAGATGACCGTCGAGGCGCCGAACTACTACCAGCGCTAGAACGCCCCCTCGTTTCAAGCCTCTCGCTTGCAGCGCTGACTCTTAAGGAATCCCCAATTGCGTGACATGGTCGAAATCGGCATGGGCCGCGAGGCCCGCCGCACCTACGAGCTCGAGGACGTCGCCATCGTGCCGTCCCGCCGCACCCGTTCGTCGAAGGACGTGGACCCGCGGTGGAGCATCGACGCCTACGAGTTCGGCTTCCCGTTGATGATGCACCCCACCGATTCGGTGTCGGGCCCGGAGTCGGCGGCGGAGTTCGCCCGCCTCGGTGGCCTGGCGGTGCTCAACGCGGAGGGCATTTGGGCGCGCCACGAGGACGGCGATGCGGCGATCGCGAAGGTCGTCGAGGCCGCCTCCGAGTCGGAGTGGCCGTCGGCGGAGGCCGCGAACAAGGTGCTCCAGGAGCTCCATTCGGCGCCCATCGACGAGGACCTGCTGGTCCGCCGCATCACGGAGCTGCGCGAGTCCGGCGCGATCACGGCGGTGCGCGTCAGCCCGCAGCGCTGCCGCGAGCTGACCCCGATCCTGGTCAAGGCGGGCATCGATCTGCTGGTCATCCAGGGCACCCTGATTTCCGCGGAGCACGTCACTTCCGACGGCGAGCCGCTGAACCTGAAGGACTTCATCGGCTCCCTCGACGTGCCGGTCATCGTCGGCGGCGTCGTGGACTACCGCACCGCGTTGCACCTGATGCGCACCGGCGCGGCCGGCGTCATCGTCGGCCCCGGCACGACCACGACGCCGGAGGCTCTGGGCATCGAGGTGCCCATGGCCACCGCGATCGCGGACGCCGCCGCGGCCCGCCGGGATTACCTGGACGAGACCGGTGGCCGCTACGTCCACGTCATCGCCGACGGCGGCATCGACACCGCCGGCTGCATCGCCAAGGCCATCGCCTGCGGCGCGGATGCGGTGGCACTGTCGCAGCTGTTGGCCGACGCCGCCGAGGCGCCGGGCAAGGGCTGGCACTGGCCGTCGGCGGCCGCGCACCCGAAGTACCCGCGCGGTTACGTGGACAACCGCAACCTCGACGTCGAGGCGGCCGACGCCCCGTCGATGGAGGAGCTGCTCTTCGGCCCCACCGCCGATCCGTTCGGCACCCGCAATCTGGTCGGCGGCATCAAGCGCGCCATGGCAAAGTGCGGTTTCACCGACGTGAAGTCCTTCCAGCGCGTGGATCTGTCCATCCGCTAAGGTTCGCGGCGTTCGCGGCCTCTTCCGGTCGCGGGGCGGCCCCGGGTTTTCCCGGGGCCGCCCTTTTTTGCTTTGCGACACCGCCGGCCCCGGGCTCCCCGCGCCGCGGCTCGTGGTCTCGGCTCGTGGGCGCTGACTCGTGGCCCCCGGCTCGTGCGCGACCACGGCCCATGCCTGCACCGGGGGCATTGTTCGGGGTGAAAAACGTTGGCGGGGACATGAAGGCGTCGTAAAGCGGGGTCGGCGACCAGCGGCCACTGCTAGCCTTCTTCGCAAACGAGGGCGCGGGAACGGATTCCGGCGCCGGCGACGGTTGGCCGGGTGCGGCCGCGAAGGAGATGGCGATGGGTGTTCGGCGCGACTACGACGTGCTGGTGATCGGCTCCGGCTTCGGCGGGTCGGTCGCCGCGCTGCGGCTGACGGAGAAGGGCTACCGCGTCGGCGTGATCGAGGCGGGGCGTCGGTTCGAGGACCATGAGTTCGCGAAGACCAGCTGGCGGCTGAACAAGTACCTGTGGGCCCCGAAGCTGGGGCTGTTCGGCGTGCAGCGCGTGCACCTGCTCAAGGACGTGATGATCCTCGCGGGCGCCGGCGTCGGCGGCGGCTCCCTGAATTACGCGAACACGCTGTACAAGCCCCCGTCGCCGTTCTTCCGGAACGAGCAGTGGGCGGGCATCACCGACTGGGAGCGCGAACTGACGCCGTATTACGAGCAGGCGCGGAAGATGCTCGGCGTGGTGGACAACCCGACGGTCACGCCGTCGGACCGCGTGTTCAAGGAGGTCGCCGACGACATGGGTGTCGGCGACACGTTCCGCCCGACGCCGGTGGGCGTGTTCTTCGGCGCGAAGACCGGCGGGGAGGGCGAGCCCGGCGAGCTGGTGCCGGACCCGTACTTCGGCGGCGCCGGGCCCGACCGTGCGGCGTGCACGGAATGCGGCGAATGCATGACGGGCTGCCGCCACAACGCGAAGAACACGCTGCTGAAGAACTACCTGTACCTGGCGGAGAAGGGCGGGGCGCACATCATCCCGCGCACCACCGTCCGCGAGCTGCACCCGCGGGCCGACGGGTCGTGGGACGTCGTCGCCGAGCGCACCGGCGCGTGGGTGAACAAGCGGCGCCGGACGCTGACCGCCGATCACGTCATCGTCGCGGCGGGCAGCTGGGGCACGCAGAACCTCCTGCACCGGCAGCTTTCCGACGGCCACCTGCCCAACATGTCGCCGCGCCTGGGCCATTTGACGCGGACGAACTCCGAGGCGATCCTCGGCGCGATGCGCCCCACCCTCGACCCGGAGGCGGACTACTCGGAGGGCGTGGCCATCACGTCGTCGTTCTTCCCCGAGCCGCACACCCACATCGAGCCGGTGCGCTACGGCAAGGGCTCCAACGCCATCGCGCTGCTGCAGACGCTGATGACCGACGGCGGGCCGGGCGGGCCGCGCTGGTGGAAGCTGATCAAGGACGTGTCGAAGGACCCGAAGGTCGCGCTGCAGCTGCTCAACCTGCGCAAGTGGTCGCAGCGCACCGTCATCTCGCTGGTGATGCAGAACTCCAGCAACAGCCTGACCACGCACCTGCGCGCGTGGGGACCGCTGCGGATGCTGTCGTCGAGCCAGGGCGAGGGCGAGCCGAACCCGTCGTGGATCCCCGTCGGCAACGACGCCACCCGGCGGGTGGCGGACAAGATCGGCGGCATCGCCGGTGGCACGTGGGGCGAGATCTTCAACATCCCGCTGACCGCCCACTTCATCGGCGGCGCGCCGATCTCGGAGTCGCCGGAACGTGGCGTCATCGACCCGTACAACCGTGTGTGGGGCCACCCGACGCTGCACATCACCGACGGCGCGGCCATGCCGGCCAACCCCGGCGTCAACCCGTCGCTGTCCATCACCGCCATCGCCGAACGCGCCGCCGCGCTGTGGCCGAACAAGGGCGAGGCCGACCCGCGACCGGCCCAGGACGAGGCCTACCGCGACGTCGCCCCGGTGGCGCCCGTCGCCCCGACGGTGCCCGCCGGCGCCCCGGGCGCACTGAATCTGGGGATGCCCACCCGCAGGTGACGGTGGAGGGACACCACGCGGGCGTCGTCAAGCAAGATGCCGACCCGGAGCGGGGGCGGAGCCGAAAACGGCCCGCCCCCGCGGGTGCGCTAAGATCGCGGTGTGTCTGAACAGGTAAATCACCCCGTACTCGTCGTCGACTTCGGCGCTCAGTATGCGCAGCTCATCGCCCGCCGCGTCCGCGAGGCCAACATCTACTCCGAGGTCGTGCCGCATGACGCGCCGATCGAGGAAATCCGCGCCAAGAACCCGCGTGCGCTGGTGCTTTCCGGCGGCCCGTCCAGCGTCAACGAGGACGGCGCCCCGGCGCTGGACCCGCAGCTGCTGGAGCTGGGCATCCCGGTGTTCGGCATCTGCTACGGCTTCCAGGCCATGGCCCGCGCGCTGGGCGGCACCGTCGCCGCCACCGGCGACCGCGAATACGGCCGCACCACGCTGACGGTGGAGGGCGACGACGTGCTCCACGCCGGCGCCCCGGAGAGCCACGAGGTGTGGATGAGCCACGGCGACGCCGTGTCCGCCGCCCCCGAGGGCTTCACGGTCACCGCCACCACGAAGGGCGCGCCGGTCGCGGCCTTCGAGTGCCGCGAGCGCAAGATGGCCGGCGTGCAGTACCACCCGGAGGTCAACCACTCGCCGTACGGCCAGCAGGTGCTGCAGCGCTTCCTCACCGAGATCGCGGGCCTGGAGCAGAACTGGACCGCCGCGAACATCGCCGAGGAGCTGATCGAGGGCGTGCGCGAGCAGGTCGGCGAGGGCCGCGCGATTTGCGGCCTGTCCGGCGGAGTCGATTCCGCCGTCGCCGCCGCGCTGGTGCAGCGCGCCATCGGCGACCGCCTCACCTGCGTGTTCGTGGACCACGGTCTGCTGCGCCAGGGCGAGCGCGAGCAGGTCGAGACCGATTTCGTCGCCGCGACCGGTGCGAAGCTGATCACCGTCGACGACCGCAAGGTCTTCCTCGACGCGCTGGCCGGCATCACCGACCCGGAGACCAAGCGCAAGACCATCGGCCGCGAGTTCATCCGCTCCTTCGAGCGCGCCGTGGCCCAGGCTCTGGAGGGCGCGCCGGAGGGCGAGACCGTGGACTTCCTGGTCCAGGGCACCCTGTACCCGGACGTCGTCGAGTCCGGCGGCGGGTCCGGCACCGCGAACATCAAGAGCCACCACAACGTGGGCGGCCTGCCGGACGACGTCGAGTTCACCCTCGTCGAGCCGCTGCGCCTGCTGTTCAAGGACGAGGTCCGCGCCGTGGGCCGCGAGCTGGGGCTGCCGGAGGCCATCGTCGGCCGCCAGCCGTTCCCGGGCCCGGGCCTGGGCATCCGCATCATCGGCGCCGTCGACGAGGAGCGCCTGGACACCCTGCGCCGCGCCGACGCCATCGCCCGCGAGGAGATGACCGCCGCCGGCCTGGACGACGTCGTCTGGCAGTGCCCGGTGGTGCTGCTCGCCGACGTCCGTTCCGTGGGCGTGCAGGGCGACGGCCGCACCTACGGCCACCCGATCGTGCTGCGCCCCGTCACGTCCGAGGACGCCATGACCGCCGACTGGACGCGCGTGCCCTACGAGGTGCTCGAGCGCATCTCCACCCGCATCACCAACGAGGTCGCGGAGGTCAACCGCGTGGTCCTGGACATCACGTCCAAGCCGCCGGGAACCATCGAGTGGGAGTAGGCCCCGCGTAGTCCGCGCGCGCCTTCCCGCGAAGCCGAAAGCCGGCCCCCGTTTTCCGGGGGCCGGCTTTCGCGTTCTTCGTTGCGGTTGCTGCTCGTTTCCGCGCTTGCTTGACGACGCTCACGTCGCCTCCGGTTCGGCCTTTCCCGCAGTTTCCGCCGTTCCGGCTGTTCCCGAGGACTCGGTGAGCTGCACCGTGTCGCGGCGGCGCTGCCGCTCGGTGAGGGGGGGGAGGGCCCACCAGACGATCGCGGCGGCGGCGACGCCGACGAAGCCGACTGCGGCGGACACGGGCACGTCGAACGTGCCGACCAGAATGGAGCGCACGACTCGGCCACCGAACAGTAGCGCGATGGTGATCGGGCCGTCCGATCGGCCCGACCACGACCAGGCCGGATCCGGGTCCGGGGCCCCGCGCTCCGGGCGGTTGCGGTCGAGAGTCAGCGCGTGGATGACCAACAACACGAGAACCGTGATGGCCGTGACCCACGCGGCCGCCGGGATGCCGGGCCACGCCAACGCCGCGGTCAGGATCCCGACCAGTACCGCCGGAACGCCGGCGCGCACCGGGGAGGACATCCGGCGCGCGAGACTCGCCGCCACCTCACCTGCCGTGGCAGGGGACGTGGTGCTCGGGGGCGTGGTGGCCGACATGGCGTCCTTTCGCGGGGTGTGTTCGCATCGTGTTTACCGTCGCCTCCAATGTGCCATTCGCCGTGGACGCATGTCGTGGGCCGGTGGGCTGTGGGCTGTGGGCGCGGGCCGGGCCGGTGGGCCGCATGCCGCAGCCATGAGCCGCGGCCGTGCGAGGTTGGGCGCGGCTATGCTCGCGGGCATGAGCATCGTGAAGATCAACGCCATTTCCGTTCCCGAAGGCGCGGGCGAGGAGCTGGAGCGCCGCTTCGCCGCCCGCGCCGGTTCCATCGACGGCCAACCCGGCTTCGAGGGTTTCCAGCTGCTGCGCCCCACCGCAGGCGACGACCGTTACTTCGTGGTCACCCACTGGGCCGACGAGGAGTCCTTCGTGGCCTGGCGCGACGGCGACGCCCGCGCCGCCCACGCCGGCGGCCACGGCAAGCCGGTCGCCTCGGGTGCGCAGCTGCTCGAGTTCGACGTCGTCATGGACGTGCCCGCCACGAAGTAGGGGCTCGCGTTCGCCCCGCACCTTCGCCCCGCAGCACCGTCGCCGTCGGCCGCCATGGCCGGCGGCTTTCGCGTGCTCCCGTGCGGTGGTCCCGGGGTTTCGTGCAGATGCGGTTACACCCCTTCCGACGGCTACTGCATTGCCGCAGGTGGAGGGCTTCATATGTGAAGCGGTGGCACCATATGTGCACGAAACCGGGGTGCGCGCGAGAGATCTGCCGGGGTGTCGATGAATGCCGGGCCAGGGAGCGGGTGGGACACCGGCGGGGCACCGGCGGGGGCGCCGGCGGGGCGTCGGGCACGTGACCGGGGCTGTTGACGGCATTCCGTGCATGCGCATACACTTTCGAAAGTAGGAATCTTGTTCGATCGCGTTGTGGTCGGATCCGATCGTCGGGGAGGTCGTCATGTCCGCGTTGCGCGCCGTGCCGGACCTGTCCGGCCTCGACCGCGAGGCCACCGTCGCCGCGCTGCGGAAGTCCATGGCGGGCCTGGGGGCCGCGGTCCCCGAATCCGCCGACGGCGTCGACGAGGGGTACGGTCCCGACGGAACCGTCGGGGACGGGCATCGCTCCCCGATGGGGGTCGGGGGTGGGCGAGCGTCTGTGGCGGCCGAAGTTGCCGATGTTCCTGGAGATATCGCAGGTGGGCGCGGTCTTTCTGTGGCGCCCGACGGTGATCGGGGTGGCCGAGGCGTCCGTGGCGTTCGGGGTGGGCGGGTGGCCGGCGTGCCTCCCATGGCGCGGGTCGCCGAAGGGCGCGTTCCCGTTCCCGCCGGGCTGTCGGGGCTTCTCGACGGTGGCCTGCTCAAGGGTGCCGTCAGCTCCATCGACGCCGCGGGCGCGGTGACGGCGGGCATCGTCGCCGAAATCACGGCCGCCGGAGGTCATGTGGCGATCGTCGGGCTCCCGGATTTCTCCCCGCTGAACATCGTCGAACATGGGGGCGATCTCTCACGGGTCCTCGATGTTCCGGAGCCCGGCGATTCGCCCCTCGAAGTGGTGGCGCTGCTGGCGGATGGGGTGGACATGGTCGTCGTGAAGCTGGGCCGCACCCCGCCGCCCTCGGCCGCACGTCCCGTGATGGCCAGGCTGCGGGGCTCCGGCTGCGCGCTGCTGTACGTCGGCGACGGCTGGCCGGGGTCGAAGGTGTCGGTGGCGTCGCGGGTGACGGCGATCCACGGGCTCGGCGCGGGGCACGGGCGCATCCGCGGCGTGGAGTTCCACGTCACCGCGCGCGGGGCCGGCCGCCCCGAACGCGGCGTGCGATGGACCGTCGGCGACTGCCCGGCATCGGAGGCCGCGGCCACCGTATGGGATGGCGACGGCGCGGCACCCGGTGGGCCGGATGCGGACGTGGGTGCGGCGGGTGACGCGAACGTGTCCCCGTTCCCGCTGCGGCGGGCCGAGTGATGGGCGGGGTGCGCTGATGCGGATACTGGGGATGTGGCTGCCGGATTGGCCGATCCAGGCGGCGCGGGCGTCCGGGGCGACGGGCGATGCCGGGCCGACTGCGCCGATCGCCATCGTCGACGACACGACCATCGCCGCCTGCTCCGATGCCGCACGCCGGGCGGGCGTGCGCCGGGGCCAGGGGCGCCGCCATGCGCAGGCGGCGTGCCCCGATCTGGTCGTGGTGGAGGCCGATCCCGCGCGCGACGCCCGGGAGTTCGAGCCGGTGCTCGCCCGCATCGGCGACGTCGCCGCGGGCGTGGAGGCGCTGCGGCCGGGCCTGGTGGTCCTCGGCGCCGACGGCCCCGCGAAGTACCACGGGGGAGAGGCGAAGGCGGTGGAGATGCTTCTCGACGCCGCCGCCCTGGCCGGGGCGGACTGCCTCGCCGGGATCGCCGACGACGTGATCACCGCGGTGCTGGCCGCGCGCCGCGGGGTGCAGCTGCCCGTCGGCGGCGGCCCCGAGTTCTTGCGTGGGGTGTCGTTGGCGGAGGTCGCCGCGGAAACCGCGCTGGATTTCCCCATCGAACTGGGCCGGGCGTGGGTGGATCTGGGATTGAGGACGCTCGGCGACGTCGCGGCGTTGCCCGCGCGCGACGTGGCGGGCCGATTCGGCGCGGAGGGCGCACGGTGGCGCAAGGTCGCAGCGGGTGAGCTGGAGCGGCGGGTGTCGCCGCGCACGCCGCCGCGGGATCTGGCGATCGTGCATCGGCCGGAGGAGACGCTGACCCGCGTCGATGCGGCGGCGTTCATCGCCCGTGCGCTGGCGGCGAAGCTGCATCACCGGCTGCGCGAGCACGGCCTGGCCTGCCATCGGCTGGCGGTCACCGCGGAGTTCACCGACGGCGCCGAGCTGCGCCGGGTGTGGCGCTGCGCCGGGCCCCTCGACGAGGCGGCCACCGCCGATCGGGTGCGCTGGCAGCTCGATGGTTGGCTGACCGGGCGCACCATCACGGCTGCGGCGGCTGCAGCGGCTGCGGCTGCATCGGGTGCGGCGGACGCGGGCGCCGACGACTTCGGCGATGCTCCGGGCGATGCCTTCGGTGAGGCATTCGACGACGCCTTCGACGACGATGCCCCCGACGCCCGCGGCATCGCCGCCCTGACGCTGGAACCGCTGGAGGTCATCGTCGCCGGCGTCGAGCGCGACGCGTTGTGGGGCGGAGCCGACGCCGCCTCGGAACGCGCCGGCCGCGCCGCCGCCCGCGTGCAGGGCCTGCTCGGCCCGGAGGCGGTGCGCCGTCCCGTCGACGTCGGCGGCCGCGGCCCGACCGAACGCGTGGCCATGGTCCCGGTCGGGGAGGAGGCCCCTCCCGTCACCGGCCGGTGGCCCGGGGCGCTGCCCGCCCCGAACCCGGCGGTCACGCCCGGCGGCTCCGCGTCGCCGCATTCGCCGTCGGCCCGGCATCCGGCGTCGAAGGTGGAGCTGTGCGACGCCTCCGGCAACGCCATCGCCGTCACCGGCCGCGGCACCCTCACGGCGCCGCCGGCGGTGCTGCGCTGGGGCGGCCGGGACCATGCCGTCACGGCGTGGGCGGGGCCGTGGCCCGTCGACGAACGGTGGTGGACCCCCGATGACGCGCGCCGCGCCGCCCGCATGCACGTCGCCGTGGAGGGGGCCGGCGGCGACGGCGGCCGTGGGCCGCAGGCGTTCCTGCTCATCGGCCACGCCGGCAAGTGGCGCATCGAAGGGAGATACGGCTGAGGGGCCCGGCAAACGACGGACCCGGCGCCGGAAATCCGGGCGCCGGGGCGTCGTAAAGCGAAAGCGGCGAAAAACTAGCCGGTCTCGATGTCGATGATCAGGCGGGTCGGGTTCTGCGCCTTGAACACCTTGAACGGGCGGCGCTCGCCGTCGATGCCCGCCACGTACTGGGTCGAACCCTCGAAGGTGCCGAACCCGCGGACCTCCGAAATGGCCGACGTGCCCTCCGGCTTCACCGGGCCCACCGGGTAATCCTCCAGGTTGAAGTCGAAGGGGTAGCCCGTGCCGCGGACGTCGATGGCCAACTTGTGGGCGCCGCTGACGCTGATCGGGTTGCCGCTGCCCTGCTGGGTCGGCATGTCCTCGTAACGCACCCAGTAGCCCGGCTCGCCCTCGCCGATGAACTCGATGACGATGCGGTCGAAGCCGTCGTGGGAACCGATGCGCACGTCCTTGATGCCCAGGTAGGAACCATCCGCGGGGGCGGCCTCGGCCGGGGCGGCGGAGAACTCGCCCGCCGGGGCGGGATCCGACTCCAGCGTCGCCGGCGAACCGCCGCCGTTGGAGCCGCTGGTCCCGGAAGTGCCGTTGCCCGAGACGCCGGCGGACGACGTCGCGTCCTCCGAGCGCATCGACACCGCGTTTTCGGGGTTCGCGTCGTCGCCGGGCGCGCAGGCGACGGCACCGAAGGCCAGGGAGCCTGCGGCGATCACCGCCGCCGCGGTACGCAGTGCGGCGCGATTCGAACGGGTCGAGGTGCGGGGGTGGAACTTCATGCATCTGACCGTAGGTAAGCCTGATTTGATTGGCAATTGGCCCAACCTGTAAAACCCCAGGTCGCGGCGGCCGGTGTGCAAAGTGTTGTGAAACAGTGACCTGACGGGGGCCTCGAACGTGAGACGCGTCACCTTGTTAGGCTGATCCCATGACGGATTCCGTGTGCTCTGACCTGGGACATGAGCCGCTGCCGGGCACGGCGAAGGCGGGCACGTTGTTCATCGCGCTCGAGCACCAGTACGGCTGGAGCCACGACATCCTCGACGGCGGGGTTTTCGGCGACGAGCTCACCGCCCGCATCAAGGAGTGGCTGGCGGAGCGCGGCGGTTCGCTGCAGCTGATCCGCAAGCCGGGGCGCCTGGGCCAGATCCCCTGCGACGGCGTGACCATGTACGTGGCGCACTGCCCGCCGCAGATTCCCGCGCCGGATGGGGCGGGCGCGGATGGGGCTGAACCGGATGCCGCCGCCGCGATCACGTCCCCGCGCCTGGAGGTGCGCCAGGTCTGCGACGTCGAGGAGATGCTTTCGCTCGACATTCGCCTGGGGCGGCCGACCGAGGGGGCGCGGGTCGTCGACAAGCCCCTGCTGCTGGTGTGCACGCACGGCAAGCGCGACCGCTGCTGCGCGGTGAAGGGCCGGCCGATCGCGCAGGCGCTCAACAACGTCCACCCGGACGTGGTCTGGGAGACGTCGCATTCCAAGGGCCACCGGTTCGCGCCGGCGCTGGTGCTGCTGCCGTGGAACTACTCGTACGGGCGGCTGTCGGCGGTGGAGACGAACCAGATGCTTCACGACGCCTCGTCCGGCGTCCTCCATTCCGGCGGCTGCCGTGGCCGAGGGGTGTGGGACGCCCGCGGGCAGGTCGCCGAACTCGCGGCGCGCGAGGAGGCGGGGGAGTGGGCGCTGGATGCCGTGGCGGCGGTGACCGTGTCCGACGTCGCCGACGCGGTGCTGGCCGATCATGGGGTGGAGCACCACTCGCCGGAGATGATCGAGCGCCTGCGCGGGGTGCTGGTGCACGCCCCCGCCGCCGACGCGGCCGCCGTCGTGGAGTTCGACGGCGGCCGGACGTTCGGGGTGGCGCTGGGGAAGACGGTCACCGAGGGCGTGGTGTCCTCCTGCGGTGACGCCCCCGGCCCGAAGAAGGGCTGGAGGGCGTTGGCCGCGGCGCGGATCTAGCGGCGCATGACCTTCTTCGCCAGGAAATTGCCCAGCAGCTGGGCGGCCTGCACGATGAGGATGATCACCAGGGTGGTCACCAGCGTCACGTTCCAGTCGAAGGCACGGTAGCCGTAGACGATGGCGAAGTCGCCGAGCCCGCCGCCGCCGATGTAGCCGGCCATGGCGGACATGTCGACCACAGCGATGAACGCGAAGGTGTAGCCAAGGATCAGCGGGCCGAGCGCCTCGGGGACGATGACCGTGCGGATGATCCGCCAGGGGCTGGCACCCATCGCTCGCGCGGCCTCGATGACGCCGGGGTCGATGGCCATGAGGTTCTGCTCCACCAGGCGGGCCACGGCGAAGGACGCCGCGATGACCATGACGAAGATCGCCGCCTCGGTGCCGATTGTCTTGCCCACCGCGAGCTTGGTCAGCGGGCCGACGGCGGTGACCAGGATGATGAACGGGATGGGGCGCACGAAGTTCACGGCCACGTTGAGCAGCGTGTACAGCGGGCCCGACGGCAGGACGCCCGACGAGCGCGAGACGTACAGCAGCACGCCGAGCGCCAGCCCGATCAAGCCGCCGACGATCATGGTCACGCCGACCATCCACAGGGTTTCGCCGAAGGCCTCGAACATGCGCGGCCGCAGCTGGTCCCAGTTGGTGTCGCGGGCGAGAATCTCGGTGACCGGGGCGTAAGTGGCGGCGATCATCGGATCACCTCGCTTTCGGTGAATTCGTTGAGCTTCACGACGACCCGTCCGGCTGCCGCGGCGGCGTCGTCGCCGCTGAGGCGCAGAGTCAACCGGCCGAAGGACCGGGCCTGCACGTTGGTCACGGAACCGTGCGCGACGGTGGCGTCGAGCCCCTCGGCACGCGCGATGTCGAGCACGCGGCCCAGGGGGACGTCATCGTCGACGCGGACGGTGACCAGCGCGGCGGTGGCGTCGCCAAGCGAACCCAGCGCCGAATCGAGCTCCCGGCCCGCAGGGCGATCGCGCAGCGCGGTGGCCGCGAACCGCCTCCCGACCTCGGTGGTCGGGTGGGCGAAGAGATCGTGGACCGTGGCGTGCTCGACGACGCGGCCGTTTTCCATCACCGCGACGTGATCGGCGATGGCGCGCACCACCGACATCTCGTGGGTGATCAGCACGATGGTGACGCCGAACTTCCGGTTGACCTCGCGCAGCAGCTCCAGGACGTCCGCGGTGGTCTCCGGGTCGAGGGCCGAGGTGGCCTCGTCGGCGAGCAGCAGCGACGGGTTCGTGGCCAGCGCGCGGGCGATGCCGACGCGCTGCTTTTGCCCGCCGGACAGTTGCTCCGGGTAGGAATCGCCGCGGTCGCCGAGGCCCACGAACTCGAGGAGCTCGGCGACGCGGGCCTTGCGCTCGGCGCGGCCCATGCCGGCCAGTTCCAGCGGGTAGGCGACGTTGCCGGCCACCGTGCGGGAGGTGAAGAGGTTGAACTGCTGGAAGATCATGCCGATGTCCCGGCGCACCGCCCGCAGCTGCTTTTCCTTCATTCCGGCGATGTCCGTGCCGTTGAGCAGCACGCTGCCGGAGGTGGGGGATTCCAGGCCGTTGACCAGCCGGATCAGCGTCGACTTGCCGGCACCGGAGTAGCCGATGACGCCGAGGACACCGCCCGGCTCGACGGACAGCGTCACGTCGTCGAGGGCGCGGGTCGCGGACTTGCCGGAGCCGAAGACCTTGGAAACGCCGCGCAGCTCGACGCGGGTGCCGGGCCGACGGTCCGCGGTGGCGGAACCGTTGGCGGCGGCGGTGGCGTCGAGCTGGTCGGGCGTGCCGTGATTACTCGGCATCGGGGTTCTCGCGGGCGTCCTTCTCGGCGCGCTCCAGGATCTCCTCGAGCTCGGCGGCCGGGCGGTTGACCGGGACGGAGGTGCCACGGGAATCGCGGTCCACGGCGGCGAGGACCTCGGGGTCGTGCCACAGCTCCGCCAGCTTCTTCAGGTCCGCGTTGTCCTTGTTGGCCTGCGTGGTGGCGAAGACGTTGATGTACGGCTCGGCGGCCGCGTCCTCCGGGTCATCCTGGAAGATCGCGGTGTTCGGGTCGATGCCGGCGCGCTCCAGGAAGGAATTGTTGATGACGGCCGGGGTGCCCTCGCCGTAGGCGGCGGTGGTCTGGGCGGCGTCGATCGGGGTGACGCTGACGCGGGACTTCTCCGTGTCGATGTCCAGCGGCGACGGGTTGGCGGAATCGCCCTTGAGCGCGATCAGCCCGGCCTTTTCCAGGACGCTGAGGGCGCGGCCCTGGTTGGTGGAGTCGTTGGGGATGACCACCTCGGTGCCGTCCTCGATGTCCTCGACCTTGTCGCCGCCCGTCCAGAACAGCGCCAGCGGGACGATCTCGGTGGAGCCGATCGGGGTGAGGTCCTGGTCGGAGCCGACGTTGTACTGCGCCAGGTACTTGAGGTGCTGGAACAGGTTGACGTCGAGCTCGCCCTCGGACAGGGCGGTGTTGACCGGCGGGTACTCGGAGAACTCCACGACCTCGAGGTCGATGCCGGCGTCGGCGGCCTTCTTCTCGAAGACGCTCCACGCCTCCTTCTCCCGGTCGGTGGTGCCGATGCGGATGGTGTCGCCCTCGGCGAGGGGTGCCGCGGGCTCGTCGTTGCCGCAGGCCACCAGGCCGGTGGCCGCGAAGGCCAGGGCGACGGCGCCGGCTGCGAAACGTCGCAATGCCATGTGCTTCTCCTTTGATGCGGGCCCGTCGCGCTGTTCGCGAATAGACCAAGCTGTCTTGTTGTGGGATCAGCGTAGCACCCCGTGCGGATCGGATAAAAGCGCGATGAGCGGGAGCTTTCCGTGCCGGGCCCCACTTTGCTTGCGTGCGAGTGCTTTGCGACGGTCTCGAGTGGCGTGGAGGGCATGTTTCGGCGGCAATGTTCGAACGTGCATTCGCACTGATCCGGGATCGGGTCTATCGTGGCTGTCATGAGCGTGTGGAGGGGTTCTGCGGGAGGCGCCGGAGACGGCGCCGGGCGCCGTGATGGTCCGCTGAGCTGGTCCCGGATCGAAAGGATTTTGTCCGGGAAGTCCGTGGGGACGCTGACCCCGGGATATGGCGTCAACGGCCATCGAAGAAAGGGGAACGCGCGGGCGAATGCGGCGACGGGCGTCGTCGGGCAGGAGTCTGCGGCAACGAACGGGGTTGCCGGAGCCGGGCCGGGAATCCGCGACGGGGTCGACCTGCACTGCCGGTCCAGCTATTCCTTCCTGCACGGCGCCTCGGACCCGGCGGACCTCGTGGACGAGGCGGTGCGGTTGGGTCTGCGCGTGCTGGGCATCGCCGACCGCGACGGGCTCTACGGCGTCGCCCGGTTCGCGGAGGCCGCGGCGGAGGCCGGGCTGGGCACGATCATCGGCGCGGAACTGTCGCTGCCGCAGGCCCCGCTGACGGTGCTGGCGCGCGGGCCGGAGGGCTACCGGCGGCTCAGCCACGCCATCAACGATGCGCTGATGGCCGGCGGCGAGAAGGGGGTGGCCCGGTATCCGGGGTTGCCGGAGCTGGCGGCGGCCGCCGGCGGGCAATGGCAGGTGCTGGCCGACGTCGCGTGGCTGCCTCACCTCGGTGAGCTGGTCGCGGCGTTCGGCGCGGAGCACGTGGCGGTGGACCATCATGCGGACCTCACGCCGGCGGCCGCCGACGACCAGCGCGACCTCGCCGCCGCTGCCGCCGAACACGGGCTGCGGCAGGTGGCGGGCGCCGCGGCGACGGCGGCGACCCCGGCGGACGCGCGGGTGGCGGGGGCGAAGCATGCCCTGGCGCAGCGGGAGTCGCTCGACGACCACGAGCCGAAGCTGCCGCCGACCGGGGGCTCGTGGCTGCGTTCGGGGGAGGAGCTGGCGGCGATGTTCGGCCACCTGCCCGGCGTGCTGGACGCCACGGCGCAGGTGGCGGCGGAATGCGCCTTCACGCTGGACCTCATCGCGCCGCGGCTGCCCATGTGGGACGTGCCGGAGGGCCACGACGAATCCACGTGGCTGGCCCACGTCGCCCGCGAGGGCGCGCTGCGCCGCTACGGGCCGGTGGCAGGGCTGGATGAAAGCACGGCCGAAGGGGCGGAATTCGGGGGAGGGGGAGCACCCGACGTCGTCAAGCGTGCGTGGGAACAGCTGGAACGCGAGCTGACCGTCATCGATGAACTGGGCTTTCCGGGGTACTTCCTCATCGTCCACGACATCTGCGAGTTTTGCCGGCGCGAGAACATCCTGGCGCAGGGGCGCGGATCGGCGGCGAATTCGGTGGTGTGTTTCGCGCTGGGGATCACCAACGTCGACCCCATCTCCGCGGGGCTGCTGTTCGAGCGGTTCCTGTCGCCGGAGCGCGACGGGCCGCCGGACATCGACCTCGACATCGAATCTGGGCGGCGCGAGGAGGTCATCCAGTACGTCTACGGGCGCTATGGGCGGGACAATGCGGCGCAGGTGGCCAACGTCATCACGTATCGGCGCCGTGGCGCGCTGCGCGACGCGGCCCGGGCGCTGGGGCACGCGCCGGGCGTCATCGATGCGTGGGTGAACAAGACCGCCGAACCGCCGGAGCAGGTCGCGGAGCTGGCGGAGGGGCTGCGCGGCCAGCCGCGGCATCTGGGCATCCACTCCGGCGGCATGGTCATCTGCGACCGGCCCATCGCCGACGTCGTGCCCGTGGAATGGGCGCGGATGGAGGACCGGTCGGTGGTGCAATGGGACAAGGACGACTGCGCCGCCGCCGGGCTGGTCAAGTTCGATCTGCTGGGGCTGGGCATGCTCGAGGCGATCCACCACTGCATCGACCTGGTGGCCGAGCACCGCGGCAGGGAGGTGCGGCTGTGGGAAATCGACGTGGCGGAGAAGGCCGTCTACGACATGCTCTCCCGCGCCGACGCCGTCGGGGTGTTCCAGGTCGAGTCGCGCGCGCAGCTGGCCACGCTGCCCAGGCTGCGGCCGAGGGAGTTCTTCGACCTCGTCGTGGAGGTGGCCCTGATCCGCCCCGGCCCCATCCAGGGCGGCAGCGTCCACCCCTACATCCGCCGGCGCAACGGGGAGGAAAAGGTCGTCTACGACCACCCGGTGCTGGAGAAATCGCTGGGCAAGACCCTGGGCATCCCGTTGTTCCAGGAACAGCTGATGCAGATCGCCGTCGACGCCGCCGGGTTCTCCGGGGCGGAGGCCGACGCGCTGCGCCGCGCGATGGGCTCCAAACGTTCCGTCGAGCGGATGGAGGCGCTGCGGGCGCGGTTCCTCGGCGGGCTGCGGGAGACCAACGGCATCGTCGGCGAGGTGGCCGACCGCCTGTGGGACAAGATCGTCGCCTTCGCCGCGTACGGCTTCCCCGAATCCCACGCGCAGTCCTTCGCGTCGCTGGTGTACTTCTCCGCGTGGTTCAAGCACCACTACCCGGCGGAGTTCTGCGTCGCCCTGCTGCGGGCGCAGCCGATGGGCTTCTATTCGCCGCAGTCGCTGGTCGCCGACGCGCGGCGCCACGGCGTCGGCTGCGACGGCCCCGACGTCAACGTCTCCGGGGTGGAGGCCGACTGCCCCGGCGGGCGGATCAGGTTGGGTCTGGGGTCGGTGACCGGCCTCGGCGAAGATGCCGCGAAGAGGATCGTGGCGGCGCGGGACGGCGACGGCGGCGATGACGGGGACGGCGGCGATTCCGGCGCCTTCCGCGACGTCGCCGATCTGGCGCGCCGGGCGGCGCTGACCGTCTCCCACGTCGAGGCCCTGGCCCGGGCGGGTGCGCTGGAATGCCTGGGGCTGGACCGTCGCCAAGCATTGTGGGCCGCGGGCGTCGCCGCGACCGAGCACGAGGGCATGCTGCCCGGGTTGACGGTGACCTCGGCCCCCGCGCTGCCGGGCATGAGCGAATTCGAACTCGCCGCCGCGGATCTGGCGGGCACGGGGGTCACGCCGGAGGAATATCCGGTGGCGCGGCTGCGCGGGGAACTCGACGCGCTCGGCGTCACGCCGGCGACCGGGCTGGCGCAGGTGGCGGACTCGTCGCGGGTGACGGTGGCGGGCATAGTCACGCACCGCCAGCGTCCGGGAACCGCCGGCGGCGTGGTGTTCCTGGGCATGGAAGACGAAACCGGGCTGATGAACGTCCTGTGCACCCCGGGCCTGTGGAACCGGTTCCGCGTCATCGCCACCACCGAACGGGCGCTGGTGGTCCGCGGCATCGCGCAGAACGCCTCCGGGGCGGTGACCATCGTCGCCGACAAACTCACCCCGCTGCGCGAGGTCGTCGCCGCCCCCGTCATCGCCGGGCGCAGCAGGGACTTCCGGTAGGCGCATCGCCGGGCGTTGCTCCCGCTTTCCTAAGATCGCGGATATGCGGCACACCTACGGCTCCTCCCTCGCGCCCGACGGCAGCGCCATCGCGTACATCGTCCGCGAGCGCGGCTACCCGAAGGCCGTGCAGGTGGCGCTCACCGACGACGGCCTCGGCGACGAGCGCCCCGTCCAGCTGCCCGTCGACGGCCCCGTCACCCGTGTGCTGCACTCGCCCGACGCCCGCTGGATCGCCTGCGAAGTCTCCCCGCTGGGCACCGAGCGCCTGGAAACGTGGCTGGTGTCCACCGACCCCGCCGTGCCCGGGGCCAAACGCCTCCAGCTGTCCGGCGACGCGAAGACCACCCTGGTGGAATGGGACCGCGACAAGCTGGCCATGGACGCCGTCGGCGCCGACGGCATCACCGAAGGCCGCCTCGTCGACCCCGACACCGGCGACTACGTGGTGCTCGACCGCCGCACCGACTCGCTGCTGGTCTCGGCGGAAGCCGGCCACGCCCTCATGCGCGTCGGCCCGCGCGGCAGCCGCGAACTGCTGCTGGTCAAGCCCGACGGCACGTGGCTGCCGCTGCTGCGCCCCGAGCCCGGTGCCATGACCGACGCGGGCACCATCCTGCGCGAGGAAACCACCGCCGCCGACGGCCGCGTCACCGCCATCGTGTGCTCCGACCATTCCTCCGACCGCCGCCGCGTGCTGCGCGTCGCCGTCGACGGGCGCGACGTCGCCGTCGAGGAGCTGGTGGGCAATCCCGATTCCGACGTCGACGAATTCGTCATCAGCGAGGATTTGTCCACCGCCGCGGTGCTGTGGAACACCTCCGGCGTCTCCCTGCTGGACCTGCTGTCCCTGGGCGAGGACCAGAAGGTGCTGGTCCGCCGCTCCGTCGAACTGCCGGGCATGGTCGCCTCCGACCTGTCCATCACCGACGACGGCGAGCTGCTGTCGCTGACCATCGAGGGCCCGAACCTGCCGCCGACGGTCGAGATCCTGCGCACCTCCACCGGCAAGATCGAGCCGATCAACGTCGACCGTTCGCGCCGCATTTCCGAGCGCGCCCAGGAAAACTACATCCCCGAGCTCGTCCACTTCACCGCCCGCGACGGCCTGGAGCTGTCCGGCTGGCTCTACCACGGCGAAGACGACGCGGCCCACGGCCCGCAGCCGGTGTACATCCACCTGCACGGCGGCCCGGAGCTGCAGTCGCGGCCGGTCAACCACGACATCCTCACCACGCTCGTCGATTCAGGCGTCACCGTGTTCACGCCGAACATCCGCGGCTCGTCGGGGGCGGGCCGGCCCTTCCTGCACGCCGACGACCGCTACGGGCGTTTCGCGGCGATCGACGACGTCGCCGACGCCGCGCGTTTCCTCGTCGACACCGGCATCGGCGACCCGGACCGGCTGGCGTTGGGCGGCCGCAGCTACGGCGGGTTCCTGTCGCTCCTCGTCGCCGCCCGCTACCCGGATCTGTTCCGCGCGGTCGTCGACGCCTGCGGCATGACCAGCTTCGAGAGCTACTACGGCTCCACCGAGCCGTGGCTGGCGTCGGCGGCGTACCCGAAGTACGGCTACCCGTACCACGACGCCGAACTGCTGCGGCAGGTCTCGCCGCTGAACAACGCGGAACACATCACCGCCCCGGTGCTGTTCATCCACGGCGAGTGGGACACCAACGTCCCGGAGCGGGAGTCGCTGCAGATGCGCGACGCGCTCGGCGCCCGCGGCGTGCCCACCGAGTACCTGCAGGTGCCGGGCGAGGGCCACAAGTACGCCAAACCGAAGAGCCGCCGCCTCATCGCCGCGACGCTGGTCGACTTCCTCGGCCGCCACGGCCTGGTGGAAACGCCGAATCTGTCGCTGCTCGATGCCCGCATCGCCGAGATGAAGGCCGGTGCCCCGGGCGTCGAGGACTGACCGGTCATCCCGGCCCCGCGGCGCCGCGTACCCTTTCCCACCGTGACCGCTTCCGCCTCCTCCGCTTCCCCCGGCGCGTCTGCCTCCGCCGCCCCGTTCTGCCACGTCCTGTTCGCCAGCCCGCAGATCCCGCCGAACACGGGCAACGCGATCCGCATGTGCGCGGGCACGGGCGCGGCGCTGCATCTGGCGGAGCCGTTGGGCTTCAACTTCGAGGAGAAGCACGTTCGCCGCGCGGGCCTGGACTACCACGATCTCGCGGAGGTCCACGTCCATCCCTCGCTCGATGCCGCGTTGACGCGGCTGGTGGGCCCGGCTTCTTCGGTGCTTGACGACGGTGATGGAGACGGCGGCGTCGCAAAGCACTCCGGGGACGATGATGCGCGGCCGCGCGTGTTCGCGTTCACCGCGCATGCCGAGGCGTGGCACACGGACATCGCCTACCGGCCCGGTGACGTGCTTCTGTTCGGGCCGGAGCCGACGGGGCTGTCGGAGGAGGCGCTGGCGGATCCGCGGATCACGCAGTTGGTGCGCATCCCGATGCTGCCGGGCCGGCGCAGCATGAACCTGTCGAATGCCGCGGCGGTGGCGGCGTACGAGGCGTGGCGCCAGATGGGCTTCCCCGGAGGGGAATAGAGGCACGGCCCCGGAGGGGATGGCGGCTCGGCGCGGATGCTCCGTCTCCGAAACCTGGCGCGCGACCGTGACCTGCGGCACGCTCGCCGCATGGACGAAAGTCAACCTTCCCGCAATCACGAGGCGGACGGGGACGCGCCGCACGACCGCGACGACTGGGCCGTTCCGCCGCCGGAGCCGCCGAAGCCGAGCCCGGGGTTCCTGTGACTGGCGTGGTCGTCACTGCCGGTGGTCATGACGTCGGACATCGACGACGGTTCGACGCCCGCATACAACCCGGTGACGCTCTGGATCGTCGAGAACCCGATGGGCGACGAAGCCGGGGGAGAGGCGGCCGGGGGAGGAACGGGCGCGGTGACCGATGCTCGTGTGCGGCCCGGCCCGCCCCTTTTGCCATACTGGACGCCATGACGGCGACGAAGCTTGACGGCAACATGTACCGCGACGAGATCTTTCAGGATCTCGCCGCCCGGGTGACGAAACTGAAGGAAGCCGGCGTGACGCCGGGTCTGGCCACCGTGCTGGTGGGCGACGACCCGGGCAGCCACTCCTACGTGAAGATGAAGCACCGCGACTGCGAGCAGATCGGCATCGCCTCGATCCGCCGCGACCTGCCCGCGGAGACCACGCAGGAGGAGCTGGAGGCGGTCATCGCCGAGCTCAACGCCGACGACGCCTGCACCGGCTACATCGTGCAGCTGCCGCTGCCGAAGCACCTCGACGAAAACCGCATCCTGGGTCTCATCGACCCGGACAAGGACGCCGACGGCCTGCACCCGGTGAACCTGGGCAAGCTGGTGCTCAACGAGCCGGCGCCGCTGCCGTGCACCCCGAACGGTTCGATCCACCTGCTGCGCCGCTTCGGCGTGGAGCTGGCCGGCGCGAAGGTGTGCGTCATCGGCCGCGGCGTCACGGTCGGCCGCCCGATCGGCCTGATGCTGACCCGCCGCAGCGAAAACTCCACCGTGACCCTGTGCCACACCGGCACGAAGGATCTGGCGGCGGAGACCCGACAGGCGGACATCGTCATCGCCGCGGCGGGCAAGCCGCACATGCTCACCGCCGACATGGTCAAGCCGGGTGCGGCGGTGCTCGACGTGGGCGTGTCCCGCCTCGACGGCAAGCTGGCCGGCGACGTCCACCCCGACGTGTGGGAGACCGCCGGTTTCGTGTCCCCGAACCCGGGCGGCGTCGGCCCGCTGACGCGCGCCTTCCTGGTGCGCAACGTCGTCGAGCGCGCCGAGCGCCTGGCGGGCCTGTAGGGGGTCGCTTGACGACGCCGCGCCCGCACCGTTCGCCGCACCAGCCGGAAGGCGGGGCGGCGCGGTTCGGCGCGCGCGAAATCGCGGAGCGGGTCGACCGGGGGGACCTGCCCGACCCGATGGTCAACCCGCATTCGCCGAAGGAACCGGCGCCGGGGGAGAAGTGGTCGGAGCGGACGCGGTTCCTGCTGTACGGCCTGCTGTTCTTCGGCCTGGGCGCGGCCCTGGTGTTCCTGGGCCTGGAGCGCTGGCGGCGGGCGACGTTCATGCTCGGCGCGACGATGATGTACCTCGGCGTCCTGCGCCAGTTCCTGCCGGATTCGCTGCTCGGCGTGTTCAGCGTGCGGTCGCGCAAGTTCGACCTGTGGTTCTGCCTGCTCGTCGGCGGCGGGATGGTGTTCCTGGCCAGCTCCGTGGATGCGCTGGGGAGCTGATCGACGTGAACGCGGATCGCATGGAACCTGTGGAGGGGGAGAACTGCGCCGTCTCCGGGCGCCGCGGCCCCTGCCCGGGACGGGCGCCGCTGATCGCCTACACGTGGCTGGCGTGCGTGCTCGTGCCGGTGGCCGTGTACGTCATCGCCTCCGGCATCCCGGTCGACGACACCGCGGGCATGCTGGTCATGTACATGTGGTTGCCGTCGTTCGTGCTGTCCAACGGAATGCTGGCGGTGTACATCGGGCAGATCCCGCCGCGCATCGTGCGGCCGGCGCGCTGCCTGGTCATGTGGTTGTTCGTCCTGGCCTTCCACGCCGTGTTCATCGCAGGTGCGGTCATGCGCGTCGAGCACGAGATAGCCGGCCTGGCGGCGAAAGCCGCGTTCTTCGGCACCGTCGGCGCCTACGCCGTCACCATGGCGGTGGTCGTGGCGAACATCCGGGCGGGCCAGCCGTCGTAAAGCGGTCCGTTCCAGACGGACGTTCGCCGGATTCCGGCCGCTAGACCTCGGCCGCGAGGAAGCCGCGGACGATGCCGTCGACCCGCTCGAATTCGGTGAGGAAGCCGTCGTGGCCCACGGCCGATTCGATGGTCTCCAGGCCCATGCAGTTGCCCAGGTTCTTGGCCAGGTGCTCCTGCTGGTGGAACGGGTACAGGATGTCGGTGTCGACGCCGGCGACCAGCGTGGGCACCGTCGAGGAGGCCAGGGCGTCGTTCATGCCGCCGCGGCCGCGGCCGATGTCGTGCCGGTTGAGGGTGTCGGTGAGGACGACGTAGGAGCCGGCGTCGAAACGCGCGGCGAGCTTGTCGGCCTGATGGTCGAGGTAGCTCTCCACCTGGAAACGGTCGGAGGTGCGCATCGGGCCCAGCGGATTCTCGCCGGGCTGGGCGGCGGTGCCGAAGCGGTCGTCGAGCTCCAGCTCCCCGCGGTAGGTCAGATGGGCGACCCGGCGGGCGAAGCCCAGGCCGTGGACGGGGCGCTCGCCCGTGGCGTAGTAATCGCCGCCGTGCCACGCGGGATCGTTTTCGATGAACTGGATCTGCGCGCTCTGGATGCCGATCTGCCAGGCGCTGGCGCGGGCCCCGACGCACAGGACCAGCGCGCGGCCGACCTCGTCGGGGTGCATCAGCGACCACTCCAGCGTGCGGGCGCCGCCCAGGGAGCCGCCGATGACCGCCACGATCGACTCGATGCCGAGTTCCTTCAGCGCCATGCGCTCGACGGTGACGGTGTCGCGCACCGAAATCGCCGGGAAGCGCGAACCCCACGCGCCGCCGTCCGGGTGCTCCGACGACGGGCCGGTGGTGCCGCGGCACCCGCCGATGACGTTGGTGCAGATGATGCAGTACTCGTCGGTGTCCAGCGCCCGGCCGGAGCCGATCATGCCGTTCCACCAGCCCGGCGTCGGATGCTCCTCGTCGCACGGGCCCGAGGCATGCGCGTCACCCGTCAGCGCGTGCTGCAGCAGGATGACGTTCGACGCGTCGGCGTTGAGGCGGCCCCACCGCTCGAAGGCGACGGTGACGTCCGGGATCGTGGCGCCGGCCTCCGTGGTGACGTCGCCGATGCGGACGTAACCGGGCTGGCCTTCGGGCGGGAGAGTGGTGTTCATCGGAATCAAGACTACTTGGTCTA
>DHCMJ07802__coassemble_786_pt1 | contig 51667 bp, 46 predicted proteins | sample DHCMJ07802__metabat2_low_PE_013 | metagenome-assembled genome bin DHCMJ07802 | reverse complement strand
CTGCTCGAGCGACGAGCCTGCCGAAGAAGCCCCCGCCGACAACGCAGCCACCACCCCGAACGCCGAATCGGAGACCCGCGAGGCTCCCCCGGCCGGCGAGTCCGAAACCGGGGGCGAGCCCTTCACCACGACCCAAGGTTCGACGACGATCACGGTCACCCCGGGCAGCCCCGTGCCGCTCAACGAGACGATGACCGTCGCCTGGAATTCCGAAGGGCACGCGAGCTGCGGCACCATCCTGACGCTGACCACGCCCGACGACATGCTCCTCCGCTTCGACCCCGACGCGGGCTGCTCGGGCGAGTTCAGCGAAAGCCTGATGGAGAGCCTGGGTGCCACCGCGGGCACGTGGACGCTCTCGCTCATGGGCACCCCGGACGGCGACATCGAGGTCCCGATCGACGTCAGCTAGCCCCGACCGTCGTCCCGTACCAGCCGGCGCCCTCCGGCAGGGCGTCGGCCAGCGCCTTCGTGATCGCCCGGTCGGCCTCGACGCCGACGAGCCCGCCCTTCGGCTCGCCGGAGGACCGCACGCGGATGAGGTGGATCTCCTCGATCGTCGGCGCCTGCTCATGCAGCGACATGTGCTGGTCGAGGAGCATGTTGTCCTCCTCGCAATAGTTGCGCTGGATCCGCACGTCGATGCCGTCGTTCCACAGGCCCAAATCGGCGAGGGCGGCATGCATCTGATTTTCGACGGCCTCCCACCGCGACGCGTCGAGCAGCGCGGTGAGATGAGTGGTGAAGGAAGCCATGGCCCGAGGCTACGCCGACCTAACGGCCGAAACCGGCCTTCTTCAGCGCATCGGCCATGGAGCCGGAGGCGCCGGAGGCGTTGCCGCGGTTGCCGCGCTGGCCGCCCGGTTTACCGCCACGGTTGCCGCCACGCTGGCCTCCGCGCCCACCGCCGCCGCGCCCACCGCGCTCAGGCTTCGCGCCCGGCTCGTCGTCCAGGCGCAGGGACAGGCCGATGCGCTGGCGATCGACGTCGACATCCATGACCTTGACCTTGACCACCTCGCCGGACTTGACCACCTCGTGCGGGTCGGAGACGAAGCCCTTGCTCATGGCGGAGACGTGGACCAGGCCATCCTGATGGACGCCCACGTCGACGAAAGCGCCGAATGCGGCGACGTTGGTCACCGTGCCTTCGAGAATCATGCCCGGGGCCAAGTCCGAGACCTTTTCCACGCCCTCCTTGAAGGTCGCGGTCTTGAACTCGGGGCGCGGGTCGCGGCCGGGCTTGTCCAGCTCGGCGATGATGTCGGTGACGGTGGGCACGCCAACGCCGGCGGCCTCGTCGACGAAGTCCCGCGGGTCCAGCGAGGACAGGACGCGCGAGTTGCCGATCAGTTCGGCCACGCCCAGGCCCGTCGCCGCGGCGATGCGGTCGACGACGCCGTAGGACTCGGGGTGCACCGCGGAGGCGTCCAACGGGTTGGCCGCGCCGCGCACGCGGAGGAAGCCGGCGCACTGCTCGAAGGCCTTCGGGCCGAGGCGCGGGACCTTCAGCAACTCCTTGCGGGAGGTGAAGGCGCCGTTGCCGTCGCGGTAGGCGACGATGTTCTCCGCCACGGTCGAGCTCACGCCGGCCACGCGGCCGAGCAGCGGCGCCGACGCGGTGTTGACCTCCACGCCCACGGCATTGACGGCATCTTCGACGACCGCATCGAGGGAATGGGCGAGCTTCGTCTGCGACACGTCGTGCTGGTACTGGCCGACGCCGATGGACTTCGGGTCGATCTTCACCAGCTCGGCCAGCGGATCCTGCAGGCGGCGGGCGATGGACACCGCACCGCGCAGGGACACGTCCATGTCGGGGAATTCGGCCGCGGCCAGCGCGGAGGCGGAGTACACCGACGCGCCCGACTCCGACACCGTCACCGGTTCGGGGCGCGCTCCCCCGGCCTTGACCAGCAGGTCCGCGACCTCGCGGGCGAGCTGGTCGGTCTCGCGGGAGGCGGTGCCGTTGCCCACGGCCATGAGCTCGACGCGGTGGGTGGCGCACAGGGTGGCCAGGGCGTCGCGGGCGGCGTCCCACTTGTTCTGCGGCTGGTGCGGGTAGACGACGACGGTGTCGAGGACCTTGCCGGTGCCGTCGACCACGGCGCACTTGACGCCGTTGCGGAATCCCGGGTCCAGGCCCAGCGTCGCGCGCTGCCCGGCGGGCGCGGCGAGCAGCAGGTCGCGCAGGTTGCGGGCGAAGACCTCGACGGCCTCGGCCTCGGCGCGCTCCTTCAGGCGCATGCGGGCGTCCAGCGCCGCGGACACCTCGAGCTTGGTGCGCCAGCCGAAGCGGATGGCCTGGTCGATCCACTCGGATTCGGGCAGGTCGAGGGCGCGGCGGACCATGCCCTCGTAGACGGCGTCGTCGCCGGCGTCGATGCCCAGCTGCAGGATGCCTTCGGCCTCACCGCGCAGGACGGCCAGCACGCGGTGGCCGGGCATGGTCTCCAGCGGTTCGGTGTGCTCGAAATAGTCGCGGTACTTCGCGCCGGCCTGCTCCTTGCCCTCGACGACGCTCGCCGCCGCCTGCCCGGTCGACCACACGCGCTCGCGGACGTCGCCGACCAGGTCGGCGTCGGTGGAGAACGACTCGACGAGAATCGCGCGGGCGCCGTTCAGCGCGTCCTTCGGCTCGGCGAAGCCCTCGGTGACGTACCCGGCCGCCAACTGCGACGGGTCGGCGGACGGGTTCGCCAGCAGGTCGTCGAGAAGCGGCTCGAGACCGGCCTCGCGGGCGATGTCGGCCTTGGTGCGGCGCTTCTTCTTGAACGGCAGGTAGAGGTCCTCCAACCGCGCCTTCGTGTCGCACGCCAGGATCAGCGCGCGCAGGTCGTCGGTGAGCTTGCCCTGTTCCTCGATGGCTGCGAGCACCGCGGTCTTGCGGTCCTCGAGTTCGCGCAGGTAGGTCAGCCGTTCCTCGATGGTGCGCAGCTGGCCGTCGTCGAGGCCGCCGGTGGCCTCCTTGCGGTAGCGGGCGATGAAGGGCACGGTGTTGCCCTCGTCGAGGAGCTTCACGGCGGTGGCGACGTGCGCCTGATCCACCCCGAGTTCGCGGGCGATGGTGGTCTCGATCATTCCGGCGAGTGTAGTGGCCCGGGTCGTTTCGCTTGACGACGGCCCGCCGGTCGACACTTCGGCCATACCGCCACTAGTGCTAGTCTAGGTAGCACTATGAACGGCTTCGACGAACTCCGGAATCTCCCCCAGGGCCTGCATATCGCCCTCGCGGTGCTGCTCGCCGTGCAGGTGACGCTCATCATCGCCGCGCTCATCGTGCTGGCTCGCACCCCGAAAGAAAAAACCAGGCACCTGCCCAAGCCGATCTGGGTGCTCGTCATCCTCCTGGCCAACGGCATCGGGCCGATCATCTTCTTCGCCGTGGGGCGGGAATGGGGTCAGCGGGGGCACCACGGATCGCAGCAACCACACAGGGACCGGCCCGGCGCGCACCTGCTCGACCGATACGACGCAGCCGCCGCAGCCGACACCACCGCCCCGACCATCACCTTCGACGGCGTCCGCAAGTCCTACGGCGACCATGTCGTCCTCGACGACGTGACGCTGGAGGTGCCGCACGGCTCCGTCTTCGGGTTCCTCGGCCCCAACGGGGCAGGCAAAACGACGGCGCTGCGAATCGCGATGGGCTTCTCCCGTGCGGACGCGGGCGTCGTCAAGCTCTCCGGACACGTCGGGTACCTGCCCGACGTCCCCGCCTTCGATCCGTGGGCGACCCCCGCGGAGTACCTGCGGTTGTGCGGGCGGTTGGAGGGGTTGCGCGGCGAGGAGCTCGATGCGCGGGTGGCCGAAGCCTTGGCGGTGTCCCGCCTGGAATCCGTCGAACGCCCCATCTCCGGCCTGTCGCGCGGAATGCGGCAGCGGCTGGGCATCGCGCAGGCGCTCATCGCGACGCCGGGCATCGTCATCCTCGACGAACCGACCTCCGCCCTCGACCCCATCGCCCGGCGCGAGGTGCTCGACGTCATCGCGTCGCTGCGCGGGCGGGCGACGGTGTTCTTCTCCACCCACGCCATGGCGGACGTCGAAGCCGTCTGCGATCGCGCGGCGTTCCTCGGGCGCGGGCGCATCCTGGCCACCGGCACCGTCGCCGAACTCGTCGAGCGTTTCGGAGACGCCGGGCGGGTGACGGCGACGTTCCGCGCGCCCGAACGCGACAGCGGCAGCAGCGCGAACATTGCAGCCGAAGTCACCCGGGCCCTGGCCGACGCCGGCTGCCGCGACATCGCACTCGCACCCGGAGGCTCCCTCGACGACGCCTTCGCCACGGCCTTGAAGGAGACCCGATGAACCCCGGAACCGCCATCCCGCTGCTCGGCCGCCAATACCGCGCGCTGCGCGCGTCCTGGGCGACGTGGGCGCTGGCCGCCATTGCCCTGCTCTTCGCCGCGACGTCCCCCGTCACCGCCCGCTACCTGCCGGAGATCCTCGGCGGCCTCGTCGGCGGCGGCTCCGGCGGCACCCCATTGCCCATCGACGTCTCCGCGCTGCCCGATCCGACGCCCGCAGACGCATGGGCGCAGTGGTCGTCGAACCTGTCGCAGATCGTCATCGTCATCGTGGCCATCGTCGCCGCCTCGGCCATCTCCGCCGACGTCGCCCGCGGCACGGCGATCCCGCTGCTCGCCCGCCCCATCACCCGCACGGGCCTGTGGGCCACGGCGTTCGCGGCGGTCACGGCGGTCGTCGCCGCGGTCACGGTCATCTCCACCGCCGCGATGGTCGCCGTCGCAGCACTGCTTTTCGACGACCTCGCCTCCCCCGACATCCGCCTCATCGCCGGAGGCACCGCCCTGTGGCTGCTCTTCGCCGTCTCCGCCATCGCGGTGACCATGGCGGCTTCCGGCGCGGGCGCGTCGTCGCTGGGCGCGGCCGCCGCCGGCATCGCCTACTTCGGGCTCATGGCCGTGGCCGGGATCTGGCCGCCGATGAAGGAGTGGTCGCCGGCGGGGCTGCTCGCCGCGGCCGACGGCACGGCCGAGCCCGGCGCGATCATCGTGACCATCGCCGTGGCCGCGGCGGCTATCGTCGTCGGCATGGCGGCGTTCAATCGACGGGAGCTCTGAGGCCCCGCATGCTCATCCAGCTCGACTCCACGTCCGCGACGCCGCTGTACGCGCAGCTCGTCGCGTCGCTGCGTCGAGCCGTTTCCACGGGCGAGGTGCCCGTGGGCGACAAGCTGCCCAGCGCGGGCGACCTCGCGCAGGCTCTCGATCTGAACAAGAACACCGTGCTGCGCGCCTACCGGCAGCTGCGCGACGAGGGCGTCGTCGAGCTGCGCCGGGGCCGCGGCGCCACCGTCGTCGCCGGAGCCGACGGCGGTCGCGTTCTACCGGAGGCGGTGGAGGCCGCCCTCGACGAACTGGCCGCCATCGCCCGCGAATCATCCATTCCCATGTCCGACCTAGTGGCGGGCCTGACCATCCGGGGAGTCCGCTGACATGACCGACAGAACCGCCGCCCGTCTCCGCTTCACCGCATCGATGCTCGTGATCCCCCTGGCGGTCACCATCGCCGCGGTCGTCTGGGGACTGTGGGCGAAACCGCAGCTGCCCGACCCGATGGCCACTCATTTCTGGCTCGACATGTCCGCGGACGACTTCGCCTCCCCCGGATCGTTCATCGCGTCGGTCGCCGGCACCGCCATCGCCGTGGCCGTGATCTTCGGCGCGATGACCATGACCGGGATCTCATCCATGCGCGCGGGCAAGATCTTCGCGGGCATCGGGGCCGGATCCATCGCCTACCCTCCGTTGCTTTTGGTCAGCGTCGCCCACCCGCAGCTGGGGCTTTACGACGCCCGCGGTTTCTCGCTGCCCGTGCCCAACTTCATCGCGGCCTTCGTCGCATGCGGCATCATCGGGCTGCTCGTCGCGGTGTTCATCCGCCCCACCGTCGAGCCGGAGGACACCGTGCCCGCCGCCGCCCCGGTGGCGGTGACCGAGTCGACGCGCGCGGCGTGGTTCGGGCGCGGGCACGCGTCCTGGGTGCTGGTGCTGATCCTGGGGATCGCGGCCGCCGTCACCGCCGTGCCTACCGTGTTCGCCATTCGCGACGGCGACACGGGTCTGGCCTTCGCCTTGGGTGCGTCGACCGTGCTGATGGCGCTGCTGGCGTGGATGTTCGCCGTCGTCCGCGTGCGCATCGACGCCACGGGCGTGCGCTGGTCGCTGGGCCCCGGAATCCCGCGCGGCCACATCCGTTTCGACGCGATCCGTTCCGTGTCCGCGGTGGAGCTCAAACCGGCGGATTGGGGAGGCTGGGGTTACCGCCTCGGAGGGAAGGGCACCGCCATCCTGGTGCGCGGCGGTGAAGGCCTGCGCATCGAGAAGGCGTCCGGTTCGGCGTTGTTCATCAGCGTCGACGATGCCGCGCGCGGCGCGGCACTGGCGCAGGCGTATCTGGCGCGTTAGCGGTCCTACCCCGTCTAGAACCTCCTGCCGCCGGCCATCATCCTGCGCACCGGCGCCGACCGCATCACCAGCAGCGCGATGATCAGCCCGACGATGCCGGCGGCCAATCCCCCGGCGACGTCGGTCAGCCAATGGGCCCCGACCCACACCCGGCTGAGCGCCACGACGCCGATGAGCGCGATCACCGCCCATTGCAGCGCCTTCGCCATGCCCCGGCGAACCATGGGCACGAGCACCTGCACCAGGGCCATGCCGGTGCCCGTCACCCCGGCGACGTGCGCGGAGGGGAACGCGGCATCGTGTAGCGCCGGCAACTCGGAGATGCGCAGGCCCCCGGCGGGACGGTCGCGGTCGAGCACCCACTTCATCGCGTACGTCATGGCGATGGACGTGGCGAACGCCAACGGCACCAACAGCGCCATGGCCCGCAACCGCCGCCACAGCAGCAACGCCCCGATGGCGGCGGCCGGGGCGACGAAAATGGGCCGGAACACCTCTGTCACGCCGAGGAACAACCCGTCGAGGTCGCCGTTGAACGTGCCCGCCCGTAGATCGCGCACCCACCCCGCGAAACGCAGGTCCACTTCCGAGCCCGTCTGCGTGGTGGCGAACCAGGCCAGCGCCACCAAAGCGGTTACCCAGCCGACGACGTGCATGGGTCGGGCGATGGACACCCGGCTCATTCGGCGAGACCGCCTTCCCCGAAGCCCTCGACGACGGTCGTCTCCCCCGCCCACGGCGTCGATTCGCCGAAGGAGGAACCGACCGCCTCGGTCACCTCGTCCTCCAGCCCCTCCGGGCCCCGGGTGGTCACGGCGATGGCGTGCAGCACCTCCACCGTCGGCGGCTGCGAATTCATGGACAGCCACCGGTCCATGAGGGATTCGGCGGCGTCCTCCACCGGCTCCGTCTCGCCGCCCGATTCGCCGCCCGACAGCGGCACGGCGGCGCGGAATTTCACCAGCTCCAGCCCCAGCCCGTCCAGGGCCGCGGTGAGGCGGGCGCCGAACGCGGGCATGGCGCCGGGGTCGAGGAGCGCGCGGACGATGGTCTGATATTCGGTCATGGACACGTGTCTAGCACGGCCCCCGGATCGCGCCTATCGTGGCGTTGGACATTCCGATTTGAGGAGACCACCATGTCCGACGCCGCCGCAACCCACGACCCGTCCCCCGCCCCCGAGACCTTCATCGACGTCATCGCGGCCGCCCCCGCGGCGAAGGACGGGGAGTTCCCCGCCGCCGAGCGCGTGCTCACGGCCGATGGCGCGACGATCGTGGTGTTCACCTTCGCCAAGGGCCAGCGCCTCGACGATCACCACGCGCCCCATCCCCTCACGGTCCAGGTCGTCGAAGGATGCCTGAAGTTCACCGTCGAGGACCGCGATTACCACCTCAAGCCCGGCCGCGTGCTCCACGTCCCCGAGGGCACGATGCATTCCGTCGAGGCCGACCACAAGGACGCGGTCTTCCTGCTCATGCTCTCGACCGCCCCTTCCGCGTAACCGCCGCTACTCCTCCGGGCTGACCCCGTCGTCAAGCGTCTTGCGGTCCCGCGCGGACAACTCGACGCCCTCCAACAACTCCGGACGGCGCGCCTGAGTGCGCAGCAGCGCCTGATCGCGCCGCCACCGGTCGATGCGCGCATGGTTGCCGGACAGCAGCGCGGCGGGGACCTCGCGGCCGCGCCACTCGCGGGGCTTGGTGTAGCCGGGGCCCTCGAGCAGGCCGTCGGAGAAGCTGTCCTCCTCGTGGCTGCGGCGGTTGCCCAGCACGCCCGGCACCAGCCGCACGACGGCCTCCGCCATCACCAGCACCGCAACCTCGCCGCCGATGAGCACGTAATCGCCGATGGAGACCTCCTCGACCCGGTAACGCTCGGCGGCGTCCTCGACGACGCGCTGGTCGATGCCTTCGTAGCGGCCGCAGGCGAAGACGATGTGGCTCTCGTGCGACCAGCGCCGCGCCATGTCCTGGGTGAAGGGCGCGCCGGCCGGGGTGGGCACGACGAGCAGAGGCTTTGCGACGTCGCCGGCCGCTTCCCCATCCGGCGCCACGTCCGCGTACGACGACTCCGCCGGCAGGCCGGCCAATTCGTCGTGGCGCGCCTGGCCACGGTGCGGCACCGCGCTGTCGAGGGCGGCGGCGCGGGCGGCGGGGCCCGTGCCGGCGGCGACGTCGTCGAGGGCGGGGCCCCAGACGTCGGGCTTCATCACCATGCCGGGGCCGCCGCCGTAGGGCGAATCATCGACCGCCTGGTGGACGCCGGTGGCCCACTGGCGCAGGTCGTGGACGCCGACTTCGAGGATCCCCTTCTCGATGGCCTTGCCCAGCAACGCGTGGCGCAGCGGGTCGAGGTAGTCCGGGAAGATGGTGACCACGTCGAGGCGCATGCCGCTCACAGCTCCAGCAGCCCGTCCGGCGGGGTGATCACGATCGCGCCGTTGTCGACGTCGACGATGGGCACCAGCGCGTGGACGTAGGGCACCAGGATCTCGCGGCCGTCGTCCCCGTCCCCGTCGAGGGTGACCCGCAGCAGGCGCTGCGAGGGGTTGCGGATGACCCCGGCGACCTCGCCGATGTCCTCCGGCTCCGGCAGCGCGCCCTCGTAGGCGCGGGCGTTGGCGGTGTCCTCGTCGACCGCGCCGACGTTGAGCACGCGCAGGCCGATGAGCTCGTGGTCGTAGTGGGCGTCGTCGGCGTCGTCGAACACCGGCGGGGCGAAGAAGCGCATGCCGCGCAGCGTCTCGGCGTCGTTGCGGTCCGGGACCTCCTCGAAGAACACCAGCAGGCGGCCCTGGTGCGGGCGCATCGACTTCACGGTCAGGTCGCGTTCGCGGCCGGATTGCTTGCCGACGAGCGGCGTCCCCACGGCGAAACGGCCCGCCGGGTCGTCGGTGGTGGCGTCGACGACGACCTCGCCGCGCACACCGTGGGGCTTGATGACGCGCCCGATCTGCACCAGGTCGGCGCCATCGCCGCCGCCGGTCTTGTTTCCCGAATTCTTCTGGCTCACGCGCCCCAGACTATCGCGCCGGCCGCCGCAGTCGCGTCAGCGGTCGGTCACGCGCCCGCCGTCGACGGACACGGTCCTCGTCGCGCGGAAGGCGTCGCGCATCCGCCGGTCGTGGGTGACCAGCAGCACGGTGCCGTCGAAGGACTCGACCGCCTGCTCCAGCTGCTCGATCGCCGGCAGGTCCAGGTGGTTGGTCGGCTCGTCGAGCACCAGGGTGTTGGTGCCGCGGGCCTGCAGCAGCGCCAGCGCCGCGCGGGTGCGCTCGCCGGGCGACAGCGAATCGCAGGGGCGCCCGACGTGCTCGCCGGTCAGCCCGAACTTCGCCAGGAGCGTCCGCACCTCCGCGTCCGGCCACTCGGGCATTTCGGCGGCGAAGCGGTCGACGAGGAGGTCGGGGCCGTCGAACAGCTCGCGGGCCTGATCGACGCGGCCGACGATCACGCCCGACCCCGTCGACGCCTCCCCCTCGTCGGGCGCCCGCTCCCCGACGAGCAGGGACAGCAGCGTCGACTTGCCGGAGCCGTTGGGGCCCTCGACGAGCACGCGGTCACCCTGGTTGATCTGCAGCGAAACGGGCCCCAGCACGTAACCGGCGTAGCGCACCGCCGCGTCGCGCAGCGTCGCCACCACGGTGCCCGACCGCGGCGCCGCTGCGATGGACATGCGCAGCTCCCACTCCTTGCGGGGCTCCTCGACGACGTCGAGCCGTTCGATGGCGCGCTCGGTCTGCGAGATCTTCCCCGCCTGCTTCTCCGAGCGCTGGCCCGCGCGATGGCGGATGTGCTTGTCCTTCTCCGGGTTCTTTCCGCCGTGGGCCCTCATCGCATTGCGGGTGCCCTTGTCCAGCCACGTCTTCTGGGTCTGCAGACGACCCTTGAGCTTGTCGACGTCGCCGGCGTACTCCTCGTAGGCCTCCCGCGCGCGGCGGCGGCGCAGTTCCCGCTCGGCGAGGAAGGCCTCGTAACCCCCGTCGAACACGACGATCTGGCGTTGCGCCGCATCGAGCTCCACCATCCGCGTGATGGTGCGGGCCAGGAACTCGCGATCGTGGCTGACGATGAGCATCGGCCGTCGCTCGGCGGCGATGAACGCCTCCAGGCGCGCGATGCCGTCGAGGTCGAGATCGTTGGTCGGCTCATCGAGCAGCAGAATGTCGTGGCCGGCCAGCAGGATCACCGCCAGGTTCGCGCGGGCGACCTGGCCACCGGACAGGGAACGCATCGACGCGCCGACGATTGCGTCGTCCAGGCCCAGATCGGCGACGGTGCGCGGCAGGCGCTCATCGAGGTCCGCGCCGCCGAGCGCCAGCCACCGCTCCAGCGCCAGCGAGTATTCATCCGCCGCGGCCGGGTCGTCGGCCATCGCCTCCGCCAGCGCGTCCATGCGCTCGGCGGCGGCGGTGACGCCCGTGCGGCGCGCGACGAACTCCGCGACGGTCTCGTCCCGGCGCTCGACCTCCTGCTCCAGCAGCCCCACGGTGGCATCGGGCGGCGAGGTGAAGATCGTGCCGGACATCTCGGCGGCGGGGGCTCCGGCGGCCGCCGACAGCAGCGTTGATTTGCCGGCCCCGTTGGGTCCGGTCAGCCCCGCGACGTCGCCCGGCGCCAGCACCAGGTCGAGATCCGCGAAGAGGGTCCGTGGTCCGTGGGCGGCGCCGACCCCGCGAAATTCGATTGTTGCCATGCGGCACACCTTACCCCGGCCACACGGTGCCCCGGACATGCGAAAACGCCGCCGCCCTGTGCGGGCGACGGCGTCGTCGTAAAGCGAAGAGCCGAAATTACTCGGCGGACTCCTCGGCCGGAGCCTCCTCGGAAGCGGCGGCCTCCTTGGCCTCGGCGGCCTTGGCCTCCTCGGCCTCCTTCGCGGCCTTGGCCTCGGCGGCCTCCTTGGCGGCGCGGCGCTTCTCGGTGATGGCCTCGGCGGACGGGCCCTCGTTGGCCTCGGCCAGAGCCTGGTTGAACAGGTCCAGCTTCGACGGCTTCTCCTCGGCCACCTTCAGGGTGCCCTCGGCGCCCTCGATGCCCTTGAACTTCTGCCAGTCGCCGGTGACCTTCAGCAGGGCCAGGACGGGCTCGGTCGGCTGCGCGCCGACGGACAGCCAGTGCTGCGCGCGGTCGGAGTCGATCTTGATGACGGACGGCTCGGACTTCGGCTCGTAGGTGCCGATGTTCTCGATGACGCGGCCCGAACGACGGGTGCGGGCGTCGGCGATGACGACGCGGTAGTGCGGGGTGCGGATCTTGCCGATGCGCTGGAGCTTGATCTTGACGGCCATGTGGCGTCTTCCTCTCGGTCACGGGGCAATTCTTGTGACACCCCCGCAACGCTGGCGGGGGCCGGTTTTGCCCTTGGTTTGATCTGCGGGTGACCATCGGTCGACCGTGGTCGGGTCCGACGAACCGCAGCGTCGCCCACGCGGCGCGCGGACAACCCCGGAAACGATACCAGCGCCCGCCCCGCTGCCCAAAACACGGCCCGGACACGGCCCGGACACGGCCCGCGAAATTGCACTCCACGCGCACTGGTGCCGCCGAACCGAAACCGAATTGTTATTCTGACCGGCGTCCCGAACGCCCGCTCGCGCCGGTGCTCCCCGCCGCGCCACGACCCCCGAGGTGCCCACTGCACACGCCCGCCTCCGCCCGCGCCTACCGTCATGATCTCGACGGACTGCGCGGTTTGGCGATCGCGCTGGTGGTGCTCTTCCACGTTTTCGGCGGTTCGGTCTCCGGCGGCGTCGACGTGTTCCTGCTGTTGTCGGGCTTTTTCTTCCTCGGCTCGCAGATCCGCAACGCCGACCGGCCCGGGCAATCGATCAACCCCCTGCATTCGCTGTGGCGCACGGCCAGGCGGCTCTTGCCCGCGTTGCTGGTGGTGTTGGGCGCGACGACGGCCGCGGCCCTCGCATGGTTCCCCCAGCTGCAATCGCCGTCCATGGCCGCTCAGCTCACCGCCTCGGTTCTCTACCGGCAGAATCTGGCGCTGGCCAACCAGGTCCAGGACTACGCGGTCGCAGGTTCGACGGTCTCCCCGCTGCAGCACCTGTGGTCGATGTCCGTCCAGGGCCAGTTCTACGTCGGCGGCATCCTGCTCGTCTCCGCCATCGCCTTCCTGGTGCGGCGCGGTACCCGGGGCACGGGGGTCGCAGGAGGGTCGGTGCGCGCCATCATGCTGCCGATCCTGCTGGTGGCCACCGTCGCCTCCTTCGCCTACGCGACGTGGCTGCACGGCGGTTCGCAGGGCCTGAACTACTACTCCACGTGGTCTCGCATCTGGGAGATCACCGCGGGCGGGCTGCTCATCTACGCGGCCGCCGGCGTTTCCCTGCCCGATCGCGTGAAGCCGTGGTTGCCGCCGGTGGGCGTCGCGATGATCGTCTCGACCGGGTTCTTCCTCGACGGTGCCGGCCTCTTCCCCGGCCCCTGGGCGCTGTGGCCGCTGCTCGGTGCCGCACTCGTGGTCCTCGGCGGGGGCGCCGGCGTCACGTCGCGGCTGCTCGCCTCCGCTCCGATGAAGTGGCTCGGCGACGTCGCCTACGCCCTTTACCTCTGGCACTGGCCGCTGCTGATCCTGGGGATGCTGGCCATCGGCGCGAATGCCCCGGGGAAGAAGCTCGGCGTCGCCGTCGTCGCCGTTTCACTGGTACTGGCCTGGCTTACGCACCGTTTCGTCGAAAAGCCCCTCATGCAAAAGGGACGTCGCCCGGCGGTCGGCGACCGCCCCCTGCACGGGGCCGCCGATGCGCTGCGCACCTCGCGCGCCACACGCCGCCGCGCGGCTGCGGGGCTGGCGCTGGCCACCATCGCGGTCCTGATGATCACCGCCTCCCCGGTCCAGCAGCACCGCATCGCCGTGGCCCGCGAGACCCCGCTCGACCCGGTGGCGTACCCCGGCGCCAGGGCCGTCACCGACGGCGCCGACGTGCCCGCCGGAGTGCCGCCGCGCCCGAGCCAGGACCTGATCAACAACATGTGGCCGCTGCCCGCGCAGGAGGGCTGCCTGTCCGTGCGCGGCGACGACCCCGATCTCGTGGTGACCACCAAGCGCCACACCGACGACTCCCCCTGCGTCTACGGCGACGTCGACGCCGACCGCTCGATCGTCCTGGTCGGCGGATCACACTCCGAGCAGTGGTTCTCCCCGCTCGAACAGGTCGCGATTGCCGCCGGATACCGCCTGGAGGTCATCCTGCGGCCCGGCTGCGCCACGTTCCTGGACTCGGTGTGGGACATGAACGACCTGTGCGCCGAATGGTCCGCCGCCGTCCTCGACCACTTCGCCGACGACCCGCCGGACGTCGTGGTGACCACGTCCAGCCGCCCCGGCTTCGAGAACACCGACTACACCCCGGACGGGTACGTCGAGTACTGGGCCGCCCTGGCCGACATCGGCATTCCCGTCGTGGCCATCCGCGACACCCCGTGGCTCGTCGACGAAAACGGCGACCCCTACAACGCCACCGATTGCGTGGCCGCCGGCGGCGACCCCGTCGATTGCGGCCCCCGCCGCGACCGGGTGCTGTCCCCCGCCAATCCGGCCGACGGCATCCTGGCGCAGTGGCCGAACACGCTGAGCCTCGACTTCTCGGACGTCATCTGCCGCGAGGACGTGTGCCCGGCCGTCATCGGCAACATCTACGTCTACCGCGACGACAACCACCTGTCGGACCAATTCGCCGCGTCCCTGTCGGAGGAGATGAAGCGCCGCATGATCCCGTTCCTGGACGGCCTCGAAGGCGGTCGCGCATGACCGGCGGATACCGGCACGATCTCGACGGGCTGCGCGGCCTGGCCATCGCCTTGGTCGTGGCCTTCCACGTGTTCGACGGCCGGGTCTCCGGCGGCGTGGACGTCTTCCTGCTGCTGTCGGGCTTTTTCTTCCTCGGCTCGCAGATCCGCAATGCCGATCGACCCGAGCAGTCCATCAACCCGTGGTGGTCGCTGTGGCGCACCGCCCGGCGCCTGCTGCCGTCGCTGATCCTGGTGCTGGTGGCCACCACCGTCGCGGTGCTGGCCCTGGCCCCGGGGCTGCGCAACGGCGAAACCGCCTCGCAGTTGACCGCCTCGCTGCTGTACTTCCAGAACGTCGAACTGGCCGAGCAGGGCGCCGACTATGCCGCGGCCTCCAACCAGGTCTCGCCGCTGCAGCACCTGTGGTCGATGTCGGTGCAGGGGCAGTTCTATCTGCTGGGCATCCTCATCGTCTCGGCCGTGGGATTCGTGGTGCGGCGCATCGCGGCAACCGGGCGGCGGGCCCCGTCGACCGCCGCGGTGATGCTGCCCATCCTCGTCGCCGCCACGGCGGCGTCCTTCTGGTGGGCGCTGGTGCTCCACGCCGAGGACCAGGCCCTCAACTACTACTCCACCGCCACCCGCATGTGGGAACTGACGCTGGGCGCGCTCCTGGCATTGTTCGTCGCGCGGACACGCGCCCGTCTCTCCGCCCGAACCGATCGCACGCGTCTTCCCTCGGCACTGTCGTCTGCCGTGGCGCTCATCGGCGTAGCCATGATCGTGTCCACCGGGTTCTTCCTCGACGGCGCCGACTCTTTCCCCGGCCCCTGGGCGCTGTGGCCCCTGGGCGGCGCGGCCCTGGTCATCCTCGCCGGCGGGTCGGGCGCGGTGTCGCGGTTCCTCGGGTCGGGCCCCATGCGCTGGCTCGGCGACGTCGCCTATTCGCTGTACCTGTGGCACTGGCCGTTGCTCATCATCGCCATGTCCGCGCTGGACTTGTCGGAACCCAACGTCGGCATCGGCGTCGCGGTCATCGCCCTCTCCCTCGGACTGGCCTGGGCCACGCACGCCCTCGTCGAAAAGCCCCTCATGCAGCGCGGCAAGCGGCCCCGCCGCGACGCCCGCCCCGTCCGCTCGGCCCTGCGGTCGTTGAAGGCGCCCGCCGCCCGCGGCCGGGCCTTCGGCGGCGTCGTGCTGGCCGCGGCGGCGGTGACCATGCTGCTGGCCGGCCAGGAGCACGCCAACCGCCTCGCGGCGGCGTCCGAATGGTCCCTCGACCCGGTCGCGTACCCGGGCGCGCGGGCGCTTTACGACGGAGTCCACGTCCCCGAGGACGTCGACCCCGCGCCGTCCGCCGACCTCATCGGCGAGATCTACCCGAAGATCGGCGACGAAGGCTGCATGACCTACACGGGCGAACCCGGGGACGTCTTCCGCGACGTCCGGCTCGGCGGCCCGCGGGAAGGCGAGCCGTGCGTTTACGGCGACCCCGACGGGGCGAAGACCATGTACCTGATCGGCAGCTCCCACTCCGAGCAGTGGGGCAACCTGCTCGACCGCATCGCCCGCGACAACGGGTGGCGGCTGATCCCCTTCATCCGCCAGGGCTGCGTGGTCACCACCGGGCCCGACGCGGACACGTCGGACCCCGACTGCGCCGAATGGAGCGACCGGCTGCTCGACCGCATCGCCGCAGAGCAGCCGGACCTGGTCATCTCCAACTCGACGCGCCCCGGCGGCGGCTGGGGCGAAGGCGTCGACGAGGTCTCCCCCGGCGCGGCCGCGGCCATGCGGGCCATCGACCGCGCCGGCGTGCCCTTCGTGGGCATCCGCGACAACCCGTGGCACCTCGACGGGCCCGCCGATCAGCGCAACATCCCCGCCTGCCTCGCCTCCGGTGGCACGCCCGAAGAGTGCGGCACCCGCCGCTCCGAGGCGCTCGCCCCAGTCGACCCCGCCGCCCGCCTTCTGGAATCCTTCGACCGCGCCTGGTCCATCGACCTCAACGACTTCATCTGCGACGGCGGCCACTGCCCCGCCGTCGTCGGCAACATCATCGTCTACCGCGACTCCAACCACCTGTCCGTCGCCTATGCCGACACCCTCCAGCCCATGCTTGCGCTGGAACTCGAGCCGATCCTCCGGGAACTCGAAAGGGACTGAGCGGCGCAAACGAAGAACGGGCCGGCCACGATCGTGGCCGGCCCGTCGTCAAGCGGGGTCTTTCCCGGGAAAACCTAGCGGCCCTTGCCGCCCTGCCCGAAGTCCAGGTTGTCCAGGTCGATGCCCTCCATGCCCGGGGGCATCTTGCCCTTCATCTGCTTCTGCAGCTCCGACATGTCCGGCATGCCGCCGCCCATGCCCGGCATCCCCGGCATCCCGGGCATTCCCGGCATGCCGGGCATCCCGCCCTGGCGCATCGACTTCGGCGGCGTCGGACCGCGGCCCTTGCCCTTCTTGCCCTTGCGGCCCTTCTTGTTCTTGCGGTTCGACGGGCGGCCGCCGGGCATGCCGAACTTGCCGGCCATCTGGGCCATCATCTTGCGGGCCTCGAAGAAGCGGTCCACCAGCTGGTTTACCTCGCTGACCGCGACGCCCGAACCGGCGGCGATGCGCTTGCGGCGCGACGCGTTGAGGATCTTCGGGTCGTTGCGCTCGGCCGGGGTCATGCCGCGGATGATCGCCTGCATGCGGTCGAGGTGCTTCTCGTCGACCATGTCGGCCATTTCGGACATCTGCGCGCCGCCGGGCAGCATCTTCAGGATGTTGCCGATCGGGCCCATCTTGCGGACCATGAGCATCTGCTCGAGGAAGTCCTCCAGCGTCAGCTCGCCGGAACCCATCTTGGCGGCGGTCTTCTCCGCCTCGGACTGATCGAAGACCTGCTCGGCCTGCTCGATCAGGCTGAGCATGTCGCCCATTCCCAGGATGCGGCTGGCCATGCGCTCCGGGTGGAAGACGTCGAAGTCCTCCAGCTTCTCGCCCGTCGACGCGAACATGATCGGCTTGCCGGTGACCTCGCGGATCGACAGGGCGGCGCCGCCGCGGGCGTCGCCATCGAGCTTGGTCAGCACCACGCCGGTGAAATCGACGCCGTCGCGGAAGGCCTCGGCGGTGACGACGGCGTCCTGGCCGATCATCGCGTCGATGACGAACAGGACCTCGTCGGGGTTGACGGCGTCGCGGATGTCGCGCGCCTGCGTCATCAGCGTCTCGTCGATGCCGAGACGGCCGGCGGTGTCCACGATGACGACGTCGTGCTGGGTGCGCTTGGCTTCCTCGATGCCGGCCTGGGCCACGGCCACGGGGTCGCCGTGGGAGGTGCCCATCTCGTGCTCGTAGGAGTCCATCGACGTGCCGGGGTCCGGCGCGAACGTGGGCACGCCGGCGCGCTGGCCGACGATCTCCAGCTGCTGCACGGCGCCCGGGCGCTGCAGGTCGCACGCCACCAGCATCGGGGTGTGGCCCTGCTTGGCCAGGTGGCTGGCCAGCTTGCCGGCCAGGGTGGTCTTGCCGGCGCCCTGCAGGCCGGCGAGCATGATCACCGTCGGCGGGTTCTTGGCCAGGCGCAGGCGCTGCGTGTCGCCGCCGAGGATCTGCACGAGCTCCTCGTTGACGATCTTGACGACCTGTTGCGCCGGGTTCAGCGCCTGCGACACCTCCGCGCCGGCGGCGCGCTCCTTGATGCGCTTGATGAAGGCGCGCACCACGGGCAGGGAGACGTCCGCCTCCAGAAGGGCGAGGCGGATCTCGCGGGCGGTGGCGTTGATGTCCGCCTCGGACAGACGTCCCTTGCCGCGAAGATCCTTCAGCGCCCCTGTGAGCCGTTCGGAGAGTGATTCAAACACGGGTGGTCGATCTCCCTGATGGTGTCGATGTCATGGATGTAGCTTCACCACCATACCCGGCGCCCCCGCCCGGCACGCCAACCGCCGGGGCGGTCAGCGCAGGGCCGCGTCGCCCACTTCGCCGGTGCGCACGCGCACGGCGTCGGTGACTTCGGTGGCCCAGGCCTTGCCGTCGCCGATGGTGCCGGTGCGGGCGGCGTCGGCGATGACGGACAGGGTGGATTCGGCCATGTCGTCGGGGACCACGACGTCGAGCCGGAGCTTTTCGACGAAGGCCACGGCGTATTCGGCGCCTCGGTAGACCTCGGTGTGGCCCTGCTGCCGGCCGAAGCCGCGGACCTCGGAGACGGTCAGGCCCGATACCCCCGATTCCTCGAGGGCCGCCCGGACGCTTTCCAGGGTGGTGGGCTTGATGATGGCGGTGATGAGCTTCATGATCGTGGGCTCTCGCTTTCCTCGCTGCGGTGTTGCGGTTCGTGGACGTGGGGGTCTCAGCCCCGGACGATGACCGGGATGCCGCCGGAGCTGTCGTAGGCGGTTTCGCGGTGCTCGGCGTTGTCGACGCCGGCGCGCTCCTCGGTTTCGTCGATGCGCCAGCCCATCGCGGACTTCAGGCCCATGGCCAGGATCCAGGTGACCAGGCCGGAGAAGATCATGGCGACGACGGCGATGATGATCTGGATGGCGAAGAGCTTCAGGCCGTCGAGGCCGCCGCCGGTGAGCAGGCCGTCGCCGGAGGCCAGCAGGCCGACGCCCACGGTGCCCCACAGGCCGGCGACGAGGTGGACGCCGACGACGTCGAGGGAGTCGTCGAATCCGAAGCGGTACTTCAGGGACACGCCCAGGCAGGCCAGGGCGCCGCCGACGACGCCGAGGATCAGCGAGGTGACCGGAGTCAGCGCACCGGCTGCCGGGGTGACGGCGACCAGGCCGGCGACGATGCCGGAGGCGGCGCCGAGCGAGGTGGCGTGGCCGTAGCGCAGGCGCTCGACGGCGAGCCAGCCGAGCATCGCGGCCGCGGTGGCGGCGGTGGTGTTGACCCACGCCAGGCCCGCCATGCCGTCGGCGGCGAAGGCGGAACCGCCGTTGAAGCCGAACCAGCCGAACCACAGCAGCGCCGCGCCGAGCATGACCAGCGGGAGGTTGTGCGGGCGGTGCGCCTCACGCATGAAACCGTGGCCGCGGCCGATGACCAGGGCCAGGACCAGTGCGGCCATTCCGGCGTTGATGTGGACCACCGTGCCGCCGGCGAAGTCGATCGGCGCGATGGCCGCGACGGTCTCGCCGGCTTCGGTCACGGTGCCGAAGAGCATGGCGGACAGGGAGTCGGCGGAGTGGCTGAGCAGGCCACCGCCCCAGACCATGTGCGCCATCGGGAAGTACGCGAAGGTCGCCCACAGGCCGGTGAAGACCATCCAGGTGCCGAACTTCACGCGTCCGGCCAGCGCACCGGAGATCAGCGCCGTGGAGATCACCGCGAACGTCAGCTGGAAACCGACGTCGATGATGTTGGCGTACCCGGAGGCCCCGGCGACGTAATTGCCGGCGTCATCGGTGATCTGGCCGGAGAGGCCGAACTGCTCGAAGGGATCCGCGAAGATGCCCGCGAAAGAGTTGGAACCGTAGGACATCGACCAGCCCCACAGCACGTAGACGACGGTGACGACGCCGAGGGCGCCGAAGGACATCATCATCATGTTCAGTACGGCGCGGCGGCCGGTCATTCCGCCGTAGAACAGCGCCAGCGCGGGGGTCATCAGCAGCACCAGCGACGCGGAAATGAGCATCCACGCCGCGTTGCCGGAGTTCAGCACAACCTCATCGGGGGTCATCGCGTCTCCTATTTTCCTGTGTTCTCAATGGGACGCACATGAGTATCGGGGGGTGCTGTTACGGCGAAACCCGCCGAACGGTTACGTTTCCGTCACCATTCGGCGGGTTGGTGTTTCGCCGGCGTTGCGCTTGTTTCCGGGGGGTTACCGGAGCTCCGCGCCCGGGATCAGCCCAGGAGCGCGTCGACGAAGCCCTCGGGTTCGAACGGGGCGAGGTGGTCCGCGCCTTCGCCGAGGCCGACGAGCTTGACCGGCACCCCCAGCTCGCGCTGGACCTGGAAGACGATGCCGCCCTTGGCGGTGCCGTCGAGCTTGGTCAGCACGACGCCGGTGATGTCGACGACGTCGCGGAACGTGCGGGCCTGGATCAGGCCGTTCTGCCCGACGGTGGCGTCGAGCACGAGCAGGACCTCGTCGACGGCGGCCTTCTTCTCCACGACGCGCTTGACCTTGCCCAGCTGATCCATCAGGCCGGTCTTGGTGTGCAGGCGGCCGGCGGTGTCGATGAGCACCACGTCGGATCCGGCGTCGATGCCCTTGGCCACCGCGTCGAAGGCGATGGAGGCCGGGTCGGCGCCCTCGGGGCCGCGGACGGTGGTGGCGCCGACGCGGCGGCCCCAGGTCTCCAACTGGTCGGCGGCGGCGGCGCGGAACGTGTCGGCCGCGCCGAGCAGCACGTCATGGCCCTGGGCCACGAGCACGCGGGCGAGCTTGCCGGTGGTGGTGGTCTTGCCGGTGCCGTTGACGCCGACGACGAGCACCACGGCCGGCTTGCCCTCGTGCGGCAGCGCGCGGATGGAACGGTCCATCTCCGGTCCGCACTCCTCGATGAGCACCTCGCGCAGCAGGGCGCGCGCCTGGGCCTCCGAGGAAACGCCCCGGGAGGCGATGCGCTCGCGCAGCTTCTCGACGACGTTCATCGTCGCCGCAGTACCGAGGTCCGCCATGATCAGCGTGTCCTCGATCTCCTCCCACGCGTCCTCGTCGAGGTCGCCGGCGCCGAGAATGCCCAGCACCGACTGGCCGATGGCGTTCTGCGACCGGGACAGTCGGCCGCGCAGGCGGGAAATGCGGCCGTCGGCCGGATCGATGTCGTCGAGCTTCTGCTCCGGCACGACCGGGGCAACGGCCTCGGTGGCGACGTCGTCGACCTCGGCGGGGCGATCATCGACCGGCGCGGTCTCGGCGACCGGCTCGCGGACGACGCCGGCGTCGGCGTCGGTGTCTTCGGGAGCCTCCGCCACCGGCTCCGGTGCGAGATCGGCGGGCGGGACCACGTCGGGCGCCGGCTCCTCGAGATCCTCGACCTCGGGCAGCGCCGGCTCGTCGGCGAGCTCCTCCGGAACCTCGGGGGCCTCCATGTCCTCGACGGTCTCGACGGACTCGACGGGGGTTTCGGGTTCGGCGGGGGCTTCGGGGTCCAGCTCGATGATCTCGGTTTCGACCGGCTCGGGCTCGGGCTCCGGCTCCGGCTGGGGCTGGGGCTCCACCTCCGGTTCGGGCTCCGCCACGGGCGCGGGCGGCACGGGCGGCGCGGGCGGGGCGGGCGGCGTGGCGCCCAGCTCCTGGCCGGGCAGCAGGTCGGGCTGCTTCTCCGGCTTCTTCGTCGGGGCCGGGGCGGCCGGGGCGAAGTTGAATCCGCCCGTGGCCTGGTAGTTGCCCGACTTCTCCGCCTGGGTCAACTCCTCCGGGGCCTTCTTCTCCTCGAACGAGATGGTGTTCTTCTTGCGGCGGGCCAGACCCACCAACAGCAGAATCACCAGCAGCAGCACCACGACAACCGCGGCGAGAATGATCCATTGCGTAACCGTCATGGCAACCAGTCTTGCAGGTTCTCCCGCATCCGGCCCACCCCGGGGCACGGTGCCCGGGTGCGGCGGCCGCAATACAGTGGCCTCATGGCATCGCCCGCAATCCAGGAACTCACCGATTCGCTGCCCGACGGCACCGTGATAGTCGACGCCGACGTCGCCGCCGCCTACTCTCGCGACCGCACCGACGTGCTCGCCGCAGGGGCTCCCCTGGCCGTCGTTTCGGCCCGCTCCACCGACGACGTCGCCCGCGCGATGGCGTGGGCCCACGCCCACGACGTGCCCGTCGTCACGCGAGGAGCCGGGACCGGCCTGTCCGGTGGGGCCACCGCGACGCCCGGCTGCCTGGTCCTGTCGCTGGCGAAGATGAACCGGATCCTGTCCATCGAACCCGACGATTTCGTCGCGCGCGTGGAGGCCGGCGTGATCAACGGGGATCTGGACCGCGCCGCGAAGCCCCACGGGCTGATGTACGCGCCGGACCCGTCGAGCATGGACATCTCGACGATCGGCGGCAACATCGCCACCAACGCCGGCGGGCTGCGCTGCGTCAAGTACGGAGTGACCCGCAACTCGGTGCGATCCCTGACCGTGGTGCTCGCCGACGGGCGCGTGCTGCGCACCGGCCACGACACCGTCAAGGGCGTGTCCGGGCTGGATATGGTCGGCCTGTTCTGCGGCTCCGAAGGCACGCTCGGGGTGATCACCGAGGCGACCGTGGCGCTGGTCCCCCGCCCCGCCGGCGACCCGGTCACCCTGCTGGCCCCCTTCCCCACGGCCGACGCCGCCCTCGGCGCGGTGTCGGCGGCCATGCGCCTGGGCGCGGACCCGGAGCTGATGGAATTCATGGACCGCCGCACCCTGCAGTCCATCGACGACTGGAAGGGCACCGACTTCGCATCCTCCGGCGGGATGGTGCTGTCCCAGGTCACGGGGCCGGATGCGGCGGCCCGGGCCGAGCTGATCGCGGAGGCGTTCCGGGCGGGCGGCGCCGACGACGTCGCGGTGTCGGCGAACCCCGCCGAGGGTGAACAGCTCATCGCCATCCGCCGCCTGGCGTATCCCGCCAAGGAACGCCTGGGCCACGCGTTGACCGAGGACGTGTGCGTGCCGCGGTCGCGGCTGGCGCACATGATGCGGTTCATCGACCGCCTCGCCGCGGAGAAGGACCTGACCATCTGCACGGTCGCCCACGCCGGCGATGGCAACCTCCACCCCGTGTTCATCTACGACGGCGCTACGCCGGCCGACGTGCCCGGCGTCGTGTGGGAATCCGCCGGCGAGATCTTCCGCGAGGCGCTGCGCGTCGGCGGGACGTTGACCGGCGAACACGGCGTCGGCACGCTCAAGCGGCGGTTCCTGGCCGAGGAACTCGGCGACGTCGGCGTGGACGTCCAGCGGGCGATCAAGGCGGCGCTGGACCCGAAGGGCCTGCTCAATCCGAGCAAGGCGCTGGCCTGAATCGGTCCCGCCCCGGCGGCGATCAGGCGATGCGCACGCCCTTGGGCAGCGACCCTGCGGGCACCTTCAGCCGCCGGAGCGCGAACGCGACGCCGAGCCCGCCGAGCAGCAGGTTGATGGCCAACCCCGGGGCCCACTTCCAGCCCGGGCCCTCCTCCACCGGCCGCGGGGTCGCCTGGGTGATCCCGCCGTCGCCGGGCTCGCGCATCGAATCGGCGAGCTCCGCGCACGTCTCGGGCTGCCGCTCGGGTTCGTGGAAGGTGCGGTCGACGACGTCGCGGACGATCGGCGTGATGCCCGGCGCGTCGCCGGAGTACGGCAGGGCGTCGGACAGCACGACCACGGGGTTGGGCAGGAACGTCCACGCCAGCGCGCGGGTGTCCACGGTCCGCAGTTCGGTGATTTCTTCGCGGCACCAGCTGCCGGTGTCCTCGAGGTCGAGGTTCTCGTCGTACCGCGTCATGTAGGCCACCTGCCGCATTTCGCGTTGTTCCATCAGCGGCATGGACAGCAGGAACACCACGGGCAGGCCGATGACCAACACCGCGACGATGAGGTAGGACAGCATCGTCGACGACGCGGTGCGCGGGGTCAGCGCCGACATGCCCAGCCCCATCCCCGACACGCCCAGCAACAGCAGCGCCACCACGGCCACGCCGAGAATCATCGCCCACCACGGCATGCCGCCGCGGATGACGGTCCACAGCAGCACCGGCAGGCTCACCGCGAGGAAGGCCAGCGAGGCCAGCCAGGCGGCCAGCAGCTTTCCGACGGCCACCGTCCACGTCGGCACCGGCGCCGCCTGGATCAGGGCCAGCACTCCATCACGGCGGTCGCCGTTGATGGAGGACGCGGTTTGGGCCGGGGCGACCAGCAAACCGACCAGCAGCACGAACAGCAGCGTGCCGGTGGCGATGGCTTCGGCGGACGCGCGCGCCCACGCCTGCTCGTCGCCGGACAACCCCGGGCCCACCGCCCCGAAGAAGACGGTCTGCAGGACCACCGTGGCCACCAGCACCACGAACCAGCCGATGAGCAGCACCCGCCACCTGGTCGATCGCGCCCGCTGGGTCAGCTCCAGAGACAACACTCCCCGCAGCGCCTCCCACGTGCCGGGCCCGGAGGCTCGGCCGCGGCGAGCCGGGGTCGTCATCTCCGGGTTCGTCATTTCCGGGGTCGTCGCATCGTTCTTGTCCGTCACCGTTCCGCCCGCCATTCCAGGTATCGCGATTCCAGCGTCCTCCGGCCGAAGGACGCGACCACCACCCCCGCCGCCAACGCCCTGCCGAGCACGGCCGACGCGGCCTCCGGTTCGGCGGCGAAATCCGCCCACGTCACCGTCTGCCCCGAGCCGTCTCCGTCGCCGGCGCCGGAAACCGTCGCGCCCAGCGCCGCCCCCTCGGACTCCGCCCACCGGCGCAACGCTGCCCCGTCACCGTCGACGGTCACGCGCCACATCGGCGTCCGGCCGGCGGAGGCGGGCGGAAGCGTGCGGCCGTCGCGCATCATGATCACGTCGTCGACCATCTCCTCCAGCTCCGGCAGGATGTGCGAGCTTACGATGATCGCCGCCCCCGCCTCCGCCCGGCGCCGCAGGATATGGCGCAGCGCCACGCGGGAATCGGGGTCCAGCCCGGACGCCGGCTCGTCGAGAAGCAGCACCGCCGGATCGTGCACCAGCGCCCGGGCCAGCGACAGGCGCTGTTTCTGACCGCGCGAGAGCACGCGCACGCGGCTGCCGGCGAACTCCGACAGGCCGACCTCGGCGAGCAGATCGGTGGCGCGGGAGTTCGCGGTCGCCCGGTCCAGCCCGTAGATGCGGCCGAAGGCGGCGACGATCTCGTGCGCCGTCATGGTCTCCCACGTGCCCACGTGGTCGGGCATCCAGCCGATGCGGGCGCGGGCGGCGGGACCGTCGGTGGCGGGATCCGCCCCATCGACGTCGACGCTGCCGGAGTCGGGGGCCAACAACCCGGCCAGCACCAGCAGCAGGGTCGTCTTGCCGCTGCCGTTGGGGCCGATCAGGCCCGTGATCACGCCGGGGGCGACATCGACGTCCGCATGCTCGATGGCCACCTTCCCATCGAACTCCCTGCGCACGTCCCGCGCCCTGATGCTCATGGCTCCAACGTATACCCCTGGGCCAATGCGTCGGCGAGGCATTCGGCGACGAAGAACTGTCCCCGCAGCTCCAGGCGGGCGGCGACGCTGCAGTGCGGTGCATCCGCCGGCAGCCCGATCGCCTCGGCGACGACGGACAGCGCTTCCCGCGGGTCCGCGGGGGGATCGCCGAGGCCCATCGCCGAAAACGCCGTGGCCCACGGGCCGTGCCCGGTGGTGGGCGGGACGTCGACGATCTCCATGTGCTTTTCGACGATGACGCGCACCCGTCCGCCCGCAGGGGAACCAGCGGCGAGGTGATCGGCGATGCTGGTGCCGACGGCGCCCTGGCGGCGCCAGCGCACCGACTTCGGGCCGAGCTCGCCGGGCAAGTTGACCGGGACGTCGAACGGGGCGCCCAGCAGGGCCGGGATGGCATGGGGGATCTCGTACGACACGTCGGCGGACACCGCGTCGTCGACGTCGACGAGCAGCGACCAGCGGCCCTGATGCACGTACATGCCCGACGTCATCTCCGGGCGCGCGTGATTGACCGGGTTCCGGTCCTCGCGCCCCGCCACCGTCCACGTGTCCGGGGCGGAACGGACGATGCTCGGCTCGGCGCCCAGGGCGTTGCGGATGGACGGCTTGGTGCGCCCGGGGATCAGCTCCGCGAGCTGGGCGGTGGTCATGGGCCCGTCCGCCAGCGTGAGCACCGCCAGGGCCCGGTCGCCGATCGACCTGTCGCGCGTGAGCACGTGGCCGCGGAACAGGAAGCGGCAGCCCACGGTCGAGAGGTAGTCGGCCAACAATCCGGCGTCCACGCCGAGTGCCCCGGCCACGGCGGCGACGTCGGCCGCGCCGGTGTCGTCGGCGAATTCGCGCAGCACGGCGTCGACCCGGTCGGCCGCACCGTCGGCCACGAGCCAGCCGCAGCCGACCAGGGACCAGTCGGGGGCCACGGCCTCCACGACGTCGAGCAGATTGACGCCGGCGTCCGGGATTGGTTCCAGCAGACAGGGAACGGCCGCCAGCGCATCGGCGACGTGGGCGAACGGGTGGATGCGCCGCCGCAGGCCGTCGACGACGAGGCCGGTCAAGGGGCCGGAAGCCAGTTCCTCGCGCAGCGCGGCCTCGAGCTGGCGGACCCGCTCGCGGGTCAGATCAAGGTCGGCGCCGATGCTGTCGAGCGTGCGGCGGGTGATCATCCGCTCGCGCAGGATCACCGGCCAACGGGGGTCGCGCTGCACCACGTCGGAGATCTCGCCGACCGCGGCCACCAGCAGATCCCCGTGGACGGCCGAGGTCGCGTCGAGCAGCAACCGCGCCGGTTCGGGGACCGGGAGCGCCGCTGCTGCGTCGCCGGACAGCGGCAGCCATTGGGCGAGCGCCAGATGCGCGTCGAAATCGGGCCCGGAAGCGGGCATCGGCCGTCACCTCCGGGGCGGTAGTCTTGGTCGGTCGACCAAGATCATATCCCACGCCCGCTCGGACCAGAAGCAAATCCAGGCAATCCCGTTAACCCTCGGCCGTCGGTGACATCCGTTGCGAGATAACGCGAGTGACGCCGTCGCCGCGCATGGTGACGCCGTACAGGACGTTGGCGACGTCCATGGTCGGCTTCTGGTGCGTGATGACGATCAGCTGCGACGACTCGCGCAACTCCTCCAGCAGCGCGATGAGCCGGCGCAGGTTGACGTCGTCGAGCGCGGCCTCGACCTCGTCGAGGACGTAGAACGGGCTGGGCCGGGCGCGGAAGATGGCCACCAGCATCGCCAGTGCCGTCAGCGACTTTTCGCCGCCGGACAGCAGGGACAGCCGCTTGACCTTCTTGCCCGGCGGCCGGGCCTCGACTTCGATGCCCGTGAGCAGCATGTCGTCGGGCTCGGTGAGAATGAGCCGGCCTTCGCCACCGGGGAACAGCGTGTCGAAGACCTTCGGGAACTCCCGCTCGACGTCGAGCCAGGCCTCGGTGAACAGCCGCAGGATGGTTTCGTCGACCTCCTCGACCACGGCCAGCAGGTCGGCGCGCGCCCGGCGGACATCGTCGAGCTGGGTGGACAGGAAGTCGTGGCGCTCCTCCATCGCCTTGAATTCCTCCAGCGCCAGAGGATTGACGCGGCCGAGCACGCGGAGGTCCTTCTCGGCCCGCTTGAGCCGGGCCTCGGCCTCGGCGCGGTCGAAGTCCTCCCCCGGCGCATGGGATTCCAGCAGGTCGGCGACGGGGACGCCGAGCTGGTCGATGATCGTCTCCTCCGCCTGGTCGACGCGCAGCTGCGCTTCGGCGCGGGCGATGTCGCCGCGGTGGGCGCCGTCGGTGAGTTCCGCGACGCGTTTGGCCGCCGCCGACGCGTCGGCGCGGGCCTTGTTCAATTCGGCGCCGATGGCCTTGCGGGTCGCCTCGAGCTCATCACGGTCGGCCGCTGCGCGTTCCAGGGACACCGACACCCGCTCCGCGACGTCGCCGGACAACTCGGCGACGGTGGCCGCCAGCGCGCGGGATCGTTCCCGGCGCAGCTGGGCCGCTTCGTGGCGGGCGCGGGCCTGCCGCTCCGCGGTTGCTTGGCGACGCAGCCTCTCCGCCCTGCCCCGCACTCCGCCGGAGCGCTCTTCCGCCGTGCGCAGCGCCAGGCGCGCTTCGGTTTCCATGGCGCGGGCCTGGGCCAGTGCGGCGGCGGCGTGGTCGCGCTCCTCGGTCGACGGCTCCCCGTCCGCGGGGTCGTCGTCGACGCGGGCGAGCCGGTCGGCGACGTCGTCGAGTTCCTCGCGGAGCTTCACCAGACGGTTTTCCGCTTCCTCCCGGCGGGCGGACGCACGCTCGGCGTCGTGGTCGACGCCGGCGAGTTGGGACTGGGCGCGGGTGCGGGCGTCGGAAAGGGCCTTCAGGCCGCGTTCATGCTCGCGCAGGGCGGCGCGGGCGGCCGCGGAATCGGTGCGGCGGTCCTCCTCTTCGGCGACGGCACCGGCCAGCACGCCGGCGAGGTCCGCGAGTTCGTCGCGGGCGGCGGCGAGCTCTTCTTCGGCGGCGGCGATGCCCGCGCCGATCTCCACGCTGGACCGGGCGCCTCCGGATCCGCCGGAGACCCAGCCGGGGCCATGGAGACGGCCGTCGGCGGTGGCGGCACGCAGACGATTGTCCTCGTCGACGACCCGGCGGGCGGTGGCGGCGTCCGGGCACAACACGACGTCGACGAGCAGCCCCGACAGCGCGGCGGACAGCTCCACCGGGTGCTCCACCACGTCCAGCGCCCACGTGCAGCCCGCCGGGGCGGACGCGTCGAGGCGCCAGCCATCGCTGCCGCCGCCGGGTTCCACGACGACCGCGTGGCCGGCGGCGGCGTCGGAAAGCTCCGTGATCAAGTCGTCGGCGGAATGGCCGGTGCCTCCCGATTCCCCGGGATCCCCCGCCACCAGCGCTTCGGCGGCAGGTCCCAGCGCTGCGGCGATGGCCGAATCCCATCCGCCGGTGACGTGCAGTGCACCGGAGAGGGCGGGCAGATCGTGGGCGTCGCGCAACCAGCCCGCGCCGTCGGTGGCCGCGGCGCGGCGGGCGGCGTCGAGGGCCTCGATGCGCGCGGACAGGCCGGACACCGATTTCTCCAGAGTCCGCTCCCGGTCGCGGAGTTCCTTCACGCGGGCGGTGGCGGCGGTGGCTTCGGCGGCGGCGCGTTCGTTGGCGCGGGCGAGTTCGGGGCCGGCGGTTTCGGCTTCGGCCAGGACCTCGGCGGCGTCCTCCAGCGCGTCGGCGGCGTCGTCGCGGCGCTGGCCCGCTTCGGCGACATGCTCGGCCAGGCGCGCGGACTCCGCTTCGGCGGATTCGATGCGCATGCGCAGCGATTCTTCGGCGGCGACCAGGCGGACGACGCCTTCGCGGCGGTCGGCCAGCGCGCGGACCTGGGCCATGTGCTCGGACTCGGCGGCGCGGAAGGCGTCCTCTGCTTCGGCCAGGACGTCGCGGACGGATTCCAGGCGCTCCCGGGTTTCCGCCTCTGCCTCCGCCAGTTCCTCTTCCTCGGCGGCGGCGCGCTCGGCGCGGGCCTCCAGGTCCTCGGGGTCCTGGCCCGTCCACGGCGCCGGCGCGGAATCGGCCGCGCGGTCGGCGGCGATGCGGCGGGTGGCGCCGACTCGCTCGGACAGCGCGGACAGACGGAACCACAGCTCGCGGGCGGCGTCGGCGCGCGGCGTGACGTCCTCCAACTCCGCTTCGAGATCATCCCGGCGCTCGGCGGCCGCTTCGGCCAGTTCCTCCTGCGCAGCCACCTTGTCGGCGACCATTTTCGCGCGCGCGGCGGCGTCGGAAAGCGCTTCCCGCAACGCGACGAGATCCGCCGCGGCCAACGCCAACTTGGCCTCGCGCAGATCCGCCTGGACGGTCTGCGCGCGGCGGGCGGCCTCGGCCTGGCGGGCCAGGGGCTTGAGCTGCCGGCGCAACTCCCCGACCAGGTCATCCAGACGGTCGAGGTTGCCCTGCATCGCCTGCAGCTTGCGCTGGGCCTTTTCTTTGCGACGCCGATGCTTGAGCACGCCGGCGGCTTCCTCGATGAAGGCGCGGCGCTCCTCCGGGCGCGATTCGAGAATCTGGGCCAGACGGCCCTGGCCGACGATGACGTGCATTTCGCGGCCGATGCCGGAGTCGCTGAGCAGCTCCTGGACGTCCATGAGACGGCAGCGGGAGCCGTTGATCTCGTATTCGCTGGCCCCGTCGCGGAACATGCGGCGCGTGACGGAGACTTCGGAGTACCCGATCGGCAGCGCGCCGTCGGAGTTGTCGATGGTCAGCGTCACCTCGGCGCGGCCCAGCGGCTTGCGGCCGGAGGTGCCGGCGAAGATGACGTCCTCCATCTTGCCGCCGCGCAGGGTTTTCGCGCCCTGCTCGCCCATCACCCACGCCAGGGCGTCGACGACGTTGGACTTGCCGGAGCCGTTCGGGCCGACGACCGCGCAGATGCCCGGCTCGAACTTCAGCGTGGTCGCCGACGCGAAGGACTTGAAGCCCTTGAGAGTCAGCGATTTGAGGTGCACGACAGGACATTCTGCCATGTCGGGCCGTGCGATCCGGTGAAGACGGGGCGCCGCGCGGTTCGGGAAGTGCGGGCCGGCGCGTGGGCTACTTGCGGTCGAAGCCCCCGTAGCCGCCGCGGGCGTCGCCGAAATCGGCGACGACGGTGGACACCGAACCGGGCGCGTCGGGACCCTCCAGCCATGCGAGCAGATCCTCGCACGCCGTCGCCGGCCCCTCCGCGACGACGAGCACCCGGCCGTCCGGGTAGTTCTTCGCGTAGCCGGTCAGCCCCAGTTCCAGGGCGCGGACCCGGGTGGCCCACCGGAAGCCGACGCCCTGCACGTGGCCGTGCGCCCAGGCGGTCAGGCGGGTGCCCGCCGGTTCTTCGCCCGTCACTTCTGCACCCGTCACTTCTGAACCGCGGCCGAGCCACCGTCGTCGGTGCGCACGGTCATCGGGTCGGAGCCGTCCCAGCATTCGATGTTCTCGTGCCCGCGGATCCCGGGGATGTCGTCGCGGTGGTACACGGGGTTGAGGCCCTTGGACTTCTGCGCCGCATAGTTGCCCAGCAACGCCACGGCCACGCCGCCCAGCGGCAGGATCGCCGCGATGTTGATGGTGGCCATCAGCGCCGAGAACACGTCCGCCAGCGCCCACACCAGCGGCACCGAACCGATCGCGCCACCCAGGACGCACAGCATGATCAGGGCGCGCACGCCGTTGAGCAGAGCCTTGCTGTCGTTGAGGAACGGGATGTTCGCCTCGGCGTAGTAGTAGTTGCCGACGATCGAGGAAAACGCCAGGAAGAAGATGATCACGGTGATCGCGTGGATCGCCCAGCCGCCGATCTGCGCCGCCAGCGCCGCCTGCGTCAGCGCCGTGCCCTCCGCGCCGGTGCCGTACTCGGGATTGGACAGCAGGATGATCACGGCGGTGACGGTGCAGACGATGATGGTGTCGAAGTAGACGCCCAGGGTCTGGATCAGGCCCTGCTTGCACGGGTGCGACACCGACGACGTCGCCGCCGCGTTCGGGGTCGAGCCCATGCCGGCCTCGTTGGAGAACAGGCCGCGGCGGACGCCCTGCATGATCGCGGTGCCGACCGCGGCGCCGGCGATCTCTCGGATGCCCAGGGCGTGCTCGACGATGAGCGCGAGCATCGACGGGACTTCGCGCCAGTTGATGGCCAGCACGATGATGCCCAGCAGGATGTAGGCGATGGCCATGACCGGGACGATGACCTGGGTGACCTTCGAGATGCGCTGGACGCCGCCGAAGATGATCAGGCCGGTGGCCGCGGCGAGCACCAGGCCGATGATGGTCTTCATGCTCAGCGAGTCGTTGCCCGTGGACTCGGCCACGGCGGCGGTGATGGAGTTCGACTGCACGGCGTTGAACACGAAGCCGTAGGTGACGGTGATCGCCAGCGCGAACAGGATGGCCAGCCAGCGCCACTTTTCGCCGAGGCCGCGGGTGATGTAGTACGCCGGGCCGCCGCGGTAGGAGTCCTTGTCCTTGACCTTGTACAGCTGGGCCAGGGTCGACTCCACGAAGCTGGTCGCGCCGCCGATGATGGCCAGCAACCACATCCAGAACACCGCGCCCGGGCCGCCCGTGGAGATGGCCACCGCCACGCCGGCGACGTTGCCGGTGCCCACGCGCGATGCGGCCGAAATGGTGAACGCCTTGAAGCTGGAGATGCCCTTGACGCCCTCCGAAATGTCGGAGGGCTTCTCGGTTATCGCCCGGAACATCTCCGGCAGATAGCGGATCTGCACCAGGATCGTCCTGGCGCAGAAGTACAGGCCCGTCGCCACGAGCAGGGCGATCATGAACAGCCAGTATTTGTCGTTCCAGGCCGTTACGGCGCTAGTCGCGCTCTCCATCCACGTCATGCGTTAGACATTAGACCCGTCTGAGCCTTCGGTAAACGCTTGGACAGGAACCACAGCATCACCAAAGCGGCGACCGCCCACCACAGGTAGGAATTGCCGAACACGTGCCAGAAGACGCTCCAGTCCAGTTCCCGGCCTTGTTCCGCCGGAGCCAGCGCCTGTGGCTCCAGCGCAAAGCAGACCAGGCCCGAGAACACGAAGAACCAGGCGAGTCCGTTGCCGGCGCCATCGGAACGCAGGGCGAGCGCGGCCACCGCCACCACCATCACCGGCACCCACACCCAGTGGTGGGACCAGGACACGGGGGACGCGAGCAGGCCGAACAGCGCGTTGGCGCCGACCGCGAGGAACGGGTGGCCGTCGCGAAGCAACCGGAGCATGACCACGACCGTGACCGCCAGCGCGACCAGGACCAGCAACAGCCACAGTCCGCCGCCGGACTCTTCGGTGTGCAGGCCCAGGCGCCACAGCTCGGCGTCGATCGACTGGTTGGAGGCGTACATCGGCCCGCCGATGCGGCCGGTGTTGATCAGCGTGTCCGTCCAGTATTGGGTGGAATCGGCGGGGACGACGAGGTGGCCGAGCAACGTCAGCGCGCCGGCCGACGCCGCGATGCGCGCGATGCCCGCCCAATCCAGGCGCAGCAGGAACCACAGGCCGAACACCGCCGGCGTGAGTTTGACGGCGATGGCCGCGCCCGTGAGCAGGCCCCGGTACTTCGGCGGCACCACCAGCACGTCGATGGCCACCAGCGCCATGAGCATCACGTTGACCTGGCCGAAGGACAGGGTCGTGTGCACCGGCCCGAACCACAGCAGGGCGGTGGTCAACGCCAGTGCCAGCCATCCGGCGTCGGTGGGCGCCAGGCCGCCCAGCTTCACGACGACGACCTTCAGCACGTACCACAGCGCAACGATGGTCACCGCCGTGACCAGGACGAACGTCAACTGCAACGGGATCAGCGCCAGCGGCGCGAACAGCACCGCGGCGACGGGCGGATACGTGAACGGCAGCCAGATGTCGATGGACGTCGGGAACGCGCCGTCGTACAGCGGCAGCCCATCGAGCAAGCGCCGGCCGCCGACCGCGTAGACGTCGGCGTCGAGGAGGTAACGCGCGTTGCCCGAAAAGTCGATGAGCTTCGTCGCCGCCAGCGCCACGAAGGCCACGACGATGGCGATGCGCGCCCAGGTGGTGCGCAGAATGCCCGCCGCGGGAGTCCGGGTGCGGGAGGTGGCGGTCGTCATGGGGTCCTTCGGGGTAGGCGCTGGCAGCGCGGGCAGTGATAGCTGGAACGGTTCATGAAAGTCGAGCGGATGATGGGGGTGCCGCAGCGGCGGCACGGCCGGCCCTCCCGGCCGTACGCCTCCAGGTCGCGGGCGAAATAGCCGGACTCCCCGTTGACGTTGACGTACAACGCGTCGAAGCTGGTGCCGCCGACGGCGATCGCCCGGCCCATCACCTCGCGGCCGGCGCGCAGGAGCTTGGCCAACGTCCGCACCGACAGCTCATCGGCCGGTGTTTCGCCGTGGACGCGTGCGGCCCACAGCATCTCGTCGGCGTAGATGTTGCCGATGCCCGACACGACTTCCTGGTTGAGCAGCACCCGCTTTATGCCGCTGGTGCGGCGGCGGATGGCGTGCGCCAGGTTCACCGGGTCGACCGCCGGGTCCATGAGGTCGCGGGCGATGTGAGCGGCCGGCTCCGGTACGCCGTCGCCGCCCGCCCCGCAGGCCCACACCCACCCGAAGGTGCGCTGGTCGCGGAACTGCAGCGTAAGGCCGTCACCATCGGTCCCCTCCAATTCGAGGACCGCGCGCACGTGCGGCGACGGCGGCGATTCCGGGCCGGGGACGACCAGCTGGCCGCTCATGCCCAGGTGGATGAGCAACGCCGACTCGTCGTCGAGCGACAGCCACAGGAACTTGCCCCGCCGGCCGGTGCCCGTGATCGTGCGGTCGATCAGGCGTCCGGCGAACTCCCTCTCCCCGCCCGGCTGGCGGCGCACCGCGCGGTCGCGCAGCACCCGCGCACCAGTGATGCGCCTGCCTCGGACGTGCGGATCGAGGCCCAGGCGGATGGTCTCGACCTCGGGGAGTTCCGGCACCCGTCCCCCTAGGCCAGCGCCGCGTGCGCCTGCTCGGCGGCGAGCATCTCGGCTTCCTTCTTCGTCGCGCCCGTGCCGGTGCCGCGGACGACGCCGTCGACGAACAACTCGACGGAGTAGGTCCGGGCGTGGTCGGGGCCCTCGGAAGTGACCGCGTACTCGGCGGCCGGAAGCGACTTCGCGGATAGACGCTCCTGGAGCAGCGTCTTCCAGTCGCGGCCACGGGACTGCGTCGGGGCCTCGTCGATCATCTCGTCGAACAGGCGCAGGACGGTGGCCTTGGAGATTTCGAAACCATGCTGCAGGTAGATGGCGCCCAGCAGCGCCTCGACGGTGTCGGCGAGGATCGAGTGCTTGTCCGCGCCGCCGGTGGCCTTCTCGCCCCGGCCCAACAGGATGTGCGGGCCCAGCTCGATGGAACGGGCCAGGTCGGCCAGCGCGTACATGTTGACCACGCCGGCGCGCATCTTCGAGATGTCCTGCTCGGCGCGATCCGGGAACCGGCGGTACAGCTCCTCCGCCACGCACATGCCCAGCACCGCGTCGCCGAGGAACTCCAGGCGCTCGTTGTTGGTCAGGTTGCCGTTCTCGTTGGCGAAGCTGCGGTGCGTCAGCGCCAGGCGCAGACCATCGTCGTCGAGCTCGACGCCGAGGCGCTCCAGCAGCGGCGCGTGATCGACCGAGGTGAACGCGGCCTGGCGCGCCGCTTCACCGCTGAGCCGCCGCTTACGGCTCACTTGTCGCCCTCGGCACCGGTGGAGCCGGCACCGCCCAGGTCGCCGAACTTCTCGGCCAGGCCCGCCCACCGCGGATCCGGGGCGTCCTCCTGCTCGCCGGACACGCCGTCGGGTTCCGGCACGCCGGTGTCCTCCGCGTGGCAATCGCGCTTTTCGACGGTCTCGCACGACGGATTGAACGGCAGGGCCAGCACGGCCTCGTCGATCACGGCCTGCGTGATGTCCGCCAGATCGCCCACCAGTCCCGGCACCTCGTCGGCCACGTCATCGTCGACGTCGCCGGTGACGAAACCCTCGCCGGCCGAAAACACGGTGGACACGTGGATGTCCAGGTCCCCGGCGAGGTCGCCGAGGCAACGGACGCACTGGCCGGACAGCGGGGCGCGGACGTCGGCGTCGATGAGGACGCCACCGCCCAGGGGCGTCACGATGCCATCGAGCTGCACCTCGGCCCCCTCCTCGACCGCGATCATCTCGGCGCCGATGCGCTCGGGGGTCTCGCCGACACGGGAAAAGGGCTCGGGCGCGCCTTCGCGCAGCACCCGGCCCACGTCAAACACGAAAGGGGAAGCGGCATTCATAATGCGGTCATCCTACCTCCCCCGCCGGTTTCCCTCTCCGGCGCGTCGGGTCAGCGTCGGTAGTCCCCGCCACGCTCGCCGCGGTCGTACTGGCGGTCGGATCCGAGGTCGCTGCGGTCGCCACGGTCATCGCGGTCACCGCCGGCCCCCGACGCCCCGGCTCCCTTGCGCAGCGCCGAACGGTCGCGGCCGACCGAACGCAGGGTCTCGGACAGCGCCGACTCGAACTCGGCCAGCTTGTTGTCCACGTACACGTCGCACTCGCCGCGCAGGCGCTTGGAATCCGCGTAGGCGGACTCCACGACCCGGCGGGCCTCCTCGTTCGCCTCGTGCACGACCGTGGACTCGGACACCAAGCGCTGCTGCTCGGCGAGACCGTCCTGCACGGAGCGGTCGTAGGCCGCGTTGCCCGACGCGACGAGGCGGTCGGCCTCGGACGCGGCGCGCTCGGTGACCTGGTGGTACTCGCGATCGGCGTCCTCGCGGCGGCGGTCGGCGTCGTTCTGCGCCTCCGCGACCGTGGCGTGGGCGCGGTTCTCCGCGTCCTCCACCATGCGGCGGGAGCGGTCCTCGGCCTCGTCCATGATCCGGCGGGCCTCTTCCTCGGCCGCGGCGATCGACTCGGCGGCGGTGGCCTCCGCGTCGCTGACGATCATGTCGCGCTGATCGAGGACGTCCTGCGCATCATCGAGCTCGGCGGGAAACGCGTTGCGCAATTCGTCGAGAAGCACCAGCACGTCGCGGCGCGGCACCATGCAGTTCGCCGTCATCGGGACGCCATAGGCTTCCTCGACGGTCTGGACAAGTTCATCGAGGGTTTCAAAGACGCGGTACATGGCCCCAAGATTACGCGACGACCTGCATGTTCGCGGTGATTGCAGGCCACGGCGTTTTGCGGCCGCCCAGACGGCTACGTCAGGCGCGCGCGCAGGGCCGCCTGCACCGGATCCGGCACCAGGCCCTCCACCGATCCGCCGTAGCGGACGACTTCCTTCATCAGCGTCGAAGAGACGTGGCCGTACTTCGGGTCGGCCTCGATGAACAGGGTGTCGACGCCGGACATCCGGCGGTTCATCTGCGCCATGGGGACCTCGTACTCGTAGTCCATTGCCGAACGCAGGCCCTTGACCAGGGTCTTGATGCCGTGCTCCGTGGTGTAGTCGACCAACAGCTCCGACCAGGAATCCACCCGGACGTTGTCGAGGTGCCCGGTGCACTCCTCGATCAGGCGCATGCGCTCCTCCGGGGTGAACATCCCGGACTTGTTCGGGTTGTGGGTGACCAGCACGGTCACCTCGTCGAAAAGCTCCGCGGTGCGCTGGATGACGTCGAGATGGCCACTGGTCAACGGGTCGTAGGAACCGGGACAGCAAGCATGGGTCATTCGTCTTCCCCTCGTCGGTAGATCGCCGTGTCGAAACGGGCCAAACCGTGGATGCGGCGCTTGAGCTTCTGCTCCAGGATGCCGTATCCCTCGGGCCAGACGGTTTCGTCGTCGGCGGAATGCCTCTCGACGGTGACCACCGCCCCGTCCTTCAGCGCCGGCCGCAGGGCCTCGAGCATCTCGGTGACCGCCTCGCCCGCCAACTCGTACGGCGGATCGGCGATGACGCGGTCGAAGTGGTCCTCCGGCGCGCCGGCCAGGTAGGTCGACGCCTTCATCTCGGCGAGCAGCACCCGCGGGTGCCCCACGGTGCCGATGTTCGTCCGGATCGCCCTGGCCGCCGCCGCGGAACTCTCCACCAGGACGACCTCGTCGGCGCCGCGCGACGCAGCCTCCAGGCCCAACGCCCCGGAACCGGCGAAAAGATCGAGCACCGTCATGCCCTCGATGCCGAACCGCGACGACCACGACGAGAAGATCGCCTCGCGCGCGCGGTCCGTCGTCGGCCGCGTCGCCTCGCCCTTCGGCGCGACGAGCCTGCGTCCCCGGGCCACCCCGGCGATGATGCGCGTCATCGGCCCGCCTCCCCCGCGTCCGCGGCCGCCGAACCGTGCGGCGCCAACAACAGCAGCGGGTCGCCGCCGGAAACGTCGGAGAAGTCCTCGACCAGGATCTTCGCCACGGTCGCCGGGCACGGCGCCTGCACGGGCGCCTCCAGCTTCACGGCCTCGACCACCGCGACGGGCAGCCCCGTGGTCACGTCATCGCCCTCGGCGACCTGCAGCCGCGCCACTCCCGCGAAGGGGGCGCACACGACCACGGCGCCGTCGTCACCGTTCGTTTCGCTCATGGCCCCGAGTCTACGGGCGGCGCCCGGCGCGGCTCAGGTGCGGTCCAGGAATCCCGCTTCCTCATCGGTGATGTCGTAGGTCAGGGCCCGGGACTCCTCTGGGCGCGTCGCCACCAGATGCGCCGCGTCGGCGCGGGCGCGCTCGATGATCCGCCGATCGTCGCCGAGGTTCAGCAGCCCCAGCCCGGCGGTCAGCCCCGACTGGCCCTCGCCGAGCACGTCGCCGTGCTTGCGGGTGCGCACGTCGATCTCGGCGAGCTCGAAGCCATCGTTCGTCCCGGCGATCGCATCGAGCCGCGCGCGCTCCGGGGTGCCCGGCCACGTCTCGGTGCACAGGAAGCACGTCCCCGCCAGGTCACCGCGGCCGATGCGTCCGCGCAGCTGATGCAGCTGGGAGACGCCGTAGCTCTCGGCGCGGCGGATCATCATCACGGTCGCCTCGGGCACGTTGACGCCGACTTCGATGACCGTCGTGGACACCAGCACCGACGTGCGCCCCGCGACGAAATCGGCCATCGCACCGGCCTTCTCCTCCGCCGACATTTGCCCGTGCAGGAAACCGACGGCGACCCCGGGCAGGTTGCGGCGGGCCAGGTCGAAGTTGTCCTCGACGGTTTCGCCCTCGCCCATGATCCGCGGCGACACGACGAACGCGCGGTGCCCGGCGTCGGCCTCCTCCCGGATGACCTCCCAGGCCCGTTCCTCCCACCTCGGCTTCTCCACGGTGGGCACCACGATCGACGCCACCTTCTGCCGCTCCCCCGGCATCTCGCGCAGTTCCGAGACGTCGAGGTCGCCGAAGACGGTCATGGCCATGGTGCGCGGGATGGGCGTCGCCGTCATCACCAGCACATGCGGGGTCATGCCGTCGCGCCCGCGCTCGCGCAGGAGGTCGCGCTGCCGCACGCCGAACCGGTGCTGCTCGTCGATGACCACCAGCCCCAGGTCGAAGAACTCCACGCCCTCGCTCAGCAGCGCATGCGTGCCCACCACGATCCCAGCCACGCCGGACACCGCATCCAGCAGCGCCTGGCGCTTCTCGCCCACGGACATCGAACCCGTCAGCAACGTCACGTGGACGTCGAGGCCGGCGTCGTCGAGCAAATCCCGGATGGTGCGCGCATGCTGCGCCGCCAGGACCTCGGTGGGCGCGAGCAGGACGGACTGCCGGCCGGCGTCGACGACCTGCAGCATCCCCAGCAACGCCACGACCGTCTTGCCGGAACCGACTTCGCCCTGCAGCAACCGGTTCATGGGCGCACCCCCGGACAGATCGGCGGACAGGTCGCGCAGCACGGAACGCTGGCCGCCGGTCAGCTCGAAGGGCAGCGACGCCGTCAGCCGATCGGACAGCCCCGCCGGGGTCGGCGGGCACTGCGGCGCAACCCGTTCCGCGTTGCCGGCACGGCGCAGGGCCAGGGCGAGCTGGAGTTCCAGCGCCTCGTCGTACTTGAGCCGGTCGAGGGCCAGGGCCGGGCCATCGGCGCCGGGGAAATGCGCCTCGCGCAGGGCGACGTCGAACGTCGGCAGGTGCGACGGAAACTGCGGCAGCGGTTCCTTCTGCTTCGGCAGCCACGTCAGCACCCGCCGCACGTACAGCGCCATGAGGATCCCCGACAGCCCCTTGCGCCCCCGGTGGATGGGCAGATACGGCCGCGCCAGCAGCCCGCGCAGCTCCGCCATGCCGTCGGCGCCGTCGATGAGCTTCTTCAACTTGCCCGTCGCCGCGCCCGGCTGCCCGTCGGCCCCGATGACCAGGACGTCGGCGTTGTTCAGCTGCGGCTGATTCCGGAACTCGCCGAGCGTGCCCAGCACCAGCAGCCGCGTGCCCGGGTACAGGACGTTGGCCAGCCACGGCTGCCCGAAGATCGGCATCGGCAGCTGCCGCACGCCATCGGTGACCGTGACGGTGACCGGGTACCTGCGCTTTTCCTTCGCAGGAACGGAAGGGTCGTCCAGGACGTCCGGCTTGACGACGCCCACCACTTCCACGACCGCCGTGATCGATTCCCCCACCTGCCCGTAATCGACGTTGAGGCTGTGGCCCTGGGCGGCGTAGCGCTGGGGCAGGCGGGTCAGCAGCCCGCCGACGGTGGTGACGCCGTGGGCCTCCTTGAGCTTCTTCGCCGCCGCGGCGCCGAGGATCCCCTGCAACGGCGTCATTGCCGTCGGCGTGGCCAACCACCCCAGCATCGCCGCGCCCCGCTACTCGACGCCGATCTGGGCGAGCTCGGTCATGCCGTCGGCGGCGTAGGCCGTGACGTCGACGCCGGGGGCGACGTCCTCCAACCGACGGCGCAGGGCCGTGGTCGACTCGGGATCGACGCCGGTGCCCAGCAGCACGGTGACCAGTTCGCCGCCGGAGCGCAGCATCAGCTCGACGGTGCGCGACAGGGCCTCGGCCACCGTGTCCGCCACGACCAGGATGTCGCCGCCGACGGTGGCCAGGACGTCGCCCTTGGCGCACGGGCCGGCGGCGGTGAGCCCGGCGCTCGGGGCGGCGCCGAGGGTGGCGGTGCGCATGCCGGCGGAGGCCTCGCTCATGGCGTAGGCGTCGACGGCCAGCGGAATCGTCGGATCGTGGACGGCCACCGCGGCCAAACCGTTGGCCAGCGTCGCCGTGGGCAGGATGGTGATGGAGTGGTCGCCGGCCTGCGCCGCCAGCTCCACCTGGATCAGCTCGCGGTTGCCCAACAGCCCGTTGGGCAGCAGCAGCACGTCGCCGTCGCCGGGCAATGCCGCTATGGCCGACAGGATCGACCCCACCACGTCGCCGTCCGGCCCCACCGGGGTCGCGCCGGCGGAGGCGAACAGGTCGGAGATCGGCCCGGTCGGGGCGACGGCCAGCAGGGAGCGGGCGGGCGCCCGTTGCCCCGCGTCGATGGACTCGGTGAGCACCTCGATGCGGATGTTCTCCGGCCGGCCGAAGTCCAGCGCCGCCTCGATGACGGCGCCGGCGTCGGTGGAGTGGATGTGCATCATGTGCTTCTCGCCGCCTTCTCCGGCGATGACCAGCGAGTTGCCCAGCGAGTGCATGGTGGTGCGAAACTCCCCCATGCGGTCGGCGGGCACGTCGATGAGCAGCATGACCTCGAGTTCCGGGCCGATCGCGGCCGACGCCGTGACGTGGAGGTCGGGGTCGTCGGGGGCCTGGCCGGACACTTCGTCGAGAAGCGCGTCGAGAAGCAGCACCAACCCCGCGCCGCCCGCATCGACGACCCCCGCATCACGCAGGGCCTGCAACTGCGAGGGCGTGCGGTCGAGGGCCTGGCGCGCGGCCTCGGAGGCGGCGGCGATGACGTCGACGAGATCGCCAGGGTCGCGCTGGCCGGCGGCGACCGCGGCCTGGCGCAGCACGGTGAGGATCGTGCCCTCCACCGGGTCGGCGATGGCGCGGTCGACGTGGCTCACCGCGGTGTCCAGGGCCTTCTGCACGTGCTCGCCGCCGAAACCGCCGGGGGCGGCGGCCTCCGCCAACGCACGCAGGACCTGCGACAACACGGTCCCCGAATTGCCCCGCGCGCCGCGGACCGCACCGGCGGCCAACGCGATGGCGATGTCGTGCGCGCCGGGCACGCCCGGCGCGCCGTCGCCTGCGGGCGCCTCCCCCGTCGGCCCCGCCGCGCCGAAGGGGCCGGCGGCCGCGGCCCCGGCCTTCTCCGCGGCCTTCTCGGCGGCGGCTTCGGCCGACGCCAGCGCGGCGGCCATGGTGGCGGCCATGTTCGAGCCGGTGTCGGCGTCGGGCACGGGAAAGACGTTGAGTTCGTTGATTTCCTCGCGCCGCCGTTCCAGCACGGACACGCAACGGCGGGCCCAACTCAGCAGGGAGGGCCCATCGATGCGCGTGGGCCGTTCGGACGGCGGCATGGCGGGCATATTACAGCGTCCAATCCACCGGATCGGCCCCGAGCGCGCGCAGCGCGTCGTTGGCGCGGGTGAACGGCCGCGAGCCGAAGAACCCCCGCGACGCGCTCAGCGGCGACGGATGCGCCGAACAGATGCACGGCACGTCGCCGAGCAGCTTCTGGGCGGTCTGGGCGTCGCGGCCCCACAGGATGGCCACCAACGGCGCATCGCGGCGGGCGAGGGCGCGGATGGCCTCGGCGGTGATGTCCTCCCAGCCCTTGCGCCGGTGCGAGGCGGGCTTGCCGGGCTGGACGGTGAGCACCCTGTTGAACAGGGCCACGCCGTTGTCCGTCCACCGCGACAGGTCGCCGTGTTCCGGGGCCGTCAGGCCCAGGTCGGACTCGTACTCGCGGTAGATGTTGGCGAGCGACCGCGGCAGCGGCCGCACGTCCGGGTGCACCGAAAAACTCAGCCCCATCGCGTGGCCCGGCGTGGGATACGGATCCTGGCCGACGATGAGGACGCGGACGTCGTCGAAAGGCGTGGTGAACGCCCGCAGCACGTCCTCGCCCGCCGGCAGGTAACCGCGGCCGGACTCGTTTTCCGCGCGGAGGAAGTCGCCCATGGCATGAATGGAATCCGCCACCGGCTCCAACGCGCGGGCCCAGCCCTCCTCGACGGGCAGGGGGCGGCCGTGGAAGTCCGCCATCAGAAGCTCACCCATCCCCCGCGCAGCCACGGCTCGCGGCCGGCGACGGACACCGGCAGACCGCGGTCCCGGTGGACCGCGCCGATGGGCCGGAAACCCGTGGGCGGCTCGCCGGAGGTGGTCCCCAGCAGCGTGTGGTCCTCCCCGCCGGCGAGCACCCACCGCCACGGATCGGTGTCGACGGCGTCGGCCGCGGCCATGAGCAGCTCGGACGGGGCGATGACATCTTCGTCGATGTCGATGGTGACGTTGCTGGCCACCGCGATTTCGGTCAGGTCGACGACGAGGCCGTCGGAATTGTCGGTCAGCGCGCCCACGCCGGCCGCGCGCGCCACGGGGCCGCGGCCGTAGGCGAAATCGGGGACCAGGTGGGCGTCGACGAGCTCCCTGAATTTCTCCGGAACCGCCGCCGGCGACCCGTATCGGGTCAACAGGTCCAGGCCGGCGCCCGAGTATCCGATCCGCCCGGCCGCGATGACCGTATCGCCGGCGCGGGCGGCCGAACGGACCAACGGGCGGCCGGGGCCGCCGAGCTCGCCCATCGCCGTGATGGAGATGACCAGGGAGTCGCCGCCGACGATGTCCCCGCCGACCAGCTCCGCGGCGCATTTGCGGCCCTGCTCGCGCAGCCCCCGGGCAATGCCGCGGACGACGTCGAGTTCGGTGTCCTCCGGGACGGACAGGCCCATGAGGATGGCGGTCGGGCGGGCGCCCATCGCCTCGACGTCGGCGAAGTTCTGGACGGCGGCCTTGGCCCCCACCTGCTCGGGCGTGGACCATTCCAGGGAGAAGTGGCGGCCCTCGACGAGCATGTCGGTCGACGCGATGTAGCGGGCGTTGGGCGTGGTCATGGACAGCACCGCGGCGTCGTCGCCGTTGCGGGCCGAGGGCGCGACTTCCCGGATCGCCGCGATCACGGCGTGCTCGCCGACTTCTCCGACTGTCGTCATGGTTGGGGTCACCGTTCCTTCCGGGGCGCCGCAGGGCGGCGCATCGCCCGTGGCGTGGGCGAAGTAGACTTTTCCCACATGGGAGAAAACGTTCACGCTCAGGGTAACCGGCGCCGCGCGGCCATCGCACTGGCCCTCGCGGTACTGCTCACCCTCGGCGTCATCATCGGCGCGAAGTTTTTCCAGGACGATCAGGCCAGGAACCCGGTGATGCTGTCGTCGCCGGAGATGCCCGACGACGATTCCCCGAAGTGCGCCGAGCTCCTCGACCGCCTTCCGGACCGCGTGGATGGCCTGGTCCGCGCCGAACTCGCCGACCCCGCCCCCAAGGGCGCGGCGGTGTGGCGCAACACCGCGGATGAGCGGGTGACGCTGCGGTGCGGCGCCCCGGTTCCGGTGCAGTACACGGAGCTGTCGGCCACCGAGGAGATCGACGGCGTCACGTGGGTCCGCGTCAACGACACCACCGAGGGCTCCGACCTGTCGACGTGGTTCGCCGTCGGCCGCACCCCGGTCGTGGCGGTGACCGCCGATGCATCGCGCGCCGACGCCATCGGGGACCTGTCCGAGGCCATGCTCCCCGACGCCGAGATCGGCGACGCCCCGGCCCCGAACCCGGTTCCGCTCACGGACCTCGAGGCCCCGCAGGCCGACGGCCGCTGCTCCGCGGTCCTGGCCGCGCTGCCGAAGACCATCGGCGAGCGCGAGCGGGTGGAAGACGCCGATCTGCCCGAGGGCTCGGTGGTCTGGGCAGATGAGGCGGGCAGCGTGATTTCGCTGCGCTGCGGCCTCGCGGAACCGGCCGGTTACGAGGGCACCGAGCAGCAGTTGACGCAGATCAACGACATCGTGTGGTTCTCCGAGCCGTCGCTGTCCTCCGGTGACGTGGGCACGTGGTACGCGATGGGCCGCGAGCGCTACGTCGCCGTCCATCTGCCGGTCGGGGAGGCCTCCGCGGTCCTGCCGCAGATGTCCAACATCATCTCGGCGAACCTCGAGAACGTCTCGCCCAGCGAGGAATAGGTCCGAGAGCCGACGGGGCGGCGCGCCGGTTACCCGGTGCGCCGCCCCGTCGTCACGCACAAGGCCCCGCGCCCCCGCCTACCGCCGCGCGACCAGCGCGCGCTGCACGAGCGTGTCCAGCAGCTCCGGGTAGGTCACGCCGGAGGCGGCGAACATCTGCGGGTACATGGAAATCGGGGTGAAGCCCGGCATGGTGTTGACCTCGTTGAGCACCGGCCCGTCGGCGGTGACGAAGAAGTCGACGCGGGTCAGGCCGTCGCAGCCGATCGAGCGGAACGCCAGCTTGGACAGCTCCTGCACCTGTGCAATTGTCTCGGCGGGCAGCTGCGCCGGGATCTGCGCGGTGACCACGTCGTCGAGGTACTTGGTGTCGAAGCCGTAGAAGCCCTCGTCGGAGTCCTCGGTGCCGGCCAGCTGCGCGGGAGCCGAGGCCACCAGCTCGCCGTCGGGGCGCTGCAGCACGCCGCACTCGACCTCGGCGCCGACGATGCCCTTCTCCACGATCACCTTCGAGTCGTGCGCCCGCGCCAGCTCCAGCGCCGCCGGGAACTCCTCCCAGGAATCCACCTTGGAAATGCCGATCGACGACCCGCCGCGCGCGGGCTTGACGAACACGGGCAACCCCAGGCGGCCGCGGTCGGAGTCCGCCAGCTCCTCGCCCTCCGCCAGCACGGCCTGCTCCCCCACCGGAATGCCGCCGGCCACCGCGAGGTTCTTGGTGCGCTCCTTGTCCATGCCCGCCGCCGACGCCAGCACGCCCGGGCCGACGAACGGGATCCGCGACAGCTCGAGCAGACCCTGGATGGTCCCGTCCTCGCCGTTGGGGCCGTGCAGCACCGGGAACACCACGTCGACGATGTCGTGGACCTCGCCGGCCGCGGGCCCGGCGACGTAGCGCAGCTCGCCCTTGCGCGACGGGTCGGCGGACAGCTGCAGCTCGGCGCCGCCGTCCCCGACGTCGGGCACGTGCGGCAGTTCGCGGCCGTGCTTGCTCAGCGCCTCCGGGTCGGCCGTGCCGGGCGTCCACGTGCCGCCGCGGGTGATGCCGACCGGCACCACGCGGTAGACCTCCGGGTCCAGGTGGGCCATGATCGCGCCCGCGGACACGCAGGAAACGTTGTGCTCGGGGCTCGCGCCGCCGTAGAGGACGGCGACGGCGATGCGGTCATCGGTGGTGCGCTGTGCAGGCGAAGTCATGGTTTCGCATCCTACCCCCGGGGCCGGACCGCATTTCGCTTGACGACGGCCCGGCGCACGCCGGTTTCCGCCGCACCGCGCCGGCGGCGGCTATTCCGCCTTGCGGGAGCGGCCCATCAACGCGCGGATCATCTCGTCGACGGACACGCCCTGATGGCACACGGCGTGGACGGCCTCCGTGATCGGCATTTCCACGCCATGCTCGTGGGCGAGCTCGCGCACCGAGATCGACGAGATGACGCCCTCGGCGACCTGGCCGCGGGTGGCGTGCTGCGCCTCCTCCACGGTGTCGCCCCGGCCCATGCGCTCGCCGAAGGTGCGGTTGCGCGACAGCGGCGACGAGCAGGTGGCCACGAGATCGCCGAGGCCGGCCAGGCCGGAGAAGGTCTTCTCCTGCGCGCCGGCGGCGACGCCGAGACGGGTGATCTCCGCCAGGCCGCGGGTGATGATGGTCGCCAGCGTGTTCTCGCCCAGCCCCTGGCCCGTGGCCATGCCGCACGCCAGCGCGATGACGTTCTTGCACGCGCCGCCGATCTCGCAGCCGATGACGTCGGGGTTGGTGTACGGGCGGAAGTAGCCGGTGGCCACGGCCGCCTGCACCAGCTGGGCACGGGTGACGTCGGTGCACGCGATGACGGTCGCGGCGGGCTGACCGGCGGCGATCTCGCGGGCGAGGTTCGGGCCGGACAAAACGGCGACGCGTTCCTCCGGCACCTGGGCGACTTCGGTGATGACCTCGCTCATGCGCTTGTGCGATTCGCGCTCGATGCCCTTGGCCAGGCTCAGCAGCGTCGCCTGCGGTGCGATGAGGTCGCGCCATTCCGCCAGATTCACGCGCAGCGTCTGCGAGGGCACGGCCAGCACCACGATGTCCGCGCCGTCGAGCGTCGCGGCCGCGTCGTCGCCGGCGGTGATGTTCTCCGGCAGCACCAGGCCCGGCAGGTAATCGGAATTCTCGCGGGTGGTCTGGATGCGCTCGGCCTGCTCGCCGCGCCGCGCCCACAACCGCACCGGGTTGCCCGCGTCGGCGAAGACCTTGGCCAGCGTCGTCCCCCACGAACCCGCGCCCATCACGGCGACGTCGACCATCGGTCGCTCCTTCCGGTTGCCCTCGGCTGAATCATGCTCCAGGAGACCACGGGAACCCCGCTCCCGGAACCTCTTTCGCCGACAAGCCTAGCCATGGTCGGCCGCCAGGCGTTCGACGGGTGAGCCACCTGCGGCGGGGTTATGCTTGGTCGAAGCACCAGCCCCGTCGACCGTCGAGTACCGCGCCCATCGGCGCACAGGAGCAAGCAAGATGACGTTGCATGAAAACGACAAGGACAAGGACAACGACCAGAGCCTGACGGGGCGGTTCCGGGAGATCCCCGCCGATCCGGGCGAGGGGGTGTCCAAGCCGACGTACGCCGCCGGCGCCGTCCTGTGGCGCGGGGACGTCGACGACCCGGAGATCGGCATCATCCACCGCCCCGGTTACGACGACTGGTCGCTGGCCAAGGGCAAGCTCGATCCGGGCGAGAACTTGCCGATGACCGCCGAGCGCGAGATCCGCGAGGAAACCGGTTACACGGTCCGCCTGGGCAAGCTTCTGGGCAACGTCTCGTATCCGGTCGCCGGGCGCACGAAGCTGGTCTGGTACTGGACCGCGGAAGTCCTGGACGGCGAGTTCACCGCCAATTCGGAGGTCGACGAGCTGCGCTGGGTCAGCTTCGACGAGGCCGCGGAGCTGCTGACCTACGACCTCGACGTCGACGTGCTGAACAAGGCCCGCAAGCGGCTGGGCAACGAGCCGGACACGCGCATCATTTACGTCCGTCACGGCCGGGCGCATTCCCGCAAGAACTGGGCGGGCGACGACAATCTTCGGCCGTTGGACAAGAAGGGCCGCCGCCAGGCGGAGCTTCTGGTGCCGGGGCTTCTGCCGTTCCGCCCGGAGCGGGTCTACTCGGCGGAGCCGGTGCGCTGCAGCCACACGGTTGAACCGCTGGCCTCGGAACTGGGCGCCGACGTGGTGGTCGACGAGCTCTTCGGCGACGTCGCCTGCATTTCCCGGCTGGTGGACTCGCAGCGCCGCTTCATGGAGGTCGTCGCCGAGGGCGGCGTGTCCGTCATCTGCGCTCAGGGCACGGTTATCCCGGACACCATCGCCTGGCTGTCGGCCAACGGCACCCTGCCCCTGGAAGAGATCCCCTGCAAGAAGGGTTCGGCGTGGGTCCTGGGATTCAACGACGGGGTGCTCACCACCGCCGATTACTACGCCAGCGCGCTGCCCGTGAAGTAAGTGCCGGCTCAGGCGTCGAAGCCGGTGTGCGACGACGAGCGGCGCACCGAGATGCCGCCGTCGTCTTCCCTGCCGTCCTTGACCACGGCGCGGAAGTAATTGCCGGGGCGGAACGCGGGACTGCGGGTCGCGGGGACCTCGATGGGATCGCCGGTGTGAGGGTTGCGTGCGATGCGGGGGGCGCGTTCGCGGGCCTCGAAGGTGCCGAAGCCCATGATGGTCACCGACTTCCCCTGCGCCACGGAACGGACGATGATGTCGAGCGCCCCCTCGATGGCCGCTGCCGCGTCGGCTTGATTGATGTCCAGCTTCTCGGCGAGTTCGGCGACGAGATCGGCCTTGTTCATCGCGAGTGCCTCCAGGAATTTCGCGGACGAGTCGGTTCGGGATGACGTGGGCGAACCGACGCGGAGGCGATTCATAGAACTACGCTACCGCCCCGATTGAACTCCCAATTCACCGTTCTCCCCTCAACTTAACCGCGCATGCGAAAGGGCGCCACGCGAGCGTGACGCCCTTCCCCCGGGCAATCGGGGCCGATTACTGCAGGGTACGCGGCTTGTGCGACGGCCGAGATTCCTCAAAAGCGTTAATTTCGGCTTCATTTCGCAGAGTCAACGAGATGTCGTCAAGTCCTTCGCGAAGGCGCCAACGGGTGTAGTCGTCGACGTCGAAAGGCATCACCGAATCACCGGCGGTGACGGTGCGCGCTTCCAAATCGACGGTCAATTCCAGGCCCGGTTCGGCCTCCATCTTCTTCCACAGCAGCTCGACGTCGGACTGCTCCATCTGGGCGGCCAGCAGGCCGGCCTTGCCGGAGTTGCCGCGGAAGATGTCGGCGAAGCGGGAGGAGATGACGACGCGGAAGCCGTAATCCATCAGCGCCCAGACCGCGTGCTCGCGCGACGAGCCAGTGCCGAAGTCGGGGCCGGCCACCAGCACGGAGCCGTTGGCGTAGACCGGGCGGTTGAGCACGAAATCGTCCTCGTTGACGCGCCAGTTCTTGAACAGGCCGTCCTCGAAGCCCGTGCGGGTGACGCGCTTGAGGTAGACCGCCGGGATGATCTGGTCGGTGTCGACGTTGGAGCGCCGCAGCGGCACGCCGACACCGGTGTGGGTGGTGAACTTCTCCATGGTCGGAGTCCTTTCGGGAAGTACGTGTCGGTGGTCGGTGCTACAGATCTTCCGGCGACGCCAGGTGACCGGCGACGGCGGAGGCGGCGGCGACGGCGGGGCTGACCAGGTGCGTGCGGCCGCCCTTGCCCTGGCGCCCCTCGAAGTTGCGGTTCGAGGTCGAGGCGCAGCGCTGGCCGGGCTCGAGCTGGTCGGGGTTCATGCCCAGGCACATCGAGCAGCCGGGCTGGCGCCATTCGGCGCCGGCGGCGGTGAACACGGCGTCGAGGCCCTCGGCCTCGGCGAGCTCGCGGACGCGGGCGGAGCCGGGCACGACGAGCATCTGGACGCCCTCGGCGACGGAACGGTCGCGCAGGACGTCGGCGACGGCGCGCATGTCCTCGATGCGGCCGTTGGTGCAGGAGCCGACGAACACGACGTCGACGGGCACCTCGCGCATCGGCGTGCCCGGCTTCAGGTCCATGTACTCCAGGGCTCGCTCGGCGGCCAGGCGCTCGTCGTCACCGGAGATCAGCTCCGGATCCGGCACGGTCTCGCCCAGGGGGACGCCCTGGCCGGGGTTGGTGCCCCAGGTGACGAACGGGGTCAGGGCGGAGCCGTCGATGTCGACGACGGTGTCGAACTCGGCGTCGGGGTCGGTGACCAGCGACTCCCAGTACTCGACGGCGGCGTCCCACTCCTCGCCCTGCGGGGCGTGCGGGCGGCCCTTCAGGTACTCGTAGGTCACGGCGTCGGGGGCGATCATGCCCGCGCGGGCGCCGGCCTCGATGGACATGTTGCAGATGGTCATCCGCGCTTCCATCGACAGCTTCTCGATGGCCTCGCCCCGGTACTCGATGACGTGGCCCTGGCCGCCGCCGGTGCCGATCTTGGCGATGATGGCCAGGATCAGGTCCTTGGACGTCACCCCGGGGCGCAGCTCGCCGGAGACGTTGACGGCCATGGTCTTGAACGGCTTGAGCGGCAGCGTCTGGGTGGCCAGGACGTGCTCGACCTCGGAGGTGCCGATGCCGAAGGCCATGGCGCCGAACGCGCCGTGCGTGGCGGTGTGCGAGTCGCCGCACACGACGGTGGTGCCCGGCTGGGTCAGGCCCAGCTGGGGGCCGACGACGTGGACGATGCCCTGCTCACGGTCGCCCATGGGGTGCAGGCGAATGCCGAACTCCTCGGCGTTGGAGCGCAGCGTGGCGATCTGGGTGCGCGACGTCGGCTCCTTGATGAGCTCGATCGCACCGCCGCCGATGCCGTCGGTCGGCACATTGTGGTCCTCGGTGGCGATGGTGAGGTCCGGCCGGCGCACGGGGCGCCCGGCCAGGCGCAGGCCGTCGAAGGCCTGCGGGGAGGTCACTTCGTGGACGAGGTGCAGGTCGATGTAGATGAGATCGGGTTCACCGTTCTCCCCCTGCTTGACGACGTGGTCGCGCCACACCTTTTCGGCGAGCGTCTTCGGGCTGGCGTCCGTGGTGCTCATGGTCACCTCTCGGGTCGTGATGGGCTGCTGTGTCATCCTGTGATCGGGCGCTGTCGGCCGGGGTGAGCGGCCTTCCGTGAACGCCGGTGACAGCGTCCCAGATCGTGAGATGTTAATATCATGGCATGGGACAGACTAGCACAGCCGACGCCGCACCGATGAGCGGGATCAAGGTCCTCGACCGGTCCGTTCTCATCCTCACCACCGTCGCCGCCGGCCCCTGCACGCTGGCCGAGTTGTGCGACCGCACCGGCCTGCCGCGCGCCACCGCGCACCGCCTGGCCACGGCGCTGGAGGTGCACCGTCTGGTCACGCGCACGCCCGACGGCCGCTGGACCACGGGACCGGGCCTGACCGACCTCACGCCGGTCACTTCCGACCTGCTTGCCGACGCCGCCGCCCACGTGCTTCCCCGCCTCATGGAAACCACGGGCGAGTCCGTTCAGCTCTATCGCCTCACCGGCGACACCCGCACGTGCATCGCCTCCCTCGAACCGCCCACGGGCCTGCGCAACACCGTCCCCGTCGGATCGCGCATGCCGTTGTCCGCGGGTTCCGCGGCGAAGATTCTCCTGGCCTATGGTCCGCCGGGCTTGGCGGAGCGCATCTTGCCCGATGCCGACTTCGATGCAGCCGAACTGGACGACGTCGCCAAGCAGGGCTGGGCCGAGTCCATGGGCGAGCGTGACCCGGCGCTGGCCAGCGTGTCGGCGCCCGTGCGCGATGGCGCCGGCGAGATCGTGGCGGTGCTGTCGATCTCCGGGCCCGTCGAGCGCCTGTCGCCGTCGCCGTTCGAAGCGTGGGGCCGGGAGGTCCTCACGGCGGCGGCCGACATGGAGAAGCGGTTGTAGTGCCCTCCGAGCCCCGCTCCCCCGAACCCGGGTCCCCGGCGCAGATGTCGCCGGGATACCGGCATTTCGTCCTCGGCTTGTCGACGCTCGCGGCCGTCGGATCCTCCGTCGTCCACATGGGCACGCCCTTCCTCATCCCCGCGTTGACCGCGACGGGGCTGTCGTTGCCGACCGCGGGGCTGATCGCCGCGATGCCGGCCGCCGGCATCGTGGTCACGCTCATCGTGTGGGGCTGGTTCGTCGACGTCTTCGGCGAACGCGCCGCACTGTCGCTGGGGCTGGGCTCGACGGCGGCGATGACGGGAGTGGCCGCGTGGGCGTCGGAAAGCGGTGCCGTCGCGCTGGCCGGGGCGCTGTTCTTCGCGGGCTGCGCGGCGGCGTCGGTGAATTCCGCCTCGGGGCGCGTGGT
>DHCMJ07802__coassemble_785_pt1 | contig 52245 bp, 46 predicted proteins | sample DHCMJ07802__metabat2_low_PE_013 | metagenome-assembled genome bin DHCMJ07802 | reverse complement strand
CCATCCTACGTGCCCCCGCCGGGGGTTTCGCCGCCGACCACGTCACATCAGGGGAAAACACCCCGTCCGTGCATCCGGCCGCCGCACCACCACACCGCGCACTACGGCACCGCACACCACGGCAGACGAAACCGCCCGGCGGATCATGCGGGCGCCGGGCGGTTGCGTCGTAAAGCGAAAAAGTGGCGCTAGGAACGGACCTGCACGATGATCTCGACCTCGACCGGCGTGTTCAGCGGCAGCTCGTTGACGCCGACGGCCGAACGGGCATGCTGGCCGGCGTCGCCGAAGATCTCGCCGAACAGCTCCGACGCACCATTGATGACGCCGGGCTGGCCGTTGAAGCCGGGCGCCGACGCCACGAAACCGGTGACCTTGATGATGCGCTCGACGTTGTCGATGCCCACCAGATCATCGACCGCGGCCAACGCATTGAGCGCGGCGACGCGGGCGGCGGCCTTGGCCTTCTCGGCCGACACCGAACCGGAGGAATCCGAATGGCCGGCGGCGGAGATGTCCTTCACCTTGCCGGAGTGAAGCAGCTCGCCGTCGACGAAGGGCAGCTGGCCGGAGGTGTAGACGAGGTCGCCGACTCGCACCGCCGGCACGTAGGCGGCGACGGGTGCGGCGACGGCGGGCAATTCGATGCCCAGTTCGCGGAGACGATCGGAAACGGTCATGGCTACTCCCCCTTGGGGCGCTTGAGGTAGGCGACGTGCTGTTCGCCGGTGGGCCCGGGAAGGACGGTGACGAGTTCCCAACCGTCCTCGCCCCAGGTGTCGAGGATCTGCTTGGTGGCGTGCGTGAGAAGCGGAACGGTGGCGTACTCCCAGTTTGTGCTCATGCTCACACAGTAACCGGCCCGCCCGTCTATCGTTGATGGGGTGAGCGATGGCAAAGCCCGGGCGAGCGCGGGACCAGGTGCGGGGCACGGAATTTCGGCGTCCCCGGGTTCGCCGTCCGCCGCCGCGGGGAGCCCTGCCGCGGGAGGCTCGGCCGAGCCGGGTGCCGCGGCCGTGCACGTCATCACCGGCAAGGGCGGCACCGGCAAGTCGACGATCGCCGGAGCGCTGGCCCTGCGGTTGGCCGCCGGCGGCGGCCGGGTGCTGCTGGTCGAGGTGGAGGGCCGCCCGTCCATCGCGGCGACGCTGGGATTGCGCGAGTTCCCGGGCGCCCCGGCGAAGGTCGCCACGGCGGCCGGCGGCGGCGAGGTCCACGCCTGTTCGCTGGACGCCGAAGTGGTGTTGGAGGACTACCTGTCGTCGAACGTGGGGTCGTCGCTGGCCATCGCGGCGGCCCGGAAGTTCGGGGTCACCGAGTTCGCCACCACCATCGCGCCCGGCCTGCGCGACGTGCTGCTGTCCGGTTTCATCGTCGCCGAGGCGCGCCGCGGCGGGTGGTCGGCGGTGGTCGTCGATGCGCCGCCGACGGGGCGGGTGGCGCGGTTCCTCGACGTCACGCGTGCGCTCGGCGAAATCGCGACGTCGGGCCCCATTCACCGGCAGGCCGCGGACACCGCGGCGTTCCTGCGGTCGGGGTCGACGCGGGTGCACATGGTGACGTTGGCGGAGCCGCTGCCGGTGCGCGAGTCGATGGAGGCCCTCGACGAGCTCCGGGCCGTCGGCCTGCCGTTGGGTTCGGTGGTGGCCAACCGCCTGCTCGACGACGCCCTGTGCGACGCGGCCCTGTCCCTGTCCCACGACGATGTCACGGCGATTGCCGGCGACGGGCCCGTGGCGGCCGCGCTGGCCTCGGAGCTCGACGACGTCGCCGCCCGCGCGCGGGTGCAGCGCCGCTCCTTCGGCGATCTCGCCGCCGGCTGGCCCGGGCCGGTCGCGCGCGTGCCGGCGCTGCCCGGGGGCGTGCGGATCGAGGGGCTTTACGACGTCTCCGAACTCCTGTCCGACCTTGACCATCGGGAGGTGCGCGGTGAGTGACGAGAAGAGCGGCGCGGTGCACGAAGAGGAGAATCGCGCGGTGAATCAGCCGCGGGTGATAGTGATGGTCGGCTCCGGCGGCGTGGGCAAAACCACGTCGGCCGCAGCGTTGGCCGTGGGGCTGGCGGACTCCGGGCTGCGCACGGTGGTGTTGACCATCGATCCGGCGAAGCGGTTGGCGCAGGCGATGGGGCTCGACGAGCTCGGCGGCGCCCCGCAGCCGGTGGCCGGCCAGGATGGGCTGCATGCCCTGATGCTCGACCAAAATGCCCGATTCGGGGCGCTGCTGGCGGAGGCCGGTGCGCCGGAGCTGGTGGACAACCGCGTGACCGGGACCGTCGCCCGCAGCTTCGGCGGCCTGCAGGAGTACCTGGCCATGGACCTGCTGGCGCAGTTGCACGATTCCGGCGAGTGGGACGCGATCGTGGTGGACACCCCGCCGGCGCTGTCGGCCCTGGACTTCCTCGACTCCGCCGACCGCGTGCGCCGCCTGGTGCGGCATCCGCTGATGAGGTTGCTGACGTCATCGTCGACGCTGGTCGGCACCGGCGTGATGCTGCTGGGGCAGATCGTCGGCAGCGACACCTTGGCGCAGGCGGCGACGTTCGCCCGCGGCATCCGGCCCGTGGCGGATTCCATGCTGGTGAGGTCACGGGCGATGCGCGACCGGCTGGGCGAGTCGGGCGAGTTCCTCGTGGTCACGGCGCCGACGGCGGAGGCGCTGCGCGAGGCGCGGTCCTTCGCCGACTCCCTGGGCGGCCAGGGCCTGCCCGTCACCGGCGTGGTGGTCAATCGGACGCATCAGGTGCCGGAGGTCCTGCGCGGCCTGGACCTGGACTTGGGCAGCGCCGCCTCCGATGACCCGCTGGCCGCCGCCCGCGCGGCGCTGCGGCTGATCCACGAATCCCGCGTCGAGCTGTCCAACGCGGAGGAGAAGCAGATCAACCGTTTCCTGCGGCGATTCCCCGAGGTGCCGTTGACGCATGTGCCGTCGACGCGCGGCGGGGTGACCAGCCTCGCCGACCTCCGCCGGCTGGCCCGCACCATCCTCCCCGCACTCGATTAGCCGGCGGGGCTCGACGGCGCACCGCCCCCGAGCACGGAAGAACCCCGGCGGATCATCGATCCACCGGGGTTCCGGAGCTGCGGGGCGCGCGCTGCGTTGGCCGCACCGCTCCTACTGCGCGCGCCGCACCTTCTGCGCGGCCTGCTGCGCCGCGACCTGCGAGGCGTAGTAATCGGCCCAGCTGGTGACCTCGGGGTGCTCGCGCAGCATCGCGCGGCGCTGGCGCTCGGTCAGCCCGCCCCACACTCCGAACTCGACGCGGTTGTCCAGGGCGTCGGCGCGGCACTGCAGCACGACGGGGCAGTGGCGGCAGATCACGGCGGCCTGGCGCTGGGCGGCGCCGCGGACGAAGAGCTCGTCGGGGTCGATGTCGCGGCACTTGGCGCGGGTGACCCATTCCTGGCGGTCGCGGAAACTGTCGGCGCCGTTGTCGCGCTCCTCCACGAGATCGCCGCCTCGGGCGGTGCGGTTCCGGTCTGAGATGGTGGCGGTCATCATGGCCTCCTTCGGTTTTCGGCTATCCCCCCGATTCGGACGGTGGGGGGTCGTTCCCCGGCCCGCATTTCGGGCCCGGTGTGCGGTTGCGTCCGGCGCGTGGTGCTGCCTGCCGGCGGTTCCGATACCAGCTCGGGAGGGTTCCCGGAGCCGATTCCGTGCTGATTTGTTGTTGTAAGTCTATTCACACAATTTAGACAATGTCACGCAGATCACATCCCGGGGGTGATCGTGACACATTCCTCCAGGTCGTACCATTCGGGCGGACGGCCGACGGGGGTGGAGGGGGCATCCCCCGCGATGTAACGCCGAAGGCAATCCGGCTGATGTCAGCACTTCCCCCACGTTTGAGGCCCCTCCGGCCGGGCCTCGTCGCCCACGTTGCTTTACGACGGCCACCGCCCCACCGGCACGGCCGGACATGGACGACGGTGACCGTCGTAAAGCAACCCGATGGCGCGGAAATTCCCGTGGCAGGCCCCTGCAACTAGGGTTGACCGCGTGAACGTGGGACGAAACCTGATGAAGCTCGCCGTGGCCGTGATGCTCGCCGGGCTCATCGTCGCCGCCGCGATCTTCCCCATCGCCGGCGGCGGCGGGTACCTGACGGCGCGCACGGCCGACGACCTGGCCATGTCCTCGCGCTCCGTCATCGGCGGCGAAGCCCCCGAGATCACCACCATCACCGACGCCAACGGCGACCCCATGGCCTGGCTGTACGACCAGCGCCGCACCTCCGTGGAGGAGTGGGAGATCTCGCGGGACATGAAGAACGCCATCGTCTCCATCGAGGACCGCCGCTTCTGGGACCACTCCGGCGTCGACTGGCAGGGCACGCTGCGCGCCGCGCTGGCCAACTTGACCTCCGGGTCCGTCCAACAGGGCGCGTCGACCATCGAGCAGCAGCTGATCAAGAACCACACCCTGCTCGTCGAGGCGGAGACCGAGGCCGAGCGCCGCGCCGCCACCGCCACCGACTACGGCCGCAAACTGCGCGAAATCCGCATCGCCCAGGACCTCGAAGACGAGATGACCAAGGAAGAGGTGCTCACCGGGTACCTCAACATCGTGCCGTTCGGCAACGGCGCCTTCGGCATCGAAAACGCGGCGCGCACGTACTTCGACGCCAGCGCCAAGGACCTCAACATCCCCCAGTCGGCGCTGCTGGCCGGTCTGGTGCAGCAGACCTCCGGGCTCAACCCGTACACCAACCCCGACGGCGCGATGGCCCGCCGCAACGACGTCCTGCGGGCGATGGCCGACACCGGGGCGATCACGCAGGCGCAGGCCAACGACGCCATCGCCACCGACCTGGGCGTCCTGCCCGAGCCGAACCGCCTGCCGCAGGGCTGCATCGCCGCCGGCGACCGCGGCTTCTTCTGCGACTACGTCATCGACTACCTGGCCACCCACGGCCTAGACCGCACCAAGCTCTCCCGCGGCGGCTACACCGTGAAGACCACCCTCGACCCGGTGGTGCAGGACAACGCCCAGCGCGGGCTGCGCGAACAGGCGTCGCCCACCGCCGGCGGCGTCGCCGAGGTGATGAGCATCGTCGAGCCCGGCGCCGATTCCCGCCGCGTGCTGGCGATGGCATCGTCGCGCGTCTACGGCCTCGACGCCGAAGCCATGCAGACCGTGCAGCCGCAGCCGTTCACCCCGGTGGGCAATGGCGCGGGGTCGATCTTCAAGATCTTCGCCGCCACCGCCGCCGTGGAAAAGGGCATGGGCATCGACACGTCTCTGCCGGTCCCCCGCCGCTACGAGGCGTCCGGCCTCGGCGACGGCGGAGCGGCGGGTTGCCCGCCGGGCCTGTACTGCGTCGAAAACACCGGCACCTTCCCGCCGTCGATGACGCTGCGCGAGGCGCTGGCCAAGTCGCCCAACACCCCCTTCGTCGCCATGAGCGAGCAGGTCGGCGTCGACGGCGTCGTGGACATGGCCGTGCGCCTGGGCATGCGCTCCTACACCGTGCCCGGCAGCTTCGACGGCGAGTCGTCGGTGGCGCAGTACGTCTCCGACAACACCCTCGGTTCCTTCGTCCTGGGCCCCACGCCGGTCGACGGCCTGGAGCTGTCCAACGTCGGAGCGACCCTGGCGTCCGACGGCCGCTGGTGCGAGCCCAACCCGATCGAGGAGATCATCGACCGCGACGGCAACCCCGTCCAGATCGACCGCCCCGACTGCGAGCAGGCCGTTGACGCCGGCGTCGCCCACGCCATGGCGCAGGCCCTGTCGGCGGACACCGTCGACGGCACCGCCGAAGACGCCGCCCGCGCCTACGGCTGGGACGGCCCCGTCGCGGCGAAGACCGGCACCACCGAGTCGAACCAGTCGGCCGCGTTCCTCGGCTTCACCGCCGGCCTGGCCGCCGCGGTCTACGCCTACAACGACTCCCCCACCGTCACCGAGCTGTGCACGTCGCCGCTGCGCCAGTGCGGGTCCGGCGACCTCTACGGCGGCCGCGAGCCGGCGCGCACGTGGTTCAGCGCCGTGTCCCCGATCATCGAGGACCACGGCGGCAAGACGCTGCCGGAGATGGCCCCCGAGTACGGCGCCGGCACCGCCAAGGCGTCGCTGCCGCCGGTGGAGGGCATGCAGGAGGCCGACGCACGCAAAACGCTGGAAGACGCCGGCTACAAGGTCGACTCCGTCACCGCGTCGCAGACCGGCCGCCCCCGCGGCACCGTCACCGGCGTGCGCGTCCCCGGCCTGCTGCTCGAGGGCGGCACCGTGACGCTGGAAGTGTCCGACGGCTCCCGCCGCCCGCCGCCCCCGCGCACCACGCAGGCGCCGCCGCGGCCCGCCCCGGGCGGCAGGGCGCCGAGCCTGCCCGATTCGATCAACATCCCGGGCTTCGGCCGCATCCCCCTGCCCCGGTAGCGCGGCGTCGGCTCATCGGGCTCCCGCAGCGCCGACCCCCAGTACCGCTCCCCGCGCCTACCCCTGCAGCCGCGCCTTCACGGCACCCGACAGTCGCTTGCCGTCGACGCGGCCGGCGGCCTTGGCCTGCGCCGCCTTCATGATCTGCCCCATCTGCTTCATCGACGCCGGCTCGTCCCCGCACACCTCGGCGACGGCGCCGTCGACCAATGCGGCGAGCTCGTCGTCGTCAAGCTGCTTGGGCTGGTAACGGGCGAAAACCTCCGCCTCCGCCAGCTCGTTGTCCGCCAACTCCTGGCGGCCATTGTCGGCGTACATCTCCGCCGACTCGCGGCGCTTCTTGATCTCCCGCTCGATGACCTTCAGCACCTCCGCATCCGTCAGCTCGTGCTTGGTGCCGGAGACCTCCTCGGTCTGGATCGCGGCCTTGAGCATCCGCAATGCGCCGACCGTGGCCTTGTCGCGGGCCTTCATGGCGGCGGTCATGTCGGAAACGATGGTTGCCTTCAGTTCGCTCATGGCAAAAACTCTACGCGCGCGTGCGGGGCGGTAGCGTGGCATCCGTGGCCAGAAACACCGAGAACGCTTTCCGACGTCCCCCGCGCGACCTCCCCACCCTCCCCGCCATCTTCGGCGGGCGGGGCGAATCGGCGGGGGCGGTGGCCGTCGTCAAGCGGGCCGCCCTGGTCGCGGGAGGAATCGTCGGCGGGCTCGGGCTGGCCGGCGCGGCGACGTTCGTCTACGCCAACCAAATCGAGCTGAAGGCGTTCCGCCTCAAGCGCGTTCGCGTGCCCGCGCTGCCCGCAGGCCACCGGCCGCTGCGGATCCTGCACGTGTCCGACTTCCACATGACGCGGTCGCAGCGGAAGAAGCAGCGCTGGGTCGCCGGGCTCGACGCCCTGGAACCGGACCTGGTGGTCAACACCGGCGACAACCTCGGCGGCGCCGACGCCGTGCCCGCCGTGCTCACCGCGCTGGGGCCGCTGCTCAATCGGCCCGGCGTGTTCGTGTTCGGCACCAACGACTACTTCGGGCCGAAGCCCGTCAACCCGTTCCGCTACCTCACCGGCAAGAAGCGCCGGCCGTCCGCCGAGAAGCTGCCGTGGGAGGGCATGCGCGCCGCGTTCATCGAGCGCGGCTGGTCCGACGCCACCCACCGGCGACTCGAGTTCGTCGCCGGGGGCGTGCGCCTGGCTGTGACCGGCGTCGACGACCCCCACCACGGCCTCGACGACTACGACTCCGTCGCCGGCGCTCCCAACGCCGACGCCGACCTGGCCATCGGCCTGTCGCACTCGCCCGAGCCGCGGGTGCTCGACCGCTTCGCCGACGACGGCTACGACCTGGTGCTGTCCGGCCACACCCACGGCGGCCAGGTGTGCCTGCCGTTCGAGCGGGCCATCGTGACCAACTGCGGCATCGACCGCGCGCGGGCGTCGGGACTGTCGCGCTGGACGGAGCGGATGTGGCTGCACGTCTCCAACGGTTTGGGGACGTCCCCGTACGCGCCGGTGCGGCTGTTCTGCCCGCCGTCGGCGACGCTCATCGAGGTGGTGGCGCGGGAAAGCTGAGGCGATACCGGCGGAGAGCTGCCGTTTTGCCTTTTCCGGCGGGGGCGGTCTAGAGTTGTCGACGTTGCAGCGTGCACCGCTGGTCCGCAATCGCGGCCCGGAAACGATGCGACTTTCTTTACCGGGGTATGGCGCAGCTTGGTAGCGCGCTTCGTTCGGGACGAAGAGGCCGTGGGTTCAAATCCCGCTACCCCGACCATGTGAATCAACCGCCGACCTGCGAAAGCAGGCGGCGGTTTTTTCGTGCGCGGGGGCGTGGGCGGGGCGGTCGCAGGTCGGCCGACGCGGGGCGGGCGGGCACCGCACACAACTCGATCGCACGGCGCGCAGGTTGGCCGGGGCCGGCGCGGGCGTGGGGCGTCGCAAAATAGGGCCACGACTCCACAAAAGCCCGGGTCGCGGTTTTCGGGCGCGCAAAATTGGGGACTTTCTTACGCTCCGGCCCCTACCCGGCCCGCTCAATGCCGGTGGGGCCGCGTCGGGTGGCGGGGGTCAGGGTTCGTTTCGCTTGACGACGCCGCCCTCATCCCCGTCCGCCGGATCCCCGACTTCATCCCGGGCATCATCGCTGGTCGCACGGTCGTCGCCCGGGGTGGCGGCCTCGGCCTCGGCGGGTGCGGGGGATTCGGTGGTGGCCGGAGCGGTGGTCTTGGTGGTGGTCTTGGTCGTGGCCGGCTCGGGCGATGTGGTGGATGTCTTGGTGGCGGCTGCCGCGGCACGCCGGCGACCACCGCCGAACCGATCGATCAGCGCCCCAATGACCACCAGTGCCAGCAGCACGCCGGCGGACGTCCCCCACATCACCGTCGACCCGGCATTGCCCAGCGCCGTCAGCGCGGCCGTCGGGTGGTGCAGCGGCAACAGGGCGGCGGCCACTCCCCACGCGGTCGCCAACTCGGTGCCGCCGGACGCGGCCGTGGCGGCCGTCCGCCACACCCAACCGATGACGCCTACCTGCACCAACATGCCGGCCAGGATCACGGCGCGGCCCCACGCCGGACCGAACACGACCATCACCGCCCTCGACAACGCCGTCGCCGCCAGCGCCGCCAACGCCAACACGATCACGCTCGTCGCGCCACGCAGCAGGTCCATGCCGTCGGCCATGATGAACAGCACCAACGCACCAATGGCGACGATGCCCGCCAACGCACCGGCGAACGCACCGCCAGGCAGCACACGGCCCCACCAGCCGCCGCGCGAGGCGTCGGCGTCAAGATCTGCATCGGAATCGGGACTCGCGCCGACCACTCCCCGGCCACGACGCCGGGGCCCGTCGATCAGCCACAGGGCCGACGCCGCCAGCATCACCAGCGCGGAGACCATGAACGCCAGCGTCGGGGCCAGCGTCGCATTCGACCCGGCCGCCGCCCCTTCCCCGCCGTCTCCCGCATCTCCTGCCAGCCCGGCCGCCGCAAGCTGGTCGCCGGTGGGCACGGGCATCGCACGCTGGGCGTCGCCGATCTTGTCCACGGTGGTCTGGGCCATGCCGTCGAGGCGCCCCGCCCCCTCGTCGAGCTCGCGCAGTCCGCCGTCGAGCTTCTTCGCGCCTTCGTCGAGTTCCTCGGTCCCGGTCCGCAGCGCGGCGGCTCCGGCGGTGGCGTTGTAGATGCCGTCGCGGTACGGCGCGCCCGGTGTGTTGAGCTGGTACGACATGTCATCGGCACCGCGCCGGAACCGCTCCGCCTCCCCGGCGATGGCGTCGAAGTCGACGGTGGCCAACTGCCGTTCCAGCGCCTCCAGGTCGGCGACGGCGTCGCCGGCATTCGGGTCGCCGGACGCGCGCAGCGCCTCCTTCGCCGGCCCGAGCGCCGCCTCGACCTGCCCGACGGCCACGTTGACCAGCCCGACGTTGTCGGCGATCGTCCCGGCGCCCGCGGCGATCTCCTTCGCCCCCGCACCCAGGCGCCCGGTGCCGGCCTGCAGTTCGGTCATGCCGGTCGCCAAATCGGCCGCGCCCTTGCGGACCTGCCCGGTGCCGTCGACGAGCTCGGTGCCGCCGTCCTTCAGTTCGCCGATGCCCTCGGTCGCCTGCCCCATCCCGGCGTTGAGGAACCCGGCCTGCGTGCCGGCCTCGCCGATCGCCCGGCGCGCATCCTGCACCTGCCCCACATCGATGCCGGGCACGGGTCCGGGGGCGCGCCCCTCCTCCGCACCGTCGGCGGTCCACGCGGCGGACGGGCCGATGCCCGCCCATCCGAGGTACGCCGCACCGGCGATCAGCGGCAGGATGAGGAGCAGGGACAACAGCGTGCGGCGGATGCCGCCCTTCCGGGGAGCCATGCTCTTCAACGTATCGCCCCGACCACGGATTTCGGGGCGCTACGCCGATGGTCGACGGGTCCTGCTTTGCGACGCCCGCCCCTCCGCGCGGCGCCGATCATCGAATGGCACGCCGTGGGGGCACCCGACGGGACGTCGCAAAGCACGCAATAGAGATATATGAATCGGCCGATGTCGGGAAAGTGCGGCCCGTCATGGGGATTCGGGCCGGTTGATAGGGTGGAAAACGGTCAAATACCAGATTCGGGAGGCGTCCGCGCCCCCGGATCGTCCATTCGCATGCAGAAGGAAGGCGACCCCTGCCGTGACATTGCTCAGCGTCCCCGCCCTCGTGGCGGTAGCGCTGGCCCTCACCCCCTTGTTCGTGAAAGTTCTGGGCAGGCATGCCGGCTGGCCGATCGTGGCGTTTTTCGTCGCCGCGATCGTGCAGCTGGCGCGGCTGTCCGGCGGTGTCCTCGACGGGGATGCGGTCACGTGGCGGGCGATGTGGGCCGGTGCGCTGCTGCCGGGCGGACATGGGGTGGAGTTCGCGCTCCGCCTCGATCCGCTGTCCCTCGTATTCGCGCTGCTGGCGCTGGTGATCGGGTCGGCGGTGTTCATCTATTCCACCGCGTACCTGCCGCCGAAGGGCGGCACCATGAGTTTCTACGTCCTGATGACGGCGTTCATGCTGGCGGTGCTGCTGCTGGTGCTGTCCGACGACGTGGTGCTGCTGTTCGTCGGCTGGGAACTGGTGTCGATGGCGTCGTTCCTGCTCATCGCCCGGTCGGGCTCCTCCGGCGAGGCGGGGTCGCTGCGCACGCTGCTGCTGACGTTCACGGGCGGCCTGCTGCTGTTGGCCGCGCTGGGCGTGGCGGTGTGGGCGACGGGCACCACGAACCTCACCGACATGCTGGCCTCCGACGTGTGGTCGCCCGGCGCGGGCGGCGATGCGGCCGTGACGTCGACGGTGGCGGTGCTGGTGGCGCTGGGCGCGTTCACCAAGGCGGCGCAGCTGCCGTTCCAGGCCTGGTTGCCGGAGGCGATGGCGGCGGCGACGCCGGTGTCGGCGTTCCTGCACGCCGCGGCGGTGGTCAAGGCGGGCATTTACCTGCTCCTGCGCTTTTCGACGGCCTTCCACCACGTGCAGGCGTGGCAGATCCTGCTGATCGTCGTGGGCATGGCCACGGCCGTGTCGGCGGCGGTGTTCGCCATCCAGCAGACGGACCTGAAGCGCCTGGTGGCGTACTCGACGGTGTCGCAGCTCGGTTGGATCGTGGCGACGATCGGCGTGGGCACGCACTTCGCCATCGTCGCGGCGGTGGTGCACACCATCGCGCACGCGCTGTTCAAGTCTTCGCTGTTCATGCTGGCCGGCACGGTCGACCATCAGGCCGGCACCCGCGACATCCGCCGCCTGGGCCCGCTGTGGAACCGGATGCCGTGGACCTTCGGGTCGATGGTGATCGGCGCGGCGTCGATGGCGGCGATCCCGCCGACGCTGGGCTTCCTGTCCAAGGAGGGCATGCTCGAGGCGTTCACCGATGCGCCGCTGGCGGATGCGGGCGTCGTGGTGCTGCTGGTCGCGGCGACGATCGGCGCGATCGCGACGTTCACGTATTCGGCGCGGCTGATCTTCGGCGCGTTCGTCGACGGCCCGCGCGACATGTCGGAGGTCCGCGAGGCCCCCGTCGCGCTGTGGCTGCCGGCCGCGGTGCCGGGCGTGATCTCGCTGCCACTGGCGTTCTTCATCGGCCCGATGCTCGACGGTCCCCTGGATTCCGTGGCCCGCACGGTGCTCGGCGGCGACTACGCCGAGACGCACCTGGCGCTGTGGCACGGCGTCAACGTGCCGCTGATGATTTCGGTGGGCGTGCTGGTCGCCGGCGTGCTGCTGGTGCTGGTGCGCGGGCGCATGAACGAGGCGCTGGCCGGCCGGAAGCTGTTCCCGTTCTCCGGTGTGCAGGCGCTGTCGTTCGGCACGCGCTGCTCCGGCCGGGTGGGCCGCTGGTTCGCGGCGATCGGCGATTCGCATGCGCCGACGCGGCACCTGCTGCCGATGCTGTCGGTCATCGTGCTCTACGCCGGCGTCATGTTCTTCGTCCCCGGCATCGGCGGCATGGAGATGCCGGACAAGATCGACGGCATCGATTCCTGGATGGACCTGATCCCGCTGACCATCGTCGTCATCGGCGTGGCGGCGACGCTGCGGGCGCGCAATCGCCTGCAGGCGGCGGTGCTGTTGGGCGTGACCGGCACGGGCGTGACCCTGCAGGTGCTGCTGCTCGGCGCGCCGGACGTCGCCATGACGCAGTTCCTGGTCGAGATCCTGACCGTGGTGCTGATGATGCTGGTGCTGCGCCACCAGCCCCGCGCCTTCTCCGGCACCGGCCGCAATCGCCGCATGGTCGCGGCGGTGGTCGGCGTCGGCGTGGGCCTGGCCACCTTCGGCGCGGTGTGGACCCTGACGGGCCGCCGCGGCAAGCCGGAGGTCGCCCAGTGGTACCTGGAGGAGGGCCCGAAGATCACGTCGGAGAACAACGTGGTCAACACCATCCTCGTCGAGTTCCGTGCCTTCGATACGTTGGGCGAGCTGGCGGTGCTGGGCATGGCGGGCATCGCCATGGCCGCGGTGGTGTCGTCGATGCCGCGCTGGCCGCAATACCCGGGCCGCCCGGGGCCGCTGCCGCAGGCCGGCCTGAACTCGCTGCCGCTGCGCAAGCTGGTGCAGTGGATGACGCCGCTGCTGTTCGCGCTGTCGCTGATCGTGCTCTACCGCGGCGGCAACGAGCCGGGCGGCGGCTTCAACGCGGCGCTGATCGGCGCATCGGCGCTGATGCTGAAGTACCTGTCCCAGCCGGATGACCGCCCGCTGATGGGCCGCAACATCCCGTACCTGTTCAGCGGGTTCGGCGTGATCGTGGCCATCGGCATCGGTTTCGTCGGGTACGTGGAGGGGTCCTTCCTGGCCCCGCTGCATGGCACGGTCGCCGGGCAGCACCTGACCACGGCGCTGATCTTCGACGTGGGCGTGTACCTGGCGGTGCTGGGCATCGTGGCCACGGCGCTCAATCATCTGGGCGGTCCGACCCGCCCGGGTTCGCCGAAGACCGACGACGAGCTCGGCCCGCGGATCGTCCACCGCACGAGCATGCACATCCCGCCGCGGCAGAAGCCCGGCGAGGCCGGTGCCCCGGATTCCGCGTTCGGGGATCCGGCGGGCGAGGGCGTCCCGGATGAGCTTTACGACGGACCAGGCGGGCGCGTTTCGGCGTCCGGCTCCGGTTCCACCGACAACGAGGAGGTGCGGGCATGATCATCGCCCTCATTGCGGCCGTGCTGGCCGGCGGCGGCGCGTATCTGGTGCTGCAACGCGGCATGGTGCGCATCATCATCGGGATGACGTTCATCTCGCACGCCGCGAACCTGATCATCTTGTCGGCGGGCGTGGGCGCCTGGCGGCAGGAACCCCTGATGGCGCGCGCGGAGCCGGAGACGGCCGCCGATGCGCTGCCGCAGGCGTTCGTGCTGACGGCCATCGTCATCACCATGGCCGTGACGGCCTTCATGTTGGCGATGGCGGCGCTGGGCCGCGACGACGACACCCGCATCCACGAGGACCGCGAGGCCAACGCTCAGTTGTCGACGGCCGGCCGCAAGGCCCGCCGCCTGCGTCCGGTCGACGCCGGTTCCGGTGCCGGGTCGATCCGCCACGACAACTACCCGCCCGAGTCGCCCCAGGACGGTGATCGCCGATGACCGGCATGTCCGCGGAGACCCTCTCCGCCCTGCTGCCCCTGGTGGCGATCATCCCGCTGCTGCTCGCCGGCGTCGCCGCGGTTCTGCCGTGGGCCCCGGCGCGGGTGGCGCTGTCCATCGGCACGCCGGTGGCGGTGTCCGCCGTGGCGTTCGCGCTGCTGTACCGGGTGATGGATTCCGGGCCGATCGGCCACAACGTCGGCGGTTTCCCCGGCGGCGTGTCCATTCCCTTCGTCGCCGACGCGTTCGCCCTGCTCATGCTGGGCGTGGCGTCGCTGGTGGTCTTCGCCGGCTCGTGGTTCGCCCAGGTCGCCGGCGAGAACAAGTCGCGCTTCTTCCCGGCCCTGACGCTGATGATGCTGTCGGGCATGACGGGTGCGTTCCTCACCGCCGACCTGTTCAACTTCTTCGTGTTCATGGAGGTGATGCTGCTTCCGTCGTACGGCCTGATCGCCGTGACGGGCACGTGGCACCGCCTCGCCGCCGGCCGGTCCTTCGTGCTGGTCAACCTGATGACCTCCACGGTGCTGCTCATCGGCGTCGCCCTGGTCTACGGTTCGGTCGGCTCGGTGAACATCGCGCTGCTGGCGGGCATGGCCTCCGGCGGCGGCCCGGGCGCGGTGGCGCTGGGGCTGGTCATCATCGCGCTGAGCGTGAAGGCCGGCCTGGCTCCGGTGCACACGTGGCTGCCGCGCACCTACCCGTCGACGTCGCCGGCGGTGATGGCCCTCTTCTCTGCGGTGCACACCAAGGTCGCCGTGTACATGCTGTTCCGCATCTACGTGGTCATCGTGGACATGGAGCCGTCGTGGCACTGGCCGATCATCGCGCTGATGGCGGTGTCCATGCTGCTGGGCGCCTACGCGGGCCTGGCGGAGACGACCATGCGCCGGGTGCTGGCGTACCAGATGGTCAACGGCATGCCGTTCATCCTGGTCGTGCTGGCCTTCACCGACGGCGACGCCCGCGCGGTGCTGGCCGCCGGCATCTTCTACGCGGTGCACCACATGGTCACCGTCGGTTCGCTGGTGCTGGTTTCCGGCGCGATCGAGGAGACCTACGGCACGGGCACGCTGTCGCGCCTGTCGGGCCTGGCCCGCCGGGACCAGCTGGCTGCGTGGGTGTTCGCGGCGATGGCGTTTTCCATCGTCGGTTTCCCGCCGTTTTCCGGCATGTGGGGCAAGGTCGGCGTCGTCTTCGCGGCGGCGTCGTCCGGTGACGCCCGCTCCGTCGTGGTCATCGCGGTCATCGTCCTGGCGTCCCTGGGCGCCATGCTGGCGATGATCCGCGTGTGGCGCGGCGTGTTCTGGGGCCGCCCGATGCAGGGCGTCGACGACTCGCTGCGCGTGCGCGGCGCCCTCGTCGCCCCGTCGGCGTTCCTGGCCGTGGCCGGCGTGGCCATGTTCGTCTTCGCCGGCGTCGTCGCCGGGTGGACGGGCGCGGCCGGCGACGCGCTCGTCGACGTGCCCGCCTACGTCGAGGCCGCCCTCGGCGACCCGTCGGAGGCGGTCTCGTACGGCAACCTGGAGAACGTCACCACCGACACCGCCGCAGCCACCGACACCGACACCGTCCGGGAAGGGGCGACCCGATGAGCATCCTGCACATTCCCGTCTACGGGGCATGGCTGACCGGACAGGTCGTCATCGCCTCGACGCAGGTGATGGCCGACGCGTTCCGCCGGCACCAGAAGCAGAAGCCGATCCTGATCGGCATGCCGCTGCGCATCACCTCCGACAACGAGATCGTGGGCCTGTCGGCGTCGATCACCATGACGCCGGGCACCCTGGTGTGCGGCACCCGCGGGCTCGAGGGCGGCGGCCGCATGTTCATCGTCCACGCGATGTTCGGCGCCGACCCGGAGGCCCTGTACGACTCCCTCTACGACATGGAGGAGCGCCTGGCCCCGCGGGTGCGCGACCTGCCCCGGCCGCAGGGGTTCATCTTCGAGGGCTACGACCCGGGCGCCCATTCCGACCCCGGCGAAACCATCGGCACCGCCGCCGAAACCGAGGCGGGGCTGCCGGGCCTGCCCGACTCGGTGATCGTCGTCGACGATCCGGCGGAGGACGACGTCATCCCGGAGCAGACCGCCGCCAATCGGGGCGGGCCGGACGATCCGACGGTGGACGTCGTCAAGCACGACGACGCAGACCATCCGCGCGGCGAGGCTTCGGCCACCCGCGACGGCAAGAAGGAGGCGGGCCATGAGTGAATCCGTGGTGCACATCATCGGCGGCATCGGCGTCGCCCTGTGCGCGCTGGCGTTCCTGCTGGTGGTGATCCAGGTGTTCCGCGTGAAGGGCAACGTCTCGCGCGCCGTGATGTCCGACGTGGCGTTCTTCTCCATGGTCGGCGTGTTCCTGACCACCGCGCTGTTCCGCGAAACGGCGATCACGTTCGACATCGCGATGCTGGCGGGCCTGCTGGGCATCCTGTCGACCGTCGGCCTGGCGCGCGTGATCTCGCGGGGAAGGAGGTAGGCCATGGGAATCGGAACCGTGATCACGACGATCCTGTTCGGCCTGACCGTCATCGGTGGCTCGCTGTACCTGCTGGGCGCGGCCGTGGCGATGTGGCGCGCGCCGGACGCCCTGTCGCGCATGAACCAGCTGTCCGCCGGCGTGGTGTTCGGCGTGCCGTTGCTGGTGGTGGGCAACGCGATCCTCGAGTTCGACCAGGGGACGCTGACGGTGGGCAAGGTGCTCACCGGGTTGCTGGCGATCGTGGCGATGCTCGTCGTCGCGTCCGTCGCGTCGGAGGTCCTCGCGCGTGCCGTGTTGGGCTCGCGCGACGGATCCTCGGAGGATCTTTCCGACCGGCCGCACGCGGACCGAGACTGACTGCGGCCGGCCACTTCTCGCCCGCATCTGCCGCTTTACGACGCCCACCGGGCCCCTCTCCCCGTCTCTTCGGGGAGAGGGGCCCTCGGCGTGTGAGAGGCGGCTTTGGCGATGCAGGAGCACGTTCAGGGGTTCTCATATGAGCCGGCCCGCCGGCGGTGTTACAGCCAATCGAATTTTCACCCCCTCTCGGGGGAGGTGACGGGCGTCGCAAAGCTGCCAGGTAATGTGCGTTAGGTCACATTAACGGAAGTAACGAGCGCGTAAAATTTTGCGATCGGGACGCCGCCGGACAACCCAAGCGAGACTCGAGTCGCTGCCATAGTTAGGCCAGCCTCGCCTTGCCGAATGCCGTTACGCAGTCGTTTCCGCTGGCAGTGCCAAAATCAGAACAGGCTTACGGCGTTCCCCTGCCGCGCGCACAAAGTGAACAACACGTAAACGCCGGGCACGCAGCGCTTTTAGGAAGAGGTCAATGAACCTCATAACCCTTTGCCAAAACGGCGTTTTCATGGCGTCGGACGGGTCTCGAAACGATTGCGGAAAGCCAAAAGCGGTCTTAATGTCGACCGCGAGAGATTCAGGGAGGCCTCAGGGGGCCGACCACCGAGCGCACGCGGCGCACCGGTTCTCAGCCACCACATCATCTTCGAAAAAGGGGAGTCGTCACATGGACGCCAACACCATTTCCGCCATCGCCGAGGTCGTCGAGGCCCTGCCCGCCGGCCCGTACATCACCTTCGAGACCCCGTTCCCGGCCCTGGAGCAGATCGCCGGCCGCGACATCAACCTGGGCTCCACCTTCGGTGACGTCAACATGCCGTTCGGCGAGGACTTCCTCGACGTCTCCGTCACCGACGACAACTCCACCCACGTCTCGGACATCCTGGACATCAACGCGGGCAACGGCGTCACCGCCTAATTGCCCCCGGGTCGTCGATCCGGACTCCGCGCGGCCCCGTTCGCGCAGGCGGGAATTCCCGTTCAGGCAGCTGCCCCGGAGCGCTTCGGCGCCCCGGGGTCGCTTTTGGCCGAAATATTGTTGCACCTCCGGTGTAACCCGCGGCTTCGGCCGGACTTCACCGAGGCACCGCCAAGGTTTCCGAGCGGCCGCGTTTTCGCCGGTCCGCCGTGCACGACCCTCGCTTCCGTTCCGCCGCAGCACCGCGTAACGCCAGCTCGAAAATTCATCAGCTCCAGACCATCCAGACCAGAAGGAAGCTCTTCATGGACGCCGCCACCATCTCCGCCATCGCCGAGGTCATCGACGCGATTCCGGATGGCCCCTACATCGTCGTCGAGTCCCCATTCCCCGCTCTCGAGCAGATCGGCGGCGGTGACATCAACCTGGGTTCGACCTTCGGTGACGTCAACTTCCCGTTCGGCGAGGACTTCCTCGACGTGTCGACCGAGGACGACAACTCCACCCACGTGACCGACGTCGTCGACGTGAACACGGGCAATGGCGTGGTCGTCGATTCCGCCATCGAGCCGACCCCCGAGCCGGAGACGGGTGAGCTGGTCGCCGATTCCGCGATCGAGCAGCCCGAGGTCATCATCGACGAGACCGTCGCCGACTCCGCCATCGAGCCGGCCGTTGCCGGCGAGCCCGGCGAGAACGTCGTCGATTCCGCGATCGTGCCCGCCGAGACCGGCGAGATCGCCATGGATGCGGCCGTCGAGCCCGCCGAGGCAGCTGACCCGGCCGAGCCCGCCGAGCCCGCGAAGCCGATCTTCGGTTCGCTCTAAAGAGTCGAGCACCGCACGTGCCCGCCCGCGGGCGTCGTCGAACTTCAGGTTCGCGGCGTCATGCGGGCGGGTTTTGCTTTGCGACGTCTGCCCGCACCCCATTTGGCCGCCACCGCTCCCGCGCTCCGGCATTTCGGCGCCCCCTGCCCCGCCCGCGCCCCATTTGGCCGCCACCGCTCCCGCGCTCCGGCCCTCCGGCGCTCCCCCGCCCCGCCCGCGCCCCGTCGAGCCGCCGGCCCTCCGGCACTTCCCCGCCCCGCCCACGCCCACGCCCTTCAAGCCTCACGCGCCAGCTCGTGCCGAGGAGATGACAACGCCGCGTCGATAACCACGTTTCCCCAGGTCGCGGTTTTCGGTGGCATCTCCTCGGCACGAGACTGCCGGCTACCACCGCCCTGATCGTGATGCCCGCGAATGCGCGGCCGGCCCTCGCTCCCATTTCGTGCATATCTGGTTACACCCCCGGGAACGACGTTCCCGTTTCCCCAGGTCGTGGGCTTCATATTTGAAGCTGAGGCACCATAAATGCACGAAACTGGCCACGAGCCCCCGACGCGGGATCGCACACCACGGGATCAGCCGGCGCGATCGCAAACCACGGGATCCATAACGCGGGATCAATGCCCAGAGACGGGAAAACCACGGGATCAACATCGATCCCGTGGTTTAGATCCCGTGGTTTGGGCGGAGGGGCCCCTAGCCCCCCCTACGCGCCCTTGTTGGCGGTGAAGCGCTTGCGCACCTCGGCGCCCAGCCATTCGTCGACGTTGGTCCAGTACTCGTAAACGCGTTCCTCGATCTCCGGCGACACGCCCTCCATGGCACCGGCGATGTTGCCGGCCAGGCGATCGCGGGCGGCGTCGTCGAGGACCTCGCGGACGAGGATGCCCGGCTGGATGAAGTCGTCGTCCTCCGGGTGCTGCAGGTACGCGCCGCGGAACGGCTCTTCGCCCTCGGCGGCCCACAGGCCCAGGTCACCGTGGTCGGCGGACTCCTGGGAGCCGCGGCCGGCGGCGTTGGAGCCATGGACGGGCAGCTTCGGGTCGGCGAAGCGGTGGGTGGCCGCGCCGTCCTGCGAGAAGCTGTTCACCTGGCTGACCGGGCGGTTGACCGGGATCTGGTCCGAGTTGGCGCCCAGGCGGTAGCGGTGGGCGTCGGCGTAGGAGAACGCGCGGGCCAGCAGCATCTTGTCGGGCGAGAAGCCGATGCCCTCGACCAGGTTCGACGGCGCGAACGCGGCCTGCTCGATCTGGGCGAAGAAGTTGCGCGGGTTCTCGTTCAGCGTGAAGTGGCCGACCGGGATGAGCGGGTAGTCCTTCTGCGACCAGGTCTTGGTCAGGTCGAACGGGTTCCAGCGGTAGTCCGCGGCCTCGTCGAACGGCATGATCTGCACCTTGACGTCCCACGTGGGGAAGTCGCCGCGCTCGATGGCCTCGAACAGGTCCCTGCGCGAGTGGTCGGTGTCCTGGCCTACGAGCTCGGCGGCCTCGGCGTCGGTGTAGAAGTCCCAGCCCTGGCGGGTCTTGAAGTGGTACTTCACCCAGAAGCGCTCGCCGGCTTCGTTGATCCACTGGTAGGTGTGCGAGCCGAAGCCGTCCATGTTGCGCCAGGTCTTCGGGATGCCGCGGTCGCCCATGAGGTAGGTGACCTGGTGGGCGGACTCCGGCGAGGAGGTCCAGAAATCCCACTGCATGTTGGCGTCGCGCAGGCCGGTGTCGGGGAGGCGCTTCTGCGAGTGGATGAAGTCGGGGAACTTGATGCCGTCGCGGATGAAGAACACCGGGGTGTTGTTGCCGACGAGGTCGTAGTTGCCCTCTTCGGTGTAGAACTTCAGCGAGAAACCGCGCACGTCGCGCCAACCGTCGGGCGAACCCTGCTCGCCGGCGACGGTGGAGAAGCGCGCCAGCATCGGGGTGACGGTGCCGGGCTGGAACAGGCCGGCCTTGGTGTACTTGGAGACGTCCTCGGTGACGGTCAGCTCGCCGAATGCGCCGCCGCCCTTGGCGTGGACGACGCGCTCCGGGATGCGCTCGCGGTTGAAGTGGGTCAGCTTCTCGATCAGGTGGACGTCGTGGACGCTGACGCCGCCCTGGGGGCCGGTGGTGATGGAGTGCTGCTCGGAGGAAACGGGTGCGCCGTTGAGTCGGGTGGTGGCGCCGGTGGAGGTTCCGGTGTCCATGCCCTGGTCGGCGATGTCCTTGCTCGAAGTCATGGGTGATTCTCCTTCTTGCTTCGATGGCGGCTCGTGCCGCGCGGGGGCCGGCGGTGGAGAAGCCGGCATCACCGTCCAGCATACAGAGCTTATCAGTTTTGCGCTATCTATATGCCGGAATTGATGGGGGTTCGCCTATATGACGCAGGTCACGTTCGATGGTTCGGGCCGAGAACCCTTGCTTGACGACGTCCCGGCGCCGCACCCGCACGCCCGTCCGATCGCCGGGGCGACGTCCCCGAACCCCGCGTCCCCGCCGGCGGAACCGCTGGTAGGGTGTCCGACATGACCGATAGGCAGCGCGAAGACGACCGCGTCACCGCCATGGCCCTCAAGGCCGGGCGCGGCGACCGCGCCGCGCTGACCGAGTTCATCCGCGCCACGCAAAACGACGTGTGGCGGCTGCTGGCCCACCTGGCAAACGCCGACGTCGCCGATGATCTGACGCAGGAGACCTACCTGCGCGTGATGTCGGCATTGCCCCGGTTCGCGGGGCGGTCGTCGGCGCGGACGTGGCTGCTGTCGCTGGCCCGCCGCGCGTGGGTCGATTCGGTGCGCCACGACATGGCCCGCCCCCGGAAGTCCGCCGTGGAGTGGGAGGACGCCACCCACGCGTCGTCGACGGGAACGTCGTGGGCGGAGCTCGTCGATGCGCGGGTGCTCATGGAGGCGCTGGATCCGAACCGCCGTGAAGCACTGATCTTGACCCAGGTGCTCGGCTACACCTACCAGGAAGCGGCGGACATCGCGGGCGTGCGCGTGGGCACAATCCGCTCTCGCGTGGCCCGGGCCCGCCAGGACCTGGTCGCGGCGACGGAGGCCCGGGGCGACGACCCCGCCGACGACGAGGACGAGCCGGGCAACCGCCACCTCACCGCGATGTGACGGGACAGAACGCGCCCCACGGCCGGGCGCGCGGAAGCTACACCAGCAGCTCGGCGATCTGCACCGTGTTCAGTGCCGCGCCCTTGCGCAGGTTGTCGCCCGACACGACCAGAACCAGGCCGCGCCCCTCCGGCACCGACTGATCCACGCGGATGCGGCCCACCAGGGACTCGTCGATGCCCGTCGCCGCCAGCGGGGTCGGCACGTCGACGACCTTCACGCCGGGGGCGTCGGAAAGCAGCTCCGTCGCGCGCTCGACGTCGATGGGACGCTCGAACTCCGCATGCACCACCAACGTGTGGCCCGAGAACACCGGCACGCGCACGCACGTGCCCGCCACCGCCAGCTCCGGAATGTCCAGGATCTTGCGGGACTCGTTGCGGAGCTTCTGCTCCTCGTCGGTCTCCAGCGAACCGTCGTCGACCAAACCGCCGGCCAGCGGCAGCGCGTTGAACGCGATCGGCTCGACGTACGGGCCCAGATCACCGGCCTGCAGCGCCGAACCGTCGGTGGCCAGCTGCTCCATCCCGGTCTCGTTGGCGCGCACCTGATCGGCCAGCGTCGATACGCCCGCCAGCCCGGAACCCGACACCGCCTGGTACGACGACACCCGCAGACGCTGCAGGCCCGCCTCGTCGTGAAGCGGCTTGAGCACCGGCATCGCCGCCATGGTCGTACAGTTCGGGTTGGCGATGATGCCCTTCGGCGGGTTCTTCGCCGCAGCCGGGTTCACCTCGGAGACCACGAGCGGCACCTCCGGGTCCTTGCGCCACGCCGACGAGTTGTCCACGACCGTCGCACCGGCCGCCGCGAAACGCGGGGCCTGCTCCTTCGACAGCGTGCCGCCCGCCGAGAACAGGGCGATGTCGATGTCCTTCAGATCCTCGTCCGACGCCGCGGCGACGTCCTCCACGACGATGTCCTCGCCGCGGTACTCGATGGTCTTGCCGGCCGAACGTGCCGACGCGAAGAAACGGACCTTGTCCGCCGGGAAGTCACGCTCGGCGAGAATGCTGCGCATCACGCGGCCGACCTGGCCCGTGGCACCGACGATGGCGATGGTGGTCATGGGAGAACCCTCCTGGGTGCGGCCCCGAAACGCGCCGGAGCCGAAAAATCATGAAAGAACCTGACGGAAACGTCACGGCCCGAAAGACCTGACGGTGAAACTGGGCCCGGCGAACCGGACCGGATACTAGCGGCCCGTGCCCGCGTAGACGACGGCCTCTTCCTCGCCGCCGAGCTGGAACGCCTCGTGCAGCGCACGAACCGCCGTGTCCAGATCGGTGTCGCGGATCAGGACCGAAATGCGGATCTCCGACGTCGAGATCAACTCGATGTTGACGTCGGACTGCGCCAGCGCCTCGCAGAACGTCGCGGTGACGCCGGGGTGCGACTTCATGCCGGCACCGACGAGCGACACCTTGCCCACGTGGTCGTCGTAAAGCACGTCCTTCCAGTCGCCCTCGACCTGCAGCTTCTTCAGCAACTCCAGGGCACGCGGGCCATCCTCGCGGGGGCACGTGAACGTGATGTCGGTGCGGTTGTCGTCGATCGACGACACGTTCTGCAGAACCATGTCGATGTTGATCTCCGCATCCGCCACGGCGCGGAACACCTGCGCCGCCTGGCCGGCGACGTCCGGGATGCCCAGGATGGTGATCTTCGCTTCCGAGCGATCGTGCGCGACGCCGGTGAGAACTGCTTCTTCCACGGGAATATCCTCCACTGATCCGTTGACGAGGGTGCCGATTTCATTGCTGTAGGACGAACGCACGCGCAGCGGCACGTTGAACGCCCGCGCGTACTCCACGCAGCGCAGCTGCAGGATCTTCGCGCCGACCGCCGCCAGCTCCAGCATCTCCTCGAAGGAAATGTTGTCCAGGCGCTGCGCGTTCGACACGATGCGCGGGTCGGCGGTGTACACGCCGTCGACGTCCGAGTAGATCTCGCAGACGTCCGCCTCCAGCGCCGCCGCCAGCGCGACGGCCGTGGTGTCCGAACCGCCGCGGCCCAGCGTGGTGACGTCCCGGGTCTCGCGGTTGACGCCCTGGAAACCGGCGACCAGGCAAATGTGGCCCTCGTCCAGCGCCTCGCGCACGCGGCCCGGGGTCACCTCGACGATGCGGGCGTTGCCGTGGCGCTCGGTGGTGATCACGCCGGCCTGCGAGCCGGTGAACGACCGCGCCGACGCGCCCAGCGACGCGATGGCCATGGCCACCAGCGAGTTCGAGATGCGCTCGCCCGCCGTCAGCAGCATGTCCATTTCGCGCGCCGGCGGCACCGGGTTGACCTGATTGGCCAGATCCAGCAGCTCGTCGGTGGTGTCGCCCATCGCCGAGCAGACGACCACGACGTCGTTGCCCTGCTTCTTGGTCTCCACGATGCGCTCCGCCACGCGGCGGATGCGCTCCGCGTTCTCCAGCGATGAACCACCGTACTTTTGTACGACCAATGCCATGGTCGGCGTCCTCCAGACCTCATCGTCCGTCAGCCCGGGCGCAGTCCGCCCGGACGGTTGCCTTCGCGCACGAACACGCGCGCTCGGGTTTCCCGTAAACGATACAACAGTGGTCGCCGCCGCGACTCGCCGAGTTTCCCGTGGCCGCACGCGCTTTGCACCCCCATTGCACATTCGGCCGATGCGACCGCTTTACGACGCCCACGCACGGGTAACCTGGCGTCGTGCACAATCAACTCCTCGCGGTCTTGCTGGGCCTCGGCTCGGCGTTGACCATCGCGTGGGGGACGGTCATCCGCCACCGGCTCGCCGACGAGCTGCCCGACGGCGCCGGCACCATGTCCGGGGTGTGGGCCGTGGTGTCGCGCCCGAAGTGGTGGGCCGGGGTCATCCTGGCGATGACCGGGTACGGGCTGCAGATCGCAGCGCTGGCTTTCGGCACGTTGCTGCTGGTCCAGCCATTGCTGGTGATGTCGCTGATGTTCACCCTGCCGCTGGCCGCGAAGATCGCGGGGCGGCGGATATCCAAGTCGGAGACCGCGTGGGCGATCCTGCTGACCATCGCCGTCGCCGTGCTGGTGATTCTCGGGCGACCGCTGCCGGGCGACCCGCAGCCGCCGTTGTCGCGGTGGATTCCGGCGCTGATCGTCGGCGCCGTGGTGTTCGCCGTGACCTACCACGCAGCGGGCACGCTGCTGAGGTCGGAGAAGGCGCTGGTGCTCGGCTTGGCCACGGGCTGGCTGTACGGCTTCGTCGCCGTGTTGTCGAAGGCCGTGGTGGACATCTGGGTCACCGAGGATCTGGCGACGTTCCTCCGCGCATGGGAGCTGTGGTCGCTGATCGCGCTGGCGCTGATCGGCGTGGCGGTGCAGCAGGCGTCGTTCAATGCCGGGGCGCTGCGCAATTCGCTGCCGGCCATGACGTGCGCCGAACCGGTGGTGGCGTTCGTGCTGGGTTACGTGGTGCTCGGCGAGAAATTCCAGGCGCAGGGCACGCAGTGGATCTGGATGGCCGCGGCGCTGGTGGCGATGATCGCCTCCACCGTCGTGCTGTCCCGCAAGAGCGTGTAGCCCCGCCCCGTCAGATCGCCCACGGGAATGGCACGAGCAGATATGCGCCGACCCACGCGGAACCGAAGATCCAGGCGGCGAGGATCCAGAAGCGATCGAAACGCCGCATCCCCGCGAGCACCGGCGCGAACACCAGCAGCACCAGCACGCCGGACAGGAACAACCGCGGCCGCGAATGCATCAGCCCGTCACTGACCAGCACCTGCCCCACCGCCAGGCACGAGAACAGCAGCACCGGCCAGCATGCGCCCCATCGATCCGGGAAAGTGCGGGCCGAGTCGTCGAAATCTGAGGCGTCGGCGGAGTCGGCAACCGAAGCGGCCCGCCGCACCCGCGCGGCCCCGATCCGCGCCAGCGCCCAGCCGACGAACGCCCACGCCAACGTCGCGGCCACCGCCACGATGATCACCGCCGACACGGCGTACCCGGTCTCCCGCGAGGTGCCCAGGCTCTCCCACAACCAGCGCAGCGTCGCCGCACCGCCGTCGACCTCGGAGTTCCAGCCGCGCGCCTGCGCCCCGAAATACCCGCCGGCGTCGCGAAGCTGCGCCGACGACCACAGCAGATACGCCGCCCACCCCAGCGGCGCCACGGCGACGGCCGCCCACGCCCTCGGATTGCGGCGGTCCCCCGCGATCACCGCCACGGCCAGCACGATGAACAGCCCCAGCGCCGTCGACCTGGTCAGCCCCGCAAGCAGGAACAGCAGCCCGGCGCGGCCCCATCGCTTGTCGACGACGCCCACCAGCCCCCATGCCGCCAACGCCAAAAACAGCGCCTCCGTGTAGGGCATCAGCATCACGACGGCCATCGGCGCCGTGGTTGCCAGCACCGACGCGAGGATCATCGAGCGGCGGAGCATCCCCATCCGGCCGGCGAGGGCCGCGGCCGCGAACGCGAACGACGCACCGGCCACGACCGAGATGATCACGCCCGACACCGCCGCCGGCAGGGCCGTCACCGCCGACAACGCCTTCATGGCGAACGGCATCAACGGGAAAAACGCCAGCGACCGCCAATGCCCCGGGTCCCCGTCGACGTCCTCGAGGCCGAAATACCCGCGCTCGGCGATGTCGCGCATCCACGCCGCATCCCACGAGTTGAGCGCCGCCCACGTATCCCGGGCCACGCCCGGCCACGTCACCGGCCACCCCTGGCCCACGAGATCCGCCACCACCGCCAACGCCACTGCGGCGATCAACACCACGCGGGTGGCCGCGTACCAGGCGATCACCGGCACCGTGACGGACCTCAACCGCGCCCCTCCACCGGAAGCGCCGCCCGCGCGCACCACTCCACCACGACGCTCGTTGTCGACCACCAACACAGGATGGCACGGGCATGGGCGTCGCAAAGCAAAGCAACCGGCGTTCCCCCCACATGCGCAATCGTGTTGGGCCACCCCCACCCCGTGTGTAGGCTGCATCACATGCAGCGCGCACTCCTCCTTCTGTGCCGCGGCGGGGCTCGACTGTAAAGGGCCGGCTCCCCGTCGCGGGTTTTTCCACGTGCCGGCCAGCTGCCCTTTAAACCCCCGCATACCGCGATCCCCCGCACCCGCCCGCCGGAGCCGGGGCCACCACAGGCCCCCGCCCACCGCAACCGGGCGACCACGGGAAGAGCATCGCCCCGAAAGGTAAAGTCGAACCCCATGTCCCCCACTGACGCCTTCATCTCCGCCCCCTCCCGCATCACCACCCCCGACGGCGACGTACCCGAGGGCCAGGCCCCCTGGAACAAGCAGCGCAACTCGGCCATGCCGACCAACCGCTACCAGCCCTACGACGTCGAGGTGCAGGACTTCCAGCTGCCCGACCGCACCTGGCCGGACAAGCGCATCACCAAGGCCCCCCAGTGGTGCGCCGTCGACCTGCGCGACGGCAACCAGGCGCTGATCGACCCCATGAGCCCCGAGCGCAAGCGCCGCATGTTCGAACTGCTGGTGCAGATGGGCTACAAGGAAATCGAGGTCGGCTTCCCGTCGGCGTCGCAGACCGACTTCGACTTCGTCCGCGAGATCATCGAAAAGGGCATGATCCCCGACGACGTCACCATCCAGGTGCTGGTCCAGGCGCGCGAGCACCTGATCCGCCGCACCTTCGAGGCGTGCGAGGGCGCGAAGAACGTCATCGTGCACTTCTACAACTCGACGTCGATCCTGCAGCGCGACGTGGTGTTCCGGAAGAACCGCGACGAGATCAAGAAGATCGCCACCGACGCCGCCGAGCTGATCAAGACCATCGCCGCCGACTACACCGGCACCAACTGGCGCTGGGAATACTCGCCGGAGTCCTTCACCGGCACCGAGGTCGAGTACGCCAAGGAGGTCTGCGACGCCGTCACCGCCGTCATGCAGCCCACCCCGGACAACCCGATGATCCTGAACCTGCCGTCGACGGTCGAGATGATCACCCCGAACGTCTACGCCGACTCCATCGAGTGGATGGACCGCAACCTGGAGCGCCGCGACTCGGTGATCCTGTCGCTGCACCCGCACAATGACCGCGGCACCGGCGTGGCCACCGCCGAGCTGGGCTACATGGCCGGCGCGGACCGCATCGAGGGCTGCCTGTTCGGCAACGGCGAGCGCACCGGCAACGTCTGCCTGGTCACCCTGGGCCTGAACATGATGACGCAGGGCGTCGACCCGCAGATCGACTTCGGCGACATCGACCAGATCCGCCGCACCGTCGAGTACTGCAACCAGCTGCGCGTGCCGGAGCGCCACCCGTACGGCGGCGACCTGGTGTTCACCGCGTTCTCGGGTTCGCACCAGGACGCCGTGAACAAGGGCCTGGACGCCATGGCCGACAAGATCCGCCCGGGCGCCGACCCGAAGAAGCTGACCGACGACGAGCTGCGCGCCGCCGTGTGGGAGGTCCCGTACCTGCCCATCGACCCGAAGGACGTCGGCCGTTCCTACGAGGCCGTCATCCGCGTGAACTCGCAGTCCGGCAAGGGCGGCGTGGCGTACATCATGAAGTCCGACCACGGCCTGAACCTGCCGCGGTCCATGCAGGTCGACTTCTCCTCCGTCGTGCAGGCGGTCACCGACTCCGAGGGCGGCGAGGTCAACTCCAAGGCGATGTGGGACATCTTCGCCGGCGAGTACCTGGACCGCGAGGCCCCCGTCGAGCAGATCGCGCTGACCGTGGACGCGCCGCAGGTCGAGTCCGATGACACGAAGGTCCAGGCCCGCGTGGTCTACCAGGGCTCGGAGCAGGTCGTCGCCGGCCACGGCAACGGCCCGCTGGCGGCCTACGCCAACGCGCTGGAGCAGCTGGGCATCAACGTCGAGGTGCAGGAGTACAACCAGCACGCCCGCACCGCCGGTGACGACGCCGAGGCCGCCGCGTACGTCCTGGCCGACGTCAACGGCCTGAAGGTGTGGGGCTGCGGCATCGCCGGCTCCATCACGTACGCCTCGCTGAAGGCCGTCACCTCCGCCGTCAACCGCGCGCTGGCCGGGGCGTAAATGCCGCAGCTTCCGGATGGGGAGCCGCGGGTGGACGACGATTCGCCGTACGTCGCGGCGGTCGCCAAAACCACCGGCATTCACCCGAAGACCGGCCGCATGGTGTCGTTGGGCTTGGCGACGTTTTCCGCCGACGGCGAGATCATCCGCACCTGGCACGGGGTGTTCACCATCGGCGAGGATCCCGGCCCGGTGCACCTGCACGGCCTCGAGCCGCATGAGCTCGATGGGGCGCCGAGGTTCGGGACCACCCTCGGCACCGTGGGAGATTTCCTCGACGGCCGAGAGCTGATCACCCATGACCTCCCCCTGACCTGGGGTTTCATTGTCGAAGAGGCCAAGCGTGCGCGTCGTCACGCAAACCGCGCCAACCGGGGCCGGCGTGGCCGCGGGCGCGGACGCGTGCGCGCCGGACGCATCCCCGCGCCCGCGTCGGTGACGGACACCCTGGTCACCGCGCGCCGCCAGGACATCCAGCTGGCCGACACCCGCCTGCGTGGCGTGGCCCGCGCCTACGGGTTGGACGCGCCGTCGCCGGTGGCCAGCGTCGACAACATCGGCGTGCCCGAGCGCGACCGGACCATGGGCGACGTCGAGTTGCTCGTGGGGCTATGGCGCGCCCAGCGCGAGCGCGGTGCTTCGGGCGCCGATGGGACGCACGGCGGAGATGGGGAGGCGGGGACGTCGTCAAGCATCTTCGCCACCTGGCCCACCGACGACCTGCGCGCCGACCACGTCGGCCTGCAACGATCCAGCGTCCGCGTCGACGCGATGGAGGCGCCCCGCCCGGCCCCGAACCCCGGCAAATACGCGCCCGGCGGGAAGCTGAAGGCCGGCATGGAGTTCGCCATCGCGCCGGAGCTGACGTCGCCCGCCGACGACCTCATCGGCGCCGGCGTCGCGGCGGGGCTGGCGTATTCGGAGAAGGTCACGCGCGAGACGTCGCTGCTCGTGTGCAACCGGCCCGCCGACGTCACGCCCGAGGAGCTGACCGGCAAGGCCATGCACGCCCACCGCAAGGACATTCCGCTGGTCAGCGACGAGGCATTCCTGCGTCTGCTCGACCAGATGTAGCCGCCGGGCGGCAGCAGGGCGGTAGATCGTGCGGCGGGGCGTGGCAAAGTCCCCATTTTCGATCGCCCGAAAACCGCGACCCGGGGGTTTGCGGCGGGGTGGCACTACTTTCCGACGCCTCGCACCGCCGCCGGGCCGTCGTCAAGCGAAAAGGCCCGGAAGTAACAAGCCCTTAACGGCGCGGAGAACGGCCCCCGCCCACCGAGGGCCTAGAATGCCCCCATGACCAAGAGCAGCAAATCCCGCCGCATGAGCCCCCGGTCGCGCATCGCGACGGCCGCGGCCAAGGCGGCGACGTGGGCGTCGCGGCGCACCGGCCGCGGCTCCGGCGGCATGATCGGCGGGCTGATCGCCCAGAAGCTCGACCCCCGCATCCTGGGGCAACTCGGCGGCGGGCGGCCGGCGGCGATCATCACCGGCACCAACGGCAAGTCCACCACCACCCGCATGCTCGCCGCCGCCATGCGCGCCGCCGGCGACACCGTGGCCACCAACGAGGGCGGCGACAACATGGACGCCGGCGTGATCTCGGCGCTGATGGCCTCCCCGGATGCGGACACGCTGGTCCTGGAGGTCGATGAGCTGCACGTCGCGCACATCGCCGCGGACCTGAAGCCGAAGGTGCTGCTCCTGCTGAACCTGTCGCGGGACCAGCTCGATCGCGTGGGCGAGATCAACAAGATCGAGGGTTCGCTGCGCGCGGCCGTCGACGCGAATCCGCAGGCCACGGTCATCGCGAACTGCGACGACCCGTTGATCGCCTCGGCCGCCTGGGACGCGAAGAACGTCGTGTGGGTGTCGGCCGGCGGCGGTTGGACCAACGATGCGACGAGTTGCCCCCGCACCGGCGGGCCGATCATCCGCGACGGCGACGACTGGTACGCGGTGAAGGAGCTCCCCGGTGGCGGTGCTTTCCGACGGCCCGCCCCGGCGTGGACCATCACCGGCGACGGCATCGCCACCCCGTACGGCACGACCATCCCCCTGGATCTGACGCTGCCGGGCGCCGCCAACCGCGGCAACGCCACCCTGGCCACCGCCGCGGCGGTCGAGCTCGGCGCCGAGGCGACCGTCGCCGCGACGGCGACGGAGGGCGTCGACAACGTCGCCGGCCGCTACTCGACGGTGCGGGTCGGCGACCACGAGGTCCGCATGCTCCTGGCGAAGAACCCCGCCGGCTGGCAGGAAGCGCTGTCGATGGTCGACCGCGATGCCGATGGCGTGGTCATCGCGGTCAACGGCCACGTCGCCGACGGCGAGGACCTGTCGTGGCTGTGGGACGTGGTGTTCGAGAACTTCGGCGGCATGTCCGTCATGGCGTCCGGCGAGCGCGGCACCGATCTGGCCGTGCGCCTGCTCTACGCGGGCATCGAGCACGACCTGCTGCACGATCCGCTGGAGGCCATCGCCGCGTGCCCGCCGGGCCGAGTGGAGGTCCTGGCGAACTACACGGCGTTCCGCGACTTGAAGAAGGCCATCGAGCGTCGCGCGGCGGCGTCGGAAAGCGAGCGAAGCTGACCATGACCGACCTGAACATCGGCCTCATCCTCCCGGACGTGCTGGGCACGTACGGCGACGACGGCAATGCCCTGGTGCTGCGCGAACGCGCCCGCCGCCGCGGCTTCGACGCGAAGATCACGCCCATCAAGCTCGGCGAGCCCGTGCCGGAGGGCCTGGACGTCTACACCATCGGCGGCGGCGAGGACGTCGCGCAGACCATCGCCGTCGAGCATCTCTCCAACGACGGCGGCCTCGCGCGCGCCGCGGCGGCCGGCCGCCCGATCCTGGCCATCTGCGCCGGCTTCCAGGTCCTCGGCGAGTCCTTCCGCGCGGGCGGCCGGGAGGTCGCGGGCCTCGGCCTGATCGACTGCCGCACGCGGTCGCTGGAGACCCGCGCCATCGGCGAGATCCGCACGTCCCCGCTTTCCGACGAGCTGACCGCCACCCTGACCGGCTTCGAGAACCACATGGGCCTCACGGAGCTCGGCGCGGACGCGCGGCCGTTGGGCCGGGTCATCCGCGGCATCGGCAACGAGGGCCCCGAGCGCCAGCCCGAACCGGGCCGCGCGCCGGGTCCGGTGCGGGCGGCGGATGGCGGGAAGGTGGGCGTCGTCAAGCACGAAGCGACCGAAACCCCCACCGGCGGCGCCGAGGGCGCGGTGCAGGGCAGCGTGGTGGCCACGTACCTGCACGGGCCGGTGCTGGCGCGCAACCCCGAACTGGCGGATCTGCTGCTGGCGCGGGCGATGGGCGTCGACGCCGCGTCGCTGGAACCGCTGGAGCTGCCGGTGATCGACCGGCTGCGCGCCGAGCGCATCGCGTCGAAGCCGCGGCCGAAGAGCGAGCGGTAGGTTTCGGGCGCGCGGGACTATGATTCCCGCGTGCAATCGATTCTCCCCGGCTTCCTGGTGTCGATCTCGCTGATCGCGGCGATCGGCGCCCAGAACGCCATGGTCCTGCGCCACGGCATCGCCCGCAGCCACGTCGCCGCAGTCGCCGCGTTCTGCATCGTCTCCGACGCCATCCTCATGTCCGCGGGCACCGCCGGATTCGGTGCGGCGCTGCAGGCCAACCCGCGGGTGCTCACGGCGGTGACGCTGCTCGGCGTCGCGTTCCTGCTGGTCTATGGCGCGATATCGCTGCGGTCCGCGTGGAAGTCGCTGCAGGCCAGGGCCACCGCGTCTGCCGCCGCCTCGGCCACCGCATCGGCCGGCGGACCAGGTTCCGCGCCGGGATCGTCGGAAAGCAACGGCACCCACGGCGACCCGCAGGAAGGCGAAGGCCTCTCCGCGAAGGGGACCGTGGCGCGCACGCTGCCGGGCGCCATCGCCGGCGTCGCCGCGGTGACGTGGCTGAACCCGCACGCGTACCTGGACACGGTGGTGCTGGTCGGGTCGGTGGCGGCGTCCTACGGCGAGCAGCGGTGGTGGTTCACGCTCGGCGCGATCATGGCGTCGGCGGTGTGGTTCAGCACCCTCGCTACCGGGGCTCGCGCGTTCAGCCGGCGGCTGGCGCGGCCGCGGACGTGGACGATCATCGATGCACTGACCGGACTGGTCATGATCGGCATCGCGGTCAAGCTTCTCGTCGGCCTGGCCTGACGCTCGACCCGCCGACCCGCCACATTTGACGCGGCGCTGCAGAAATGTCGTTTACGCGGCGAATCACAACGGTGCACGTAACCGCCGACACATCATCGTGAGATCAAACCCTCATCATCTGCCGCTCCACTTGTCATGACCAGTCGTACAATGGATGGCATGACCTCCTCCCCCGAGCAGCGCACGCTGGCCCTCCTGTCGCGACACAGCATCGAGCACGGGCCGACGCCGAAGCACGCGCAGCTCAAGGCCATTCTCACCGAGGTCTGCCACGACGATCTGCGGCCCGGCGATTCACTGCCCAGCGAGCGCGTCCTGGAGGAGGTCTTCGGCGTCTCCCGCATCACGGTGCGCCGCGCGATCAGCGACATGGTCGCCGACGGCACGGTGGAGAGTTTCCGCGGCAAGGGCACCTTCGTCGCCCATCGGCCGCTGCGCTCCGACCTGCACCTGGCCAGCTTCACCGCCGAGATGAAGCAGAAGGGCGCGGAGCCGTCGGCGATGATCCTGGTCTCCGAGAAGGCCGAGCCGCCGGAGTCCGTGGCCGAGTTCCTGGGCGATGGCCCCCACCTGCATCTGACGCGCGTGCGCCTGGGCGATGGCCTGCCGTATTCGGTCGACGACGCCTGGTACAGCGCGACGCTCGCCCCGGATCTGCTGGACAAGACGGTGCACAAGTCGGTGTATTCGATCCTGGCGTCGGATTACGACCTGCCCATCGACGAGGCCGAGCAGGTCTGCACCGCGGCGGCCGCGACCGCGGACATCGGGCGCGCGCTGGGCCTCGACGCCGGCCAGCCGGTGCTGCGCATCCGCCGCATGTCCTACAGCCACGGCCGCCCGGTGGAGGTTTGCACGTCGACCTACCGGCCGGACCGCTACACGCTGCGCATGCACTTGCGCGACGGGCAGGCGTAGCCCGGGGCCTTCGCTTGACGACGGCCCGGCCGCCCCGCGAAGCAGCGCCCCGACGGATGGGCCGGGGCGCGTCGCAAAGCAACGGGGTCAGGCGAGGAACAGCGGGTCCCCCATGGCGACGGGGGTGCCGGGGGCCGCGACGTCGCCGATGTCTTCGGCGACGGATTCCATGATGACCACGGGGCAGATGGGGTCGTGGCCGGCGGCGCGGATGGCGGCGACGTCGGCGGTGATGAGCACGTCGCCGACTTCCACGCGATCCTTCTTCGCCGCATGGACCATGAAGCCTTCGCCCTTCATGTGCACCGTGTCGATGCCGACGTGGACCAGCACGCCTCGGTTTTCCGGGGTCATGATGACCAGTGCGTGCGGCATGATCCGCATGACCTTGCCGGCCACCGGCGCCGCGACGTCCATGACGCCCTCGGCCGACGGCACGACCGCCAGGCCCGCGCCGACCATGCCGGAGGCGAAGACCTCGTCGGGCACGTCGGCCAGCGCCGCGGCCACGCCGTCGATGGGCGAGCAGACCGCGGTCACAGGAGGTCCTCGATGTCCTCCGCGATCAACTCCGCTTCCGGGCCGACCACGACCTGGACGATGTCGCCCGTCGCCACGACCCCCATCGCGCCGGCCCTGGTCAAGCCATCCTGGTCCACCAACGACGGGTCGTTGACCACCGTGCGCAGGCGGGTGATGCAGCCTTCGATTTCGTCGATGTTGCCCGCGCCGCCGAGCCCGGCGACGATGCCGTCGATGTTGATCCTGGACATGGTGTTCCTCCTGGGGTTGCGGCGGACCCTCCCGACGATCGGGTGCGGGGCGGCCATCCGCCGTCCACCATCCGCCGTCCGCGGCCCACGCGGCTTTCGTGCGTCACGGCCCACGGTACCGATCGATCCCCGGAACGTGGGAGATTGTGACCAAGTTGTCATGGTTGGTCATTACCAGCGCGGTACACTGACGGGGAGTTCAACTCCGCACGCCCCTCCGGCGCAGGTCAACGGCCGGCGGGCCATTTGTGAAAGGGACGACGATGTCCTCCACCGCCAACACGCCCGGGGGCGAGGCCGCCTCGGCCGGCACCGCCGCAGCGCACCCCGCACCACGCAACGACGCGACGCCGAAGAAGAAGTCGGCCGCGATGAAAAACCTGCAGAAGCTCGGCCGCAGCCTGATGCTGCCCATCGCCGTGCTGCCCGCCGCCGCGCTGCTGCTGCGCCTCGGCCAGGCCGACATGCTGGGCCGGTGGGAGGACGTCACGGTCCTCAACTGGCTCGCCGCGATCCTCGCCGCCGGCGGCGGCGCCCTGTTCGACAACCTGCCGCTGCTCTTCGCCGTCGGCGTGGCCATCGGCTGGGCCAAGAAGGCCGACGGCTCCACGGCCCTGGCGGCCGTCGTGGGTTATCTCGTGCTCACCGGCGTGTTCAAGGCGCTGTCGCCGATGGTGCTCGTCGACCAGGTCGACCAGAACGGCGACCAGCTGATGATCAACTACGGCGTCCTCGCCGGCCTGATCATCGGCCTGGTCTCGGCGATCCTGTGGCAGAAGTACCACCGCACGCGCCTGCCGGAGTACCTCGGGTTCTTCAACGGCCGCCGTTTCGTGCCCATCGTCGTCGGTTTCGCCGCAGTGATCATCGCCATCCCGATGGTGCTGGTCTACCCGTGGTTCAACCAGGGCCTGACGTGGTTCGGCGACATGATCTCCGACAACACCGTCGGCGGCGGTTTCATCTACGGCACCGTCAACCGCCTGCTCATCCCCATCGGCCTGCATCACCTGCTCAACTTCGTCCCGTGGTTCATGCTCGGGTCCTTCGAGGGCGACACCGGCGTCGTCCACGGCGACATCGCCCGCTTCCTGGCCGGCGACCCCACCGCCGGCGCGTTCATGACCGGCTTCTTCCCGATCATGATGTTCGCCCTGCCGGCCGCCGCGCTGGCGATGTACCACACGGCCCGGCCGGCCCAGAAGAAGATCACCGGCGGCGCCATGGTGTCGCTGGCGCTGACCGCGTTCCTCACCGGCATCACCGAGCCGCTGGAGTTCGCGTTCATGTTCCTGGCGTGGCCGCTGTACGTGGCGCACGCGGTGCTGACGGGTTCGTCGCTGGCGGTGATGAACCTCATCGGGGCCCGCGACGGCTTCGGCTTCTCCGCCGGCGCCATCGACTTCCTGCTCAACCTCGGCATCGCCGAGAAACCGTGGGCGATCATCGTGGCGGGCCTGATCTATGCGGTGATCTACTATGTGATCTTCCGCTTCATGATCGTCAAGCTCGACCTGAAGACCCCCGGCCGCGACCCCGAGCAGGATCCCGCACCGGAGGCGGGCGCCAAGACGGAAGCGGCGTAGCGCCATGGCTTCGCTTGACGACGGCCACGTCATCGGCCGAGCCATCACCCCGGAGGGCGTGCTGCCGGACGCCTACGTGGCGTGGCGGGGCGGCGTCATCTCCGAGGTGCGCCCGGCAGTCCCGGGTGACCGGTCCCCCGAGCAGGTGCCGGGCGGTGCGCCCGATGATGCGCCCGGGGCCGATCCCCTGATCCTGCCGGGGCTCGTCGACGTCCACGATCACGGGGCGCTCGGCCACGGATTCCCCGGTTCCGACGCGGAGGGGTGCGCCGCCGCGGCCGCCCATCACCGCAGGTGGGGCACCACGACCCTGTTCGCCTCGACCGTGTCGGCGCTGCCGGCGGACCTGGCCCGCCAGGTGGCGGTGCTCGCCGACGTCGCCGACGACGGCCACATCGACGGCATCCACCTCGAGGGGCCGTTCATCAACGCGTGCCGCTGCGGTGCCCAGGACCCCCGCGCCATCGTCCCCGGCGATCCCGCCGCCCTGGAGATGCTCCTCGACGCCGGCCGCGGCCACGTCCGCGCGGTCACTCTCGCCCCGGAGACCGACCGCATCGGCGACCTGCTGCGCATCTGCGCCGAACGGGGCCTGGTGGCCTCCTTCGGCCACACCGACGCCGGTTACGACCTCACCGCCCGCACCATCGACGCCGCCAACGCACTGGGCCTGACGGTGACGGCCACCCACTTATTCAACGCCATGCCGCCCGTCCACCACCGCGAACCCGGTGCCGCCGGGGCACTGCTGGCCGCGTCGGCCCGCGGCGAGGCGATCGTCGAGCTCATCGCCGACGGCGTCCACCTGTCCGACGCCATGGTCGACCTCGTCCGCGCCACCACCGGCGCCGACGGCATCACGCTGGTCTCCGACGCCATGGCCGCCGCCGGCATGCCCGACGGCGACTACGTCCTGGGCACCTTGCCCGTCATCGTCGACGGCGGCGTCGCCCGCCTGAAGGACGGCGGCAACATCGCCGGCGGCACCTCCACCATCTTCGACCAGGTCATGCGCATGCTCCACCGCGGAATCGACCCCGCCGACGTCGCGCGCATGGCCTCGGCGACCGGGGCGAAAGTAACGGGGTTCGCCGATCGGGGGGCCGTGGCCGTCGGCAAGCGCGCGGATTTGCTACTTTGCGACGATGCCCCCGAAGGCACCCCGCCCCACCACCACGGAGGGGCCACCACCCCGCCGACCGTGATCGTCGCGGGAGAGCGAAAGGAACGCTGACGTGGAGATCATCATCCTGGACACGCCGGAAGAGGTCGGGCTGCTCGCCGCCGACGTCATGGCTCGCTACGTCGAGCAGGGCGCCACCCTCGGCCTGGCCACCGGATCGACTCCCGTCGGCGCGTACCGCGAACTGGTGCGCCGCCACAAGGAGGAGGGCCTGTCCTTCGCGAATTGCCGCGCGTTCCTGCTCGACGAGTACATCGGCCTCGGGCCCGACCACCCGCAGAGCTACCACGCCACCATCCGCCGCGAGCTGACCGACCACATCGACATCGAAGACGCCCTGGTCCAGTCCCCCAACGGGCTCGACCCGCGGCACGCCCACGACTACGACCGCGCCATCACCGCCGCCGGCGGCATCGACGTCCAGTTGCTCGGCGTCGGCACCGACGGGCACATCGGGTTCAACGAGCCCGGCAGTTCGCTGGCGTCCGGCACCCGCGTGAAGACCCTCCACCCGCGCACCATCCAGGACAACGCCCGGTTCTTCGATTCCATCGACGACGTCCCCCATCACGTGGTGACCCAGGGCCTGGCCACCATCGGTCGCGCACGGCACCTGCTGCTGCTGGCGACGGGCATAGTCAAGGCGGAGGCCGTCGAGGCGCTGTGCGAGGGGCCCGTGTCCGCGCTGTGCCCGGCGTCGGTGCTGCAGTACCACCCGCACGCCACCGTCATCGTCGACCAGCAGGCGGCATCGCAGCTGGAAAACGCCGAGTACTACCGCTACGCCTTCCAGTGCAAGCCGGAGTGGCAGGAGATTTAGCGGCCATGCCCCGGTAGGTGCGGGCGCCGCCGGCCGGGGCGCCGCGCGACCATGCGGCGCGGCACCGCCATGAGGGGCGGGGCGGGCCTAGATGGCCAGACGGCCGGTCAGGGCGCGCGACAGCGTCAGCTCGTCGACGTACTCCAGGTCGCCGCCCAACGGCATGCCCGACGCCAGGCGCGTGACAGCCAGCCCGGGGAAGTCCCGCAACAGGCGGGCCAGGTACGTCGACGTCGCCTCACCTTCGGTGTTGGGGTCCGTCGCGATGATCACCTCGGTGATCTCCGGCGGCGGCACGTTGCCGTCCGCGTCGATGACCCCGCTCGGCGAATCGTCGCCCGGGCCGAATCCCGGGGGCGCCGGGACGTCGGCAAGCACCCCGCCGATGCGCTGCAGGAGCGTGCGGATGTTGAGCTCGTTGGGCCCGATGCCGCCCAGCGGGTCCAGCGCCCCGCCGAGGACGTGGTAGCGGCCCTCGAACTCGCCGGTGCGCTCGATGGCCTGGATGTCGCGGGCTTCCTCGACGACGCAGATCAGACCGCGATCGCGGCGGGTGTCGGCGCAGTACCGGCACACCTCGTCGGCGGAGATGTTCCCGCAGACGCGGCAGAAGTGCACGCCGTCGCGCACCCGCGCCAGCGCCGACTGGAGGCGGTCGACGTCCTCCGGGTCCACCTTGAGCAGGTGGAAGGCGATGCGTTGCGCGCTTTTCGGCCCGATGCCGGGCAGGCGCGCGAACTCATCGATGAGATCTTGAAGAGGTCCTTCGAACAATTCGGGGCGCCGGTCCTAGAAACCGAGGCCGGAGGGGCCGTCGCCAAGCGCGCCGAAGCCCTGCGACAGCGGGCCCATCTTCTCTTCGGCCAGCGCCTGCACCTTGTGGGTGGCGTCGCCGAAGGCACCCAGGATCAGGTCCTGCAGGCCGTCGACGTCCTCGGGGTCGACGACCTTCGGGTCCAGCTCGATGTCGACGACCTCGCCGGAACCGCGCATGGTGACCTTGACCAGGCCATTGCCGGCCTCGCCGACGACGGAGGCGGCGACGATCTCGGCCTGCGCGGCTTCGAGCTGCGCCTGCATCTGCTGGGCCTGGGCGAGGATGGCGTTCATGTCGGGCTGGCTCATGGCATGTCCTTTTGGGTTGGTGTCGTGGGCGCCCGCAGTGTGGGGCCGACCGTACGGTGACGGCCGCCGCGTTCTCGCGGGGGTCGCCGCCGATTGTAGCGGCGCCCCCGGATGACCCCGCCCAGGCGCGAGGGGTTTTCGAACGCGTTCGCGCTGGGCGAATGGTGCCGGACGGAAACCCCGGCTTACAGCGGTTTCGCGCCCAGCTCCTTGGCCAGCAGCTCCATCACGACTTCCTTTTGATCACGGTGGTCCAGCTGGCCCGGCGTCAGCGCGGCGTCGAGCAGTTCCCGCTCGTCGTCGTCGAGGCCATCGTCCGGAGCCGAGTCGGCCGGAGCCTGCGCAGACTGCGGGGATTGCGGTGACTGCGGAGCCTGCTGCGACGTCGGAGCTGCCGAAGCCTGCGGAGTCTGCTGCCCCGGCGCCACCTGCTGTGGAGCCTGCGACTGCTCGGCCGACTGCGACGGCTGACGTCCCAGTGCCCCCTGGCCTCCTTGCGCAGGTTGCGAACCGTAGCCGCCGTAGCCGCCGTCGTCCGGGTACCCGCCGTAGTCGGGTTCCGGGGGCGGAGGCACGTCGTCGTAGGGCTCGGGCGGCGGCGGGATGTCGTCGTGACGGCGCCGGCGCACGCCCTGCGTTCCCGCGGCGGGCGGCGGCGGGACGTACTTGCGCTTGCCGGCGTCCTCCGACTGGGACTGTGCCTGCGTACCGACGGTGTTCCGCGCATTGGCCAATCCGGAGGTGGCACCGGCCGCACCATTTCCGGCCGCACCTTCCCGGTCACCGGCAGCGGACGGCGAACCGGCGTCCGCGGCGCTTCCTGCTCCGGGCGCACCAGCCGCCCCGTTACCCGCCGCGGCATTCTGCGCAGCCTCCATCGCCCGACGGCGCTCCTCGAGGATGCGTCGGTAAGCGGGAACGGGCTTGCCGGAATCGGCGGGCGGAGCCTGAGGCGGAACCGACTGCTTCGAATCCCCGCCCGCGGACCGTTCCGCGTCCTCGCGGGCCTGCTGCTGCGCGTCCTCGCGCTGTTCGACGCGGCGTTCCGCCTCCTCCTTCGGCATCTCCGTGATCGGGGCCTCTGCATCGGGGGCCGAGTGGCCTCCGGCCATCCCCGCAGGTGAAACGTCGTCGTCGACCTGGTCAATTGTTGGCCGCGACAGATCATCTGCGTTGCCTGACTGTTCTGCAGTCGGTTTCGCGTCCTCCGAACCCTCGGCGGCGGGCGCCTGATGTTGGCGGGGTCGCGCGCCGGAACGATCGGCACCGCCGCGCGGCGACGTACCCACGACGCATCGCACCTCGACCTCGATGCCCTGCACCCGCTGGACCGCCGCGCCGAGCGCCGCCGCATTGGCGGGATCGTTGAGCCGGTTGGCCAGCGCACCGGTGTGGTGTCCGATGGTCAGCACGCCGGCTTCCAACGAAATCGGCACCGCCTGCGCCGCCATGACTCGCACGGGGATGTTCGACTCGCCGGCGTACTCGACGACCTGCTGCCATCCGCTGCGAAGCTCACCGAGAACATCGCTTTCCGACGCCTCCGTCTCCGGCTCGTCCGCCTCTGCGGCGGGCTGCGGCGCAGGCTGTTCGGCCTGTGGCTGCGACGCCTGAGACGGCGGCGTCTGCCCCGTCTGTTCCTGCTGCGCCTGCTGCTCCGGGCGTTCGACGGGCACTGCACCGTCTTCACCCTCGGCGGCCCGGGTCGCGGCCTCGCGCTCCTTGGCGATGCGCTCGCGCTCCGCCCGCTCATGCTCCCGAGCCTGCTCCTGCATGCGTCGGGAGATCTCGCGCATCTCGCGCGCCTTGCGGGCCTGCTCCTCCTGGTCGGAGACGTCGGGCGCACCGGACTGCTGCCCGGTCTCCGGCTGAGGCGGCTGCTGAGACTGCTGCGGTGCCGGCGTCGGCTCCGCGGGCTGCGTCGGCTGCGGCACCGATGGCTGGGCGGGCTGCTGAGGCTGCTGCGGTGCCGGGGTCGGCTCCGCGGGCTGCGTCGGCTGCGCAGGCTGTGCCGGTTGCTGTTGCGGCTTCGGCTGCCGTGCAAGGCGGGCACGCTGCAACGGAGACAGGTTCGCGTCATCGGGAATGTTCGCCGCCGGAGCGGACTGCTGCGGCGCAGCAGTCGGCACTTGACCAGCCGGCGACTGTCCGGCAGGGGGCTGTCCGGGCTGCTGCGTGGACTGCGTCGGACGCGCCGCCGCACCGGCGCCGCCGGCCGCAGCACCTCCACCAGCGACCACTCCGCCACGCTCCAACGCCTCGATGCGCTGGATCAACGACTCGACCGACTGCTCAGAGGCCGGCAGCAGCATCCGCGCGCACAGCACCTCGAGCAACAACCGCGGCGACGTCGCCCCCGACATGTCCGGCAGCCCGCGCTGCAGCACGTCGGCGAAACGCGTCAACGTCCCGGTGGGCACCGCCGTCGCCTGCTCGCGCATCGCGTCGACGCGATCCTCCGGGGCGTCGACCAGCCCCTCCTCCATCGCATTGGGCACCGCGGCAATGACCAGCAGGTCACGCACGCGCCCCAGCAGATCCTCGGCGAACCGCTTCGGGTCCTGCCCCGACCGCACCACGCGGTCCACGCACCCGAACAGCGCCGCACGATCGGTCTCGGCCAGCGCGCGCATCGCGTCATCGAGCAGGCTCTGGTCGGTCACGCCGAGCAGCCCCGCGGCGAGGTCGTACGACACGCCCTCCGGGCCCGCTCCGGCGAGCAGCTGGTCCATCACGGACAGCGAGTCACGCGGCGAACCACCGCCCGCGCGCACCACCAGCGGATACACGTCGTCGGCGACCGGCACGTGCTCCTCGCCGACGATGCGCTCCAACAGCCCGCGCATCAGATTCGGCGGCAACAACCGGAACGGATAGTGGTGGGTGCGCGACCGGATGGTGGTCAGCACCTTCTCCGGCTCCGTGGTCGCGAAAATGAAAATGAGGTGCTCCGGCGGCTCCTCCACGATCTTCAGCAGCGCATTGAAGCCCTGCGGCGTGACCATGTGCGCCTCGTCGATGACGAAGATGCGGTACCGCGACTCCGCCGGCGCGTACATCGCCTTGTCGCGCAGATCGCGCATGTCGTCGACGCTGTTGTGCGACGCCGCGTCCAACTCCACCACATCGAGGTTGCCCGGGCCACCCGGCCCCAGCGCCACGCACGACGCGCACTTTCCGCACGGCGTCCCCGTCGGCCCCTCCACGCAGTTGAGGCTGCGCGCCAAAATGCGCGCCGACGACGTCTTGCCGCAACCGCGCGGCCCCGAGAACAGGTACGCATGGTTGATCCGGTCCGGGGCCCCGTCCGCGCCACGCGATTCCAGGGCCGCGGACAGGGGGTCGGTCACGTGCCGCTGCCCCACGACCTCGGCAAACGTCGCTGGACGATACTTCCTGTACAGAGCCACGCGCCCAGCCTACCGGCCCCGCCGGATCACCGACCGGCCGCGTTCGAACAACTCCGGCTGCTTTACGACGCCCACCGGGACCCCATTCACCGTCCCAACCAAAAAGGGGCGGGAGAACTCAGGCCACGACGGATGCGCGGCGCAGATCCCGCAGATCCGCATCGGCCGCGGCGAGCATCTGCATCAGCGAGTCGACGCCGCGCTCGTTGGCGTGGGCGTACTCGGCGTCGGTGATCGGCACCAGCTGGGTCACCGTGGTCAACCGGGCGCCACCGGTGACGGCGTCGGGGAAACCGGCGGTGCCCTCGTCCTCGTGCAGGGAAATCTTGCCCGGCTCCTCGGTGATGGTCGGCACCCCGTCCGGCCACACGTAGGGCACCACGCACAGCAGATGCGGCGTCGTCGAACCCGAGGCGGCGAAGCCCGATTCAGCTTCCGCGGCCTCCTGGCCGGCGGTGGAGCCCTGCCCCGCGTTCGGCTCGGAATCCTGCCCCGCGTCCAGCCCCACGCGCACCGCATCGGGGATGACGGAACCCGGCGTCGGGCGCGCGGCCTCCGGATCATCGGCGATCAACGCCGCGGCACCCGCGACGGCCCGGGCGACGACGGAATCATCGGCCGCCGCCGCATCCGCACCGTCAGCAGCGCCCGCCGAATCCGGGTACGCCACCAGGAACATCTCCACGCGGACATCCCCGCCGTCCGGGGCGCGCAGCCCCAGATCGACCCGCCCGAAATTCACGGTGAACGCGGCGATCTCGCGGCGCGGACCATCGATCTCCGCGGCGGCCGGCGCACCGTCGAAAGCCCCGGCCGAACCATCGGCGACGTCGGGAATGGCGTCGGGGTCGCTCGAGGCGTCGTAAAGCGAAAACTCGGCGACCTTCACCGGAATGCCCGGCCGCGACCTGCGGCGCCGACGACCCGGCAACCACGCCTGACGCACGCCGATGCGCACCGCCCCCGGAAAGAGGCGGCGCGCCCAAAAAGCGGTCTCGCGCAGATCCACGGATCTCCCGCTAGCGCGTCGAGAACTGCTCGGCCGCGGCCAGCAGCACGCACGTGGCAACGCCGTCCATCGCCGCCTCGAGCTCCTCGATCGGCGGCAGCGACGGCGCCAGGCGGATGTTGCGGTCGTTCGGGTCATCCTTCAGCGGGAACGACGAGCCCGAACCCGTCAGCGCGATGCCGGCTTCCTTGGCCAGCTCGATCACGCGGCGCGCCGTGCCGTCGACGACGTCGAGCGAAATGAAGTATCCGCCCTTCGGCGTCGTCCACTCCGCCACCCCGTACTCGCCCAGGCGCTTCTCCAGCAGCTCCAGCACCCGATCGAACTTCGGGGCCAGCGACTCCTTGTGGCGCAGCATCTGCGCGCGCACGCCATCGGCGTCGCCGAAGAACTTCAGGTGCGCCAGCTGATTGACCTTGTTCGGGCCGATGCCGCGGATCGACGCGTGGGACACGTAGTCGGCGATGTTGGCCTCCGACGATGCGAAGAACGCCACGCCCGCGCCCGCGAAGGTGATCTTCGACGTCGACGCGAACTCCCACACGCGGTTGGCGTTGCCGGCCTCCGCCGCCCACTCAACCACCGGGTGATTGACCGGGAACTCGTCGGTCAGCGTGTGCACCATGTACGCGTTGTCCCAGACGATGCGGAAATCCGGGGCGGCGGTCGGCATCTCCACCAGGCGGCGGCACACCTCCTCCGAGTACGTCACGCCCGTCGGGTTGGAGAACACCGGCACGTTCCACATGCCCTTGATCTGCGGGTCCGCCGCGACCAGGCGCTCGACCATGTCCATGTCCGGGCCGTCCTCGTTCAGCGGCACGGGGATCATCTCGAAGCCGAAGTGCTCCGTGATGGAGAAGTGGCGGTCGTAGCCCGGCACCGGGCACAGCCACTTCAGCACCGGCTCCTGGTTCCACGGGCGCTCCGAATCGGCGGTCCCGAACTGCATGGCCCAGCTGATCAGGTCGAACTGGATGTTCAGGCTGGAGGCGTCGCCGGCGATGACGTTGTCCACCGGTAGGCCCAGCAGGCCCGCCCACAGCTCGCGGATCTCCGCGATGCCCTTGAGGTTGCCGTAGTTGCGGGTGTCCTCGCCGCCGTCGGTCTTGTAATCCGGGGCCGGCAGGCCCAGCAGCGGAGTGGCGAAGTCGAGCTGCGCCGCCGACGGCTTGCCGCGGGTCAGATCGAGCTTCAGGCCCTTGGCCTTCAGATCCGCGTACTCCTTCGCGAAATCACCCTTGAGCTGCGCGAGCTCGTGGGAATCGTACGCATCCAGCTTCATGGCAGGCATCCTTCGCAGTCGACGGCGCGATCGGGCCGCCCGGGATGACGGCCACCGTGGATCGGCGCAGTTGTCACCGGAAAGGATAGAGCACATTGGCGTTCGCGCGCGACGGCGCGGCCGCGCGGGGACCGGGCACGGGGCGGGCCGGGGCGTCGCGAAGCAAAAGCGGGCCGGCACCGAGCCGACCCGCAAGATATAAGGGGACCCCACGCACCCGCCAGAGCCCGCTGACCCTTGCTGCATTCCTGCCCTGGGGGAGTTCACGAGATGGACGCCGCGTGGGGTCCGGAACACACCTTAACCCAGCCAGGGCGACCGACGCCAACCCCGCGGGCACCATGGACGAAGAGCCTGCGCATAATGCCGATCGCGTAATTTTCAGGGCGCCGGCGGCGACCGCCGGACATATTGACAGGGCCGGAGCCTGAGCAGAAACTAAGAAACTATGAACTCCCGTTTCTTGCGCCCCATGCGCCTCGCCAACCTCTTCCGTAACTCGTTGAAGGCGACGAAGGCGCCCGCCATCGCCCTCACCGCCGCAGCGGCCTGCGCGGCGGGCATGGTCGCGGTCGCCCCGACGGCGGCGGCCCAGCCGGGCGGCAAGGACCTCGTCGTCTTCGGCGACTCCTTCACCGCCAACCCGACGCTGCCGCCCAACCACATCATCGCCGGCACCGGCCCCACCAGCGGCTCGCGCGTGCCGGTGCCCGGCGCCGGCGGATGCCCGCAGGACGCGGAAAACTGGTCGCGCGTGACTGCGGGGATCCTCCGCGTGTCCATGGCGGACTACTCGTGCAACGGCCTGGGCCGCGTTCCGCGCACAGACCTGATCAACACCGTCGTCGACGCCACGAACAAGGGCGACCTCGGCCCGACCACCCGCAAGGTCGTGCTCATGTACGGCGGCCTCGACGTGCTGCAGTGGGTCGACACCGGCACGCACGTCCTCGGCGTCGCCGGCAGCCTGCCCAGCGGCTACCAGGCGACCATCACCGACGCCCGCGACCGCATCCGCGCCGCCGCCCCCAACGCCGAGATCGTCATGGCCGGCTACCCGGAGCTCGGCGACGGCGACAACCTCTGCGTCATCAACGTCACGCCGAACACACCCGCGCCGATCACCGTGCCGGGCGCCGGCGGCATCGAGATGGCCCTGCAGGCCAGCATCCGCACCGCCGCCAACGTCAATGGCCTGCGCTTCATCGACATGAAGGCGCTCACCCGCGGCCACGGCACCTGCGCTGCGCCCGATTCGCAGCGCTACGTCTCCGGCATCTTCGACACCACCAGCGACCACAACATGAAGCTCCACCCGACGCTGGAGGGTTCGCGCGCCATGGGCCGCATCATGGCCGACCAGCTGCGCTGACCCGCGGCGCGGCCACGGCGGGGCCACGGCGGGGCCGGTCCTTCACTAGATTCGGTGGGGATCGGCCCCGCCACGTCGAAGGGAGGCGCCATGACGGTCCCCGGCCATGATCCAGAGCCCGTCGGCGCTGCCGACGCTCCGGGCGCTCCGGGCCTCGCATCGGGTGCGACCCGCGTCCCCCGCCGCGTGGGCATTCCCAAGTGGTGGGACGACCACCAGGTCGCGCTGTATTTCGCGGCGATCGCGGTCGGCGCGGTGGTCGGTTTCGGCGCCGAGGCCGCCGGCTGGGCCGGATTGCCCGCCGTGCTGGCGTGGTGGGTCACCCCGACCCTGGCGCTGTTGCTGTTCGCCACGTTCCTGTCCGTGCCGATGATCCGCATCGGACTGGCGTTCCGCGACATCCGCTTCGGGGCGGCGATCGTGGGCGTGAATTTCTTCGTCATCCCTTGGATCGTCTTCGTGCTGTCCCGGTTCGTGGTCGATGACCGGGGCCTGCTCATCGGCGTGCTGTTGGTGCTTCTCGCGCCGTGCATCGATTACGTCATCCCGTTCACGGGCCTGGCCGGCGGCGCCCGTGCGCGTTTGCTCGCGGCGACGCCGCTGCTGCTGGCCCTGCAGATGGTGTTTCTGCCGGTGTATCTGCTCATGTTCGTCGGGCCGGGCCGCCTTTTCGCCGGCGAGGCGCTGGATGGCTTCCTCGACCCCGGCCCGTTCATCGCCGCGTTCGCGTTCCTGATCGTGGTGCCGCTCGCCGCGGCAGCGGTCGTGCAGGCGGTCAGTGGTCGCGCGGATTCGCTTGACGACGCCCCGACCCTCCCCGCAACCGCCCCTCAGCGGGCGGCGCGCGGCGTGGAGCGCGTCATGGCGGCCGCGATGGTGCCCTTGCTGATGGCGACGTTGGCACTGGTCATCGCTTCCCAGATCGCCGAAGTCGGTTCCGAGTTCGGACGGCTCGCCCGCCTGGTGCCCATCTACGCGGTGTTCGTGCCGCTGGCCCTGCTGTTCGGCGTGCTCACGGCCCGCCTGGCGCGCCTCGACGTCCCGGCCACCCGGGCCGTGGGCTTTTCGGCGGTGACGCGCAATTCGCTGGTGGTGCTGCCGTTGGCGCTGGCTCTTCCGGAAGGGCTGGAAATCGCCGCGCTGGCCGTCGTCACGCAGACGATGGTGGAACTGGTGGCGATGGTGATCCTGGTGAAGCTGGTGCCCAGGCTCATCGGCGAGCGCGCCACCGCCGACTAACGACGGCGGCCGAATGGGGATCGGCCGAGCCAAGAGCGGCTGAGACGCGACCGAATCGCGGTACGGACATGCGAAAACCCCCTGGTCAGAAGACCAGGGGGTTCTCTTTGGCGGAGGATAGGGGATTTGAACCCCTGAGGGATTGCTCCCAACTCGCGTTCCAGGCGAGCGCCATAGGCCGCTAGGCGAATCCTCCGCGTCGAAGATTACCCAAGGGGTCCAGTTTCCACAAAATCCCTGGTCACCCCGGCGGGACCTTCAACGCCTGCGCCCGGCGCGCTACTTGGCCACGCGGCGGATGGCGTCGGAGGCTTCCTCGAGTTTCACGTCGAGCTCGTCGCCGCCGTCCTGCGCGGCGGACACCACGCAGTGGCGCAGGTGATCGTCGAGCAACGCCAGCGACACCGACTTCAGCGCGGAATTCAGCGCGGAGATCTGGGTGAGGATGTCGATGCAGTACTTCTCGTCGTCGATCATCCGCTGCACGCCGCGGACCTGGCCCTCGATGCGCTTGAGTCGCGCGAGGTAGCGCTTCTTGTCGCTGATGTAACCGTGATGCGAGCAACCGCAGGATCCGTCGGCACATCCGCCCGGGCTGGTTTCCGCCCCGACCTCGGTCAAGGGCAGCTCATGGCGGACATCGCCACCGTCGAGGTCCTGGAGATCGTTGCGCATTTACGCCACCGCCTTCGCATTGTCGGAACGGTCGGAATTGTCGGAACGGTCGGAATGGTCAGTGCGGCCCGCCGAGTCGTTGACGCCGGCGGCCTTGCTGCGGAATCCCTTCAGCCGGAGGCTGTTGGACACCACGAACACCGACGAGAACGCCATCGCCGCGCCGGCCAGCATCGGGTTGAGCAGCCCCAGCGCGGCCAGCGGGATCGCCGCCACGTTGTAGGCGAACGCCCAGAACAGGTTGCCCTTGATGGTGCCCAGCGTCCGCCGGGCCAAACGCACCGCATCGACGGCGGCCATCAGATCGCCGCGCACCAGGGTGATGTCGGCGGCCTCGATGGCGGCGTCGGTGCCCGTGCCCATGGCCAGACCCAGGTCGGCCTGCGCCAGCGCGGCGGCATCGTTGACGCCGTCGCCGACCATGGCCACGACCCGGCCCTCCGCCTGCAGCGCCTTGACCACGTCGACCTTGTCGGCCGGCATGACCTCGGCTCGGACATCGTCGATGCCGACTTCATCCGCGACATGCTTTGCGACGACCGCGTTGTCGCCCGTCAGCAGCACCGGTTCCAAACCGAGCGCCCGCAGTTCGGCGATCGCCGCCGCCGAGGTCGGCTTCACCTGGTCCGAGACGACCAGCACGCCACGCGCCCGGCCATCCCAGGCGACCGTCACGGCGGTGCGGCCCGCGTTGACGGCGTCGTCGAAACGGCCGGCGAGGTCGTCCGGCAGCTCACCGAGATTGCGGCCGACCGTCACCTCGGCGCCGTCGACGCTCGCCCGGACGCCCTGGCCCGGGAGATTGACGAAGTCGCCGACCGCCGGCAGTTCACCGACGTCCGCCTTCGCACCGTCCGCGATGGCGCGGGCGATGGGATGCTCCGACGCCGATTCGACGGCCCCGGCCCGGCGCAGCAGCTCGTCCCGGTCGACGCCCTCGCCGGCCCAGACCTCCGCCAGCGCCATGTCACCGCTGGTGACGGTGCCGGTCTTGTCCAGCACCACGGTGTCGATGCGCCGCGTGGACTCCAGGACCTCGGGGCCCTTGAGCAGCACGCCCATCTGCGCGCCGCGGCCGGTGCCCACCAGCAGCGCCGTCGGCGTCGCCAGGCCCAGCGCACACGGGCACGCGATGATCAGCACGGCCACCGCCGCGGTGAACGCCGCCGACACGGGGAAGCCCGCGCCGAGCCATCCGCCCAGGGTCGCCACGGCGATGGCGATGACGATGGGCACGAACACGCCGGAAATCCGATCCGCCAGACGCTGGACCTCGGCCTTGCCGGACTGCGCGTCCTCGACCATCTTCGCCATCTGCGCCAGCTGCGTGTCGGAACCGACGCGGGTGGCTTCGATGACCAGCCGGCCCGACGCGTTGACCGTCGCCCCGGTGACCTCGTCGCCCGGCGCGACCTCGACCGGCACGGACTCGCCGGTCAGCATCGATTCGTCGACCGCCGATTTGCCGTCGACCACCAGGCCGTCGGTGGCGATCTTCTCGCCGGGCCGCACCACGAAACGGTCCCCGACCTTCAGCTGCGACGCCGGAATCAGTTGCTCGGTGCCGTCGGAAAGCAGACGCACGTCCTTGGCGCCCAGGTCGAGCATGGCCCGCAGGGCGTCGCCGGCGCGGCGCTTGGACCGCTTCTCGAAGTACCGGCCGCCCAACACGAACATGATCACGCCCGCGGCGACCTCGAGGTAGATGTTGGCGGCGCCGTCGGTCGGCGCGACGGACAACGTGAACTCGTGCTTGAGCCCCGGCGTGCCCGCGGTGCCCAGGAACAGGGCGTAGAGCGACCACAGGAATGCCGACAGGGTGCCCACGGTGATCAGCGTGTCCATGGTCGCCTCACCGTGGCGCAGGTTCTTCCACGTCGCGCGGTGGAACGGCCACCCGGCCCACACCACCACCGGCGCGGTCAGCGTGAGCACCAGCCACTGCCAGTTGGTGAACTGCAGTGCCGGGAACATGGAAATGGCGATGACCGGCACGGACAGCGCCACGGAGCCGATCACCCGGTTGCGCAGGGCCTCCAGCTCGCGGTCGGCGGGCGTGTCCGCGTCCTCGCTCGACGACGCCCCGGCGCCCGCACCGTCCTCCGCCTTCGGCTTCGGCAGCGTGGCCCCGTAACCGGCGGCGTCGACGGTGTCGAGCAGCAGCTGCGGGTCGTAGCCATCCGGCGCCGTGACATGGGCGCGTTCCGTGGCGTAGTTGACCGACGCGGTGACGCCATCGAGCTTGTTGAGCTTGCGCTCGATGCGGTTGGCGCACGACGCGCAGGTCATGCCCGTGATGTCGAGGTCGACCTCGAGACCCGGGACGGCGAACCCCTGCGCCGGCGCGGAGGAGTTCTTCTCCCCGGAAGCGCCGGACGAGGCGGTGGCCCGGTCGCGGGTGTCGGCGGGTGTCGACATGATCATTCCTTCTTTCCTGTGAATCAGTGCCCGTGGACGTTCGTCGACGCGGAATCCATCCACGCCTGCACCACCCCGTCGGGGACGAAGATCCCCGCGAGGAAGTACGCCGCGACGAACACCACGGCGAGGATCAGCGCATATGCGCCGAGCCGGACGGCGGGGTTCACGCGCCCGCCGGGCGAGCCTCGTACCCGGCCTCCTCGACCGCGGCGATGACCTTGGCCTGGTCGATGGACTCGTCGGACACCACGGTCATCGCGTCGTTCGCGCGATCGACCTCGACGGCGGTGACGCCGGGAACCTCCGAGACCTCCTCCTTGACGGACGCCTCGCAGTGGCCGCAGGTCATGCCGGTGACGGTGTAGCTCGTCTTGATGCTCATGGTGATGCTCCTCGTCGTCGGCCGCGGATCCGCGGCCATGTGGTCGATGGCCGCCGGTCGACGGCCCTCGTCTTGCTTGCATGGTCGACGTTATACCCACAGGGGGTATGACGCAAGGCCTTTTTGGCATCACCCACATACCCACCCGGGGTATGCGCCGCTTTACGACGTTCCCACCGCGCAACGAGGGTGCCGACACCGTCGCAAAGCCCGGGTTTTTGCTTGTAAACTGCACTTTTGAATGTCATTACCTCTGCTTTGGCTGAAATCGGCATTACTTTCCAACAACTTCGCGAAAACGGGAACTTTACGTCCGGCACCCCGTTGTAATCACTGAAATCCACCGCCCGACCGGACCGCCGGCGCCACCTCCGGCTCGGCGCCCGCCGTCTTCGGCGCCGGCGTCTCCGGGGCCCTCGACGCAGGCATGACCGCCGACGGCGACGGGGCCGGTGACGGCGCCGAGGCGGCCGCCAACTGGGTCACGCAGTCCAGCAAGCTCATCCAGAACGCCCTCAACCTGGTCACCGACGGCAAGTTCATCGGCCTGCTGACCATCATGTTCGGCATCGGGCTGCCCATCGACTGGTACCTGCGCCTGTCCGACCCCGGCTTCGCCGGCACGACCCGCTACATCACCTCCGCGATGGTCGCCTTCGGCGTCCTGGCGCTGGTCGCCGAGTTCTACGTCCGCCACACCCGCCGCGCCGACGCCGGCGACATCCCCGCCGACAAGGTCGTCGGCCCCGTCGGCCGCGCCCTGTCCCTGGTCGGCCGCATGGCGCTGACCTGTTACATCGGCCAGAACCTGATCGCGTCGATCATCTTCTACCCGTGGGGCTTCGGCGTCGCCGACATGATCGCCGGCCAGTGGTACACCTACTGGACGCTGCTGATCTACCTCGGCATCGCCGCCCTGCTGATCGCGTTCTCCGCGCTGTGGCTGCGCCGCTTCCCCCGCGGCCCCGTCGAGCTGGTGTGGCACTGGTCCTACGAGGCCATCTGCGCCGCGCTGGACCGCCGGAAGGAAAAGAAGGCGGCGAAGGCCGCGGCGAAGAATGCCGCCGCCGGTAAGACGAACAGCGCAGCCGCCGCCACTGGCTCCGCTTCTCCCTCCGCGACCTGGTGCTGTTGCAAAGTTCGGGCGACAGGCTCTGTTGCAAAGATTGGCGGCAGTCAGAGGTAGGCTGTCGCTCTGCGCCGA
>DHCMJ07802__coassemble_779_pt1 | contig 53752 bp, 45 predicted proteins | sample DHCMJ07802__metabat2_low_PE_013 | metagenome-assembled genome bin DHCMJ07802 | reverse complement strand
GCGCATGGACGGCGGGTTCTTCCCGTCGCACCGCGAGTACGCGACCCGTTACGGGCTGTCGCGCGACCGGGAGAAGCTGCTTCGCGACGACTGCGTGGTGCTGCACCCCGGCCCCATGCTGCGAGGCATGGAAATCAACGACCACGTCGCGGATCTGCCGCGCACTGCGGTGCTGCAGCAGGTGTCCAACGGCGTGCACGTCCGCATGGCGGTGCTGTTCACGCTGCTGACGGCCGAAACCTCGTTCGTCCCGGAAGGAGCGGCACTGTGACCGGCAACCATCACGATGATTCCGCGTTCCCGCCCGTCGGCCCCCTGGCCGCCGCCGCGCCCAGCGAGCTCCTGCTGACCGGCGTGCGCCCCTACGGCGAAGGCGAGGACGTCAACGTCCTCATCCGCGACGGCGTCATCGCGGCCATCGGCGCCGACGTCGAGGCGTCGGACGACGACGCCCGTGTCCTCGACTTCGATTCGCTGGTCCTGCTGCCCGGGCTCGTGGACATCCACGTCCACCTGCGCGAGCCCGGCCGCGAGGACACGGAGACCCTGGCGACCGGTTCGGCCGCCGCCGCGCGCGGCGGTTTCACCGCCGTGTTCACCATGGCCAACACCGCGCCCGTCACCGACGATCCGGCCATCGCCGAGTCCGTGTGGCTCAAGGCGCAGGCCATCGGCCTGTGCGACGTGCACCCGGTCGGCTCCATCACCAAGGGGCTCAAGGGCGAGGGCCTGACGGAGTTCGGCATGATGGCCGACTCGCAGGCCAAGGTCCGCATGTTCTCCGACGACGGCAAGTGCGTCGACGACCCGCAGATCATGCGCCGCGCCATCGAGTACGCGCGCGGCGAAGACGTCCTGCTGGCCCAGCACTGCGAGGACCCGCGCCTGACCAAGGGCGCGGTTGCCCACGAGGGCCCGACCGCCGCCCGGCTCGGCCTCGGCGGCTGGCCGCGCGTGGCCGAGGAGTCGATCGTCGCCCGCGACGCCATCATGGCCCGCGATTACGGCGGCCGCATGCACATTTGCCATGCGTCGACCGAAGGCACCGTCGAGCTGGTCAAGTGGGCCAAGGCGCAGGACATTCCCCTGACTGCGGAGGTCACCCCGCACCACCTGGTGCTCACCGACGCGCGCCTGGAGACCTTCGACGGCGTCAACCGCGTCAACCCGCCGCTGCGCGAGGACCGCGACGCCAAGGCGCTGCGCGAGGCGCTCATCGACGGCGTCATCGACTGCGTGGCCACCGACCACGCGCCGCACGGTTCGGAAGAGAAGTGCTGCGAGTTCGAGCACGCCAAGCCCGGCATGCTCGGCCTGGAGACCTCGTTGCCGATCATCGCCGAGCAGTTCGTCCTCGACGGCCCGTGCGACTGGCGCTGGCTGGCGAAGGTCATGAGCGAAAAGCCGGCGGAGATCGTCCGCCTGCCCGGCCACGGGCGACCCATCGCCGTCGGCGAGCCCGCGAACCTCACGGTCGTGGACCCCGGCCGGCCCTGGACCGTTCGCGGCGCCGACCTGGCGTCGAAGGCCGAGAACACCCCCTACGAAGACATGGAGATGGCCGTCTCCGTCGCCGCCACGGTGCTGCGCGGACGCGTCACGGCCCACGACGGAAAGGCCACTGCCTGATGGGCAAGCACCACAAGGACACCCTCCATGCGGAAGAAAACGAGAAAGGCAGCCACGTGAGCAACGCCCCCGCGGACAACAACACCCCCGCGGTCCTGGTACTCGCCGACGGCAAGGTCTTCCGGGGCCGAGGCTTCGGCGCCACCGGAACCACCCTCGGCGAAGCGGTTTTCACCACCGCCATGACCGGTTACCAGGAAACCCTGACCGACCCGTCCTACCACCGCCAGATCATCGTGGCCACGCCGCCGCAGATCGGAAACACCGGCTGGAACGACGAGGACTCCGAGTCCCACGACGGCCGCATCTGGGCCGCCGGCTACGTCATCCGCGACCTGTCGCGTGCGCCGTCGAACTGGCGCAGCGAGCGCACCCTGGTCGACGAGATGGTCGCGCAGGGCCTGATCGGCATCCGACAGGTCGACACCCGCGCCATCGTGCGCCACATCCGCGACCACGGCTCCATCGCCGCGGGCATCTTCTCCGGCGACGACGCCGCCAAGCCCGTCGACGAGCTCGTCGAGATCGTCCGCGCCCAGCCCTCCATGGCCGGCGCGGACCTGTCCACCGAGGTCACGGCGGGGGAGACCTACGTCATCGAGCCGGAGGGCGAGGCGAAGGCGACCGTCGTCGCGTACGACCTCGGCATCAAGGCCAACACCCCGCGCGAGCTGGCCAAGCGCGGGGCACGCGTCGTCGTCGTGCCGGCGAACACCCCGTACCCGGAGATCAAGAAGACCCACGCCCCGGACGGCGTGTTCATCTCCAACGGCCCGGGCGACCCGGCCACCGCCGACGCCATGGTCCAGGTGGCCAAAAACGCGATGGACGACGGCATGCCGCTGTTCGGCATCTGCTTCGGCAACCAGATCCTCGGCCGCGCCCTGGGCCTGTCCACCTACAAGATGCGCTTCGGCCACCGCGGCATCAACGTGCCCGTGAAGGACCACGTCACCGGCACCATCTACATCACGGCGCAGAACCACGGCTTCGCCCTCGAGGGCGAGCCGGGCAAGAACTGGGACACCCCGTGGGGCCCCGCCAAGGTGACGCATACCTGCCTGAACGACGACACCGTCGAAGGCGTGGCGCTGGAGTCGGGCATGGCCTTCTCCGTGCAGTACCACCCGGAGTCGGCGGCCGGCCCGCACGACGCCCACAACCTCTTCGACGACTTCATGGCGCTGATGGACCGCGCCGGCTCGACCAACCAGGAAGGCCAGAACTAGAACATGCCTCGCCGCAACGACATCAATCACGTCCTGGTCATCGGTTCCGGCCCGATCGTCATCGGGCAGGCCTGCGAGTTCGACTACTCGGGCACCCAGGCGTGCCGCGTCCTCCGCGAGGAGGGCCTGCGCGTCACCCTGATCAACTCCAACCCGGCGACGATCATGACGGACCCCGAGTTCGCCGACGCCACCTACATCGAGCCGATCCAGACCTCCTACATCGAGAAGGTCTTCGCCAAGGAGGCCGCCGAAGGCCACCCGATCGACGCCGTGCTGGCGACGCTCGGCGGCCAGACCGCGCTCAACGCGGCCATCGCGCTGGACCGCGAGGGCATCCTGGAGAAGTACGGCGCCGAGCTGATCGGCGCGGACATCCCCGCCATCCAGCGCGGCGAAGACCGCCAGAAGTTCAAGGACATCGTCGCCAAGATCGGCGGCGAATCCGCCCGCTCCGCCGTGTGCCACAACATGGACGAGGTTCATGCGACGGTCAAGGAGCTGGGTTTGCCCGTCGTCGTCCGCCCGTCGTTCACCATGGGTGGCCTGGGCTCCGGTCTGGCGTACAACGAGGAAGACCTCGAGCGCATCGCCGGCGGTGGTCTCGCCGCCTCGCCCGAGGCGAACGTCCTGATCGAGGAGTCCATCCTCGGCTGGAAGGAGTTCGAGCTGGAGCTGATGCGCGACGGCGACGACAACGTCGTGGTCATCTGCTCCATCGAGAACGTCGACGCCCTCGGCGTCCACACCGGCGACTCGGTCACCGTGGCCCCCGGCCTGACGCTGACCGACCGCGAGTACCAGATCATGCGCGACCAGGGCATCGCCATCCTGCGCGAGGTCGGCGTCGCCACCGGCGGCTGCAACATCCAGTTCGCCATCAACCCGCGCGACGGCCGCCTGATCACCATCGAGATGAACCCGCGCGTGTCGCGTTCGTCGGCGCTGGCGTCGAAGGCCACGGGCTTCCCGATCGCGAAGATCGCCGCGAAGCTGGCCATCGGCTACACGCTCGACGAGATCACCAACGACATCACGGGCGTGACCCCGGCCGCGTTCGAGCCGGTGCAGGACTACGTCATCGTCAAGGCCCCGCGCTTCGCCTTCGAGAAGTTCCCGGGCGCCGACGACACCCTGACCACGACCATGAAGTCCGTGGGCGAGGCCATGGCCATCGGCCGCAACTACATCGGCGCGCTGGGCAAGGTCATGCGTTCGCTGGAGTCGAAGCCGGCCGGTTTCTGGACGCAGTCCGACGAGTACATCGCCGGCGACCGCGCCACCGACGTCGACGCGGTGCTGGAGGACCTGAAGCGCCCGACCGAGGGCCGCATCTACGACGTGGAGCTGGCCCAGCGCCTCGGCGCCACCGTCGATCAGATCCACGAGGCCTCCGGCCTGGACCCGTGGTTCATCACCGAGATGGAGAACCTGCAGGACATCCGCACCGCGCTTCTCGACGCCCCCGTGGTCGACGAGGATCTGCTGCGCGAGGCCAAGTACTGGGGCCTGTCCGATGCCCAGATCGCCGCGCTGCGCCCGGAGCTCGCCGGTGAAGAGGGCGTGCGTTCGCTGCGCTGGCGCCTCGGCGTCCACCCGGTGTTCAAGACCGTGGACACCTGCGCCGCGGAGTTCGAGGCGAAGACCCCGTACCACTACTCGGCTTACGAGCTCGATCCGGCCGCCGAGTCCGAGGTCGCGCCGCAGACCGAGAAGGACAAGGTCATCATCCTGGGCTCCGGCCCGAACCGCATCGGCCAGGGCATCGAGTTCGACTACTCCTGCGTCCACGCCGCGCTGGAGCTCTCCCGCGTCGGCTACGAGACCGTGATGGTCAACTGCAACCCGGAGACCGTCTCCACGGACTACGACACCGCCGACCGCCTCTACTTCGAGCCGCTGACGTTCGAGGACGTCATGGAGGTCTACCACGCGGAGTCGCAGTCGGGCACCGTCGCGGGCGTGATCGTGCAGCTGGGCGGCCAGACGCCGCTGGGCCTGGCCGAGCGCCTCGAGGCCGCGGGCGTGCCCATCGTCGGCACCACCCCGGACGCCATCGACCTGGCCGAGGACCGCGGCGAGTTCGGCAAGGTCCTGGCCGCCGCCGGTCTGCCCGCGCCGAAGTTCGGCACCGCGACCTCCTTCGAGGAGGCCCGCGACGTCGCCGACTCCATCGGCTACCCGGTCCTGGTCCGCCCGTCCTACGTCCTGGGCGGCCGCGGCATGGAGATCGTGTACGACGAGGCGACCCTCGAGGACTACATCAACCGCGCCACGGAGCTGTCCAGCGAGCACCCGGTGCTGGTCGACCGATTCCTGGACAACGCCATCGAGATCGACGTCGACGCGCTGTGCGACGGCGACGAGGTCTACCTGGGCGGCGTCATGGAGCACATCGAGGAGGCCGGCATCCACTCCGGTGACTCGGCGTGCGCCCTGCCGCCGATGTCGCTGGGCCAGGGCATCATCGACTTGGTCCGCGAGTCCACGGCCAAGCTGGCGCACGGCATCGGCGTCAAGGGCCTGATGAACGTCCAGTACGCCCTGCGCGACGACACGCTGTACGTCATCGAGGCCAACCCGCGCGCCTCGCGCACCGTCCCGTTCGTGTCCAAGGCGACGTCGGTGCCCCTGGCGAAGGCCGCGTCGCGGATCATGATGGGCGCCACCATCGCCGAGCTGCGCGACGAGGGCATGCTGCCCCGCGACATCGACGGCGGTTCGCTGCCGGCCGACGCGCCGATCGCGGTCAAGGAGGCCGTGCTGCCGTTCAACCGCTTCCGCAGCCCGGACGGCCGCGAGCTCGACAGCCTGCTCAGCCCCGAGATGAAGTCGACGGGCGAGGTCATGGGCCTGGCCGGCGACTTCGGCGCCGCCTACGCCAAGTCCCAGGCCGGCGCCTACGGCGAGCTGCCGACCTCCGGCACGGTGTTCGTGTCGCTGGCCAACCGCGACAAGCGCACCCTGGTGTTCCCGATCCAGCGCCTGGCCGGCCTCGGCTTCCGCATTCTGGCCACCCACGGCACGGCGGGAATGCTGCGCCGCAACGGCATCGACTGCGAGGTCGTCAACAAGCTCACCGACGAGGGCCCGGAGGTCGACGGCGCGAAGACCATCGTCGACGTCATCCGCGGCGGCGAGGTAGATCTGATCATCAACACCCCGGTCGGTTCCGCCGAGGTCCGCTCGGACGGCTACGAGATCCGCGCCGCGGCCGTGGCCATGAACGTCCCGTGCGTCACCACCGTCCAGGGCGCCGTCGCGGCGGTCCAGGGCATCTCCGCGGTGCGCAACAACGAGATGGAGGTGCAGGCCCTCCAGGACCTGCACGTCCTCGGGCAGTAGGTGCGGCGTGGCTGAATCGCCGTCGAGCGGCGGGCGCGCGGGCTTCGGTTCGCGCCTCGTCGCGGCCACGGAGGCCCGGGGCCGGCTGTGCGCGGGCATCGATCCCCACCCGTCGCTGTTGCGTGATTGGGGCCTGGGCGTCGACGTCGCGGGCGTCGAAACGTTCACCCGGATCTGCGTCGAGGCCTTCGCGGGCACCGTCGCGCTGGTCAAGCCGCAGGTGGCGTTCTACGAGGCCTTCGGGTCGAAGGGTTTCGCCATTCTCGAACGGGCGCTGTCGGATCTGTCCGACGGTGGCGCGCTGACGTTGGCCGACGCCAAGCGCGGCGACATCGGTTCGACCATGGCGGCCTACGCCGACGCCTGGCTTTCCGACGGCTCGCCGTTGGCCGTGGACGCCGTGACCGTGTCTCCCTACCTGGGCTTCGGTTCGCTGGAACCGGCGCTGTCCCTGGCGGAGGAAACGGGGCGCGGGGTGTTCGTGCTGGCCGCGACCTCCAACCCGGAGGGGCGTTCGGTTCAGGGCGCCATGCTGGACCGCGACGGCCGCGCCGTGGAGTTGGCCCAGGACATCGTCGACCGTGCGGCGCAGCGCAATGCCCCGCACGTGGCCGCCGGTGAACCGTCCGGGCCGGTGGGCGTCGTCGTCGGTGCCACGCTGGAGCGGGCGCCGCGTCTGGACGATTTGGCGGGGCCGATCCTCATGCCGGGCGTCGGCGCCCAGGGCGCGGGGCCGGCGGACGTGGATCGCCTGGCCGGCGACTGCAGGAGGCTGGCGCTGCCCAACATCTCCCGCGGGATCCTGCGCCATGGGCCCGACGCCGATGCGCTGGCCGCCGCCGTGGCGCGCGCCGCGGGGGAGTACCCCGCATAGCGCCGTCGCCCACGGACGCGCGCAACCGCCGTTCCAACCCGGCCACCTGCTGTTAAAGGTGGTGCGGATTGGGGCGGCGGTTCCTGCATCCGGGCATTCCGGTGCTATGCTTGCCGGAGTTGATCGACGCATCGCCCAGGTGGGCGACCGTGATGTCCTCCCGAAATGGCGGACACGCGCGGTGCATTGACACGGAAACGTGTTGGTGAGGTACGGTCACCTCCGGTCCGATCGACCGGACCATCCCCCACAATGTCTATCTTTTAACGGAGGAACCCGTGGCCCTTCCGCAGTTGACCCCTGAGCAGCGTGCAGCCGCCCTTGAGAAGGCCGCTCAGGCCCGCAAGGTCCGCGCCGAGCTGAAGGACAAGCTCAAGCGCGGCGCTACCGATCTGCCCGAGGTCCTGAAGCAGGCCGACGAGGACGAGATCATCGGCAAGATGAAGGTCTCCGCTCTTCTCGAGGCCCTGCCGAAGGTCGGCAAGGTCAAGGCCCAGGAGATCATGACCGATCTGGAGATCGCCCAGACCCGCCGCCTGCGCGGCCTCGGCGACCGCCAGCGTCGCGCCCTGCTGGAGCGCTTCGGCTTCTCCGCCGAGTAATCGCCATGCCCGGGGACTCCGTTTCTCGACTGGTGGTCCTTTCCGGTCCCGCCGGCGTAGGCAAGTCGACCGTGGTCGGCAGGCTGCGCGCCGAGGTGCCGGACCTGTATTTCAGCGTTTCCATGACCACCCGGGCCCCGCGCCCGGGCGAGGTCGACGGCGAGGATTATTTCTTCGTCGACCGCGAGGAGTTCGACCGGCGCATCGCCGCCGGCGACATGCTCGAGTGGGCCGACATCCATGGCGGCCTGCAGCGTTCGGGCACTCCCCGCCAGCCGGTCGAGGAGGCGCTCGCCGCCGGACGCCCGGTCCTGGTCGAGGTCGACCTCGCGGGCGCCCGCTCGATTCGGGCGGCGTCGCCGGAGGCGCACCTGCTCTTCCTCGCCCCGCCGAGCTGGGACATTCTGGTGGAGCGGTTGACCGGCCGCGGCACCGAATCGGAAGAGCACATCAAGCGCAGGCTGGAAACGGCCCGCACCGAGATGGATGCGATGGACGAGTTCGACCAGAAGGTCGTCAACGAGGACATCGATCAGGCAGTCGCGGAGATCACCGCGGCGCTGCTCGGGAAATGACCCTCCGGCGGTCGGAGCCGGGATGGTTCGCCATCCCGTCGCCGCCGCCGGTTTTTCCGCGCCGGGGACCGATTCCCATCGGTTCCCGCGGCGCGCACACTTTCACCTACAGCACAGGGAGATCGTCACAGTGACCCAGGACATCGCCGCCGCACCCGAAGCAGTCTTCGACCCGCCGGTCGGCATCACCAACCCCCCGATCGACGAGCTGCTGAAGACCGCCTCGTCCAAGTACGCGCTGGTCATCTTCGCCGCCAAGCGCGCGCGACAGATCAACGACTACTACCAGCAGATCGACGAGGGCATGCTCGAGTACGTGGGCCCCCTGGTCACGCCGGGCATCGCGGAGAAGCCGCTGTCCATCGCCCTGCGCGAGATCAACGCCGGCCTGCTCGAGCACACCGAGGGGTAGGCGAGGGGCCGGCATGGGGGATCAGCGCTTGAACGTCGTCGTCGGAGTGGCCGGGGGGATCGCCGCCTACAAGGCGTGCCATCTGGTGCGCGCCTTCACCGAGCGGGGCCATTCCGTCCGGGTCGTGCCGACGCCGTCGGCGCTCAACTTCGTCGGCGCCGCGACGTTCGAGGCGCTGTCCGGCAATCCGGTGTCGACGACCGTTTTCGACGCCGTCGATGAAGTGCGCCACGTCCGGGTCGGCCAGGAAGCCGACCTGGTCGTCATCGCACCGGCGACCGCCGATCTCCTGTCCCGTGCGGCGCATGGCCGCGCGGATGACCTCCTCACCGCGACGCTGCTCGTCGCCACCTGCCCGGTGGTCTTCGCCCCGGCGATGCACACCGAGATGTGGAACCACCCCGCGACGCGCGACAACGTGGCCACCTTGCGCCGCCATGGCGCCATCGTCCTGGACCCCGCGCACGGACGCCTCACCGGCGTCGACACGGGCCCCGGTCGTTTGCCGGAAGCCGAGCAGATCGCGAAGTTCGCACTTCTGGCCGTCGAAAAGCCCGATGCGTTCACCCGCGACCTCGAGGGCAAGCGCGTGGTCGTCACGGCCGGCGGCACCCGCGAGGCCATTGACCCGGTGCGATTCATCGGCAACCATTCCTCCGGGCGGCAGGGCTTCGCCCTCGCCGACGTCGCCGCCCAGCGCGGCGCGGACGTCACCCTGATCGCCGGTTCCGTCGACGCGCTGGACGTCCCGCCCGGCGTGACGGTGCGCTCCATCACCTCCGCGCGCGACCTGTCCGACGCGATGGCCGAGGAGGCCCCGGGCGCCGACGTGGTGATCATGGCCGCGGCCGTGGCGGACTTCCGCCCGTCGTCGCAGGCCGATTCGAAGCTGAAGAAGGGTGCCGCCGACGACGCGCTGTCGCGCATCGATCTGGTGGAGAACCCCGACATCCTCGCCGAAACCGTCCGGCGCCGCGCCGACGGCGAGCTCGGCGAGGACATGGTCATCGTCGGCTTCGCCGCGGAAACCGGCGACGAGTCGGCGACCCCGTTGGAGCACGCCACCGCGAAGCTCGCCCGCAAGGGCTGCGACCTGTTGATGTGCAACGACGTCTCCGGCGGCGCCACCTTCGGCGCGGAGGACAACGTCGGCTGGATCCTGGACGCCGACGGCGCCGTCGACGATGTGCCGCACGGGTCGAAGCACGCCGTCGCCGCGCAGATCCTCGACGCGGTGTCGCGGAGGGTCGCCGCCCGAGGCTGACGACGGGCCGTCGTCAAGCCCGTCAGGCAAAGGCCGACACCCGCCCCCGTATCCGGGACCCGTGCGACGCGGACTGAACCGCTTGGTCTATGATTCCTCGGGTACCCAGCAAACGAACCCCGGCGCGGCGCAATCGTCCGCGCGGTTAGGAAGGCTTTCCGTGGCTCACGACCTGCGCCTGTTCTCCAGCGAATCCGTCACCGAGGGACACCCGGACAAGATCTGCGATTCGATTTCCGATGCGATCCTCGACGCCATGCTCGAGGTCGACCCGGACAGCCGCGTGGCCGTGGAGACCGTGGTCACCACCGGCCTGGTGCACGTCGTCGGCGAAGTGTCCACCCGCGGTTACGTCGAGATCCCGCGCATCGTGCGCCGCCGCCTGATGGAGATCGGTTTCGATTCCTCGGAGAAGGGCTTCGACGGCACCACCTGCGGCGTGTCGGTGTCCATCGGCGAGCAGTCGCCGGAGATCGCCGACGGCGTCACCGAATCGCTGGAGTCCCGCAGCTCGGGCGGCGACATCGAGGCCGACGATCGCGCCGGAGCCGGCGACCAGGGCCTGATGTTCGGCTACGCCGTGCGCGAGACCCCGGAGCTCATGCCGCTGCCGATCGCGCTGGCGCATCGGCTGGCCCGCCGGCTCACCGAGGTCCGCAAGGACGGCACCCTCGACTACCTGCGCCCGGACGGCAAGACCCAGGTGACCGTCGGCTACGACGAAAACGACATCCCGGTGGCGCTGGACACCGTGGTCATCTCCACCCAGCACAATCCGGGCGTGACCCACGAGCAGCTGGAGACCGATCTGCGCCGCGAGGTCATCGACCCCGTGCTGGCCGCCGAGGGCCTGCCGGACCTGGACGTCACGTCGCTGAAGCTGCTGATCAACCCGTCGGGCTCGTTCGTCGTCGGCGGCCCCATGGGCGACGCCGGCCTGACCGGCCGCAAGATCATCGTGGACACCTACGGCGGCATGGCCCGCCACGGCGGCGGCGCGTTCTCGGGCAAGGATCCGTCGAAGGTGGACCGTTCGGCGGCGTACGCCATGCGTTGGGTGGCCAAGAACGTCGTGGCCGCCGGCCTGGCCGAGCGCGTCGAGGTGCAGGTGGCCTACGCCATCGGCCGCGCCAACCCGGTGGGCCTGTACGTGGAGACGTTCGGCACGGGCACGGTCGACCGCAAGGTCATCGAGGACGCCATCCGCAAGGTCTTCGACCTGCGCCCGGCGGCGATCATCCGCGAGCTGGACCTGAAGCGCCCGATCTACGGGCCGACGTCGGCCTACGGCCACTTCGGCCGCACGGACGTCGATCTGCCGTGGGAGCGCGTCAACCGCACGGCGGATCTGCGCGCGGCGGCGGGCCTGTAGCGCTTTCGCGGCGGCCCGTCTCTAAGATTGGGTGCCATGACGCAGACCCGGGACACCATGGCCGATCGGCCGGTGGCCCGGGTCCTGCCGTTGCTGGGGTTGCCGCAGCTGGACCGGCCGTTCGACTATTCGGTGCCGGCCGCCATGGATGCCGCGGCGCAGCCGGGCACGCGGGTGCGCATCCGGTTTTCCGGCAAGCTGGTCAACGGCATCATCCTCGAGCGCGCGGCCGCCGCGGAGCACGAGGGCGCGCTGACCCCGCTCAAGGACGTCGTGTCGCCCGAGGTCGTGTATCCGCCGCAGTTGGCGGCGCTGGTCGATTCGCTGGCGGAGCTCTACGCGGGCGTGCGCTCGGACATCATCCGGTCGGCGGTTCCGTCGCGCCACGCCCGGGCCGAGAAGGCGCGGGGCGAGGGTCCGGGCCCGACGTGGGAGGAATTGGGGCGGCTCGAGCTTGACGACGCCGACCTCGCCGCATGGGACGCCTACGCCTTCGGGGGGTCGTTCACGTCCGCCGTGCGCTCCGGCGCGGCCGCCCGGGCTGCGTGGCATCCGGCTCCCGGCGAGGACGTGGCCATGCGATTGGCCGAGTTGGCGGTGGCCGTGGCCCGCGACGGCGGCGGCGTGCTCATGGTCGTTCCCGACCAGCGCGCCGTCGATGCGCTGGAGGCGGCGTTGCGGGAGCTGGTCAGCCCCCGCCAGATCACGGTGCTGGCCGCGGGCCTGGGGCCGGAGTCGAGGTACCGGCGCTACCTGGACATCCTCCACGGTTCCGGCCGCCTGGTCATCGGCACCCGGTCGGCGGCGTATGCGCCGGTGGCGAATCTGCGGTTGGCCGTGATCCTCGACGACGGCGACGACAACCTCGTCGATCCCCGCGCACCCTACGTCCACGCCCGCGACGTGCTGGTCACCCGATCGGCGCAGGAGGGCTGCGCCCTGATCCTGGCGTCGACGACGCGCACCGCCGAGGTGGAGCTGCTGGTCGAATCGGGCTGGGCCCATGGCCTGGTGCCGACGGTGGAGACCTTGGCCGCGCGCATGCCGGGCATCATCCCGTCGACGGACACCGAAGCGGATCCGGAGGACTTCTCCCGGGGCCGGTTGCCCGCGGCGGCGTACCGGACGGCCAGCACCGCTTTGCGCGAGGGCATGGCCGTCCTCGTCCAGGTTCCCCGCAAGGGCTACGTGCCCACGCTGTCCTGCGCCCGCTGCGGCACGCCCGCCCGGTGCCGCCACTGCAACGGGCCCCTGGAGATTCCCCACGGGCCGTCGCAAAGCAATGGCCCGGGCCACGCGAATGCGGGACACGAGGACGCCGCGCCGCCCACCTGCCGCTGGTGCGGGCGCATCGACGTGCGGCACCGCTGCCACGAATGCGGCGGGACGCGGATGCGGCCGGTGATCATCGGTTCGGAACGCACGGCCGAGGACCTGGGCCGGATGTTCCGGCCGCACCCGGTGATCTCGTCGTCGGGGGAGCGGATCCTCGACGAGGTGGCGCCGGGGGCGCGGATCGTCGTGGCCACGCCCGGCGCCGAACCGCGGGCGCCCGGCGGATACGGCGCGGCGCTGATCCTGGACACGTGGGCGACCATGAACCGGCAGGACCTGCGCGCGCAGGAAGAGGCGCTGGCCACCTGGGCGCGCGCGGTGCATCTGGTGCGGCCCGAAGCGGACGGCGGCCACGTGGTCATCGACGCCGACGCCGCCGTGCCCGTGGTCGGGGACCTGGTCAACTGGGACGTCACCGGCGCCGCCGCCCGCGAGTTGGCGGACCGGGCCGCGGCCGGGCTGCCGCCGGCGACGCGCATGGCCGCCATCGACGGGACGGCCGAGGGCGTGGAGCGGTTCCTCGCCGACTTCGAGGCGCCCGACGGCGCGGAGATCCTCGGCCCCGTCGACCTGCCCCCGGGCGGGCGGCCCCCGGCGGGCATCGAGCCGGGCACGCCGATCCGGCGGATTCTGGTGCGGGTGGAACGATCCCGGGCGCGCGAACTCGGCCGCGCATTGCGGGCCGCGCGCGGGGTGCGGGCCACCCGGCGGGATCCTGCGCCGGTGCGGGTCATCGTCGACCCGGCGCGGTTCGGCTGACGTCCCGGTCGGGTAGCATCGACCATCGATTCGACGGCGCGAACCCCGCCCGTCTTTCCCCATTTGCGCACAGGAGCTGATGCGAAGCATGTCCGTCCGAGAGATCCGCTTGTTCGGGGACCCCGTCCTGGTGTCCCGCGCCGACGAGGTCACCGCCTTCGACGCGAAGTTGGGCCACCTCGTCGACGACATGCTGGAGACCATGGACGCCGCCGGAGGCGTCGGCCTGGCGGCCAACCAGGTCGGCGTCCTGCAGCGCGTGTTCGTCTACGACTGCGACGATCGCCGCGGCGAATTGATCAACCCGCGTTGGGAGCCGGTGGGCGACGAGACCGAGGTCGACGACGAGGGCTGCCTGTCCATCCCCGGCATCAACGCCGCCACCGAGCGGTTCCTGCGGGTGCGCGCCACCGGCCAGGACCGCACCGGCACCCCGGTGACCCTCGAGGCCGAGGGCCTGCTCGCCCGCTGCATCCAGCACGAGACGGACCACCTCGACGGCGTGCTCTTCCTCAAGCGCCTCCAGCCGGAGGCCCGCAAGGCCGCGATGCGCGAGCTGCGTTCCGCCGACTGGTTCCTGGCCGGGAAGTAGGGGAGAGCATGCGCCTGATTTTCGCCGGCACCCCGGAGCCCGCCGTCCCCGCGCTGCGCGCGCTCATCGAGCACGAGGGCCATGAGGTCGTCGCGGTGCTCACCCGCCCCGACGCCCGCGTCGGCCGAGGCCGTTCGCTCAAGCCGTCACCGGTCAAGGCCGTCGCTTTGGAGCACGGCATCGAGGTCATCGACCCGGTTTCGCTTTCCGACGCCGACGCGCGAGCCCGATTGGCCGAATTGGCCCCCGACTGCATCCCCGTGGTGGCGTACGGCAACCTCGTGCCGAAGGATCTGCTGGACGTGCCGGCCCACGGCTGGGTCAACCTGCACTTTTCCCTTCTCCCGGCCTGGCGCGGCGCAGCGCCCGTGCAGGCGGCCATCGCCGCCGGCGACGAGATCACGGGTGCCTCGACCTTCCTCATCGAGGAGGGCCTCGACACCGGGCCGGTCTTCGGCACCGTGACCGAAGCCATCAAGCCCACCGACACCGCCGACGACCTGTTGGGCCGCCTGGCGCAGTCCGGCGCGGCGCTGCTGGCGGCGACGATGGACGGGCTCGAGGCCGGACGCCTGCGTCCGGAAGCCCAGTCGGCCGACGGCGTCAGCCACGCGCCGAAAATCGTCTCCGACGACGCGCGCGTGGACTGGTCCATGCCGGGCCACCTCATCGACCGCCGCATCCGGGCCCACACCCCGGCACCGGGCGCGTGGACGATGCTCGGCGATGACCGCCTCAAGCTCGGCCCCGTCACGCCGGTGGCCGGGGACGACGACGCACTCGACCAGGCGCCGCTGGAACCGGGCCGGATCCGCGTGGAGAAGAAGCGCGTCCTCGTCGGCGCGGGCGGGGGCACCGCCGTCGCATTGGGCGACGTGCAGCCGCCGGGCAAGCGCATGATGAACGCAGTGGACTGGGCGCGCGGCGCCCGGCCGGACGATGGGAAGTTGGTCTAGATGCCCGAGCAGAGCGGAAGCCGGTCCAAGAACACGAGGCGCCGCAACGCCTCCGGTCAGCGCCGCGGCCAGGGCGGCCAGGGTGGTCAAGGCGGTCAAGGGGCCGGGCGCAACCGCAGTTCGGACGGGCAGCGCCGCAAGGCCAGCGCCATCGACGCGCCCCGGCAGGTCGCCCTCGACGTCCTCGGTGCGGTGCGCGCCGACGGCGCCTACGCCAACCTCATGCTCCCGAAGGAGCTGCGCGCCCGGAAGTTGTCGGGCCGCGACGCCGCCTTCGCCACCGAGTTGACCTACGGCACCCTGCGCGCCGAGGGGCTGCTGGACGCCGTGCTCGCGGAGGCGTCCACGCGCCCGCTCGCCGACATCGACCCGGAGGTGCTCGACGTCCTGCGCCTGGGCGCCTACCAGCTGTTGCGCACCCGCGTCGGCGCCCATGCGGCGGTCGACACGTCCGTGCGGGCGGTCATCGGCGCGGGCAAGGTCGGGGCGAAGGGATTCGTCAACGCGATCCTGCGCACCGTGTCCGGGAAGGACGAGGCCGCGTGGGTGGCGGAGATCGCCCCGGACGCGTCCCGCGACCCCGTCGGCCACCTCGCCCTCAAGCACGGCCATCCGCGCTGGATCGCCGACGCCTTCGCCCAGGCGCTCGGCGCGCAGGCGGGGGAGTTGGCCGACGCGCTGGCCGCCGATGATGCTCGGCCGATCGTGCACCTGGTGGCCAAGCCCGGCGAAATGAGCGCCGAGGAACTCGCCCTGATCACCGGCGGCGAAGAAGGCCCGTGGTCGCCGTACTGCGTGCGCATCGAGTCCGGAGACCCGGGTGACTTGGGTCCGGTCAAGGAGCGCCTGGCCGCCGTGCAGGACGAGGGCTCGCAGTTGATCGCGCGCGCGGCGACCATGGCCCCGGTCGAGGGCAAGGACGGCGGCCGCTGGCTCGACCTGTGCGCCGGCCCCGGCGGCAAGGCGGCGTTCCTGGGCGGCATCGCCAAGATCGACGGCGCGACCGTCGACGCGGTGGAGCTCTCGGCCAAGCGCGCCGGTCTCGTGGAGAACTCGGTGCGGGGCCTGCCCGTGACGGTCCACGTCGCCGACGGCCGCGATCCGGGTTTGGAGGGCGGCTACGACCGCGTGCTCGTCGACGCACCGTGCTCCGGCCTCGGTTCGCTGCGCCGCCGCCCGGAGGCGCGCTGGCGCAAGACCACCGACGACCTGCCCGGCCTGACCACGCTCCAGGGCGAGCTCCTGGAATCGGCGGCGAAGCTCGTGCGCCCCGGCGGCGTCATCGTCTACTCGACGTGCTCCCCGCACCTGCGCGAAACCCGCGGTGCCGTCGACAAGGCGGTCCGGCAGTTGGGACTGGAGGAACTCGACGCCAGGCCGCTGGTCGAGCCCATGGGCGACGTCGGCCCGGGCCCCTCGGTGCAGATGTGGCCCCACCGCCACGGCACCGACGCCATGTTCTTCGCGGTGCTGCGAAAGCCCGCGTAGCCGACGGCGGGGGCGCGGTAGGCTCGGGGGCATGAGCACCCCGATCATCGCGCCCTCGATCCTGTCCGCCGATTTCGCCCGCCTCGACCGGGAGATCGAGGCGGTGTCCGACGCCGACTGGATCCACGTCGACGTCATGGACGGCCACTTCGTGCCCAACCTCTCCTTCGGCGTGCCCGTGATGGCCGCGGTGGCGAAGGTGACGGACAAGCCGCTGGACGTTCACCTCATGATCGAGGAGCCGGAGAAGTGGGTAGACGGCTACGTCGAGGCCGGCGCCGCCGGCGTCACCTTCCACGTCGAGGCGTCCCCGGACCCGATCGCGCTGGCCCGCAAGCTCCGCGAGGCGGGGGTGAAGGCGGGCATCTCCGTCCGGCCGGGCACCCCGATCGAACCGTGGCTGGAGCACCTCAACGAATTCGACCTGGTGCTGGTCATGAGCGTCGAGCCCGGTTTCGGCGGCCAGTCGTTCATGCCGGAGCAGCTGGAGAAGGTCCGCGTCCTGCGCAACCAGATCGACCTGCGCGGGCTGGGCACCATCATCGAGATCGACGGCGGCATCGCTTCGGGGACCATCGCAGACGCCGCCGAGGCGGGCTGCGACGCCTTCGTCGCCGGTTCCGCCGTCTACGGCGCGGAGGTCCCCAACGACGCCGTCAACGAACTGCGCGCGCTGGCCGTCGAAGGCCAGTTGCGCGCCGAGGAAAGCCGAGGCTGACATGCCCATCTTCACCGACCTCGTCGCGGCCACGCCGCTGTCGCCCGATCAGGCGATGCGCACGGCCATCGCCGCCGCCGAGCGGGTGCGGGGCACCACCTCGCCCAATCCGCCGGTGGGCTGCGTGATCCTCGACGCGGCCGGGATCCCGGTGTCCGTGGCCGGCACGGACCCGGTCGGCGGGCCGCACGCCGAAGCGCAGGCGCTGGAGATGGCCGGCGAGCGGGCCAGGGGCGGCACCGCCGTGGTCACGCTCGAGCCCTGCCACCACCACGGACGCACGGGCCCCTGCACGGGCGCGCTCATCGACGCCGGGGTGTCGCAGGTCGTCTACGCCGTCGACGACCCCAACCCCGTGGCCGGCGGCGGGGCCGACTGGCTGGACGCCAGGGGAGTCGACGTGGTGCGCGGAACGTTGCGCGGCGAGGTCGCCGACGGCGTCTTGCGCCCGTGGCTGCATTGGCAGGCCACGCGCCGCCCGCACATCACGCTCAAGACCGCCGGCACCATCGACGGGTTGGCGGCGGCCACCGACGGATCCTCGCAGTGGATCACCGGCGAGACCGCTCGTGACCGCGTCCACGTGGACCGCGCCCGACGCGACGCCATCATCGTGGGCACCGGCACCGTACTCGCCGACGACCCGCGTTTGACCGCGCGCAAGCCCGACGGCACGCTGCACGGCCACCAGCCGCTGCGCGTGGCGGTGGGGCGCAAGGAAATCCCGGACGATGCCGCGATCCGCGGCGGCTTCGCACCGGGAGAGTACGTCGGCGCGGCAGCGGCGGAGGCCGGCAAGTTCCGGCACATCCAGACCCGCGACATGAGCGTCGTGGTCGACGTGCTCGCCGACCTCGGGATCATCGACGTCCTCGTCGAGGGCGGGCCCCGGCTCGCCGGAGCATTCCTGTCCGCGGGCCTCGTCGACGCCGTGGAGTCCTACGTGGCGCCGGGGCTCCTGGGAGCGGGCACCGCGGTGGTGGACACCGCCTCCGCCACGACGGTCGACGACATCGTCCGCTTTCGCACGATCGGCGTCGAACTGCTCGGCGACGACGTGCTCATCAAATCCGTGCGCAAGGGCTGACGGCGTCCCCGCGGGCGTCGTCAAGCAAGGGCACGCGCCGAACGGGAAGGCACGGCCCAACGAGGCGGCACACAATTGCAGCACCAACGAAAGGAACCACCCCAGTGTTCACCGGAATCGTCGAGGAACTCGGCCGCGTGGCCGCCATCGAGGACCAGGGCGACGCCATTCGCCTCGGCATCGGCTGCGAGCTGGCCGTCAGCGACGCGAAACTCGGGGACTCCATCGCCGTCAACGGCGTGTGCCTGACGGTCGCGGAGTTCGACGACGAGGGTTTCACCGCCGACGTCATGCAGGAATCGCTCGACCGCACCAGCCTCGGCGGACTCGCCGTCGGTTCGCCCGTCAACCTCGAGCGCGCGGTGGCCGCCGGGGCCCGGTTGGGCGGCCACATCGTCCAGGGCCACGTCGACGGCACCGGCGCGATCGTGTCCCGCACGCCCGGCGAGCACTGGGAGGTCGTGCGCATCTCGCTTCCCGACGAGCTCGACCGCTACGTGGTGGAGAAGGGCTCCATCGCCGTCGACGGCACCTCGCTGACCGTCTCCGCGGTCGGGGGAGACGACGGTGCGCGCTGGTTCGAGGTCAGCTTGATCCCGACGACCCTGGCCGACACCGTCCTGGGCACGCTCGATGCCGGCGCCACCGTCAATCTGGAAGTCGACGTGGTGGCCAAGTACATCGAGAAATTGCTGCCCCGATAAGCTCATGGCCGTGATTGAACTCGACAGCGTGGAACGGGCCATCGCCGACATCGCCGCCGGCAAGGCCGTGGTGGTCGTCGACGACGAGGACCGGGAGAACGAAGGCGACATCATCTTCGCCGCGGAAATGGCGACGCCGGAACTGGTGGCGTTCACCGTCCGGTACTCGTCCGGGTACATCTGCGCACCGTTGACCGGCGCGGACTGCGACCGCCTGGGCCTGCCGCCCATGGTCGCCCGCAACCAGGACGTGCGCGGCACGGCGTACACCGTCACCGTGGACGCCGCGACCGGGTCGACCGGCATCTCCGCCGCCGACCGCGCGTACACCATCCAGCGGCTCGCGGCGGCGAACTCGACGTCCGAGGAGTTCACCCGCCCCGGCCACGTCGTGCCGCTGCGCGCGATGCAGGGCGGCGTGCTCACCCGCGCAGGCCACACCGAGGCCGCCGTGGATCTGGCCCGCTTGGCCGGGCTGCGGCCCGCCGGCGTGCTGTGCGAGGTCGTGTCCGAGGAGGACCCGACCGGCATGGCCCGCACCCCGGAGCTGCGCCGCTTCTGCGACGAGCACGGGCTGGCGCTGATCTCCATCGAGCAGCTCATCGAGTACCGCCGCCGCCACGAGCACCTGGTCGAGCGGGTCGTGGAGACCCGCATGCCCACCGATTTCGGCGAGTTCCGGGCCGTGGGCTACCGCAGCCTCGTCGACGGCGTCGAGCACGTCGCGCTGGTCGTGGGCGATCCCGCCTCCGACGACGGCTCCGACGTGCTGGTGCGCGTCCACTCCGAATGCCTCACCGGCGACGTCTTCGGCTCCCGGCGCTGCGACTGCGGCCAGCAGCTGCACAAGTCCATGGAGATCGTCCAGGCCGCCGGCCGGGGCGTGGTCCTGTACATGCGCGGGCACGAGGGCCGGGGCATCGGGCTGATGCACAAGCTCGAGGCGTACCACCTGCAGGACGAAGGCGCCGACACCGTCGACGCCAACCTCGCCCTGGGCCTGCCCGCCGACGCCCGCGAGTACGGCACCGGCGCCCAGATCCTCCGCGACCTCGGGGTCCGCAGCATGGCGCTGCTGACCAACAACCCGACCAAGCGCGCCGGACTGGGCGGCTACGGGCTGGAAATGAGCCGCCGCGTGCCCGTGCCCGTGGACGTCAACGCCGACAACGTGCGCTACCTGACCACCAAGCAACAGCGCATGGGACATGACCTGCCGTGGCTCGACGACTACATTGGGGCCGAAGGCGACCAGGAGGAGAAGAAGTGAGCGGAGCCGGACTGCCCGACATCGAGATCCCGGATGCGGAGGGGATGAGCGTCGCGATCGTCACCGCGCACTGGAACGACGACATCACCGGCCAACTCCGCGACAACGCCGTGGCCGCCGCCACCGAGGCCGGCGCCATGGTCCGCGACTACACCGTCGTCGGCGCGCTGGAACTGCCCGTCGTGGTGCAGGCGCTCGCCGACGACCACGACGCCGTGGTCGCGCTGGGCTGCGTCATCCGCGGCGGCACGCCCCACTTCGATTACGTCTGCGATTCCGTGACGCAGGGCCTGACCCGCATCGCGCTGGACCAGCGGACCCCGATCGGCAACGGCGTGCTCACCTGCGACACCCACGAGCAGGCGGTCGCCCGTTCCGGCGCGCCCGGTTCGGTCGAGGACAAGGGCCGCGAGGCCACCATCGCGGCGCTGCACACCGCGGCGCTGCTGCGCACCCTGGGCGAGGAGTGAATCGCGTGAGCGAGAACAAGACGGCCGACCGCACGGACTCCCGCTGGGAGCTCGTGGTCACGTCCAAGACCATGAAGCTGTGGGCCTGGGGCTCCGCCGCCGTGGTGATGGCCGTGCACATTTTCATGGGGCTCGTCGTCGACGTCGGCGACACCGGTGCCCAGGTCACGTCCATCGACGTGCTCGCGTTCCCCGTGCTCGGGCTGATCATCTCCGCGGCGTGCCTGCTGATGCTGCGCCCCCGCGTCCGGGTCGATTCCCGCGGTGTCGAGGTGCGCAACTTCCTGGGTGCACGGTTCTATCCGTGGGACGTCGTCCACGGCCTGAGCTTCCCGGCCGACGCCCGCTGGGCGCGCCTGGAGCTGCCCGAATTCGAGTTCGTGCCCATGTGGGCGCTGCAGTCCCGCGACGGCGCCTCCGTGGTCGAGGCGGTCCGCCGCTTCCGCGAGCTCGAGGACCGCTACATGCCGGAAGACTGATGGCGGATCCCTCGACGTACCGCCCGGCCCCGGGGACCATCCCGGTCGAGCCGGGCGTTTACCGTTTCCTCGACGATGGCGGGCGCGTCCTCTACGTCGGCAAGGCGAAGAACCTGCGGGCCCGCCTGTCGAACTATTTCCAGGACGTCGCCAACCTGCACCCGCGCACGCGGCAGATGGTGCAGTCGGCGTCGAAGGTCATCTGGACCGTCGTGCGCACCGAGGTCGAGGCCCTCCAGCTGGAATACACCTGGATCAAGCGGTACGACCCGCGGTTCAACGTCATGTACCGCGACGACAAGAGCTACCCGATGCTGGCCGTCAGCGTCGGCGAGCTGTACCCGCGCCTTTTCCTGTATCGGGGCCCGCGCCGCAAGGGCGTCCGCTACTTCGGCCCGTACTCCCACGCCTGGGCGATCCGCGAGACCCTGGACCTGCTCATCCGGCTGTTCCCGGCACGGACGTGCTCGAAGGGCGTGTTCAACCGCCACCAGCAGCTCGGCCGGCCCTGCCTGCTGGGGTACATAGACAAATGCGCGGCGCCCTGCGTGGGCCGCGTCTCGGCCGCCGAGCACCGTGAGATCGTCGACGGCTTCGTGTCCTTCATGGCCGGCAACACCGGTTCCCTGACCGCGCAGCTGCGCAGGGAAATGGGGGCGGCCGCCGATGATCTCGACTTCGAGAAGGCCGCCAAGATCCGCGACGACCTCGCCGCCGTGGAAAAGGTGATGGAGAAGCAGGCGGTGGTGCTCGGCGACGCCACCGACGCCGACTTCATCGCGTTCGCCTCAGACGAGCTCGAGGCCGCCGTCCAGATCTTCCACGTTCGCCAGGGCCGCATCCACGGCCAGCGGGGATGGGTCGTGGAGAAATCCGGCGATTCCGAAACCGGGCCGTTGCCGGAGGGCCGACCGGACCCCGCGCTTCCGAAACTGCTGTCGACGTTCCTCACCCAGTTCTACGGCGACGCCGCCGAACACGCGAAGGTCGACGGCGATTCGTCCTCCGGAGCCGCCGATGCGGTCCCGCGCCAGATCATCGTCGAAACCGAGCCGGACGACGCCGCGGAAGTCGCCGCATTCCTCCGGGGCATCCGCGGCGCCGGCGTCGAGATCCGCGTCCCGCAACGCGGCGACAAGAAGGCGCTGCTGGAAACCGTCCACCGCAATGCGGTCGAAGCGCTGGCCCAGCACAAGCTCAAGCGCAGCGGCGATCTGACGGCGCGCTCGCAGGCCCTGGAGGGCATCCGCGACGCCCTGTTCATGGACGAGGCGCCGCTGCGCATCGAGTGCACCGACATCTCGCACATCCAGGGCACCGACGTGGTGGCGTCGCTGGTCGTCTTCGAGGACGGCTTGCCCCGCAAGGTCGACTATCGCAGGTACCGCATCAAGGACGCCGCCGGCGACGGGCATTCCGACGACGTCGCGTCGATCGCGGAGGTCGTCCGCAGGCGTTTCCGCCGCCATGCCGAGGACAAGCTCGCCGTGCCCGAAGACGATGCCGTCATGTTCGAGGAAGAGGCCGCGGGGCCGACCGGGGAGGCGTCGTCAAGCGTCGTCGAGGAATCCGTGACCGGCCGCAAGTTCGCCTACCCGCCGCAACTGTTCATCGTCGACGGCGGCGCGCCGCAGGTCGCCGCCGCCCAGCAGGTGCTCGACGACCTCGGGGTCACCGACGTCACGCTCGTGGGCCTGGCCAAGCGGCTGGAGGAGATCTGGGTGCCCGGCGACGACGAACCCGTGATCCTGCCGCGCAACTCCGAGGCGATGTACCTGATGCAGCGCATCCGCGACGAAGCCCACCGATTCGCCATCGGCTACCACCGGCAGCAGCGTTCCAAGCGGATGCGATCGTCCGCGCTCGACGGCGTCAAGGGCCTGGGGCCGCAGCGCCGATCCGAGCTGGTGAAGCACTTCGGATCCGTCGCCAAGCTGCGCGGGGCCACCGTCGACGAGATCCGCGAAGTGCCCGGATTCGGGCCCGCGCTGGCGGAATCCGTGCACGCGGCGCTGCATCGGGAAGGCACGTAGGCTGGGCCACATGACCAACGCCAACGCCGGAGCCGCGGAACCCGACACGTCACTGGTCCTGATCACGGGAATGTCCGGATCCGGCCGCAACACCGCCGCGGCCGTCCTCGAGGAAATGGGCTGGTACGTCGCCGACAACCTGCCGCCGGAGTTGATCATGCGCATGGTCGAGCTGTCCTTCGAGGCGGACTCGCCCGTGGAACGGCTGGCGATCGTCACCGACGTCCGGTCTCGAGCCTTCGCGGGCTCGCTCGGCGACGTCCTCGACCGGCTGCACGAATCCGGCCGCCGGCCCATGGTGATCTTCCTCGACGCCGACGACGACACGTTGATCGCACGCTACGACTCCGTCCGGCGCACCCACCCGCTGCAGGAATCCGGCACCCTGACGCAGGGCATCCAGCGCGAGCGGCGCATGCTCGCCGGGATAAAGGCGATGTCGGACCTGGTCCTCGACACCAGCAAGATGTCGGTGCACGATCTGCGGCGAGCGCTGGAAGTCCATTTCTCGGACCCGTCGTCGCGCGGCCAGCGCGTGACCATCCAGTCCTTCGGCTTCAAGCACGGCGCCCCGCGCGACGCCGATCTCCTCCTCGACGTCCGCTTCCTCCCGAACCCGTACTGGGTGCCGGGGCTGCGGTCCGGGCGCGGGACCGATCAGCCGGTGTCGGAATTCGTCCTCTCGCAGGACGACGCGCCCCGGTGGCTCGATACCGTCGAACAGCTGATCTCGGTGATCCTCCCGGGCTACCGGCGCGAAGGCAAGAACCACATGTCCATCGCCATCGGCTGCACCGGCGGCCACCACCGCAGCGTGGCCATGTCCGAGGCGCTCGGCCGCAGGCTCGGCGAATTCAACGGCATCGACGTCAACGTCATCCACCGCGACATCGAAAGGGACTGACCGGGCAGCCGCCACCGCCCGCCCCGGCCACCCCATTCGACACCAGAGGAGTCCCATCCCATGACCGCCATCACGAGCCTCGGCGGAGGCCACGGCCTGTTCGCCACGCTGCGCGCCGTCCGCCGGATCGCCGACGAGGTCACCGCCGTGGTCACCGTCGCCGACGACGGAGGGTCGTCCGGGCGCCTGCGCCGCGAGCTGGGCCGGATTCCCCCGGGCGACCTGCGCATGGCGCTGGCGGCCCTGTCCGCCGACGACGAGCGGGGCCGGCTGTGGGAGGACGTGCTCCAGCACCGCTTCGGCGGCACGGGCGCGCTGGCCGGCCACGCGGTGGGCAACCTGATCATCGCCGGGCTGACCAGCGTCCTCGACGACGAAGTCCGGGCGCTCGACGAGATCGGGTCGCTGCTGGGCATCTGCGGCCGGGTGCTGCCCATGTCCCCGCGCCCCCTGGACATCGAGGCGGAGGTGGTGGGGCTCGAGGACGACGCGCGCGTCGTGCGTCCCGTCCGCGGCCAGGTCGCGGTGGCGACGACGCCCGGGCAGGTTCGCCGCATCCGCCTCATCCCCGACAATCCGCCGGCCACGCCCGATGCGGTGGAAGCTATCATGTCCGCGGACATGGTCACGCTCGGCCCGGGTTCCTGGTTCACCTCGGTGCTGCCGCATCTGCAGGTGCCCGAACTGGTCGGGGCCCTGCGCGACACCTCGGCGCAGCGGGTGGTGGTGCTCAACCTGTCCTCCGAACCGGGGGAGACCGCCGGCTTTTCGTCGGAACGCCACGTGCACATGCTCACCCAGCACGCCCCGGACCTGACGCTGGACAAGATCCTCGTCGACGAATCGACCATCGGCGGAGCCTCGGAGCGCAGCTACCTGGAGCGGGCGGCGGCGACGCTGTCGGCGGAAGTGGTCTACGCCGACGTCCGCGAGATCGACGCCGAAGGCGGGTGGACAGAACGCCACGACCCGGTCAAGGTCGCCGCAGCGCTGGGGGAGTTGCTTCCCCGCTGAACGGGGCCGCTAAACTCCAGCCCCATGGCGAACCGATCGCCGATGTGAGGAGAGTGCGGCAATGGCGTTGACGCCCAAGGTGAAGGACGAGCTCGCGCGCGTGCCGGTGAGCCAGGAGAGCGCACAGTCGGCGGAGGTCGCGGCCATTCTGCGGTTCGCCGGTGGCCTGCACCTCGTCGCCGGGCGCATCGTCGTCGAAGCGGAGCTGGACTCCGGCGCCGTCGCCCGCCGTCTGCGGGGCATGATCGATTCCCTGTTCGGCCATGAGCCGGAACTGCAGGTGCTCAGCCCGGGTGGCCTGCGCAAGACGTCGCGCTACATCGTCCGCGTCGCCGAGGGCGGGGAGGATCTGGCCCGCCGCACCGGGCTGGTCGACCGCGCGGGCCGGCCGGTGCGGGGCTTGCCGCCGAAGGTCATCGGCGGCACCATCCTCGACGCCGAAGCCGCATGGCGCGGCGCGTTCCTGGCCCACGGTTCGCTCACGGAGCCGGGCCGATCGTCGGCGCTCGAGGTCACGTGCCCGTGCCCGGAGGCCGCGCTGGCGCTGGTCGGCTGCGCCCGTCGCCTGGGCATCCCCGCCAAGAGCAAGGAAACTCGCGGGGGAGACCGCGTGGTCATCCGCGACGGAGAGGCCATCGGCGCACTGCTGACCCGCATGGGCGCCCAGACCACCCGCCTGGAGTGGGAGGAGCAGCGGATGCGCCGCGAGGTCCGGGCCACCGCGAACCGCCTGGCCAACTTCGACGACGCGAACCTGCGCCGGTCGGCCCGGGCGGCGGTCGTGGCGGCGGCCCGCGTCGAGCGTGCGCTGGACATCCTCGGCGAGGATGTCCCCGAGCACCTGGTCACGGCCGGTGAACTGCGGGTCGCGCACCGCCAGGCGTCGCTGGAGGAGCTCGGCCAGCTGGCCAATCCGCCGATGACCAAGGACGCCGTGGCGGGGCGCATTCGCCGCCTGCTGTCGATGGCGGATCGGCGGGCCGCCGAAACGGGCATCCCCGATACGTCGTCCGTCGTCACGGACGAGCTTTTCGACGGGGACGACGTGGAGTAGGTCCGCCATGAGCCGGATCACGCCCAAACGGGCATGTTCCCGGCACCGAATGTCCGTTGGTGAGGCGTCTCACTAGATTCCGGGCATTCCACCCCTGCGCGACGGCGCAACCGCACGTACAATTCGAAGGTGAACCAGTTGGTCCGGATCCCGGGCCCACAGGGCAATTTTTAGCCGATTCCTTTGGAGGAGATCATCGTGACGGTTCGTGTAGGCATCAACGGCTTCGGCCGCATCGGGCGCAACTTCTTCCGCGCCATCATCGCGGAAGGCGCCGACGTCGAGGTTGTGGCGGTCAACGACCTGACCGACAACAAGACGCTCGCCCACCTGCTGAAGTACGACTCGATCATGGGCAAGCTCGACGCCGAGGTGACCTACGACGACGAGTCCATCACCGTCGACGGCAAGCGCATGACCGTCTGGGCCGAGCGCGACCCGAAGAACCTGGGCTGGGGCGAGGTCGGGGTCGACGTCGTCGTCGAGTCCACCGGCTTCTTCACCGACGCCGAGGCCGCCAAGGCGCACATCGACGGCGGCGCCAAGAAGGTCATCATCTCCGCTCCGGCGAAGAACGAGGACGCGACCTTCGTCATGGGCGTGAACCACACCGATTACGACCCGGAGAAGCACAACATCATCTCCAACGCGTCGTGCACCACCAACTGCCTCGCGCCGATGGCGAAGGTGCTGGACGAGAAGTTCGGCATCGAGCGTGGCCTGATGACCACCATCCACGCCTACACCGGTGACCAGCGCCTGCACGACGCCCCGCACAAGGATCTGCGCCGCGCCCGCGCCGCCGCACTGAACATCGTCCCGACCTCCACCGGTGCCGCCAAGGCCGTCGCCCTGGTCCTGCCGCAGCTGAAGGGCCTGCTGGACGGCTACGCGCTGCGCGTCCCGGTCCCGACCGGCTCCGTCACCGACCTGACCTTCACCGCGAAGAAGGAGGTCTCGGTCGAGTCCGTCAACGCCGCGATCAAGGAGGCCTCGGAGTCCGCGGAGCTCAAGGGCATCCTCGGCTACAACGAGGAGCCGATCGTGTCCAAGGACATCGAGGGCGATTCCCGTTCCTCCATCTTCGACGCCCCGCTGACCAAGGTCATCGGCGACCAGGTCAAGGTCGTGTCCTGGTACGACAACGAGTGGGGTTACTCCTGCCGCCTCGTCGACCTCGCGGTCTACGTCGGCGAGCGCCTCTAAGCTCTTCGTTTCCCCCACGACCCCAGGGCCGGGGTGTGCCCGCGGGCACACCCCGGCCCTGGGGCATATGCAACGGCTCGAACAACGAAAGAAGACACCGTCATGACCGTCAAGACCCTGCAGGATCTCCTCGACGAGGGCGTCGAGGGCCGTTACGTCCTGGTTCGCTCCGACCTCAACGTCCCCCTCAAGGACGGCTCCATCACCGACCCGGGCCGCATCGACGCCTCGGTGCCGACTCTGAAGGCGCTGTCCGACGCCGGCGCGAAGGTCGTCGTGACCGCCCACCTCGGCCGCCCCAAGGGCGAGGTCAACCCGGAGCTTTCGCTGGCCCCGGTCGCCGAGGCCCTGTCGGAGCGCCTCGACCGCTACGTCGCGGTCGCCGGCGACGTCTCGGGCGAGGACGCCCACGAGCGCGCCAACGGCCTGACCGACGGCGACGTGCTGCTGCTGGAGAACATCCGCTTCGACGCCCGCGAGACCTCCAAGGACGAGTCCGAGCGCGAGGCCTTCGCCGCCGAGCTCGCCGCCCTGGTCCCCGAGGGCGCGTTCGTCTCCGACGGCTTCGGCGTGGTCCACCGCGCCCAGGCGTCGGTGTACGACGTGGCCAAGAAGCTGCCGCACTACGCCGGCGGCCTGGTGCAGTCCGAGCTCGAAGTGCTGCGCAAGGTCGGCGAGGCGCCCGAGAAGCCGTACGCGGTGGTGCTCGGCGGTTCCAAGGTCTCCGACAAGCTCGGCGTCATCGAGGCCCTGGCCCCGAAGGTCGATTACCTGATCATCGGCGGCGGCATGTGCTTCACCTTCCTCGCGGCCCAGGGCCACTCGGTGGGCGGCTCGCTGCTGCAGGAAGAGATGATCGACACCTGCAAGGACCTGCTCGACCGCTACGGCGACCAGATCGTCCTGCCGACCGACGTCGTCGTCGCCTCGGAGTTCTCCGCGGACGCCGACCACAAGGTCGTGTCCGCCGACGCCATCCCGGATGGCTGGATGGGCCTGGACATCGGCCCCGACTCCGCCAAGGCCTTCGCCGCGAAGCTGGCCGAGACCAAGACCGTGTTCTGGAACGGCCCGATGGGCGTCTTCGAGATGGAGGCGTTCGCCAACGGCACGCGCTTCGTCGCCCAGGCCATCATCGACGCGACCCGCGACAACGGTTGCTTCTCCGTCGTCGGCGGCGGCGACTCCGCCGCGGCCGTGCGCACGCTCGGCCTCGACGAGGACGGCTTCAGCCACATCTCCACCGGCGGCGGCGCCTCCCTCGAGTACCTCGAGGGCAAGGATCTGCCCGGCGTCCAGGTGCTCGAGTCCTAGCACCGGCACGCGCCCCGGGGCCGGCGGCATCCCGCCGGCCCTCCATCTCCACCCGTAAACCACTTCAGGAAGTGACACCCACAATGGCTCGCAAGCCCCTCATCGCCGGCAACTGGAAGATGAACCTCAACCATCTGGAGGCCATCGGCGTCGTGCAGAAGCTCGCCTTCGCCCTGCCGAAGGAGTACTACGACAAGGTCGACGTGGCGGTCATCCCGCCGTTCACCGACCTCCGGTCCGTGCAGACGCTGGTCGAGGGCGACAAGCTGGCCGTCACCTACGGCGCCCAGGACGTCTCCGTCCACGAGTCCGGCGCCTACACCGGCGAGATCTCCGCCGCGATGCTGGCCAAGCTCGGCTGCCGCTGGGTCGTCGTCGGCCACTCCGAGCGCCGCGAAATGCACGGCGAGGATGATGCGCTGGTGGCCAAGAAGGCCAAGGCGGCGCTGAAGGCCTCCATGGCCCCGATCGTCTGCGTCGGCGAGCCGCTCGAGGTCCGCGAGGCCGAGAAGCACGTCGAGCACGTCGTCGAGCAGGTCAAGGGATCCCTCGAAGGCCTGTCGGAGGCGGACCTGGCCAAGGTCGTCATCGCCTACGAGCCGGTCTGGGCCATCGGCACCGGCAAGGTCGCCTCGTCGGCTGATGCGCAGGAGGTCTGCAAGGCCATCCGCGAGACCGTCGCCGAGCTGGGCGGCGAGAAGCTGGCCAAGGACATGCGCATCCTCTACGGCGGCTCGGTCAAGGCCGAGAACGTCGCCGACATCGTCGGCCAGCCGGACGTCGACGGCGGCCTGGTCGGCGGCGCGTCGCTGGATGGCGAGGCCTTCGCCAAGCTCTCGGCCCTGGCCGCCGACGCGGTCAAGTAACCAGGCTCGACTTCCAGGTCACATAACCTGGCCAACAACCCAGGCCCGACGACCGGGCCCGGCCGGCGCCCCGGCAACGTTCACCCGTTGATCCGGGGCGCCGGCTTCTTCCGGTCCGGCTTCACGACGGACACCGACGTCACGTACAGGAGACGCGAACATGCAGGAACAGGCGACGAGGAAAACAAGCGACGAAACGTTGCGCGACGACATCCGGCATCTGGGCCGGATCCTCGGCGACGTGATCCGCGAGCAGGAGGGCGACGAGGTCTTCAATCTGGTGGAGAATGCCCGGCGCACGGCGTTTCGCCTCCACCGGGGCGAGGCGGAGGTCGGGGAGCTGACCGCGCTGTTCCGCGACATCGACCCGGTGGAGGCGACGCCGATCATCCGCGCGTTCACGCACTTCGCGCTGTTGGCGAACCTCGCCGAGGATCTCCACGAGGAGCGGTTGGTGGAGGAGGGCCTCGACGCCGGCGAAGCGCCCCGCGATTCCTCGCTCGAGGCCACGTGGGCGAAGCTGCGCGATGCCCGCGTCCCGGGCGCGGAGATCGGATCGATGATGGAGTCTGCGGAGGTCGTGCCGGTGCTCACCGCGCATCCGACTGAGACGCGCCGCCGCACGGTCTTCGACGTGCAGAAGCACATCGGCGCATCGATGCGCGCCCGGCACGAGGTGATCAACGCCCCACGCACCGCCCGCACCGAGGCCAAGCTCGAGGCGCTGGACCTGGAGATCCGCCGGCGAATCATGACGCTGTGGCAGACCGCCCTGATCCGCATGAACCGGCCCGACATCCGCGACGAAGTGGAGGTCGGCCTGCGCTACTACCAGCTGTCCCTGCTGGAGACGGTGCCGAAGCTCAACCGCGACGTCGCGGCGATGATGCGCGAGCTCGGCGGTGACGACGTGCCGGAGAACCCGGTCGTCCGCATGGGCTCGTGGATCGGCGGCGACCACGACGGCAACCCCTACGTCACCGAGGACGTCGTCCGCTACGCCACCGACCGCGCGGCGGGGACGATCCTGCGCCACTACGTCAAGCAGCTTCATTCCCTGGAGCGGGAGCTGAGCTTCTCCGATCGGCTCACCCAGGTGTCCGTCGATCTGGTGGAACTGGCCAACCGCGGACAGAACGACGTGCCCAACCGCGTCGACGAGCCGTACCGCCGCGCCGTCCACGGCATCCGCGGCCGCGTCGCGGCGACGGCCATTTCCCGGTTGGGGGCCTCGGTCGTGGAGGGCGACTGGTCCTGCCATGAGCCATACTCGAGCGTGGAGGAGATGCGCGCCGATCTGGACGTCGTCGAAGCGTCGCTGCGCCGCAGCCACGACGACCTCATCGCCGACCATCGTCTCGCGGACATTCAGGGCGCCACGGACGTCTTCGGTTTCCACCTGTACTCGCTGGATCTGCGCCAGAATTCGGAGAGCCACGAGGACATCCTCACCGAGCTCTTCCGCCTGTCCGGCGTGGCCGAGGACTATCGTTCGCTGCCCGAGCGCCGCCGGGTCGAGATCCTGACCCGGGAACTCACGTCGGCGCGCCCGCTGGTGCCGCGGGGCGTGGAGCTGTCCGAGGTCACCGCCCGTGAGTTGGGCATCATGCGCGCCGCAGCCGACGCCGTCGAGGCCTACGGCCCCGAAGTCGTGCCGCACTGCATCATCTCGATGTGCTCGTCGGTGTCGGATCTGCTGGAGCCGATGATCCTGCTCAAGGAGGTCGGTCTGATCTCCGTCGAGGACGGGGCTCCCAGCGGAACCGTCGACGTGATCCCCCTGTTCGAGACCATCGAGGACCTGCAGGCCGGCGCCTCGGTGCTGCGCGAGGCGTGGGACGTGCCGCTGTATCGCCGCTACGTCGCGTCGCGCGGCGATCTGCAGGAGGTCATGCTCGGGTACTCCGACTCGAACAAGGACGGCGGCTACTTCGCCGCGAACTGGGCGCTCTACGACGCGGAGACCGCCATCGCCGCCGTCGCCCGCGAGGAAGGCGTGCGTCTGCGCCTCTTCCACGGCCGCGGCGGCACGGTGGGCCGTGGCGGCGGACCGTCCTACGAGGCCATCCTCGCGCAGCCGAAGGGCGCCGTGCAGGGGTCGGTGCGCATCACCGAGCAGGGCGAGATCATCTCGGCCAAGTACGGCCACCCCGTCACCGCCCGCCGTAACCTGGAGGCGCTGGTCGCCGCGACGATCGAGTCGACGCTGCTCGATCTCGAGGACCTGGACGATCAGGGCCGCGCCTACGACGTGATGTCGGAGATCTCGGAGCTGTCGCGCGACGCCTACGCGGCGCTGATGCACGACGATCCCGGTTTCATCGAATTCTTCGAGACCTCGACGCCCGTCGGGGAGATCGGCAGCCTGAACATCGGTTCGCGGCCGTCGTCGCGCAAGCAAACGACGTCGATCTCGGATCTCCGGGCGATTCCGTGGGTGCTGGCCTGGTCGCAGCAGCGGTCGATGGTGCCGGGCTGGTTCGGCGTCGGCACCGCGCTGAACGAATGGGTGGGCGAGGACCCCGACGGGTCGCGCCTGGCCGAACTGCGCGAGCTCAACGAGTCCTGGCCGTTCTTCAATTCGGTGCTGTCGAACATGGCGCAGGTGATGTCGAAGTCGGACCTGCACCTGGCCAAGCTCTACGCCGATCTGGTGTCCGATCGCGAGGTCGCCGACCGCATCTTCAGCCGCATCCGCGAGGAGTACGAGCTCACCCTGGAGATGTTCCTCAAGGTCACCGGCTATTCCACGCTCCTGGAGGACAACCCGCTGCTGGCCCGTTCGGTGGACATGCGGTTCCCGTACCTGATGCCGCTCAACGCCATCCAGCTGGAGATGCTGCGCCGATACCGCGCCGGCGATTCCCGCGACAAGGTCCGCCGGGGCATCCAGTTGACCATGAATGGCTTGGCGACGGCGCTGCGCAACTCCGGATAACGTGCGAGCCGGACAGCGGCGGCGGAAACGCCGGACCGCGGTCTGCGCCGGGTACCCTCCGTGCGGTATCCTGGGCAGTTGATCGCGGGTCCGGTGCCGTTCGTCGCCATCCGGCCCGCAGCAGTTGCCCAACAATCGTCGTGAACCGTAGGGAAGTGCGCGTGTACCTCGCCATCCAGATCGTCCTGGTCATCACCTCCGTGCTGATGTCCCTTTTCGTCCTGCTCCACAAGGGCAAGGGCGGTGGCCTGTCGAGCTTGTTCGGCGGCGGCATGCAGTCGAACCTGTCGGGTTCGACCGTCGTGGAGAAGAACCTGGACTACGTCACCATCATCACCGCCATCCTGTGGCTGGCGTCGATCGTGCTGCTGGGCCTGTTCCAGGCTTTCAACTGGTAGATCGCGCGTCAGGCGCGTAAACGCCGCGACAAGGAACCGGGGCCCGGGCGAGTTCATCGCCCGGGCCCCGGTTCCGTTTTTTGCTAGAGCATCGACGCCGCGGCTTCGTCGACGAAGACGATGGTCTCGGCCTTCCCGCGCACTCCGGATGCGGGCCATTCGGCGGGGTCGGCGCCGTCGGCGATCGCCTTGACGGCCTCCGCCTTGGCTTCGCCGGCGACCAGCAGCCACACGCGCTGGCTCGCGTTGACGGCCGGCAGCGTCAGGGACACGCGGGTCGGCGGGGGCTTCGGGCAATCCCGGACCTCCACGACGGTGCGCTCGGTCTCGGCGATCGCCGGCGTGTGGGGGAACAGCGAGTTGACGTGGCCTTCGCCGCCCATGCCGAGCAGGTGCAGGTCGAAGCCGTCGGGCGCGTGCATGGCCAGGATGTCGGCGTAGGCGTCCGCGGCGCAGACCGGGTCCTCCAGGTAGGCGCCGCCGGATGGGGCGATGGGAAAGATGTAGGACTCCGGGATGTCCACGTGGTCGAACAGCGCCTCGCGGGCCTGCCCGACGTTGCGGTCGGGGGACTCCTCCGGGACGAAGCGTTCGTCGCCGAAGAAGACCATCACCCGGGACCAATCGACGTCACCGGAATCGGCGGCCAGGGCGGCCAGCAGACCGATGCCGGCGCCGCCGCCGGTCACCGCGATGCGCGCCAGGCCGTCGGCGCCCTGCGCCTCGGCGACGACGTCGACGAAGCGGGCGCGGGCGGCCTCGACCAGGGCGTCCTGGTCGGAGTGGCGGGAAAATTCGGGGGCGGGCAGGGTGGCCGTCATCGGCGGGACTCCTCGGGGTCGCGGGGGAATGCCCGGTTGGCGGGCGTGGCACCGAGCGCGCCGGCACCGTCGTCAAGCCGGGCCTGCTCCGCCTGCTCGACGGTCAAGCGCCGGATGCGGCCCAAGCCGCGCAACGCGCGGGCGTAGGCGGTGTCGGGGTCGAGGTGGCGCAGCTCCTCGGCAAGGCAGTCGACGGTGGTGCGCCGCGACAGGGCCACCTTGAACGGCGGCCGGCCCGTGATGGTCACGCATGCGGTGGAGGCGTTCTCCACCTCGACGGTGACGTCGGTGGGCTCGCCCTCGTCGCCATGGCGGGTGAGCACCACCTTGGTCACCGGGGGCTTGGCGTCGCCGTCGGCGTCGACGGGGACCTCCGGCTCGTCCGTGACCACGCGCACCACCGGAACGGCGAGGCGATCGGCCAGCCACCCGGCGGCGACGTCGACGGACGGGTCCTCGCCGGGGCCTTCGATGCGGGCCGCGGTGATCTCACCGTGCGGCGGGAAATCCAGCGCCGACGCCAGCACCCCGCGCCACGCCGTCAGGCGCGACCACGCGAGATCCGAATCACCCGGCGTGTAGCCGGTGCGGCGCGTGTACACCGCATTGACGTCCGGATCGGCCAGCGAGTCCGTGATGCGGCGCTGCGCGATCTGGCCGATCGGCGTGGCCGCGGGCACCTGCGGCGGCGTCGACGGCCACCACGCCACCACCGGGGTGTCCGGCAGCAGCAGGGGAGTGACGATGGCCTCCGGGTGCGCCCCGACCTCGCCTTCCAGATGCATGACGACGACCTCCGCGGCACCGGCTTCGCCGCCCAACCGGAGCTCGGCGTCGAGGCGGTTGGCGCCCCGCGGCTCGCCGGCGACGAGCACCAGCACGCGGGCCGGATGCTCGCGGGAGACGTTGTTGACCGTCTTGATGATGGTCTCCAGGTCATCGTCGCGCTGCGCGAGCACGATGAGCGTGAGCACGCGGCCGGTGGTGACGATGCCGCCCTTTTCCCGGAGGGTCACCAACTGGCGGGCGATGACCCGCGTATCGGTGTCGGGCAGATTGATGATCATTGGCACGGTGATTCCTTTCCCAAAATCCCTGCTTGCCTGTCCCGCCCGTCAGGGACGGCGCCAGGTGCGGCCTTCGCGCTCGAGCATCCGGTCGGCGGACTCCGGGCCCCACGTGCCCGCCGGGTACTCGTCGGGGCGGCCCCGCTTGCCCCAGTACTCGATGACCGGGTCGAGGATCTTCCAGGACAACTCGACTTCTTCGTTGGTGGGGAAGAGGCTCGCCTCGTCGAGGAGCGCGTCCAGGATCAGGCGCTCGTAGGCCTCCGGCGACTGTTCGGTGAACGATTCCGAGTAGGAGAAGTCCATGTTGACGTCGCGGACCTCCATGGTGGAGCCCGGGACCTTCGAACCGAAGCGCATGAGCACGCCCTCGTCCGGCTGGACGCGGATGACCATGGCGTTCTGGCCAAGCGCCGTGGTCATGGTGTCGGCGAACGGCAGGTGCGGCGCGGACTTGAAGACCAGGGCGATCTCGGTGACGCGGCGGCCCAGGCGCTTGCCGGAGCGCAGGTAGAACGGCACGCCCGCCCACCGGCGGGAATTGATCTGCAGCGTGCACGCCGCATACGTCTCGGTGATCGACTCCGGATCGAAACCGTCCTCTTCGCGCAGCCCCTTGACGTAGTGGCTGCCCTGCCACCCGGCGGAGTACTGGCCGCGGGCGGTGGTCTTCGACAGGGGGCGGACCGGCTCGGTGGCCCGCAGCACCTTGATCTTCTCGGTCTGCAGCTCCTCCGGGGTGAAGGCGACGGGCTCTTCCATGGCCACCAGGGCCAGCAACTGCAACAGGTGGTTCTGGATCACGTCTCGGGCGGCGCCGATGCCGTCGTAGTAACCGGCGCGGCCGCCCAACCCGATGTCCTCGGCCATGGTGATCTGCACGTGATCGACGTAATGCGAGTTCCACAGCGGGTCGAACAGCTGATTGGCGAAACGCATGGCCAGGATGTTCTGGACGGTCTCCTTGCCCAGGTAATGGTCGATGCGGAACACCGACTTCTCGGGGAAGACCGAGTTGACGATCTGGTTGAGCTCCTGGGCGGACTCGAGGTCGTGGCCGAAGGGCTTCTCGATGACCACGCGCCGCCAATTGTCCGGGCCCGCCTGCGCGAGGCCGGCGCGGTCGAGCTGATGGCAGACGTCGGGGAAGTTGTCCGGCGGAATGGACAGGTAGTACGCCCAGTTGCCGGCGGTGCCGCGGGAGGCGTCGAGCTCGGCGAGCTTGTCCGCCAGCCGGTCGAAGGCCTCGTCATCGTTGAAGGTGCCCTGCACGAAGTGGATGCCCTCCGCCAGGCGCTGCCACACGTTCTCGCGGATCGGCGTGCGCGCCCCGGATTCGACGGCTTCGCGGACGTAGTTTTCGAAGTACTCCTTGGTCCACTCGCGGCGGCCGTAGCCGACCAACGCGAACGACGCCGGCAGCAGGCCGCGGTTGGCCAGGTCGTAAATGGCCGGCAGGAGCTTCTTCCGGGCGAGGTCGCCCGTGACGCCGAAGATGACCATGCCGCCGGGACCGGCGATGCGGGGGAGTCGCTTGTCCTGCGGGTCGCGCAGTGGATTGGACCAATCGTCGGCGATCGCGCCGGAGATGTCAGATGTCACTGAAGGGTTCTTTCGGGGAGGTGATCGGTACGGAGGGGACGCGGAGGCCCGGATGCACGGCGGCGGCCGGGCCCGTCGGGGCCCGGCCGCGATCGCCGGCTCGGTGCCGAACTAGCCGCGGATCTCGCGCAGGCGGCCGTCGATGGAGTCGAGCAGCTCCTGCCAGCTGTCGACGAACTTCTCCACGCCCTCGCGCTCGAGGACGGCGAACACGTCGTCGAGGTCGACTCCGGCGGCGGCGATGCCGTCCATGACGGCCTGAGCCTCGTCGCCCTGGCCCGACAGCGTGTCGGTGACGCCGTCGAGGTCCGCGTCGGCGGTGGCGCGCAGGGTCTTCTCCGGCATGGTGTTGACGGTGTGCGGGCCGGCGAGCTCGGTGACGTACAGGGTGGCCGGGTAGTCCGGGTTCTTGACGCCGGTCGACGCCCACAGCGGGCGCTGGGCGTTGGCTCCGGCGGCGGACAGCGGGGCCCAGCGCTCGGCGTCGGCGCCGAAGGAACGCTCGAACTCGCGGTACGCCAGACGGGCGTTGGCCACGCCGGCCTTTCCGCGCAGCGCCAGCGCGTCGCCGCCGAGTGCCTCCAGGCGCTTGTCGATCTCGGAGTCGACGCGGGAGACGAAGAAGGACGCCACCGAGTGGATCTTCGACAGATCGTGGCCGTTTTCCTTGGCCCGCTCGATGCCGGTGATGAACGCGTCGACCACCTGGCGGTAGCGCTCGAGGGAGAAGATCAGGGTGACGTTGACGCAGATGCCGTCGGCCAGCGCATCCGACACGGCGGGCAGCGAGGCGTCGGTGGCGGGGACCTTGATCATGGCGTTGGACTTGCCCACGCGCTCCCACAACTGGCGGGCCTGGGCGATGGTCTCGTCGTAATCGTCGGCGAAACGCGGGTCCACCTCGATGGAGACGCGGCCGTCGGCGCCGCCGCTGCGGGCGGAGACGTCCGCGAGCTCGTCGCAGGCGCGGCGGACGTCGTCGATGGCCATGGTGAACACGGTCTCGGCGGCGTCGGCGCCGGACGCGGCCAGCTCGCGCAGCTGGGCGTCGTAGGCGTCGCCGGTGGTCATGGCCGACGAGAAGATCGCCGGGTTGGTGGTCACGCCCACCACGGCGTAGTCGTCGACCAGGGACTTCAGCTCACCGCCGTCGAGTCGCTGACGGGAGAGGTCGTCCAGCCATGCCGAGGTACCGGCGGATGCGAGGGCGTCGAGATTCGGGTTGGTCATCAGTGCACTTTCCTTCTGTTCGTTGCTTGTGCGGCGCATGCGGCTCGTGGGCCGGGTGCGGCCGTGGTCGCGGACGTGCGCCGTCCACGTTACCGCCGAAAAGGGGCCGCCGCCCCGGCGCGCTCGACGGCGGGCCGGGGCGGCGGTGGGCCCCGGCGGTGGGGACCCCGATGGGGCGGGTGGCGCTTACTTCGCGGCCTCGACGGACTCGCGGGCGGCCGCGACGACGGCCTCCGTGGTCATGCCGAATTCCTCGAACAGGCGCTGGTACGGGGCGGAGGCGCCGAAGTGCTCGATGGACACGGCGCGGCCGGCGTCGCCGAGGTACTTGTGCCACGGCATCGCGATGCCGGCTTCGACGGACACGCGGGCGCGGACCGACTTCGGAAGCACCGACTCGCGGTACTCCTCGTCCTGCTGATCGAACCAGTCAAGCGACGGGGCGGACACGACGCGGGCCTTGATGCCCTCGCCGGCCAGCACGCCTGCGGCCTCCACGGCCATCTGGACCTCGGAGCCGGTGGCCATCAGGATGACGTCGGGGGCGCCGCCCTCGGCGTCGGCGAGCACGTACGCGCCGCGGCGGACGCCCTCGGCGGCCTTCTCCTTGGTGCCCTCGAGCACCGGGACGTTCTGGCGGGTCAGGGCCAGGGCCTTCGGGCCGGACGGGCCCTCCAGCGCGGCGGCCCACGCGGCGGCGGTTTCGTTCGCGTCGGCCGGGCGCAGGGTGGTCATGCCCGGGATGGCGCGCAGCGAGGCCAGCTGCTCGATCGGCTGGTGCGTCGGGCCGTCCTCGCCGAGGCCGATGGAATCGTGCGTCCACACGTAGATGGGGGAGATGTCCATCAGCGCGGCCAGGCGCACGGCCGGGCGCATGTAATCGGAGAAGATGAGGAACGTGCCGCCGTAGGGGCGGGTGCCGCCGTGCAGCGCGATGCCGTTGAGGATCGAGCCCATGGCGTGCTCGCGGATGCCGAAGTGCAGGTTGCGGCCGTAGGGGGTCGCCGTCCACGTGTCGGTGGTGATCTCCTTCGGGCCGAACGACGGCTCGCCCTTGATCACGGTGTTGTTGGAGCCGGCGAGGTCGGCCGAGCCGCCCCACAGTTCCGGAAGGGTCTTGCCCAGGGCCTGCAGCGCGGCCTCGGAGGCCTTGCGGGTGGCGACGCCCTTGGCGTCGGGCTCCCACGTCGGCAGCTCGTCGGCGTAACCCTCGGGCAGCTCGCCGGCGGTCAGGCGGTCGAAGAGCTCCTTGCGCTCCGGGTTGGCCTCGGCCCACGCGTCGAAGGCCTCGCCCCAGGCCTTCTTGTCGGCGTCGGAACGCTCAGCGACGGCGCGGGTGTGGGCGATGACCTCGTCGGAGACCTCGAAGGTCTGCTCGGGGTCGAAGCCGAGCTCCTTCTTGATCAGCGCCAGCTCCTCGTCGCCCAGCGCGGCGCCGTGCGAGGCGCCGGTGTTCATGGCGTTGGGGGCCGGGTAGGCGATGACGGTGCGCACGCGGATGAAGGTCGGGCGGCCGGTGTCGGCCTTGGCCTCCGCCACGGCGCGCTCGATGGCCGCGACGTCCTCGCCGCCGTCGACCTCGATGACCTGCCAGCCGTAGGCGCGGTAACGGTCGGCGACGTTCTCGGTGAAGGCGATGGTGGTGTCGTCTTCGATGGAGATGCCGTTGTCGTCCCAGAAGACGATGAGGTTGCCCAGCTGCTGGGTGCCGGCCAGCGAGGACGCCTCGGCGGTGACGCCTTCCTGGACGTCGCCGTCGGAGGCGATGACGTAGACGAAGTGGTCGAACGGCGACTGGCCGGCGGGGGCCTCCGGGTCGAACAGGCCGCGCTCGCGGCGGGCGGCCATGGCCATGCCCACGGCGGACGCCAGGCCCTGGCCCAGCGGGCCGGTGGTGATCTCGACGCCGTCGGTGTGGCCGTACTCCGGGTGGCCCGGGGTCAGCGAGCCCCAGGTGCGCAGGGACTTGATGTCGTCGAGCTCGAGGCCGAAACCGGCCATGTACAGCTGGATGTACTGGGTCAGCGAGGAGTGGCCGCAGGACAGCACGAAGCGGTCGCGCCCGGCCCACTTGGGGTTCTGCGGGTCCAGGCGCATGACGCGCTGGTACAGGGTGTACGCCAGCGGCGCGAGGCTCATGGCGGTGCCGGGGTGGCCCGACCCGCACTTCTGCACGGCATCGGCGGCCAGCACTCGGACGGTGTCGACGGCCCGGGTGTCCAGGTCGGTCCAATCCGAGGGGTAATTCCGCTCGACGCGGGCCTGCAGCTCGGGGGAGAGGGTCACGATAGATGCTCCTGGTTCTCGCTCGCGAATGATTTTCCGTTTCATTGTATGCCTAGCGCGCGGCAATTCCGGGCCCCGCGCGCGGGAACTATTGGCAACAGCGCGAAGCCGCCCGATCGCGCCGGAGCCGAGCCGCCGCGCGGCACGCGGCCCCGGTGCCCGCCGGGGCATCGGTCAGGCGCTACCATTGCCGGGTCCCGGGTTGTCGGCGCTGACGCGTTCGCCCGCCCGGCCGTTTCCGTGACGTCGCGCGGGTCCGGGAACTTTTCCGGCCTTCCGCCCGACCGATTGGGTTGGAGCTTCAACTCATGCGAGAGGACCCCCTTTGCTGGACACCGTCAAGGCGTACGTGGCGCTGACCAAGCCCCGGGTTATCGAACTGCTTCTGGTCGCCGCGATTCCGGCGATGCTGCAGGCCGACCGCGGCAAGGTCCACGTCGGCTTCATTCTGCTGACCCTGGTGGGCGGTTGGATGGGCGCCGCCGCGGCGAACACGTTCAACATGGTCGCCGATTCGGACATCGACAAGGTCATGAACCGCACGCGCAAGCGTCCGCTGGCCCGTCAGTCGGTGAGCAACCGCAACGCCATGATCTTCGGCTCGGTGCTGACGGTGGCCAGCTTCCTGTGGCTGTGGCTGCTGTGCAATTCGCTGTTGGCGGGCGTGTTCATCCTGCTGACCATCGCGTTCTACGTCTTCGTCTACACCATGTGGCTGAAGCGCCGCACGGACCAGAACGTGGTGTGGGGCGGCGCGGCGGGCTGCATGCCGGTGCTGGTCGGCTGGGCTGTCATCACGGACAACGCGCCGGACGTCACGGGCTGGTTCCACTGGTGGCAGGCCATCGTCCTGTTCCTGGTCATCTTCTTCTGGACCCCGCCGCACACGTGGGCGCTGGGCCTGAAGTACCGCGAGGATTACGAGGCCGCGGGCGTGCCCATGATGCCCGTCGTCCGCCCGCCGCTGTACGTCACGGTCCGCATCATCGCCTACACCCTGGCGACGGTGCTGACGACCTTCCTGCTGATCCCGGCCGCCGGCTGGGTCTACCTGGCGGTGTCGGTGCTCGCGGGCGTCTGGTTCATGTGGGGCGCCGTCGCGCTGCACAAGTCCGTGAAGGCCGGCGGCGAGATCAAGCCGATGAAGCTGTTCCTGCTGTCGAACAACTACCTCGCCCTGGTGTGCGTCGGCCTGTCCGTCGACGCGGTGCTCGGCCTGCAGACCATCGCGGAGATGGCCGGCTTCTAGCCCTGCCATCCCCCCACGCGCCTTCGCTTGACGACGAACCCCTCCCGGACCTTCGCGGTCCGGGAGGGGTTTTGCCGTGCCCGGCTTTCTCGTGCCCGGTTTTCTCGTGCCCGGCTCAGGGCAGCAGCACCAGCGACCCGGTCGTGGCCCGCGACTGGAGGGCGCGGTGCGCCCCGGCGGCGTCGTCAAGCGGGAAACGGTCCCCGACGCGGACCCGCAGCGTGCCATCGGCGATGCGGGAGAGCACCTCGCCGGCGCGGTGGGAGAGCTCCGCACGGTCGCGGATGAAGTGGCGCAGGTGCGGTCGGGTGAGGAAAAGCGAGCCGTGCTGGTTGAGCTGCTGGGGATCCATGGGCGGCACGGCTCCCGACGCGGCGCCGAAGAGCGCCACGAGGCCCCGGACGCGGGCGCACTGCAGCGAGACGTCGAAGGTGGCCTTGCCGACGCCGTCGAAGACCACGTCGACCCCGGGATCGTCTGCGCCGCGATCGCCGGTCCAGTCGCGGATGCGCGCGGGGACGTCGTCGTCGTAGTGCAGGACCAGCTCGGCGCCGGCGTCGCGCGACAGGGCCGCCTTCTCGTCGGAGGACACGATGGTGGCCACCCGCGCACCCGCGGCAACGGCCAACTGGGTGAGCAGCAGGCCCACCCCGCCGGCGCCGGCGGTGAGCAGGACGGTGTTACCGGGGCACAGGCGCCCGACGTCGTGGACCAGGAAATGCGCCGTCAAACCCTGCAGGAGGATCGACGCGGCGACGTCGTCGGGGATGGAATCCGGAATGGCGACGAGAGAATCGGCGGGCACGGCGACGAGTTCGGCGTAGGAATCCGGGGCGTTGCACCATGCGACCCGATCACCGACGGACCAGCCGTCCGGGCCGCCCGCGACGCCGGGGCCCAGGTCGCGGATGACCCCGGCGCCCTCCGACCCCGGGGTGAAGGGCAGGGGGCGGGGGTAGATGCCCTCGCGCTGGTAGACGTCGGTGAAATTCACGCCCACCGCGCCGACGGAAACGAGGACCTCCCCGTCGCCCGGGATGGGGTCGGGGAGGTCCTCGCGGAAGTCGAGCTGTTCGGGGCCGCCGAAGGATTCGATGATGATGCCGCGCATGCGGCCAGGCTACCGGCGAAACGGCGGCCCCGGGATCCTACGCGGTCACCCTCGCGGAATGGGAGTTGTACTCCGCATCGCCGGCGGGGGAGCCGGTGGCGGTGGCCGTGCCGCCGGCGTGGCGCCAGCCCAGCTGCCACACGATGGCGGTGACGGCGGTCAGCGCACCGGAGCCCGCGACGTGGACGGGCACGAGCGCCTCGGGCACGCCGGACCAGTACTGGACCATGCCGACGGCGCCCTGCGCGGCGATGAGCGCCACCAGCCACCAGCCCCACTTGCGCAGCGCGGGCTCCGCGTTCTGGGCGATGAGGCCGAAGACCAGGCCGACGGACAAACCGAGGTAGAGGTACATGAAGCCGGCGTGGACGTGGGACAGCTCGGCGATTGGCAACTGCAGGCGATCCTCCGGCAGCACCGAGGCGTCGCCGGCGTGCGGGCCGGCACCGGTGACCATCGTGCCCGTGACCAGGGTGGCGACCAGCGCGAGACCGGACGCCGCAGCGAGCTGGCGCAGCGGGCGGGCGTAGACGCGGACCTCGTGGCCGTCGTCGGGCTCCTGGATCTTCACCCACGCCATTCCCGCCAGCCAGACCAGACCCATGGAGGGCAGGAAGTGCAGGGCGACGGCGTACCACTTCAAATCGACTAGCACCGAAATGCCGCCGATGATCGCCTGGACGATGACGCCGAGGCCGTTGAGGAACGCCAGCACGACTATCGCCTTGCGGCGGCCGGCGCGCAGCACCGCCAGGAACAGCGCCAGGGTCAGGGCGACGAGCACGAACGTCAGCAGGCGGTTGCCGAACTCGATGGCCTGGTGCAGCCACGGCGCGGCGCCGCCGACCGGGGTGAAGCTGCCGGGGTGGCACTGCGGCCACGTGTCGCAGCCGAGGCCGGAGCCGGTGACGCGCACCACCGAACCGGTGACCGCGATGCCCGCCTGCGCGATGAGCACCAGCAGGGCGATGATCTTCTGCGCGCCGATCGTCGGCAACGGCAGAAAGGACAGGGGGAGTTTACGGTCGGCGTCGCTCACGTCTCACAAGCCTACCCGGTGGCCCCGGCTAATCCCCCTTCGCCTCGAACCTGAACAGGCGTGTCGCGGCGATCGCGCACGCCAGGCCCCAGGCGGCCAGGACGGCCAGCGGGTACCAGGCCAACCGGCCGTCGAAAGCGGCGATCAGCGACTCGGTGAGCGCCACCGACGGCAGCAGGGTCAGCGCCGTGCGGGCACCGTCGCCGAGCTCCGGGCCGACCGCCACGAACGTCGCCGCACCGAGCAGCACGAACCAGATCAGGTTCGCCAGGCCGAGAATCAGCTCCGCGCCGAGCGTGCCGCCCATCAGCAACCCCATGGCGGTGAAGGCGGTGGTGCCCAACATGGTCACCACGTAGGCCAGAGCGAAGGCGGCGACGGGGGCGCGGTAGCCCAGCGCCAGCGCCGCGGCGGAGAAGATGAGGAACTGCGCGGTGACCATGATCGCCACCGCACCCGCCTTGCCGGCGATGATGCCCCACTTCGGCAAGGCCGATGCGCCGATGCGCTTGAGAGCCCCGTACCGCCGGTCGAAGCCGACGGCGATGGCCTGGCCGGTGAACCCGGCGGACATCGTGGCCACGGCCAGCACCATCGGGAACACCGTGACGATGGGGTCCTCGCGGTCGAGCACCGGCACGAGCGTGAAACCGACGAGCATCGCCAGCGGGATGATCATGGTCAACAGCATCTGCTCGCCGTGGCGCCAGATCAGCGTCGACTCGAGCTTCGTCTGCGACGCGAGGACGCGGCCCATCGGCGCGCGCTTCGGCGCGGGGGCGAAGGTGCCCTCGGGGAAGCGGGTGGTCAGGGCCATGTCAGCTCCTCATCTCTCGGCCGGTGATGTCCAGGAAGACGTCCTCGAGGCTGCGGCGGGCCACGCGCAGCTCCGTGATCAACGCGCCCTGGTCGGCGCACCAACCGGCCATCGCGGCGATGCCCTCCGGAGTCGCAGCGCCGGTGACCCGGTAGCGGTTGGGGGCCGTGGCGTCGACGTCGACTGCCCGGCCGCCCGGCACGGTCAGGTGCGCGGCCAACGCCCGGACGTCGATCGCTCGGTCGAACTCGACGACAGTCGCCTGGGTCGAGGTACCGCCGGTGATGTCGGCGGTGGTGCCCGACGCCACGGCGCGGCCGCGGTCGATGATGAGGACGTCGTCGGCCAGCGCCTCGGCCTCGTCCATCAGGTGCGTGGTCAGCACGACGGTCACGCCGTCGCGACGCAACGAGGACACGAGGTCCCACACGGCCAGGCGCGACTGCGCGTCCAGGCCGGCGGTCGGCTCGTCGAGGAACACGAGCTCGGGGCGACCGACCAGCGCGCACGCCAGCGACAGCCGCTGCTGCTGGCCGCCGGACAGGCGCCGGTACGACGTGCCCCGGTGACGGGTGAGGCCGACGACGTCGAGAAGCCAATCCACGTCCAGCGGATGCGCGGAGTAGGAGGCCACCAGCTCGACCATCTCCCCGACGCGCACGCCCGGGTACGCCCCGCCGCCCTGCAGCATGATGCCGATGCGCGTGCGCAGCTCATCCGTGTCGCGCATGGGATCGAGGCCCAGGACGCGGACCTCGCCGCCGTCGGGGCGCACGAAGCCCTCGCACATCTCGACGGTGGTGGTCTTGCCGGCGCCGTTGGGGCCCAGCAGGGCGAGCACGCGGCCGCGGGCGAGGGAGAGATCCAGCCCGTCGACGGCGGTGACGTCGCCGAAGCGTTTGGTCACGCCGCGCAGCAGCAGCGCCGGGGAGTCGGTGTTCCTGGTCACGGTTGGTCATCCTAGGCCAGGCCCCGGGGGCGGGGGCCCGGCGGGGCGCTTGACGACGGACCGTCGGCTCCCCGGGCGGCCGCGCCGCCGATGGGCCGTCAGCGCAGCCGGAAAACCTTCGTGCGCCAGGCGATGGCGAGGATGATCGCCATCGAGGCGACGAAGGCCGCGATGGACCCGAGGTAGATCTGCAGTACCGTCCCCGGCGGCAGGCCGAGGCCGCGGGGCAGGACCGTGAGGCTGAAAATCGCGGAGTAGGCCACGACGGCCACGCGGAACTGGGAACGGTCGGCCCAGCCGGACAGCGGCACCAGCGCCCACAGCAGGTACCAGGGATGGACCACCGGGAAGAGCAGGACCATCGCGAACATGGCCAGGCCATAACCGCCGAGCGGGTGGATGCGGCCCCGGAACGTCGCCCAGAGCATGCGCAGCAGCCACGCCGCCGCCAGCAGGATGCCCAGGCCCCGGGTCAGCGACAGCGCGGCCTCGGAGACGTCGCCGATGCCCAGCACGCGACCGGCGAATCCGGAGGAGATGCCCAGCAGCGTGGGCAGCGACATCCACGACCGCACCGTCGCCGCGCCGCCCTGGCTGGTGATCCAGCCGAAGCCCAGCCCCGAGGCCAGGCAGAAGGCCACGATGGTTGCCGCGGCGGTGGCCGCGGTGACGGCCGCTGCGCGGGCCACGGCCATCGTCGTAAAGCCGAACCTGCGCGCCAGGGCCATGCCCACGAACCCGAGGGCCACGAAACCCGTCACCTTGACCATGCCGGCCATGGCGATCAGCGCCACGCCGGCCGCGAAAAGCAGCCAGCCGTTGCGGCTCAATGCGGGCGAGCGTGGCTCGACGGGATCGTCCGGCGTGCCGGGGATTGGTTTGCCGTGGAGCGCGACCAGGCACAGCTCCATGCCGGAGAGCAGGAACGCCAGCAGCAGGGCCTCGTTGTGCACGCCGCCGACCAGATGCAGCAGCGTCAGCGGGTTGAGCACGCCCAGCCACAACGCGAACTGCGGGCTGACGCCGCAGCGCTGCGCCAGGCGGACCAGCGCCCACGCCACGACGTAGAGCGACGCCACCGACACCGCGCGATGCAGGAACACCGACGGCAGCACGGCGTCATCGGTGACCGCGGCGATCGCCCACGCCACCACCATCGCCGTCGGGCCATACGGGCTGGGGGAGTCCGCCCAGATCAACGGCACGGAGCGGGCGAGCGGGTCCTCGGTGCCCAGCAACTCCACCGGGCCCGCCGCATACGGGTCCATGCCGCGGTCGACGACGGCGCCCTGCGCCAAATAGGAATAGATGTCCTGGGTGAACAGCGGCGCGGTGAAGATCAGGGGGATCACCCACGCCGCGAAGGTGCGCACCAGCATGCCCGTGTCCACCGACGTCACGCGGGTCCGCGCGCCCGAGGCCACGAAAGCGCCGACGCCGAGCCACGCCGCGATGAGCATCCCGATGCCCGTGAACGTGACGATCGTCGACGAAATGAGCATCCGGCCGAGCATCGAACCGACCGGAGTCTCCCAGAAGACGTTGCCCACCACCGGGGTCGCGCCCGCCCCGACGCCGCCGACGAGGACGAGGATCGCGCCGAGCGTGCCCAGCCAACGCAGCCACGTGAAACGGCGCAGCTCGCGATGATCGACGCGGAACGCCAGGGGAGACTCGGTGCCGCGGTGCAGCGACGCCGACCGCGAACCGGCGCGGCCGATGCGCGGCAACGCGTCGATGATCCAGTGGGCGGCGCCGCCGCGGAGGGGAGTCTCGGGCACGGGGCAAGTCTAGCGGCCCCCGACCGCCGATCGGCCGAAGGCGGCCCGCGGCCGCGGGAACGGTGCAGGCCCATGACACGCGGGACCACGACGTTGGACATCTGGGCCGATTTACGGAACACTCGTGTTGTCTAATACCCGGCAGCCACCGGGTGCGGACCACGACCGGGCCCCGAAACGCTCACGCGAACCGGACGCCCACTCACACGGGAGGTGAACCAGCGGCATGGCCAACGACGATACGTCCACCAAGGGCGGCGACGGAGACACGCGCCGCCGGATCTTGCTCGCGCTGCTCGAACACAATCCGGCCTCGGCGGGAACCATCGCCGAGGAGCTCGGGCTGTCGGCCGCAGGAGTGCGCCGGCACCTCGACATCCTCGTCGACGAAGGTCTCGCCGAGACCGCGCCCGCACCGGCCACCGGCCCCCGCGGCCGCGGCCGGCCAGCGAAGTCCTTCCGGCTCACCGACGACGGCCGGGCGAAGTTCGGGCACGCCTACGATTCCCTTGCCGCCGCGGCGCTCGACGCGCTGCGCGACGCCGGGGGAGACGCCGCCGTTTCCGCGTTCGCGCGGCGGCGGGTCGCCGAGATCCTCGCCGGCATCGAGCCGGTGGGCGGAGAGACCGACCTCGACGACGTCGTCGGGGCGGTCGTCACCGCTTTCCGCCGCCACGGTTACGCGGCGACGGTCAGCGAGACGACCGGCAGCGTCCAGATCTGCCACCACCATTGCCCGATCAGCCATGTCGCGCAGGACTTCCCCCAGCTGTGCGCCGCCGAACATGAGGCGGTCAGTAATCTGCTGGGGCAGCACACCCAGCCGTTGGCGACCATCGCCGACGGAAACGGGATTTGCACGACGAACATCCCCCTGACCCCAGTCACCACCCACGCACCAGCAGAAAGGAGCGGACAATGACCCTCGCCCAGAACGAATCCGCGAAGGTGCAGGCACCGCAGACCGACGAGGAAATCATCGACTCGATCGGCGCCTACCAGTACGGCTGGCACGATTCCGACGCCGCCGGCGCCGCCGCCGAGCGCGGCTTGTCGGAGGCCGTCGTCCGCGACATCTCCGCGAAGAAGAACGAGTCCGAGTGGATGCTGAACACGCGTCTCAAGGCACTCGAGATCTTCGACAAGAAGCCCATGCCCACGTGGGGCGCGGACCTGTCGACCATCGACTTCGACAACATCAAGTACTTCGTCCGCTCCACCGAGAAGCAGGCGCAGACGTGGGAGGATCTCCCGCAGGACATCAAGGACACCTACGACAAGCTCGGCATCCCCGAGGCGGAGAAGCAGCGCCTCGTCGCCGGCGTCGCCGCGCAGTACGAGTCCGAGGTCGTCTACCACCAGATCCGCGAGGACCTGGAGGAGCAGGGCGTCATCTTCCTGGACACGGACACCGCGCTCAAGGAGCACCCGGAGATCTTCCACGAGTACTTCGGCTCCGTCATCCCGGCCGGCGACAACAAGTTCTCCGCGCTCAACACGGCCGTCTGGTCCGGCGGCTCGTTCATCTACGTGCCCAAGGGCGTCCACGTGGACATCCCGCTGCAGGCCTACTTCCGCATCAACACGGAGAACATGGGCCAGTTCGAGCGCACGCTGATCATCGTCGACGAGGACGCCTACGTCCACTACGTCGAGGGCTGCACCGCGCCGATCTACAAGTCGGACTCGCTGCACTCGGCGGTCGTCGAGATCATCGTGAAGAAGGGCGGCCGTTGCCGCTACACGACGATCCAGAACTGGTCGAACAACGTCTACAACCTGGTCACCAAGCGCGCCAAGGCCGAAGAGGGCGCGACCATGGAGTGGATCGACGGCAACATCGGTTCCAAGGTCACCATGAAGTACCCGGCCGTCTGGATGACCGGCCCCCACGCCCGCGGCGAGGTTCTGTCCGTCGCCATGGCCGGCGAGGGCCAGTTCCAGGACACCGGCGCGAAGATGGTGCACATGGCGCCGCACACGTCGTCGAACATCGTGTCCAAGTCCGTGGCCCGCGGCGGCGGCCGCGCCGCCTACCGCGGCCTGGTGCAGGTCAACAAGGGCGCCAAGCACTCCCACTCCAACGTCGAGTGCGACGCGCTGCTGGTGGACACGATCTCCCGCTCGGACACGTACCCGTACGTCGACGTGCGCGAGGACGACGTCACGCTCGGCCACGAGGCCACCGTCTCCAAGGTCTCCGATGACCAGCTCTTCTACCTGATGAGCCGCGGCATCGAGGAAGAGGAGGCCATGGCCATGGTCGTCCGCGGCTTCGTCGAGCCCATCGCCAAGGAGCTCCCGATGGAGTACGCCCTCGAGCTCAACCGCCTCATTGAACTGCAGATGGAAGGTTCGGTCGGTTAATCCAATGACCAGCGTTATCACCAACGAGGGCCAGTCCGAGCACAAGCGCCGGGTGCTGGCCAACAAGGGCGACGTGTTCGCCTCCTTCGACGTCGAGGACTTCGCGGTCCCCCGCGGCCGCGACGAGGAGTGGCGCTTCACCCCGCTGCGCCGCCTCGCGGGCCTCCACGACGGCACCGCCGGCGACCCCGTCGCCGCCGCCATCACCGTGGAGGGCGCGGACGCCGAGGGCGTCACCGTCGAAACCGTGGGCCGCGACGACGAGCGCCTCGGCCGCGCCGGCACGCCCACCGATCGCGTCGCCGCGCAGGCCTACTCGTCCTTCGAGCAGGCGACCATCGTCACCTTCGGCAAGGGCGCCCTGTCCGGCGGACCCGTCACCGTCACGGTCGACGGCCCGGGAGAGGGCAACGTCTCCTACGGCCACATCGTCATCGACGTGCGCGAGCAGGCCGAAGCGGTCGTCATCCTCGACTACCGCGGCACCGGCGTCCACGCCGACAACGTCGAGTTCGTCGTCGGCGACGCCGGTCGGCTGGCCGTCGTCAGCCTGGCGAACTGGGACGAGGGCGCCGTGCACCTGTCCGGCCACCACGCCTCGCTGGGCCGCGATTCGGTCCTGCGCCACTCCGTGGCCACCTTCGGCGGCGACGTGGTCCGCGTCGTCCCGCGCGTGAAGTTCACCGCCCCCGGCGGCGACGCCGAGCTGCTCGGCGTCTACTTCGCCGACGCCGGCCAGTACTTCGAGCAGCGCCTGCTCGTCGACCACGCCGTGCCGAACTGCCGCTCCAACGTCATGTACAAGGGCGCGCTCCAGGGCGAGCCGGGCTCCGGCAAGACCGACGCGCGCACCGCCTGGGTGGGCGACGTGCTCATCCGCGCCGCGGCATCGGGCACCGACACCTACGAGCTCAACCGCAATCTCCTGCTCACCGAGGGCGCCCGCGCCGACTCGGTGCCCAACCTGGAGATCGAGACCGGCGAGATCGCCGGCGCCGGCCACGCCGCCACGGTGGGCCGTTTCGACGATGACCAGCTGTTCTACCTGCTGTCGCGCGGCATCCCGGAGGACGTGGCGCGCCGCCTCGTCGTCCGCGGATTCTTCAACGAGGTCATCAACCTGATCCCGGTGGAGTCGATCCGGGAGCGCCTGATCGCGCTCATCGACCACGAGCTCGAAACCGGCGGCTTCTAGCCGCCCCGGCCCCGAGCCACACCCCACACAGACGCGAACAGCGACGAAGACGAAAGAAAAGGACAGCCCATCCCATGAGCACCCTGGAAATCCGCAATCTCCACGCGCAGGTTCTGCCGACCGACGAGGCCGGCGAGCCGAAGCCGATCCTCAAGGGCGTGAACCTGACCATCAAGTCGGGCGAGACCCACGCCGTCATGGGCCCCAACGGCTCCGGCAAGTCGACCCTGAGCTACACCATCGCGGGCCACCCGCGCTACGAGGTCACCGAGGGCGAGATCCTCCTGGACGGCGAGAACGTCCTGGAGATGGAGGTCGACGAGCGCGCCCGCGCCGGCCTGTTCCTGGCCATGCAGTACCCGACCGAGGTCACCGGCGTCTCCATGTCCAACTTCCTGCGCACCGCCGCCACCGCCGTGCGCGGCGAGGCCCCGAAGCTGCGCCACTGGGTCAAGGAGGTCCGCGAGGCCATGAGCGACCTGGAGATCGACCCGTCGTTCTCCGAGCGCTCGGTCAACGAGGGCTTCTCCGGCGGCGAGAAGAAGCGCCACGAAATCCTGCAGCTCGACCTGCTGAAGCCGAAGTTCGCGGTCCTCGACGAGACCGACTCCGGCCTGGACGTCGACGCCCTGCGCGTCGTCTCCGACGGCATCAACCGCTACCAGGACGAAAACGACGGCGGCATCCTCATCATCACCCACTACAAGCGCATCCTGAACTACGTGCGCCCCGACCACGTGCACGTCTTCGCCGACGGCCGCATCGTGCAGTCCGGCGGCCCCGAGCTGGCCGACGAGCTGGAGGAGCACGGCTACGAGCGGTTCGTCAATGCTTGATCGCTCGCTCCGCGGTGATTTCCCCATCCTGTCGCGTTCCGTGCGCGACGGGCGACGCCTGACGTACCTGGATTCCGGGGCGACGTCGCAGCGCCCGCGCCAGGTCATCGAGGCCGAGGTGGACTTCATCACCCAGCACAACGCGCCCGTGCACCGTGGCGCGTACCAGCTGGCGGAGGAGGCCACCGACGCCTACGAGGACGCGCGCGAGGCCATCGCGTCGTTCATCGGCGCGGGCTACGACGAGCTGGTGTTCACCAAGAACGCCACGGAGGCGCTGAACCTGGTGGCCTTCTCGCTCGGCGACGAGCGCGCGGGGGAGCACCGCATCGGCGAGGGCGACGTCATCGTCGTCACCGAGCTGGAGCACCACGCCAACCTCGTGCCGTGGCAGGAGCTGGCGCGGCGCACCGGCGCGACGCTGAAGTGGTACGGGGTCACCCCGGACGGCCGAATCGACCTCGATTCGCTCGAGCTCGACGAGTCCGTCAAGGTCGTGGCCTTCACCCACCAGTCGAACGTCACCGGCGCCGTCGCCGACGTCCCCGAGATGGTCCGCCGGGCCAAGGCGGTCGGCGCGCTGACCGTCCTCGACGCCTGCCAGTCGGTGCCGCACATGCCCATCGACGTGGCGGAGCTCGGCGTGGACTTCCTCGCCTTCTCCGGACACAAGATGCTCGGGCCGACGGGCGTCGGCGCCCTGTGGGGCCGCCCCGAACTGCTCGAGGCACTGCCGCCGTTCATCACGGGCGGATCGATGATCGAGGTCGTCACCATGGAAAAGACGACCTTCGCCGCCCCGCCGCAGCGTTTCGAGGCCGGCACGATGATGACCAGCCAGGTCGTCGGCCTCGGCGCCGCCGTGAAGTACCTGTCGGCCATCGGCATGGACGAGATCGCGAAGCACGAGCACGAGCTGACCGAGGCGGCGCTGAAGGCCCTCAAGGCCATCGACGGCGTCACCATCATCGGCCCCGACACCGCGGAAAACCGCGGCGCGGCGATCTCCTTCCAGGTCGAGGGCATCCACCCGCACGACCTGGGCCAGGTCCTCGACGACCGCGGCGTGTGCATCCGCGTCGGCCACCACTGCGCGTGGCCCGTGCACCGCGCCATGGGCGTCCAGTCCACCGCCCGCGCGTCGTTCTACCTGTACAACACCCTGGATGAAGTCGACGCCCTCGCCGACGCCATCCGCGATGCCAAGGAGTTCTTCGGCGCGTGATGCGCCGGGGACGCCGGGGCGTCGTCAAGCGAGAAGGCCGGGCACCGCGCGGCCGCACAGAAAGGAGCCGGGAGTGAAGCTGGAGTCGATGTACCAGGAAGTCATCCTGGACCACTACAAGCACCCGCAGCACAGCGGCCTGCGCGATCCCTTCGACGCGGAAGTCCACCACGTCAACCCGTCGTGCGGCGATGAGCTGACCCTGCGCGTCCGGCTTTCCGACGACGGCGAGACCGTCGAAGACGTGTCCTACGACGCCGTCGGTTGCTCGATTTCGCAGGCGTCGACCTCCGTGATGGCCGAGGAAATCGTGGGCAAGCCCGTGGCGGAGGCGATGGCCAAGCTCGCCGAGTTCGAGCGGATGATCACCTCGCGCGGCAAAGAAGAAGGCGACGAGGACCTGATCGGCGACGGCGTGGCGTTCGCGGGCGTCTCGAAGTACCCGGCGCGCGTGAAGTGCGCGCTGCTGGGCTGGAAGGCGTTCCAGGCGGCCACCGCCGACGCGCTCGCCGACGGCTCCGCGGATGCGGTGCCCGCCGGCACAGACACCACCGGCACAGACACCACCGGAGACAAGGAAGTGAACCGATGACCGAGCCGAACACCACCGACGCCACCGCACCGGAGGCCGGCGAGAACCCGGCCCCGGGCCTCGACGGCAGCACCTATGAGGTGCCGCCGCGCCCGGAGCAGACGCCCGAGCAGGAGCAGCTGGCCATCGAGGTCGAGGACCGCATGTACGACGTCGTCGACCCCGAGCTGGGCGTCAACGTCGTCGACCTGGGCCTGGTCTACGACATCTGGATCGAGGGCAAGTCGAAGGCCGTCATCAACATGACGCTGACGTCGCCGGCGTGCCCGCTGACGGACATGCTGTTCGATCAGACCGAGACGCTGGTGCTGGATCACCCGCAGATCACCGAGATGCAGCTCAACTGGGTGTGGTCGCCGCCGTGGGGCCCGCACATGATCACCGAGGACGGCCGCGAGCAGATGCGCGCGCTCGGCTTCTCGGTGTAGGGCGGTTGCGGCGCCGCGTTTCGCTTGACTACGGCCCGCGTTCCCTCCGACTGCCCCCGCCGGCGATGCGCTCTGGGCGCACCGCCGGCGTTGCGCTGCGAAATGGGAGCCAATGCTCCGAGAAACGGCTAACCCACCCCGAATGGTTTAACCCACCCGCTGTAACGGGTGGGTTAAACCATTCGGGGTGGGTTTACGCGTGGTTCCGCCTCACTGGCCGAACAGCACCGGCCGAACAGCACCGGCCGAGCAGCACCGCTGGGGCGCGAC
>DHCMJ07802__coassemble_765_pt1 | contig 59978 bp, 54 predicted proteins | sample DHCMJ07802__metabat2_low_PE_013 | metagenome-assembled genome bin DHCMJ07802 | reverse complement strand
CCGTATGCTCGCGGGCATGAGCGCAGAGCACGCCGATTCAGCCGACACCATCTCCGTCAACGTCATCGACATCGTCATTTTCGCCGAACGGTGGCGGGCCGACCTCTTGCTCGGACGGCTGGCTCTGGCGATCGGGGCTCATCTCGGAGCGGTCGATGCGGGGTTCGACGTCGCCGAAGTCGAGGAGGGCGGCGACGAGGACCACTGGCACCTGATCGACCAGTGGAAGGAGCTCAACCGGGGAGCGACGCCGCCGGCGGACAAGGACCTGTACAAGATCACCGCGTGGTTCACCGGCGATCCGAAGGGCCGTTTCGACGACGACGCCGACATGGCCGACGAGGACGAAAAGCTGGCAATCATCCTCGATGCCCTCGACGGCCTGGCCCAGGCGGGCACGGGCGAGGCCGACTTGGACTACGACGGGGTCAACCCCGATCACGTGCCCTTCGGTGATTCTCGGTGGACGGCGGACATTCCGCGGGCGACCGTCGCCAAGCATGCCGACAACGACCCGGAGGTCGCCGCCGCGGTCGGCCGGCTGCGGGGCCTCGTTGCGGCGGTGCGCGGGCCCGCCCCCGAGGTGACCAGCGTGCAGGTCCGGTCCCGTGCGGCGTTCGAGGCGGCCCGCGAAGAGTGGCGGCGGTCGCAGGGCGCGGGCGGGGCAACCGGCCCCGATGACCTCGGCTAATATCTCGCACATGGCACAGGGACAGGTTGATCCGAAGAACATCCCCGACGACGGGCTCACCACGCGACAGCGGCGGCAGCTGCCCATCACCGCGATCCACACCGGGCACGGCAAGGGCAAGTCCACGGCGGCGTTCGGCATGGCGCTGCGCGCGTGGAACCAGGGGCTGAACATCGGCGTCTTTCAGTTCGTGAAGTCCGCCAAGTGGAAGGTCGGCGAGGAGACCGTGTTCAAGCGGCTCGGCGAACTTCATGCCGACACCGGCGAAGGCGGGCCCGTGCAGTGGCACAAGATGGGCGAGGGCTGGTCGTGGTCGCGGAAGAAGGGCTCCGACGAGGACCATGCCCGCGACGCCGCCGAGGGATGGGCGGAGATCAAGCGCCGCCTGCTGGCGGAGGAGCACGACTTCTACGTCCTCGACGAGTTCACCTACCCCATCAAATGGGGCTGGGTCGACGCCGCCGACGTCGCCGAGACCCTGGCCAACCGGCCCGGCCGACAGCACGTGGTCATCACCGGCCGTGACGCGGACCCGAAGCTCATCGACGTCGCGGACCTGGTCACCGAGATGACCAAGGTCAAGCACCCGATGGACGTCGGGCGGAAGGGCCAGAAGGGCATCGAGTGGTAGCGGGCGTCCCGGGTGGCGTCGTCATCGCCGCCCCCGCCTCCGGCACGGGCAAGACGACCGTCGCCACCGGCCTCATTGCGGCGCTGGCCCGCCGCATGTCGGTCGCGCCGTTCAAGGTCGGCCCGGACTACATCGACCCCGGCTACCACTCCATCGCGGCCGGCCGACCGGGCCGCAACCTCGACTCGGTCATGTGCGGCACGGATCTCATGGGCCCGCTGTACGCCCATGGTGCGCAGGGCCACGACATCGGCGTCGTGGAGGGCGTCATGGGGCTTTTCGACGGCCGCATCGGCGGCGATCCCCTCGACGCGGCCGCATCGACGGCGCAGATCGCCCGGTTGTTGGGCATGCCCGTCATCCTCGTCGTCGACGCCCGCCACATGAGCCAATCCGCCGCGGCGCTGGTGCATGGCTTCGCGACGATGGACGACCGCGTGCACGTCGCCGGCGCCATCATCAACCGCGTGGGCTCCGACCGGCACGAATCCGTCGTCCGCGAGGCGATCGAGGCGGTCGGGGTGCCGGTTCTCGGCGCCATCCCGCGCGTCGACGGCATCGAGGTCCCCTCGCGCCACCTTGGCCTGGTCACCGCGGCCGAGGGCGGGGAAGAGTCCCACGCGGCGGTGGCCATGATGGCCGACCTCGTCGAACGCCACGTCGACCTCGATGCGGTCCTGGGCCTCGCCGCCGTGCGGCCCGGCTTCGAACCATGGAGCCCGACGGACGCGGTGGGTGCCGGGACGTCGCCAAATACCGACGCCGGCCCGCGCATCGCGCTCGCCGGAGGCCCCGCGTTCACCTTCGCCTACGCCGAGCACGCCGAACTGCTCGCCGCAGCCGGCGCGCGGGTCGAGATCTTCGATCCGCTGGTGGACGAGCTTCCCGACGCCGACGGGCTCGTCGTCCCCGGCGGCTTCCCGGAGGAGCACGCCGCCGACCTCGCCGCCCGCGACGACCTCGCCGTGGCCGTGCGCCGCATGGTCGCCGACGGCGCCGCGGTCCACGCCGAATGCGCCGGGCTGCTGTGGCTGCTCGAATCGCTGGGCGGGCACCGCATGTGCGGCGTCATCCCGGGGTCGGCGTCGATGGGGCGCCTGAGCCTGGGCTACCGCACGGCGACCATGCTGTCGGATTCCGCGCTCGGCGGCGCGGGCGGACGCGTCACCGGCCACGAGTTCCACAAGACCCGGCTCGACGAGGACACGGCGGCCGCGGCGCACGCGGCCGGATGGCGCCCCGCGTGGGGCTGGCGGGGCTGGGGCGGCGACGCGGTCACCGAGGGATTCGTGTCTCCGGATGGCCGTGTGCACGCTTCCTACCTGCACGTACATCCGGTGGGGGCGCCCGGGGTGCTGCGCAGTTTCGTCGACTCCTGCAGATGAGGGCCGGTGAGCGCAACCCGATGGCCAGGCGATAAGATCCCCTCATGACATTGATGCTGAAGGGGAGCCGCGTCCTCGTCGTCGGCGCATCGACGGTGGCCGAGCGCGTCATTCCGGGCCTGGTCGACGCCGGCGCCGAAGTGATCGTCTGCGAGGGCGGCGACATCTCGCCGGGCATCGAAGGCTGGGCCGAGCGCGGTCGCATCCGACTGTGGCGCACCCCCTTCACCCCGGCGATGCTGTGGGGCAAGCGCATGGTCGTGGTCACCGACCCGGACCTGCTGCGCGAGGTGATGGTGCAGTCGAACCTGCACGGCGTCCTCGTCGACGACGCCACCGACGGCGCCGCCCAGCACGCCCAGGAATTCAAGGGCCGCCGGGCCTCCCGCGCGGGCCATCTGGCCGGCACCGTCGCCCTCGTCGGCGGTGGCCCCGGCCATCCGGACCTGATCACCGTCGAGGGCCGCCGCCTGCTGCGCCTGGCCGACGTCGTGCTGGCCGACCACCTGGGCCCGCTGTCGCTGCTGGGCGAGCTGGATCCGGACGTCGAGATCATCGACGCCGCGAAGCTGCCCTACGGCCGCGCGATGGCGCAGGAGCGCATCAACGAACTGCTCGTCGATCGCGCGAGCCACGGCCTCTTCGTCGTCCGCCTCAAGGGCGGCGACCCGTACCTGTTCGGCCGCGGCTTCGAGGAACTGGTCGCGCTGCGCGAGGCCGGCATCCCCGTCACGGAGGTGCCCGGCATCAGCTCGGCGATCTCGGTGCCGGCATCGGCGGGCATCCCCGTCACGCAGCGCGGCGTCAACCACGACTTCACCATCGTGTCGGGCCACGTTCCGCCGGGGCACCCGAAGTCCCTGGTCAATTGGGACGCGCTGGGCAAGATGAACGGGACCGTGGCGGTGATCATGGGCGTGAAGAACGGCCCGAAGATCGCCGACGCGCTCGTCGCCGCGGGCCGCCCCGCCGACACCCCGGCGGCGATCATCCAGGAGGGCACCACCGAAAACCAGCGCGTCCTGCACTGCGATTTGGGCACCCTCGGCCAGACGATCGTCGACCGGGAGGTCAAGCCCCCGGCGGTGCTGATCATCGGTGACGTGGTGGCGCTGGGCCGGTAGCACCCCGCCCGCGCGGGCGCCTAGGCCGGCACCGTGACGATGATCCCGCCGTCTCCGGCCCGCGCATCCAGCCCCGCGTCGCGGGCGACGTCCACGGCGTCGTCCAGTGAACCGATGTCGCGTGACGACGTCCCGGCGGCGTCCGCGAGCGCCCGGGCCAGCAGACCCTTGTGGTGCTTGTTGAAGTGCGAGACGACCTTGCCCTCGGTGGTCAGCACCGTCGCGGTGATGGCGCCGGGCACCTTGCCCAGGTTCATGTAGGTGCCGGAGCGCAAATCGACGATGAGGCCGTGGTCGCCTTCGGTAAGCGCCCGCGTGATCGACTTCCCCCAGCGCGCCCGCATGGTGGGCGCGGTACCCGCCGAGGGGCCGTCGTGAAGCGGGATCTTGGAACCGCCGGACAGGCGGTACTTGGGGATCAGGTCCTCGGCGCCGACGATGCCGAACAGCGCCGAGCCGACCGCCAGGCGGGCGCGTGCGGCGGGGGATAGGGAACCTGCGTCGAGGGCGTCGAAGAGCACGCCCGTGTAGCGGTCCAGCGCCGGCGCCGTGGGGGAGGTGAACAGCGCGGCGTTGGCGTCGACCTCGTCGGCGAGCTTCGGCCCCAACTTCAGCGCGGCCATCGCGGCGTCGCGGTCGGCGGACAGCGCGACCAGGTCGTCGGCGATGGAGCGGCGGACGTCGGCGAGCTCCGGCCACGACAGCGAGGACAGGTCCAGCGGCGCACCGGAACCCCCGGTCGACTTCGTTTCCGACGGCGGCAGGAGGATCAGCATGAAGGCTGATTTTATCGGCCCGGATTCCGCCGCCGACATCGGCCGACGCAAAGGCCGGGCGGTCACCGCGAAACGGCGGGCGGGCGGTAGAGTAACCGCCATGATCACGCGAATGTCACGGCTGTTCCTGCGCACCCTGCGGGACGACCCGGCCGATGCCGAGGTCCCCAGCCACAAGCTCCTCGTCCGGGCCGGCTACATCCGACGCCACGCCCCCGGCATCTACTCCTGGCTGCCGCTGGGGCTGAAGGTGCTGCGCAACATCGAGAACGTCGTGCGCGAGGAAATGGACGGCATCGGCGCCCAGGAGATCTCCTTCCCGGCGCTGCTGCCCCGCGAGCCCTACGAGAAGTCCAACCGCTGGACCGAGTACGGCGACGACCTGTTCCGCCTCAAGGACCGCAAGAAGGCGGATTATCTCCTCGGCCCGACGCACGAGGAGCTGTTCGCCCTCGCGGTGAAGGACCTGTACAGCTCGTACAAGGATTTCCCCGTGACGCTGTACCAGGTGCAGACCAAGTACCGCGACGAGGCCCGCCCGCGCGCCGGCATCATGCGCGGCCGCGAGTTCATCATGAAGGACTCGTACTCGTTCGACATGGACGACGAGGGCCTGGATTCCTCGTACCAGCTGCACCGCGGCGCCTACCAGCGCATCTTCGATCGCCTGGGCCTGGAGTACGTCATCTGCTCGGCGACGTCGGGCGCCATGGGCGGCTCCGCGTCCGAGGAATTCCTGGCGGTGTCGCCTTCCGGCGAGGACACCTTCGTGCGCTCCACCGCCTCCGATTACGCGGCCAACGTCGAGGCCGTGATCACCCCGGCGCCGCCGGCCGAGCCCATCGAGGGCAAGCCGGAGGCCGTGGTCCACGAGACCCCGGACGCGACGACCATCGAGGCGCTGGTCGAGTGGGCGAACTCGGAGGAAGCCGGCCTGGGCCGCGAGGTCACCGGCGCCGACACCCTCAAGTGCGTCATGGTGGCCATCCGCCAGCCGGGCGGGGAGTGGGAGCTCACCGGCATCGGCGTGCCCGGCGACCGCGAGGTCGACATGAAGCGCGTCGAGGCCGGCCTGGCGCCCGCCGAGGTGCGCCTGCTGGAGGACAAGGACTTCGCCAAGAATCCTTTCCTGGTCAAGGGCTACATCGGCCCGCGCGGCCTGGCCGCCAACGACGTCCCGCTCTACGTCGACCCCCGCGTCGTCGAGGGCACCGCGTGGATCACCGGCGCCGACGAGGCCAACCGCCACGTCGTCGACCTGGTGGTCGGCCGCGACTTCCACCCGGCGGGCACCATCGAGGCCGCCGAGGTCCGCGAGGGCGACGCCGCCCCCGACGGCGAGGGCACCCTGACCCTGCAGCGCGGCATCGAGATCGGCCACATCTTCCAGCTGGGCCGCAAGTACACCGAGGCGTTCGAGGTCGACATCCTCGACGTCAACGGCAAGCGTTCCCGCCCGACCATGGGTTCGTACGGCATCGGCGTCTCGCGCCTGGTCGCGGTGGTGGCGGAGCAGCTTCACGACGACCGGGGCCTGCGCTGGCCGGCGTCGGTCGCCCCGTTCCAGGCCCACGTGGTCATCGCGAACAAGGACGCGGAAGCGGCCGCCGCGGCGGAGAAGCTCGCCGAGGAGCTCGACGCCGCCGGAGTCACCGTGCTCTTCGACGACCGCCCGAAGGTCAGCCCCGGCGTGAAGTTCAAGGACTCCGAGCTGCTGGGCATGCCGGTGGTGGTCGTGGTCGGCCGTGGCTTCGCCGACGGCAAGGTGGAGCTGCGCGACCGCATGGGCGGCGAGACCGCCGAAATCGACTACGACGGTGCCGTCGACGCGGTGCTCAAGTTGGTGAAGTAGCCGGTCAGGCCGGCAGCCCCGGCAGCGCGGCCGAACCACCGCCGCGGAAGACCGAGGCACCGGCCTGGGCCAGACCCGCCGCCTGCAGCGCGAAAGCGCGAGCGGCGGGTTCTTTGGCGTCCACGAGCGCCTGGCGCCAGGCCTGGGCGCAGGAATCCTCCAACGCGGAGGCGAATCCGGCGGCATCGGTTTCCGGGTCCGGGGCGCCATCGACGACGGCGTAGCCGGGTTCGGCCACCGGCACCGGGACCCCGGCGTCCTCCAGCGCGCCGATGGCCCGGTCGCGCAGCACCCGGTGCCGGTCGGCGCTCGTCGACGCCGACTGGCGGTACTCGGCGGCGAGCCGCGGGGCGGCGACCCCCATGCCGTAGATCAGCGCGTATTCGGCGATCAGCGCGTCGGCGAACACCGCCGCATCGTCGTCGTCGAGGACCTCGTCGCCGGCGTACTCCGGGGTCAGCTCCCGCCAGTCGACGTCCAACCCGCGCAGCGCCAGGACCAGGCCGCCGTCGACGGCGGACACCAGCGCCGCCTCATACGGATCCTGCAGCGAACGGCTCTCGGCCAGGGCGTCGTGAAGCGAACCCGAGGAACGGGAATCGAGCAGCACGGTCCGCGCATCGGCCGGGGACGGCGCCGCGGGCAGGGGAGAGGGCGCGGCGACGCATTCCTGCGGGGACGAACCGTCGTCGAGGACGCCGCAGGCGCGGGTGACCTCGGCCGCCAGTGCATCGGCCTGTGCGGCGCGGGCCTCGGCCGCCGGCGCCGCGGCGTCGCGCAGCAACGGGGCGTCGCGCAGGGCCAGCGCCCACGCGGCCTCCACGACCGGATCGGCGGAGGGGGCGACGATCGAGGTGCAGCCCGCCGCCGCCAACGTCAGCGCGCCGCCGAGACCGGCGGCGCCGACGAGGAACGAACGGCGGGGAAGGGCGGGAAGCGGGGGATTCACGCGTCCATCGTGCCACGATCGGCGGCGGCTAGACTTCACGGCATGGCCTTTCCCCCCGCTGAAGCAATCGCAGACGTCATCCGCCCCGCAGCCGCCGCCCGCGGCCTCGACATCGAGGACGTGAAGGTCTCCGGCGCCGGACGCAAGACGCAGGTCACGGTGCTCGTCGACGGCGACGACGCCCCCGACCTCGACGCCATCGAAGCGGTCACCCGCGACATCTCCGCCGCCCTCGACGAGGCCGAGGCCAACCGCGAGATCCGCTTCGGCGAACTGGAGTACACCCTCGAGGTCAGCACGCCCGGCGTGTCCGCGCCGCTGGTCGCCCCGCGCCACTGGCGCCGCAACCGCAACCGCCTGGTCCGGGTGCGGCTCGATGGCGGCGATCAGGTGGTCGGCCGCATCGGGGCGCTCGCCGACGACGGCGACCGCGTGATCATCGCCACCTCCACCGGCCCGAAGGGGCGGCCCACCGCGACGGGCGCCGTGCTCGAGTTGGCTTCCGTGGAGCAGGCGGTGGTAGAAATTGAGTTCTCTAAGGCACCGGCGGTCGAGCTCGACCTGGCCGGACTGGATTTCTACGATGCCGTGACCCGGCTGGAGGAACTGGACAAGTGAAGATCGAACTCGCCGCCCTGCGCACCCTGGAAAAGGAGCGGGGCATCCCGTTCGGCGAAATGATCGGCCTGCTCGGCCGAGCGCTGCGGGAGGCCTACCGGGGCACCGACTCGCCGGCGAAGTACGCCCGGGTCGACATCGACTACGACTCCGGCGAGGTCACGGTCTTCGCCCAGGAACGCGACGAAGAGGGCAACCTCGTCGCCGAATGGGACGACACCCCCGAGGATTTCGGCCGCATCGCCGCCTACCCGGTGCGCCAGACCATCCTGCAGCGCCTGCGCGACGCGGAGTCCGACAAGGTCATGGGCGAGTACGCCGACCTGGAGAACCAGGTGATCTCCGGTGTCGTTCAGCGTGACGTGCGCGCCAACGAAAAGGGCATCATCGTCGTCCACATCGGGTCCGAGGCCCACGGCCGCGACGGCATCCTCCTGCCCGCCGAGCAGCTGCCCGGCGAAACCCTGGAGCACGGCGACCGCGCCAAGTGCTACGTCGTCGGCGTCAACAAGACCCCGCGCGGCGTCGCCATCAACCTGTCGCGCACCCACCCCGAGCTGGTGCGCAAGCTTTTCGAGCTCGAGGTCCCCGAGGTCGCCGACGGCGCCGTGGAGCTGGTGTCCATCGCCCGCGAAGCCGGCCACCGCTCCAAGGTCGCCGTGCAGCCCACCGTCAAGGGCCTCAACGCCAAGGGTGCCTGCATCGGCCCCCGCGGCCAGCGCGTCAGCGCCATCATGAACGAGCTCGGCGGCGAGAAGATCGACATCATCGACTACGACGAGGATCCCGCGAAGTTCGTGGGCAACGCCCTCGCCCCGGCGAAGGTCATCAGCGTCGAGGTGCTCGACGCCGAGGAGCGCCAGGCCCGCGTCGTCGTCCCGGACTACCAGCTGTCGCTGGCCATCGGCCGCGAGGGCCAGAACGCCCGCCTCGCCGCCCGCCTCACCGGCTGGCGCATCGACATCCACTCCGACGCCGAGATCGCCGAGGCCGAGGCCGGGGCACCCGGCGCAGAGGCCGGGACGGCCGAATAGGCACCACGCGGGCCGTCGAAAAGCAGTCCCCGCAACGCACTTCCGGGCGGTCCCGTCGCACCCGCGGCGGGACCGCCCCGTCGTTCGCGCTCGCCGCGCCCGAGTCACGGGGTTGGGATTCGGGACCCTTTTCGGGTTAAGCTGTAAGGCGGCCAACGAAGAGACGACGGTGGAAGGACAGGTGCAACCACGCATGACGATGACCCGGGACGAGCAAGCCCCGACATTCGTCGAACGTGAACGCACCTGCATCGCCACCCGCACGCGGATGCCCGAGGGCAACCTGCTGCGAATGGTGGCGCGCCCCGACGGCGACGTCACCCGAGTCGTCCCCGACCCCCGACGCCGAATGTCGGGACGAGGCGCCTGGATCACCCCCACGCTCGAAGCATGGGCGGTGGCCGACAAGCGCCGCGCGTTCGGCCGCGCATTGAAGGTGTCCGCCAACGCGGACGCGAACCCGGTCCGCGAGTACCTCGAATCACTCGGGGCACAAGCCGACACCGCACCCCGCGGTCTCGGAGACCGGGAACCGACCAACGGAAAGACCTGAACACTGATGAGCGCACGATGAAGCATCAGCGATGAACGGCAACCGATAACGGGAGTCGGCAGTACACCAATGCGCGGGAAACGAACCCGCCGGGAACTGTTCGACTCCACCAGTGAGGAGAACAGTGTCCGGAAAGCTCCGTGTCCATGAGCTCGCAAAGCAGCTCGGGGTCACCAGCAAGGAACTTCTCGCCCAGCTCAAGGAGCAGGGTGAGTTCGTCAAGACCGCTTCGTCGACCGTGGAACCCCCGGTCGTCAAGCGAATGAAGCAGTTCTACGCGTCGAAGGACGGCCAGTCCGCCGACGCGAAGCCGGGCGCCGGCAAGCCGGGCCCGAAGCCGGCCGCCGCCGCCAAGCCGGGCCAGCCCGGCCCCAAGGCGCCCGCCGCCAAGCCGGGCCAGCCGGCCCCGAAGGCGACGCCCAAGGCAGCCCCCAAGGCGACCCCGGGCCAGCAGGCTCCGGCTCCGTCCGCGGGCACGCCGTCCCCGGCCCCGTCCGCGAAGCCGGGCCAGCCGGCCCCGAAGGCCGCGCCGAAGGCGACCCCCAAGGCGACCCCGGGCCAGCAGGCTCCGGCCGCGTCCGCCGGCACGCCGTCCCCGGCGGCTCGCCCGGGCCAGCCGGCGCCGAAGACGCCGCAGGCCCCCAAGGCCGACCAGGCGGGTTCCGCGAAGCCCGGCGCCAAGCCGACCCCGGCTCCGCGCCCGGCCCCGGGTCGCCCGTCCCCGCAGGGCGGCGACTCCATGCCGCGCCCGCAGGGCCGTGCCGGCGGCAAGCCGGGCCCCAAGCCCGGTGGCCGTGCCCCGCGCGTCGCCAACAACCCCTTCTCGACGGGTGAGCGCCCCGCGCCGCGCCCGTCGGCGATGCCCCGCCCGCAGGCCGGTGGCCGACCCGGCCCGAAGCCGGGAGGTCGTCCCGGCGGCCCGCGCCCCCAGGGCGCCGGCAAGGGCGGCCCCCGTCCCCAGGGCGGCGGCCGCGGCCCCGGTGGCCAGGGCGGTCAGGGTGGCCAGGGCGGCGGAAACCGTCCGACCCCGTCGATGATGCCGTCGCACCCGAATCCGGGCCAGATGCCCGCCAAGTCCGCTCCCGGCGGACGCGGTGGACGTGGCGGCCCGGGCGGTGGCGCCGGTGGCGGTGGCCCGCGCGGTGGTCGCGGCGGTCGCCGCGGCGGTACCGCCGGTGCCTTCGGCCGTCCGGGTGGCGCTCCGCGCCGCGGACGCAAGTCGAAGCGGCAGAAGCGGCACGAGTACGAGTCGATGCGGGCTCCTTCGGTCGTCGGCGGCGTCAAGCTGCCCAACGGCCAGGGCCAGACCATCCGTCTCGCGCGCGGTGCCTCGCTGTCCGACTTTGCCGACAAGATCGGCGCCGACGCGGCCGCCCTGGTGCAGGCCCTGTTCAACCTCGGCGAGATGGTCACCGCGACCGCCTCGGTGAGCGACGAGACCCTGCAGCTGCTGGGCGACGAGATGGACTACAAGGTCCAGGTCGTCTCCCCGGAGGACGAGGACCGCGAGCTCCTCGAGTCCTTCGACCTGCAGTTCGGCGAGGACGAGGGCGATGAGGAGGACCTCATGGTCCGCCCGCCGGTCGTCACCGTCATGGGCCACGTCGACCACGGCAAGACCCGCCTGCTGGACACCATCCGCAAGGCGAACGTGGGCGGCGACGAGGCCGGCGGCATCACGCAGCACATCGGCGCCTACCAGGTGCCGGTCATGTTCGAGGACCACGAGCGCAAGGTCACGTTCCTGGATACCCCGGGCCACGAGGCGTTCACCGCCATGCGTGCCCGCGGTGCCCAGGCCACCGACGTCGCGATCCTGGTCGTCGCCGCCGACGACGGCGTCATGCCGCAGACGGTGGAGGCCATCAACCACGCGAAGGCGGCCGGCGTGCCGATCGTCGTGGCGGTCAACAAGATCGACAAGGAGGGCGCCGATCCGCAGAAGATCCGCGGTCAGCTCACCGAGTACGGTCTCACCGACGAGGAGTGGGGCGGCGACACCATGTTCGTCGACATCTCCGCGAAGCAGAACGAGAACATCGAGTCGCTGCTGGAGGCCGTCCTCCTGACCGCCGACGCGGCGCTCGATCTGCGCGCCAACCCGGACATGGACGCCCAGGGCATCGCCATCGAGGCGCACCTGGACCGCGGCCGTGGCCCGGTGGCCACCGTCATCGTCCAGCGCGGCACGCTGCGGGTGGGCGACTCGATCGTGGTCGGCGACGCCTACGGTCGCGTGCGCCGCATGGTCGACGAGTACGGCAAGGACGTCACCGAGGCGGGCCCGTCCCGTCCGGTGCAGGTCCAGGGCCTGACGTCGGTCTGTGGTGCCGGCGACAACCTGCTGGTCGTGGACGAGGACCGCACTGCCCGTCAGATCGCGGATCGTCGTGACGCCCGCCGCCGCAACGCGCTGCAGGCCCGCAACCGCCGCCGCGTCTCCCTGGAGAACCTGGACGAGTTCATGAAGGAGACCAACTCCCTCAACCTCATCCTGAAGGGCGACAACGCCGGTACGGTCGAGGCGCTGGAAGAGGCGCTGCTGAAGATCGAGATGGACGACGAAGTCCAGCTCAACATCATCGACCGCGGCGTCGGTGCCGTCACGCAGACGAACGTCACGCTGGCCGAGGCGTCGGATGCCGTGATCATCGGCTTCAACGTCCGTTCCGAGGGCAAGGCGACCGAGGCCGCCAACGCCGCGGGCGTCGACGTCCGCTACTACACGGTCATCTACAAGGCGATCGAAGAGGTGGAGCAGGCGCTCAAGGGCATGCTCAAGCCCATCTACGAGGAGCGGGAGATCGGCCGCGCCGAGATCCGCGCCATCTTCAAGGCGTCCGCCATCGGCCTCATCGCCGGTTGCATGGTGGAGTCGGGCAAGATGCGCCGCAACGCGAAGGTCCGCCTCATCCGCGACGGCAACGTCATCGCGGAGCAGGCCACGATCACCTCGCTGCGCCGCGAGAAGGACGACGCCACCGAGGTGTCGGCCGGTTACGAGTGCGGCATGGTGCTGTCCTACCCGGACATCCAGGTCGACGACATCGTCGAGGCCTACGAGATGGTCGAGGTCCCGCGCACGTAGTGCACGGGTTGGGCCGGGCCGCGCGGTTTGATCCCGCGGTCCCTGCTTGACGACGAGCCGGCCCCCACGCTTTCCAGCGTGGGGGCCGGCTTTCGCCGTTGTCGGGGCGGCGCGCTGGTTCGGAGCGGCGGTGGCTGCACCGCCGGAGTTGGCGTGGCCGGCATCGTCGCCGGATGCATCGCCGAAATGGTGCCGGCTGTCGCTGGAGGCCGGTTTGGCCGGGTCGGGAGATTGGGCGCCACGGTCGCCGTCGAAAGGCAGTTTCGTGCCAAGGGCATGCCACCTTTTTCGGCGACCTGGGACAACGTAGTTGGCGACGCGGCGTCGTCATCTCCTTGGCACGGGAATGTGGGGCTCGGGGCTCCAACGGCGGTGATGGTGGTGATGGTGGTAATGGCAGTGGCGGTGGCGGCGGAGGTAATGGCGGCGGGTTACCGCAGAGGCAATGGCGGGGGGCGGGGCGGTTGGGGCGTCGTGAAGCGCCGACGGAGAAGGGAACCTGGCGTTCTCCGAGGGCGTACCCGAATCGGGCGGGCCGGGCGGCCGACACGGGGGTGGAACGGCTATCCTGGGTGGCCGTAGATCGGGTGCGATCGCGCAGGGAACCTGCGCCCGCCCCGACGAATCGTCCCCGACCAGAGGAGTAGATCGAGATGGCCGATCCCGCACGCGCCGCCCGCATGGCCAAGCGAATCCAGGAGGTCGTCGCCGCAGCGATCGAACGCGAGGTCAAGGACCGCCGCCTCGAGCTGGTCACCATCACCGACTGCCGCGTGACCGGAGACCTTCACGACGCGACGGTGTTCTACACCACCCGCGGCCGCACCATCGACGAGGACCCCGACTGGGAGGCCGCCGCCGAGGCCCTGCACCGCGCCCGCGGCCAGCTGCGCTCGTTGGTCGGCCGCTCGCTCGGCGTCCGCTACACGCCGACGCTGTCGTTCGAGGTCGACACCGTCCCCGAGGCCAGTGCCCACATGGAGGAGCTGCTGGCCAAGACCCGCGCCCGCGACGCTGAACTGGCCAAGCTGCGCGAGGGCGCGGCCCCGGCCGGCGACACCGACCCGTACCGCCGCGACGACGAGCCGGAGTCCTGACGTGGGGCCGGCGGAGCAGGCGGCGCACCAGCTGTCGCAGTCGATCAGCAGGCGGATGTCGGGCCCGATCCAGGACTCGATGGACATGCTCGCCGACGCCGAGTTCGTCGCCGTGGTCTGCCACATCCACCCCGACGCCGACGCCATCGGCGCGGCGTCCGCGATGGTCATGGCGCTTCGCCAGCGGGGCATCCGCGCCCTGGCGGCGTACGGCAACGACGAGCTGCCGGCCAAGTCGCTGCTGACCATCCCCGGCTGGGAATACTTCGTGTCGCCGGACGACATCCCGGAGACCGTGGACACGTGGGTGTCCGTCGACTGCGCCAGTCCCGAGCGGCTGGGCAGCCTCCGTGAGCGGATGCTGGGGTCGCGGCGGCTGATCGTCGTCGACCACCACGACTCGAACACCCGCTACGGCACGGTGAACATGGTCGACGAGCTCTCCGAGTCGTCGACGATGGTGCTGCTCGACTTCTTCGAGGTGTGGGGCATCAAGCTGACCCGGGAGATGGCGCATGCGCTGTACGCGGGCCTGCTCACCGACACCGTGTCCTTCCAGTTCGGCCGCTCGCGCATGCACACCGCGGCGGCGCGGCTGCTGAACCAGGGCCTGGACCCGCGCACCATCGGCGCGCAGCTGCTGGAGGGCCACCCCTTCGAGTACCTGCCGTTCCTGGGCCGCGTCATGGCCACCGCAGGCCGCGAGCCCGGGTGGGGCGGCGGCGCGGGCCTGGTGCACGTGACCATCTCTCACGAGGACATGGCGGACGTGGGCCACGACGAGGTCGAGGCGGTCGTCGATGTCGTGCGCACCACCAGCGGCGGCGACGTCGCGGCGGTGTTCAAGGAGTACGACCCCGGGTACTGGACGGTGTCGCTGCGCTCCACCGAGCTTGTCGACGCCTCCGCGGTCGCCGGGTTCATGGGCGGCGGAGGGCACCTGCGCGCCGCCGGCTACAGCGTCAACGGCGACCGCGATGCGGCGCTGGGCGCGCTGATCGGGGCCTCCGAGATGGCCGCGGCCACCATCGAGACTCCGGCCGACGCCGATTCGGACGGCACCGCCGCCGACGACGGCATCTGACGTGACCACCGAAGTGGACCGGCCCATCACCGCGGGCCGGATCCTCGGCCTGGCGCTGCCCGCCCTCGGCGTGCTGGCGGCGCCGCCGTTGTATCTGCTGCTGGACACGGCCGTCATCGGCCGCCTCGGCGCGGTGGAACTTGCGGCGCTGGCCGCCGGGGCGACGGTGTTCTCCATGCTCACCGCGCAGCTGACGTTCCTCGCCTACGGCACCACCGCCCGGGCCTCCCGCGCATTCGGCCGCGGCGACGTCCGTGGCGCGGTGTCCGAAGGCGTGCAGGCCACGTGGGTGGCGGTGTTCGTCGGCATGCTGTTGTTCGCCATCGTGGAGATCTTCGCGGGCGCCATCACCCGGTTGCTCGCCCCCGACCCGGTCGTGGCCGGCGCCGCGGCGGGGTGGCTGCGCATCGCCGCCGCGGGCATTCCGCTGACCCTCGTCGCACAGGCCGGCAACGGCTGGATGCGCGGGATCCAGGACACTCGCCGCCCGTTCCTCTACGTGGTGGGCGGCCTGGGGCCGGCGGCGCTGATGATCGTGCCGCTGGTCGGTTGGCTGGGGCTCGACGGTTCGGCATGGGCGATGATCGCCGGCGAGACGATCACCGCTTCGCTGTTCATCCGGAAGCTCGTCGCATCGGCGTCCGAGCAGGCCGTCGAAAAGCGGCCCCGATGGTCCCTGATCAAGCGGCAGCTGGTGCTGGGCCGCGACCTCATCCTGCGGTCGCTGGCGTTCCAGGTCGCGTTCCTGTCGGCGGCGGGTGTCGCCGGCCGGTTGGGCGCGTTCTCGCTGGGCGGGCACCAGATCCTGCTGCAGCTGTGGAATCTGCTGTCGCTGGTGCTCGATTCGCTGGCCATCGCCGCGCAAACGCTCGTCGGCGCCGCGCTGGGCGTGGGGTCGGTGTCGGCGGCGCGGTTCACGGCCAGGCGCGTCATCGCGTGGTCGACGGTTTTCGCCGGCGTGCTGGCCGCTGCGTTCGCCGTGCTCAACGGGGTGCTGCCGCGCCTGTTCACCGACGCTGGCGGCGTGCTCGCAGCCATCGCCGCCGGGCCGTGGTGGATTCTCGTGGCCATGATCCCCGTCGGCGGCGTCGTCTTCGCCATCGATGGCGTGCTGCTCGGCGCCGGCGACGCCGCCTTCCTGCGCAACGCCACCATCACCGCCGTGGTGCTCGGCTTCCTGCCGCCGGTGTGGCTGACGCTGTCGATGGACTGGGGCCTGACCGGCGTGTGGTGGGGCCTGCTCACCTTCATGGTGCTGCGGCTGGTTTTCGTCGCCGTGCGCTACCGCGGGCCCAAGTGGACGGTGGCCGCGGGGGAGTAGGGGCGGGGTGCGGGCGTTGCTTTGCGACGTCTTCGAGCGGCCCGCAGAAGATTCGGCGGATGCCCGACGGATGGTTCATGCCCCCAAAGCTGTTGACCGTGGGGTGCCTGTGACTAAAGTGGCCTACGAGTCTGTGCCGGATGAGTTTTCGCCGCGAATCGTCCCGGATCCGTTACGATTCCGTGATTGTCGGCGATATACCGGCCAGACCCGTTCACGGATCGGAGATCACCGCGCGGCACCCGCCGCGCGGACATCGACTGCAGGGAGGCGCCCATGGCGGACGACGAACACTCGTCGACCACCCTGTGGGCGATTTCGGACCTGCACGTGGCCGTCAAGGCGAACAAGGCCGTCGTCGAGAGCCTGCGACCGCGCAATCCTGCGGACTGGCTCATAGTCGCCGGCGACGTCGCCGAACGGCCCGAACTGGTGCTCAAAACGCTGGGCGAGCTGTCCCGGCGCTGGGCGCAGGTGATCTGGGTCCCCGGCAACCACGAATTGTTCTGCCGCGGCGCCGACGCCCACGTGGGCGAGGACCGTTACGCGCAGCTCGTCGACGGTTGCCGCAGGCTCGGCGTGCTCACGCCGGAGGATCCGTTCCCGGTGTTGGGCGGCGTGACCATCTGCCCGCTGTTCACCCTGTACGACTATTCGTGGCGCCCGGCGGGCACGACCGTCGCCGAGGCGCTGGAAATGGCGAACCGCAGTCAGGTCGTGATGACCGACGAGTTCGCCATCCGCCCCTTCGTCGACCCGGTGCTGTGGTGCCGGCGCCGCCTGGCGTACACGGTGCGCCGGCTGGCCCGCGTCGAAGGGCCGACGATCCTGGTCAACCACTGGCCGCTCGCCCGGGAACCGCTCGCGGCGGTGTATTACCCGGAATTGTCCATGTGGGCCGGCACACGGCACACGCAGGACTGGGGCACGCGGTACCAGGCTCGCCACGTCATTTACGGGCATCTGCACATCCCCGGCACGACCGTCGTCGACGGCGTGCCGCACACGGAGGTCTCGCTGGGCTACCCCAGGGAATGGCAGCCGCGGGAAGGCGACCGGACGTGGCCCTACCCTGTTATGGAGGTTCGATGACGGTGCTCACCAAGGCCATGCTCCCGGCTCACGCCTCGTTCCATCAGATGTGGACGAACGGCGACAGCCTGGATCACTACCACGCGCTCGACCCGGCGGAACGCAATCTCGTCGCCGGCGCAGTGGACGCGCGCAAGGCGGAGTTCGGCGACGCCCGGTGGTGCGCCCACCGGGCCATCGAGGAGCTCACCGGCCGCCCGTCGGCCCGCCCGATCCTGCGCGGGGAGCGCGGCATGCCGCTGTGGCCCAACCAGATCACCGGGTCGATGACGCACACCCGCGGTTTCCGCGCCGCCGTCGTCGCCCCGCGCCTGCTGGTGCGGTCCATCGGCGTCGACGCCGAGGTCGCCGAACCGCTGCCGGAGGGCGTGCTGGAGTCGATCGCCAGCCCCCGCGAGCTGGCCACGCTCGGTTCCGCGGGACTGGCCTGCGCCGACCGGCTGCTGTTCTGCGCCAAGGAAGCCACGTACAAGGCGTGGTACCCGCTGACCGGCCGGTGGCTGGGCTTCGAGGACGCCGACATCGATCTGCGCCCCGACGGCACCTTCGTGTCCTACATCCTGGTGCGCCCGACGCCCGTGCACTTCATCGAGGGCCACTGGACCGTGGAAAACGGCTACGTCATCGCCACCGCCGTCGTGCGGTAGATTCCGCCCGCCCGTGTCCGCGAACGGCGGCCACATCGTCGACGGTCACATGGTCGACGGCCGCGCGACGAACACCGTCTTCGCCCGCTTGCCGGATTCCGTGATCAGCGCGACCACGCGACCATCCGGGGTCCGCGCGGCCTGCACCCCGTCCATGCCGATCGGCTCGAGCCACTTGCCCTGCGACAGGGCCACGCCCTCGTCCTCCGTCACGTCGCGGACGGGGAAGCACGCCAGGCACGCGTCGTCGAGGCTCATCGTCGGCGCCGGATCCGCCTCCAGCTCCTCCAGCGTCTTAGCCCCCTCGATGCGGAACGGCCCGGCCGCCGTGCGCCGCAGCGCCGTGACGTGGCCGCCCACGCCCAGTCCCGCTCCCAGGTCCCGGGCCAACGACCTGATGAAGGTGCCGGCCGAGCAATCCACGCTCACGTCGACATCGATGAATTCCGCTTCACGACGGATCGCGTGGACGTCGAAAAGCGAAACGGTGACCGGGCGCTCGGGCAGCACGACGTCTTCACCGCGGCGCATGCGCTCGTGGGCGCGGACGCCGTCGATCTTCACCGCCGACACCGACGCGGGGCGCTGCATGATGTCGCCGGTCAGCGCAGCGACGCCGGACATGATCGCCTCGTCGGTGACCGCCCCGATCCGTTCGGGATCGGCGGTGGACAGGACCTCGCCCTCCGCGTCGTCGGTGAGCGTGGCGGAGCCCAGGCGGATCGTCGCGTCATACGACTTCGCGTCGGCGTGCACGTGCGGCAGAAAACGCGTGCCGCGGTTGACGCCCAGCACCAGCACACCGGTGGCCATCGGGTCCAGCGTCCCCGAGTGCCCCACGCGGCGGGTGCCGAAAATGCGCCTGAGCTTGCCGACGACGTCGTGGCTGGTCATTCCGGCGGGCTTGTCCACCACCACGAGCCCCGAATCCGCCAGCGGGTCGACCTTCTCCGGAGATGCGTTCATGTGGGGCATCCTATTCGGCGCGGGCGGCCCGGCGTGTCGTAGGGTTGGTCCGTGGACATCTGGCACGGGATAGACAAGGTACCCGCCGACCTCGGCGACACCGTCGTGACGATCGGCGTTTTCGACGGCATCCATCTCGGCCATCGGCGGCTGATCGGCCGCGCGGTGGAACGCGCCCGCGAACTGGGCGTGCCGGCGGTGCTGATGACCTTCGACCCGCACCCCATCGCCGTCTTCGCCCCCGATCGGGCCCCGGCGACGCTGGCGACGTGGCCGCGGCGGGCGGAACTGGCCGCCGAGCTCGGCGTCGACGCGATGCTGGTGCTGCGCTTCGACCGTGAGCTGGCGGCCGTGGAGCCCGAGGACTTCGTGCGCACGATCCTCGCCGACAAGCTCCACGCCCGCGCCGTGCTGGTCGGCGAGAACTTCACCTACGGCCACAAGGCCGCCGGCACCACCGAAACGCTGCCGGTGCAGGCCGCGGCCCACGGCATCGACGTGGAGATCGTCGAACTGCTCGCCGAGGGCGGCGACCGCGTGTCGTCGACGCGCGTGCGCGGCTACCTCGCCGACGGCGACGTCGCCGCGGCCGCCGAATGCCTCGGCCGGCCGCACCGCGTCACCGGAGAGGTCATCCACGGCCAGGGCAGGGGAGGGGCCCAGCTCGGCTTCCCGACGGCCAACATCGACGTCGCCCCCGGCCTGGCCGTGCCCTCCGACGGCGTCTACGCCGCCTGGTTCACCGCCGACGAGGGGCCGGAGCGCACCGGCGTCGACCCGGACGGTGACGTCGAACTCGGCGTCGCCTATCCCGCGGCGGTGTCCGTGGGCACCAACGTCACCTTCGGCGACACCGCCCGCACCGTCGAGGCGTTCATCCTCGACCGTTCGGCCGACCTGTACGGGCTGACCGGGTCCATCGATTTCGTGGGGCGCATCCGGGGCATGGAGAAGTTCGACGGGATCGACCCGCTGATCGAGCGGATGAACCTCGACGTCGCCGAGACCCGGCGGATCCTCGGCGTCGAGTAGCCGGGCGGGGACCCGGGCGGAGTGGCGGGGCGGCGGGCGGATTAGGTTCCGTGCGTGCGCTGCTGGTACTCTCGCCCGTTGGCCGTGACTGTGGTCCACGAACAGTCGCCATGCCGCCGGTCGTACCGGGGCCGCATCAAGTGGACTGAAACAACCAACGAGACGAAGGAGACGCCCCATGGCGCTTTCGACCCAGGAAAAGTCCGAGGTCCTCAAGGAGTTCGGCCTGCACGAGACCGACACCGGTTCGCCGGAGGCCCAGGTCGCGCTGCTGACCACCCGCATCCGCCAGCTGACGGAGCACCTGAAGTTCCACAAGCACGACCACCACTCGCGCCGCGGCCTGCTGCTGCTCGTCGGTCGCCGCAAGGGTCTGCTGAAGTACCTGGCCGACAACGACGTCCAGCGTTACCGTAACCTCATCGAGCGCCTCGGCCTGCGCCGCTAAGAACTTTCGGGCCCTCTCAGAAGGCCCCGTCAAGCCCGCCCCGACCAGGGACACCCTGGTTGCGGCGGGCTTTCTCGCGTTTACCGTGGTAGAGTCTTCGCGATGCCCCGAGATGAACTGATAGGGCGGCACCGACGATCGCCCTGGGGGCACACCAAACGAAAGACGTGGTTTTTCCCCGCATGACCGATACCCAGTACGACTACGACGACAACGGCTACGACGACATCGTGGAGGCCGTCGCTGTCATCGACAACGGTGACTTCGGCACCCGCGAGATCCGGTTCGAGACCGGCCAGCTGGCCCGACAGGCCGACGGTGCCGTCACCGCGTACCTCGACGACGAGACGATGATGCTCGCCACGACGTGCGCGTCGAACAACCCCCGCGAGGGCTTCGACTTCTTCCCGCTGACGGTGGACGTCGAGGAGCGCATGTACGCCGCGGGCCGCATCCCCGGCTCGTTCTTCCGCCGCGAGGGCCGCCCGGGCCAGGACGCCATCCTGGCCTGCCGCCTGATCGACCGCCCGCTGCGCCCGACCTTCGTGAAGGGCCTGCGCAACGAGGTGCAGATCATCATCACCATCATGTCCCTCGACCCGAAGGACATGTACGACGTGGTGGCCATCAACGCCGCCTCCGCCGCCACCCAGCTGTCCGGTCTGCCTGTGTCCGGCCCGGTCGGTGCGGTGCGCATGGCGCTCATCGCCGATGACGCCCACCCGAAGGGCCAGTGGGTCGCGTTCCCGACCGTCGAGCAGCACGAGCAGGCGCTGTTCGAGATCGTCGTCGCCGGCCGCCTGGCCGACGACAACGCCGCCAAGGGCCGCGGCAAGTCCCGCAAGGCCAAGGCCGACGCCGACAACGTGGCCATCATGATGGTCGAGGCCGGCGCCACCGAGCACGTGGCCGACCTGGTCGCCCAGGGCCGCCCGGCGCCGACGGAGTCCGTCGTCGCGGAGGGCCTCGAGGCCGCCAAGCCGTTCATCGCCGACCTGTGCGCCGCGCAGCAGTCCCTGGCCGCCGAGGCCGCCCAGGACGTGCGCGAGTTCCCGCTGTTCCCGGCCTACAACGACGACGTTTACGCCGCCGTGGAGTCCGAGGCCGCGGCCAAGCTGCCGAGGCTGCTGAAGACCCCGTCGAAGCAGGACCGCGACGACGCCACCAACGCCCTGATGGCCGAGGTCGTCGAGGCGCTGGAGCCGCAGTTCCCGGAGCGCGGCAAGGAGATCGCCGCCGCGTACAACGGGCTGATGAAGTCCATCGTCCGCGACATGATCCTGACCGACGGCTTCCGCATCGACGGCCGAGCCGTCGACGCGATCCGCGACCTGGGCGTCGAGATCGAGCTGATCCCGCGTGCCCATGGCTCGGCGCTGTTCGAGCGCGGCGAGACCCAGATCCTGGGCGTCACCACGCTGGACATGCTCAAGATGGAGCAGCAGATCGATTCGCTCGGCCCGGTGGACTCGAAGCGCTACTTCCACCACTACAACTTCCCGCCGTACTCCACCGGCGAGACCGGCCGCGTCGGTTCGCCGAAGCGCCGGGAGATCGGCCACGGCGCGCTCGCCGAGCGCGCCATCGTGCCGGTGCTGCCGTCGCGCGAGAAGTTCCCCTACGCCATCCGCCAGGTCTCCGAGGCGCTGGGTTCCAACGGCTCGACGTCCATGGGCTCCGTGTGCGCGTCGACGCTGGCGCTGTACAACGCCGGCGTGCCGCTGCGCGCCCCGGTCGCGGGCATTGCGATGGGCCTGGTCTCCGGCGAGGTCGACGGCAAGACCGAGTACGTCGCGCTGACCGACATCCTCGGCGCCGAGGACGCCTTCGGCGACATGGACTTCAAGGTCGCCGGCACGTCCGAGTTCATCACCGCGCTGCAGCTGGACACCAAGCTCGACGGCATCCCGTCGAAGGTGCTCGCCGACGCGCTGGAGCAGGCCCGCGACGCGCGCCTGACCATCCTGGAGGTCATGGCCGAGGCCATCGACGGTCCGGACGAGATGAGCCCCTTCGCCCCGAAGATCACCACGATCTCCGTGCCGGTGTCGAAGATCGGCGAGGTCATCGGCCCCAAGGGCAAGATCATCAACGGCATCACCGAGGAGACCGGCGCCAACATTTCCATCGAGGACGACGGCACGATCTTCGTGTCCGCCACCACCGGTGAGGCCGCCGACGCCGCGATCGAGAAGATCAACGCCATCGCCAACCCGCAGCTGCCGAAGGTCGGTGAGCGCTACCTGGGCACCGTGGTCAAGACCACCGCCTTCGGCGCGTTCGTGTCCCTGGTGCCGGGCCGCGACGGCCTGGTCCACATCTCGAAGCTCGGCGACGGCAAGCGCATCGACAAGGTCGAGGACGTGGTCAACGTCGGCGACAAGATCCAGGTCGAGATCGCGGACATCGACAACCGCGGCAAGATCTCGCTGGTGCCGGTTCAGGAGTAATCCGGCAACGGGTGGTCGGGTACCACCCGCCAATACCAGGGGACGGGCCCCGGATCGTGGAAACACGGTCCGGGGCCCGTTTCTTCGTTCATGCCCAGGTCAGCGGTTTTCCAGGGTCAGAAGGCGGGTGGCCATAACTTCTGAACCGAATCAGTGGCCCCAGGTGTGTCCGAAAAGACAGAGCTGTCATGACCAGTTGTGACCTAATGGTGTTATGCTTCGTGTCAATGGGGTCACACCCGAAGCCTTCGTCGTAGGAGCGTCACGATGGTCACGACCGGAGTGGGAGAGGCGCTGGAGCGCCCCGGCCACGATCACCCGTTCATCGAGATTTCGGCCGGCGGATACCGCGCCGACATTTCCGCTTTCGGCGGGGGCCCGCGTTCCCTCGAACATGACGGCCGCCCGCTGTTGGTCGACTACCCGCGCGGAGAGTTTCCGCCGCTGAGCGCCGCCACCCTGCTGGCGCCGTGGCCGAACCGCGTCACCGACGGGGTGTTCATCCACGACGGCGTCGTCCACCGCATGCAGATCACCGAGCCCGGCCGCTCCAACGCCATCCACGGATTCGTGGGCAATCGCGACTGGGGCTTCGTGGAGGCGGGGGAGGACCACGTGACGCTGTCCATCGAGCCGGGCCCGCAGCCCGGCTGGAACTGGCCGATGCGGTTCACCGTCCGCTGGAGCGTCGACGAGGACGCCGGCTTGAGGGCCGATGTGACCGCCGAAAACTTGGGCGCCTCCGAGTGCCCCTTCGGGTTCGGGTTCCACCCGTATCTCAGCGCCGCCGGCGCGGATCTGGACGATTGCGTCCTGTCCGTGGTGGTCGAGCGCAACCTGCCGTTGGAACCGGTGCGCAACCTGCCGGCCGGCCCCGACATCCCCGCCGACGCAGTGGTCCCGGGACTGTCCGACGGGGTGTTGACCTCGGGGCTCTGGCTCGACCACTGCTTCACCTCGCCCGCACCGAGCAAGGACGCCGCCGATCCGGTGGCCCGAGCCCGGCTCACGGGCCCGGATGGCACGGGGGTCGAGTTGTGGGCCGACGACCACTTCGGCTGGTTCCAGATCTTCACCGCTGACCCCGCTCGCCGCGAGGGTTTCCCCCGCGTCGGTCGCGCGCTCGCGGTGGAACCCATGACTTGCCCGCCGGACGCGTTGCGTTCGGGACGCGATCTGATCCGGATCCCGCCGTCGGGCCGCATCGAATTGTCCTTGGGCATTCGCGCGGCGACCCCGCCGTCGTCGTAAAGCGAAAACCCACATGAACTTCACCACCGAAAGAACAAGGAGAATGCCGTGATTTTGGCCGAGGCCGCACTCCGGCTGGACGCGAGCTGGGTGGATTACTCGCTCGTCGCCCTCTACTTCGTATTCGTTCTGGGCATCGGTTGGGCCGCCCGGTCCAAGGTGTCCAGCTCCATCGACTTCTTCCTCTCCGGCCGTTCGCTGCCGGCGTGGGTGACGGGACTGGCGTTCATCTCCGCCAACCTGGGCGCCGTCGAAATCGTCGGCCACTCCGCCAACGGCGTGCAGTACGGCTTCCAGACGATGCACTACTTCTGGATCGGCGCCATCCCGGCGATGGTCTTCCTCGGCATCGTGATGATGCCCTTCTACTACGGCTCCAAGGTCCGCTCCGTGCCGGAGTTCATGCTCCGGCGCTTCGGTCCCGGCGCGCACCTGGTCAATGCGATCTCCTTCGCCGTCGCTCAGCTGCTCATCGCCGGCGTCAACCTGCTGCTGCTGGCCAAGGTGGTCAACTCGCTGCTCGGCTGGCCGCTGTGGGTGACCCTGCTCGTCGCCGCGGTCATCGTCCTGTCCTACATCACCCTCGGCGGCCTGTCGGCCGCGATCTACAACGAGGTGCTGCAGTTCTTCGTCATCATCGCCGCGCTGCTGCCGCTGACCCTCATCGGCCTGCACAACGTCGGCGGCTGGGCCGGGCTGAAGGCCTCCGTCGCCGCCGAGTCGCACTTCCACACCTGGCCGGGCACCGAGATCTCGGGCTTCGACAACCCGATCGTCTCCGCCATCGGCCTGGTCTTCGGCCTCGGCTTCGTGCTGTCCTTCGGTTACTGGACCACCAACTTCGTCGAGGTCCAGCGCTCCATGGCCGCCGATTCGCTGTCCGCGGCCCGCAAGACCCCGATCATCGGCGCGTTCCCGAAGATGTTCATCCCGTTCATCGTGGTCATCCCCGGCATGGTCGCCGGCGCCACGGTCACCCCGATCATGGACGGCAATGCCGAACCCAATGACGCGATCCTGTACCTGATGCGCGACCTGCTGCCCAACGGCCTGCTCGGCGTCGCCATCGCGGGCCTGCTCGCCGCGTTCATGGCCGGCATGGCCGCGAACATTTCCGCGTTCAACACCGTGATCAGCTACGACATCGTCGAGACCTACGTCATCAAGAACAAGGACGACAAGTTCTACCTGTCCTTCGGTCGCTGGGCCACCGTCGCCGCCGCCGTCATCGCCGTTTTCACCGCGCTGATCGCGAACCAGTTCGGCAACGTCATGGACTACCTGCAGACGCTGTTCGGCTTCTTCAACGCCCCGCTGTTCGCCACCTTCATCCTGGGCATGTTCTGGAAGCGCATGACCCCGACCGCCGGTTGGGTCGGCCTGGTGCTGGGCACCGCGGCCGCGATGATCTACTGGGGCATCGCCACGTTCTCGGGCGTCGAGGCCGGATTCTTCAACCTGCCGGGCCAGGGCACCGCGTTCGTCGCCGCGTCCATCGCCTTCGTGGTCGACATCGTCTTCTCCATCCTCGTCTCCCTGGTCACCAGGCCGAAGCCCGACCATGAACTCGTCGGCTTCGTCAAGTCCGTGACCCCGAAGGAGAACCTCACGGACGCCAACGAAGCGGCGCTCCCGTGGTACCAGCGCACCGTGCCGCTGGGCATCCTGTGCCTGGTCATGGTCCTTGCTCTCAACATCGTGTTCGCCTAGGAGTGACTGACATGAGCAACGTAACCTCGAACAAGAAGGCCGCAGGCGCCTTCGACATCCGCAACATCATCGGCCTGCTGCTCGGCATCTACGGCGTCGTCCTGCTGATCTCGGCGTTCCTGCTGGACCCGGGCATGAATCCGGACACTGGCCTGCCGAAGGACGCGTCCTACAACACCTGGACCGGGCTCGCGCTGGTCATCGTGGCCGCCGTGTTCTTCGCGTGGGCGAAGATCCGCCCCATCGTGGTACCCGTCGAGGTCGACGACCAGGCCGAGACCTCCCCGAAGGAGGCGTAGGCAGCAATGACCGCCCATCCCTTTTCCACCACGCGGATGACCCTGGCAGACGGCCGCGAGCTCATCTACTTCGATGACGAGCCCGATTTCGTCGAGGGCCGCCGCACCCGCAAGACCGTCGATGATCGCCGGCTGCCGGAGGCGGTGACGGAGTCCGAGTTGCGCCGGGATCCCCTCACCGGGGAATGGAACGTCTATGCGGCGCACCGCATGAACCGCACGTTCATGCCGCCGGCCAACGAAAACCCGCTGGCCCCGACCAAGCCGGGGGAGTTGCCCACGGAGATCCCGGCCGACGACTACGACGTCGTGGTCTTCGAGAACCGCTTCCCGTCGTTGTCCATGCACATGGAGGTGCCGGAGGATTTCGCCGCCGCCGTCGACGGCGAGGAGCTGTTCCCGCGCCGCCCGGCGCTGGCCCGGTGCGAGGTCGTCTGCTTCACCCCGGACGTGACCTCGAACTTCCGTGACCTGCCCTATTCCCGGGCGCGCACGGTCGTGGAGGCGTGGGCGCACCGCACGCGCGAGCTGTCGGAGATCGACGGAGTGCGCCTGGTGTTCCCGTTCGAGAACCGCGGCAAGGAAATCGGCGTCACGCTGCAGCATCCGCACGGGCAGATCTACTCGTACCCGTACCTGCCGTCGCGGGCGGCGTCGATCGTCGCGGCGAGCAAGGCACATGAAGCGGAGACGGGACGTTCGCTTTTCGACGACGTCCTGTCCGCCGAAAAGCGTTCGGGCCGCCGGATCATCGCCGAAGGCGAGCACTTCACCGCCTTCGTGCCGGCGGCGGCGAAGTGGCCGGTCGAGGTCATGCTGATGGCCAATCGGGCGGTGCCGGATTTCGCGGCGCTGACCGATGACGAGAAGGACGAGCTCACCCGCATGTACCTCGATCTGCTGGGCCGGATGGACCGGTTCTTCGAGGGCGTGGAGCGCACCCCGTACATCGCGGCTTGGAATCAGGCGCCGGTGGGCGAGGATCGCGTGCACGGCAGGTTGCATCTGCAGCTGTACTCGATGATGCGCTCGCCCGGGCGGATGAAATTCCTGGCCGGTTCCGAGTCGGGGCAGGGCGCCTGGATCTCGGATACGACGCCGGAGCGCATCGCCGACCGGTTCCGCGAGATCGGCGGGGCGAAGTGGTCGCCCACCCGTGACGACGCCACCGGCGCCGCCGATGCGACCGCGCTGTTCAAGACCGCCTTCGATGCCGCGCCCGCCGGGGTGTGGGCGGCGCCCGGGCGCGTGAACCTCATCGGCGAGCACGTCGACTACGCCGGCGGCATCTGCCTGCCCTTCGCGCTGTCGCAGCGCACGTGGGTCGCCGTGTCGCCGCGCGAGGACGGTCTGTACCGGCTGGTGTCCGACATGGGCGGCGGCGAGCCGCAGGTGGTGGAGATCGGCGTCGACGAGGTAGGGCCGGGCAGTCCCTCCGACTGGACCGGGTACGTCGTCGGCGCCATCTGGGCGCAGCAGGAGGCTGGACTGCTGCCGGAGCAGCTGGGCGGATTCGACATCGCCGTGACCTCCGACGTTCCGATCGGCGGTGGTTTGTCCAGCTCCGCGGCCCTCGAATGCTCGGCCGCGCTGGCCGCATACGAGCTCACCGTCGGCCCCATCGGCGGCCCCGCCGATGACGCCGGATCCGACGTCCGCGCCGGCCTGGTCGCCGCGTGCATCCGCGCGGAAAACGAGGTCGTGGGGGCGTCGACCGGCGGCCTGGACCAGCGGATCTCTCTGTTCGGCCAGGCCGGCAACGCTCTGGCCATCGACTACGCGGACGATTCCGCGGTACAGGTGCCCTGCGATCTTCCCTCGCATGATCTGGCCATCCTGGTCATCGACACGAAGGCGCCGCACTTCCTCGCCGACGGCCAGTACGCCTCGCGGCGCGGCGTCATCGATGCGGTCACCGAGGGGCTCGGCGTGGGTTCCTTGCGAGAATGCGACGATGCGCTCGGCGCGGCCGCCGAATGGGCCGCGGCCAACGTTCCCGATGGGACGGACGCCGGGGAGTGGGAGCGGACCGTCGTCAAGCGCGTGCGCCACGTCGTGTCCGAGATCGAGCGCACCGCCAAGGCGATCGGCCAGCTCAAGGCCGGGGACATGGCCGGCTTCGGCGAGTCGATGTGCGCCAGCCACGCGTCCCTGCGCGACGACTACGAGGTCACGTGCCTCGAGCTGGATCTGGCAGTGGACACCGCCATGGCCCATGGCGCGGTCGGTGCCCGTATGACCGGCGGCGGTTTCGGTGGCAGCGCCATCGCGTTGGTCGACGCCGCGCAGGTCGAACCCATCGCGGACGCCATCGCCGAAGCGTACGCGGAAGCGGGATTCCGGCCGCCGGAGTTCCTCGCCGCAGTGCCGTCCGACGGCGCCGAGAAGATCGGATAATCGGTTCCCCCGCACTACGCGGAGCCGAAAATGGGTCCGGCCACCTCGATTCGAGGTGGCCGGGCCTTTCGGCATGCGAAGGGGTGTTCGGTCGCGTAACATCGCGGGGGAATCGAAAACGAGTGCGATGTTCCTCGGTGTTCGGGGGCGGCACGAGATGGGTCGGGGAAGCCCGCGCCGAAGGGGGAAGGGGTCACATGGGATCGATGCGGGGAGACATCCGCGACAAGGTGCGCAAGCTGCTCAATCAAGCGGCGGACCGGGAGGGCACGCCGGAGGGCGACGTGTTCCGCGACAAGGCGTTCGCGCTGATCGCGCAGTATGGGCTGGACCCGGCGAAGCTGGGGGATCCGGCGGATGCGGGCGCCGAGATGACGGTCGTCGAGCTCGACTTGTCGGGGTCGTATCAGCGCCAGCAGATCGGGCTGCTCAATGCGCTGGGGCAGGCGCTGCACTGCGAAGTCATCTATTGGGGCGGCGGCGGGCACGGGTACGGGCGCTCCGCGGCCAGGGGAACCGTCATCGGGGCGGCCAGGCACGTGGAACGGGTGCAATTGCTGTTCTCGGTGCTGTGTCCGCACATGCTCGCCGGCGCCGCGGATCTGCGGGCGGGAAACTCTGCGGTGACGGCCCGGTGGCGCCGATCGTTCATGGTGGGATTCGCCACCGTGGTCGGCGACCGGTTGGCGGCGCAGGAACGCAGTGCGGCGGGCGAGGCGACGCGGGCGGCGCAGGCCGGAGGGGCGGGGGCCGGGACCGACGCGGCGCTGGTGCTGAAAAACGACGCGGACAGGGCTCGCGAGGAAACCCGCAGGCGTTACCCGTACCTGCGCCGGACGCAGTCCAACGCCCGGCTCGACGGCGACGCGTTCATGCACGGGTGCGCCGCCGGGCACCACACGGATCTGGGGCAGACCCGGATGGGTGCGCGGCGGGCGCTGGGGGCGTGAGGGGCCGGTCCCGGCCCCCGGTCGGAACGGCTAGTTCAGTTCCACCCGCTTGCGGGTGCGCTTGACCTGGGTGGACAGGGCGATGATGAACACGCCGAAGCCCACGCCGACCCACAGCGCGATGCGGTAGCCGGCGATGGTCTCGTCGACCGCCGGGGTGGGGGAGGTGGTCATGGTCGCCGTCGCGGCGGCGGCGATGGCCACGAACGCCGCGGTGCCCACCGCTCCGAAGACCTGCTGCAGAGTGTTGACCACGGCGGAACCGTCCGGGTACAGCTTCTTCGGCAGATCGCCCAGGCCCCACGTGAACAGCGGGGTGAACAGCAGGCCGAGGCCGATTTCCAGGACGATGTGCGAGGCGACGATCCACCACAGCGGCGTGTTCATGCCGATGAACGCCAGGCCCAACACGCCCAGGGTCACCAGGACGGCACCCGGCGGCACCAGCGGGCGCGGGCCGAACTTGTCGTACAAGCGGCCGACGAACGGCCCCATCAGGCCCATCACCAGCGGCCCGGGCATGAGCATCAGGCCGATGGTCAGGACCTCGACGCCGCGCAGAGCCAGGTACAACGGCAGGATGATGATCACGCCGAACATGGCCAGCATGCCGACCGACAGGATCGCCGTGGAAATGGCGAAGCTCTTGGTGCGGAACACCCGCAGATCCAGCAGCGCGGCATCGGTGCGGGCCAGGCGGACCTGACGGACACCGAACACGACCAGCGACGTCAGGCCGATGGCGAGCGCGATCCACATCTTCGCGCCGGCACCGGTGCCGACCAGCGACAGGGCGTAGACGGTCACGCCGAAGCCGACGGCGGACAAGAGCACGGACAGGACGTCCACGCGCTTGTCGGAGCGTTCGCCGAACGAGGGCAAGAGGAAGGTGCCCACCGCCAGGACGACGATGCCGATGGGCAGCATCGACCAGAACAGCATGTGCCAGTTGTTGCCGGCGAGCTTGAGAATGAAGCCCGACACCGTCGGGCCGATCGCCGGGGCCACCGCGATGACGATGGACATGTTGCCCATCATCGTGCCGCGGTTGTTCTCCGGGACCAGACGCAGCACCGTGGTCATCAGCAGCGGCAACAGCACCGCGGTGCCCGCCGCCTGGATGACGCGGCCGATGATGACGACCGTGAAGTCCGGCGCCAACGCGCCGATGACGGTGCCCGCGACGAACAGGCCCTGCGAGGCGACGAAGAGCTGGCGCAGCGTCAGCTTTGAGATCAGGAAGCCCGTGACGGGAATGACCACGGCCATGGTCAGCAGGAAGGCGGTGGTGACCCACTGCGCCAATGCCGCCGTGATGCCCAGGTCGTTCTTGATCACCGGGATGGCGACGCTCATGACCGTCTCGTTGAGGATCGCGATGAACGCGGCGGCGAGGAGAACGTAGATCGCCATGTACGGCGTGCGCCCGCCGGTGGCGGTGGCCGCCTCGCGGGTGTCGCCGGACTGGGCGGATTCGACGCTGGACATGCGCCACTCCTTTCCGCCCCGTGGTGCCGGGACGTTGCGAAGGTGGAAGGAGGGCAACCGGGCGCGGCGTGGTGGCCGCGCGATAGTTGCCCTCGGAGATAACCGGATCAACATACGCCCACTCCGGCCGCAATGCCAGTCACGTGAATACCGGGGTCAGCGAGCTCTTCCGGTGGCGGCACCCGCGCCGTGCGGAGCGGTGGCAGGGACGGGGCGGAGCGGCGGGTCGGCGCGCAGACCGGGGTGCGCGGCCTAGAGTGGGTTCACGGAACATGGGCCGGCCGAGATCGACGATCGAAGCCGGCCGGAAGACGCGAGACGAACCAATACGAGGGACGGGGCGCAGGAGCGCCCGCCACGAGGGGAGAGCCAGGAGAACATGGGCAACATCAAGGTCGGCGTGCTCGGCGCCAAGGGCAAGGTCGGATCCACCATCTGCGAGGCCGTCGACGCCGCCGATGATCTCGACCTGGTCGCGCAGCTCGATTTCGGCGACGACCTCGCTGCGCTGTCCGAGGCCGCTGCTGACGTCATCGTCGACTTCACCCAGCCCGACGCCGTCATGGGCAACCTCGAGTACTGCCTGGCCAACGGCATCCACGCCGTCGTCGGCACCACGGGCTTCACTCCCGAGCGCCTGGACCAGGTCCGCGCGTGGATCGACGCGGGGGAGGACGGCCGCAAGGCCAACGTGCTCATCGCCCCCAACTTTGCCATTTCCGCGGTGCTGACCATGCGTTTCTCCGAGATCGCGGCCCCGTACTTCGAGTCGGCCGAGGTCATCGAGATGCATCATCCGCACAAGAAGGACGCGCCCTCCGGCACCGCGATCCACACTGCCGAAGGCATCGCGCGGGCTCGTCGTGAAGCAGGCATGCCCGCCCAGCCCGACGCCACCGAACAGTCCTTGGACGGATCCCGCGGCGCCGACGTCGAGGGCGTGCCCGTGCATGCGGTGCGCATGACCGGTGCGGTGGCCCACGAAACCGTCATCTTCGGCACCGAGGGGCAGTCCCTGACCATCAAGCAGGACTCCTACTCGCGCACGTCCTTCGTGCCGGGCGTGCTCGTCGGCGTGCGCAAGATCGCCGACCATGAGGGCCTGACCGTCGGGCTCGAGTCCTACCTCGGTCTGTAAGGGGGAGCCCGCATGTCCGAGATCGTGGGGTTGAGCGCCCAGCTCATCGCGTCGACGCAGTTCACCGCGCCGGCGGACATCGACTGGGGCACCGACGCCGAAGGCGGGGAAGCGCTCATCGAATTCGCCGGCCGCGCCTGCTACGAAACCTGGGACAAGCCCAACCCGCGCACCGCGACCAACGAGGGGTACCTCCGCCACGTGCTCGAAGTCGGGCACACCAGCCTGTTCGAGCACGCGTCGGCGTCGATCTACGTCCGCGGGCTGTCCCGATCGTGTTCGCACGAGCTGACGCGGCACAGGCACTTCTCGTTTTCCCAGCTGTCCCAGCGATTCGTCCCCGACACCGCCAATCGCGTCGTCGCCCCGGCCGCCATCGCCGAAGACCCCGAACTGCTGGCGCTGTTCGAGGGAGTCGTCGACCAATCCCGGTTCGCCTACCAGGAGCTGCTCGACGCGCTGGAGGAAAAGTGGGCGGAAGAGCCCAACGCCCTGCTGCGCCGGAAACAGGCGCGCCAGGCCGCTCGGGCGGTCCTGCCCAACGCCACGGAAACACGTATCGTGGTGACCGGTAACTACCGTTCGTGGCGACATTTCATAGGAATGCGCGCCACGGAACATGCGGATTCGGAGATCCGGGCGCTGGCGGTGGCGTGCCTGCGCGAACTGCAGGCCGCGGCCCCGACGGCGTTCGGGGATTTCGAGGTCAGCCGCCTCCGCGACGGTTCCGTCGTCGCGTCGAGCCCGTACGCATTTGAAGGATAAGCCGGGGCGATACCCGGCTTCGCGACATAGAACAGGTAGCCTTACAACAATGACCACTGGATTCGCTTCGAACCGAGGCGTCGATGCCTTCGGCACCGTCGCCGTCGCCATGGTGACCCCGTTTGACGCGGACGGCGCCCTGGACGTCGATGCAGGCGTGCGTTTGGCCGGGCATCTGGCCGACAACGGCTGCGATTCGCTCATTCTCGCCGGCACCACCGGCGAATCCCCGACGACGTCCACCGACGAGAAGCTGGAGCTGCTGCGCGCCGTGCGCGCCGAGCTCGGCGATTCCGTCAAGCTGGTCGCCGGCGCGGGCACCAATGACACCGCATCGTCCATCGAACTCGCCACGGCCTCGGCCGAGGCGGGCGCGGACTCGCTTCTGGTGGTTACGCCGTATTACTCGAAGCCGAGCCAAGAGGGCCTGTACCGCCACTTCACGGCCGTCGCCGACGCGACGGACCTCGAGGTGTGCCTGTACGACATCCCGCCCCGCTCGGTCATCCCGATTGACACGGACACTCTTTACCGTCTCGCGGAGCATCCCCGCATCACTGCCGTCAAGGACGCCAAGGGCGACCTGGGCGCGGCGGCGAACATCATCGCCAACACCGATTTGGCCTGGTACTCCGGCGACGACGTCGTGAATCTGCCGTGGCTGTCCATCGGCGCCACCGGATTCATCTCCGTCGTCGGCCACGCCGCGCCCCGCAAGCTCGCCGATCTGCGAGCGCAGTTCGACGCCGGGCAGCTGGTCGAGGCCCGCGAGACGCATGCTTCCATGACCCCGCTCTTCCGCGCCCAGGCCCGCCTGGGTGGGGTGAGCTTTGCCAAGGCAGCCTTGAAGCTGCAGGGCATTCAGACAGGAGAACCCCGTTTGCCTCAGATTTCCCCGACCACCGAGCAGCTTGATCTGCTCGCCGCCGACATGCGAGAGGCCGGTGTCCTCTAAGTGAGCGAGAATCGCAGCCGCCCCCGCAAGGTCGTCCGCAAGGCCGGACCGCCGCAGGACGCGGAGATCGCGCGCGCCGAATCCCAGGCGCCGAAGAACGAAGACAAGAACGACTCGAAGAACGAAGCCAAAAACGGCAACAAGAACTCGGGCTCCGAGCAGTCCGGCCGCCAGCGCCAGGACCAGCAGGGCCAGGGCCGCTCCGGCGGTTCCTCCCGCGGGGGCCGTGGTGGCCGCGGAGGCCGTGGAGGCCAGGGCGGCAACGGCGGCGGCCAGGGCAACGGCAACCGCGGTGGCCGTGGCGGACAGGGTGGCCAGGGCGGTCGCGGCGGCAATGACCGCGGCGGTCGCGGCGGTCGCCGCAACGTCGTGCAGTCGATGCAGGGCGCGGACCTGACCCAGCGTCTGCCGGAGCCCCCGAAGGCGCCGAAGGACGGCCTGCGCATCGTCGCCCTCGGCGGCATTTCGGAGATCGGCCGCAACATGACGGTCTTCGAGTACAAGGACCGTCTGCTCATCGTCGACTGCGGCGTGCTGTTCCCCAGCTCCGACGAGCCGGGCGTCGACCTGATCCTGCCGGACTTCTCCTACATGGAGGGCAAGTGGGACCGCGTCGAGGCCCTGGTGGTCACGCACGGCCACGAGGACCACATCGGCGCCATCCCGTGGCTGCTCAAGCAGCGCGGCGACATCCCGATCATCGCCTCCCGCTTCACCCTGGCGCTGATCCAGGCGAAGCTGCAGGAGCACCGCATCCGCCCGAAGACCGTCGAGGTCAACGAGCAGGATCGTCTCCAGCGCGGCCCGTTCGACCTGCGTTTCTTCGCGGTCAACCACTCCATCCCGGAGTGCCTGGGCATCGCCATCAAGACCGGTGCCGGCCTGGTCGTCCACACGGGCGACATCAAGCTGGACCAGACCCCGCCGGACAAGCGCCCGACCGACCTGCCGGCCCTGAGCCGCCTGGGCGACGAGGGCGTCGACCTGTTCCTGTGCGACTCGACGAATGCCACCACCCCCGGCATCTCGGAGTCCGAATCGCAGATCGTGCCGACCCTGCGTCGCCTGGTCACCGAGGCCAAGCAGCGCGTGATCTTCGCGTCCTTCGCGTCGAACGTGTACCGCGTGCAGGCCGTCATCGACGCCGCCGTGGCCGCCAACCGCAAGGTGGCGTTCAACGGCCGCTCCATGATCCGCAACATGCGCATCGCCGAGGAGCTGGGCCTGCTCAACGCCCCGCGCGGCACGATCGTCGAGATGAACGAGGCCGCCCGCATGGCGCCGCACAAGATCGTGCTGGTCACCACGGGCACCCAGGGTGAGCCGATGGCCGCCCTGAGCCGCATGGCCCGCCGCGAGCACCGCCAGATCACCGTCCGCGACGGCGACCGCATCATCATGTCGTCGTCGGTGGTGCCGGGCAACGAGGAGTCGGTGTTCGGCGTGCTCAACATGCTCGCCCAGATCGGCGCCGAGGTCATCACCGGCCGCGACGCGATGGTCCACACCTCGGGCCACGGTTACTCCGGCGAGCTGCTGTTCCTGTACAACGCGGTGCGCCCGTCGAATGCGATGCCGGTGCACGGCGAGTGGCGCCACCTGCGCGCGAACAAGGATCTGGCCATCTCCACCGGCGTCCCCGCCGAGAACGTGGTGCTGGCGCAGAACGGCGTCGTCGTCGACCTGGTCGACGGCCGCGCCCGCGTCGCGGGCCAGGTCCCGGTCGGCCAGCTGTACGTGGACGGCACGTCCATGGGCGACGTCGACGCCGACGTCCTGGCCGATCGTGCGGAGATGCGCGAAGGCGGCCTGATCACGGTCACCTCCGTCATCGACAACCGCACCGGCCGTCCGCTGGAGAAGCCCCGCGCCCAGGCCCGCGGTTTCTCCGACGACGTCAAGGAGGTCCTCGCCGAGGTCGAGAAGCTGGTCGACGAGACCATGTACGACCTCGCCGGTTCGGGCGAGAACAACCCGTACCGCATGGCGCAGGAGGTCCGCCGTCGCGCGGAGAAGATGATCAACTCGAAGTACCGCCGCAGCCCGATGATCGTCCCGACCATCGTGCCCATGTCCTCCGAGTCCGCCGGCGTCGTCTCCGACGACGACGTGCACGACGCCCGCGAGAGCCTGTAGCCCTCGCGCGGTCCGGTGGTTTCCGGACTTTGCTTTACGACGGCCTCTCCCGGCCTTTTCGCCGGGAGGGGCCGTTTCGCGTCCGCGGATGCAACGGCGGTGATCCCCGTACACTGGCGGGCATGACATTCGCGCAGGAAGAACGACGGCAATTGGCGGAGCTGCTCCGCGAGACGGGACCGGACGCCCCGACGTTGTGCGAGGGCTGGACCACGAAGGATCTGGTGGTGCACCTGGTGCTGCGGGAGAACCGCCCGGATGCGGCCGGCGGCATGTTCGTGCCCGCGCTGCGGGAGCGGCTGGAGAAGGTCACCGCCGATTACGAGGCGAAGCCCTTCGAGGAGCTCGTGGACACGTGGGCCGACGGAGCGCCGGTGTGGAATCCGATGCGCTGGGCCGACCAGCTGGTCAACGCGGCGGAGAATTTCGTCCATCACGAGGACGTGCGGAGGGCGCGCGAGGGGTGGGTGCCCCGTGAGCTGTCGCCGTCGGGCCGCAGGGATCTGTGGCGCATAGCCACGACGATGTCGCGGCGGATGCTCCGCGATTCCACGTCGACGGTGGTGCTCGTCCGCGATGACGGGGCGGCGACGACGCCGGTGGACCGGGCCGCGTCCGGTGCCGATACCGTGACGGTGACCGGCGATCCGGGGGAGCTGGTGTTGTGGCTGTTCGGGCGGGACGAGGCGAACGTGGAGATTGACGGGGACCCGTCCGGCGTCGTGCATCTGACCATCTGAGAGGTTCCGCCTAACTGACACGCGTGTGACTGATGTGAAAATAGGGGCGAAAAACGACTAGGGTGGTTCCCATGTCAGCCACCAGCCGCACCCGCAGCCCCCGGACGCGCCCCACCTCGCGCGGCCCGGCGCATCGGCCCGCGGGCCCCCGAACCACCCGTGACGCCACCCGACGCATGGACGACGGGTACGGCGGCGATTTCGAGCGCACCGGCAGCGCCTATCGTGCAGTCGGGGAGGGGGTGTCCGGCGCGTGGTCGCAGACCGCGCGCGGCGTGGCGGGCCTGGCCCGCAAGCTCGGTGGCCGCGGTGGCGGCCGAGACGGCAGGAATGTGATGGAGGACCATGTCGCGGATGATGCGCAGGTGAAGGGCGGACGGCGCGGCAAGCGCAAGAACGGGGCAGCTTCCGCCGGGAACGCCCCGGATCAAGTTGCAGCCGTTGACTCTCGGGACTCCCGTCCGAAGCGCCGGAAGAAGGCCGACGGCTACGACGACCTCGAGCCTCCGGTGCAGGCCACCGGACAGAAGGCGTCGGCCACCGCGGCCGAGCGTCCCGTCGAGCCGGCCATCGAGGGATCGCGCGATGGCGCGGCCCTGCTCGTCCTCGCCCTGTCGATCGTGTTGGCGGGCGCCACGTGGTTCTCGCTGGCCGGTCCGGTCGGCGACCTCATCGAGACGCTGTTCCGCACCCTGATCGGCGTCGGCGCCTTCATCCTGCCTGTCGTGCTGGGCATTCTCGCCGTCATGATGATGCTCGGCACCGTTCCCCGCCGCGACCGGGTGTCGTCGGCGGGCTTGGGCGTGGCCCTGATCGCCGGCGGCATGCTCGCGATCGTCCACATCGGCTCCGGGCGTCCCGCCGACTGGGAGGGCCGCCGCGCCGCCGGCGGAGCCATCGGCGGTTACATCGGGACACCGCTGGCCGCCGGCTTCACGCCGTGGGTCGCCGTCATTCTGCTGTTCGGCCTGGTCTTTTACGGTGCATTGCTGCTCAGCGGCACCACCGTGCGCCGTCTCGTCGACGTCGTCGGCGAGTACCTGAACCTCGGCGACTGGTCGGGCCGCGTCGGCCGTGGCCGCGCCGAGGACGAGGCGTTCGATCCCGACGACCGCTACGCCGGAGTCGACGGCATGCTCGATGAGCGTGCCGACGCCTACGACGGCCCCGACGGGCCCGCCGCCTCGGCCACCGCAGTCGACGCCTTCGACGACCATGCCGACGACCGCCCCACGGAGCCCGCCCGCCGGCCGTCCCGGGCCACCCGCCGTTCCCGCGGTCGTGCCGCGACCCCGCCGACCCCGTCGACGCCTCCGACGCCGCCCGTGGAGGACAACCTCTACGATCTGCTCGACGACGAGGCGCCCACCCGGGCGTCCCGCCGCCCGTCGCCCGCGGACGCGTACCCGGTGGACGATCGCCGCGACGACCGTGGCGACGACACCGCCACGCGCCAGCTGACCATCGACGACGAGGCCGCGACCACCGCCTCGCTGCCCGTGATCGCGGAGCCGGCCACCACCCCGTCCGAGACCGCCGCCGAAACGGATGCGGTGGACGAGGGCGACGTCGGCGTCGTCAAGCGCGAGCCCGCCCCGAAGCCGGCCCGCAACGACTCCGGCGACGCGGTGTCCCAGGCGACCCGTCGCCAGATGGACGCCATCGCGGCGCGCTCGGGCATCGACGCCTCCGCGATTCCGGCGTCGACGCCGAAGTCGGAGACCGAGCCGAAGGAACCCGTGGCGCCCGCGCGGCCGTCCATCGCCGACGGCTACCGCCTGCCGTCGACGGATCTGCTCATCCCCGGCGAGCCGCCGAAGACCCGCACCGCGACCAACGACCGCATGATCGAGGCGATCACGGACGTCTTCGCCGAGTTCAACATCGACGCGCAGGTCACCGGATTCTCCCGCGGCCCGACGGTCACGCGCTACGAGATCGCGCTGGGCCCGGGCGTGAAGGTCTCCAAGATCACCAACCTGCAGTCCAACATCGCCTACGCGGTGGCCACGGACAACGTCCGTCTGCTCACCCCGATCCCGGGCAAGTCCGCCGTCGGCATCGAGGTGCCCAACAACGACCGCGAGATGGTGCGCCTGGCCGACGTCCTCGAGGCACCGAAGACGGTGTCCAACGACGACCCGATGCTCATCGGCCTGGGCAAGGACATCGAGGGCGAGTTCATCAGCCACTCGATGCAGAAGATGCCGCACCTGCTCGTCGCCGGCTCCACCGGCTCCGGCAAGTCGGCGTTCGTCAACTCGATGCTGGTGTCGCTGCTGACCCGCGCGACGCCCGACGAGGTGCGCCTGATCCTCGTCGACCCCAAGATGGTCGAGCTGACCCCCTACGAGGGCATCCCGCACCTGATCACGCCGATCATCACCCAGCCCAAGAAGGCCGCCGCCGCGCTGCAGTGGCTGGTGGAGGAGATGGAGCAGCGGTACATGGACATGAAGTCCACCCGCGTGCGCCACATCAAGGACTTCAACCGCAAGGTCAAGTCCGGCGAGATCACCGCGCCGCTCGGCTCGGAACGCGAGTACCGCCCGTACCCGTACATCGTGTGCATCGTCGACGAGCTCGCCGACCTGATGATGACCGCCCCGCGCGACATCGAGGACGCCATCGTCCGCATCACCCAGAAGGCCCGCGCCGCCGGCATCCACCTGGTGCTGGCGACGCAGCGCCCGTCGGTCGACGTGGTCACCGGCCTGATCAAGACCAACGTGCCGTCGCGTCTGGCGTTCGCCACGTCGTCGCTGACCGACTCGCGCGTCATCCTCGACCAGGGCGGCGCGGAGAAGCTCATCGGCATGGGCGACGCGCTGTTCATCCCGCAGGGCGCCGGCAAGCCCCGCCGCCTGCAGGGCGCGTTCGTCACCGACGAGGAGATCCAGGCCGTCGTCGAGGCGTGCAAGGACCAGGCCGAGCCGGACTACACCGAGGGCGTCACCGAGGACAAGGCCGCCGAGGCGGTCAAGAACATCGACCCGGACATCGGCGACGATCTCGAGGACCTGGTGCAGGCCGTCGAGCTGGTGGTCACCTCGCAATTCGGCTCGACGTCGATGCTCCAGCGCAAGCTGCGCATCGGTTTCGCCAAGGCCGGCCGCCTCATGGACCTCATGGAAACCCGCGGCGTCGTCGGCCCCTCCGAGGGCTCGAAGGCCCGCGAGGTGCTGGTCAAGCCGGACGAGCTGGAGACCATCATCTGGATGATCCGCGGCGCCGACCCGGCCGATGCGCCCACCGACGACGACGTCACGGTCGTCGACGCCGAGCCGACCGACGGCATGGCGTAACGGGCTTCACGACGCCGACGGGCCCCGCGCGAGTCAATTCGCGCGGGGCCCGTCGCCGTGTACAGTGGGTCGCCGTGGAGGGGAGTATCCCCGGATTTCACCGCGATGGACGTCGTCAGCACGGGAATCGCGGCGGGCACGACAGCCCGTCGGCGAGACCCCGGCACCATCGGCCCACGCAGTTGCGTGGGGTGGGAGAGACCTCCGGTTATTCGTCGACCAACCGGAGGAGCACCACCAGTGCACGTACCCCTGTATGTATGGGCGATCACCATCGTGATCGTCCTCGGCTTCATCGCCTTCGATTTCTACGCCCACGTCCGCACGCCCCATGAGCCGACGCTCAAGGAGGCCGGCGGCTGGACCGCCTTCTACGTCGTCCTGGCCCTGCTGTTCGGCGGGTTCATCTGGCTGTTCTGGGACCATGAGCGCGGCGTGGAGTTCCTCTCGGGCTACGTCACCGAGAAGGCGCTGAGCGTGGACAACCTGTTCGTGTTCGCGCTGATCATCGGCGCGTTCAAGATCCCGCGCAAGTACCAGCAGAAGGTGCTGCTGTTCGGCATCGCCATGGCGCTGGTGTTCCGCACCGTGTTCATCCTGCTGGGCGCCGCGCTGATTTCGACGTGGTCGGACATCTTCTACCTGTTCGCCATCTTCCTGCTGTACACCGCCATCAAGACCGTGTGGGACGAGGCGGCGGACAAGCCGGAGCAGGACCCGAACGACATGGGCATCATCAAGGCGCTCCGGAAGTTCATCCCGATTTCGTCGAAGTACCACAAGGACAAGTTGACGGCGAAGATCGACGGCAAGCGCTTCTTCACGCCGCTGGCCATGGCGCTGGTGGCCATCGGCTTCGTGGACATCATGTTCGCGTTCGACTCGATCCCGGCGATCTTCGGCCTGACCGACGAGCCGTACATCGTCTTCACGGCCAACGCCCTGGCGCTGATGGGCCTGCGCCAGATGTACTTCCTGCTCGATGGCCTGCTCGACCGCCTGGTGTACCTGGCCTACGGCCTGGGCATCATCCTGGGCTTCATCGCCGTCAAGCTCTTCCTGCACGCGCTGCACGAGAACAACTTGCCGTTCATCAACGGCGGCGAGGACGTGAAGGTGCCGGAGATCGGCACGTGGACGTCGCTGGCCGTCATCGTCGGCGTCCTGGTGATCACGGTCGTGGCGTCCTGGCTGAAGAACAAGCGCGACGAGAACATGGGCGGCGTCGCCCCGAAGCGCTGGACAGGCCACGACGAGGAGCACGAGGAGATCAACGGATCCAACGGTTCCGCGGCACCCACGGGTGCGGATGCGCAGGCGGTCGGGCGCAACGCCCGTTCGCTTTCCGACGGCCCGGCGTCCGCGCCGAGCAACGCGGACGCGGGCGACGACGGGCGCGGTCCCGGCCGGGTCTAGTCGTCCCAGACGTTGATGACCGGGTTCCATTCCCGGATCGCCCGGTCATCGAGAACTCCCCGGACGTGGAACGGATCCGCGTCCATCACCGAGGCGGGGTCTTCGCCGTCATCCACGCGGATGACGATGAGGGCCCCGCCTTCGGCGTCGGGGTGGGGGCCGGAGCCGATGATCTTGCCCTCGTCCTTCAGCACGGCGATGAAGGCGCGGTGGTCGGGGCGGGCCTCGGCGATGCGGGGATCGGTGGGGTCGTAGCGGTAGGACACTGCGTAGATGGTCATGGCCGAAAGTCTACGACCGGCACCTCCGATTAGAGCGTTTCGGATTCGGCGGTAGTGTTGTCCGCGTGACCGATCAGACCCGTCCCGCCGCGGATGCCGCGCCCTCCAACTGGAACCTGCCCAATGCGCTGACCGTGCTGCGCATTCTCGGCGTCCCCGTCTTCCTGTGGCTGCTGCTGCAGGAGGGCGGGGAGGACGCCGGGTGGCGCTGGTGGGCGTTCGGCGTGTTCGCATTGCTCATGATCACCGACAAGATCGACGGTGATCTGGCGCGCAGCCGCAATCTGGTGACGGACTTCGGCAAGATCGCCGACCCCATCGCGGACAAGGCGCTGATGATCGGTGCGCTGGTCGGGCTGAACATCATCGAGCTGTTGCCGTGGTGGATCACGGCGATCATCGTCGTGCGCGAGTTGGGCATCACCTTGTGGCGCGTGGTGCAGCTGCGCCGCGGCCACGTGGTGCCGGCGTCGAAGGGCGGCAAGCTCAAGACCGTGGCGCAGTCGTTGGCCGTGGCGCTGTTCCTCATGCCGCTGGCGTGGCTGTTCTGGCCGGCGTGGATCGTCATGATCATCGCCGTGGCCATCACCGTGGTCACCGGCATCCAGTACATCGTCGATTCGCGCAAGGCCGCCGCGTGACGCCGGGGGAGCCCGCCGCCGATCCATTGGCCGGTTCCACCCGTGCCGCCGAGGTCGTCGCGGAGCTCACCGCGCGGGGCCAGACTCTGGCCGCCGCCGAGTCGCTGACGGCCGGCTTGTTCTGCGCCACCGTCGCAGGGGTGCCCGGGGCGTCGGCGGCGCTGCGGGGCGGGCTGATCACCTACGCCACCGATTTGAAGGAGACGCTGTCCGACGTCCCCGCCGAGACGCTGCGCGCCCACGGGCCCGTGGCTCCCGACACGGCCCGCGCCATGGCGGCGGGGGCGAAGCGCCGCTGCGGCGCGGACTGGGGCGTCGCGTTGACCGGCGTGGCCGGGCCCGACGCCCAGGACGGGCACCCCGTCGGCGAGGTGTGGTGCGGGATCGCGGTCCCCGGCACGCGTGGGGCGGATGACGGGGACGTGGTCGTCGTCAAGCGTCTCGAGGTGGATCCGGGCGCCGGGCGCTGGGGGATCCGCGCCGGAGCGGTCGCGGCGGCGCTGGAGCTGCTCGCGGATCAACTCGCCGCCCGCTGAGGCGGGGCACCCCGGGGTGGCCGCGACGGGAAGAATCCGCCGCGGAATCGGGGTTGTCGGGAACAAACCGGTGAGGTCGTGCGTTAATGGGGGTGATGATCAACGACACGATGACCATTTCCGCCCCCGCGCCGGCGAACCCGCCCGCGCGCACGCCGCTGCCGACCGCGGAACCGGCGCGTGAACCGCTGCTGCGCGAAGCCCTCGGGGAAGCGCTGCGCGACATCCGCACCCGCAACGGGATGACCCTGCGCGAGTTGTCCGACATCGCCGCCATCAGCCCCGGTTACCTGTCCGAGCTGGAGCGCGGCCGCAAGGAGGTGTCGTCGGAATTGCTGGCGTCGGTGTGCCAGGGACTGTCCGTCTCGGTTTCCGACGTCATCATCGACGCCGCCGGCACCATGGCCCTGCACGCCGCCCGCCCCGAAATGGCCGCGATGTAGGCGAGCCGCCGCTGCGGCGCGACACGCCGCCGGGTATCCTGGGACGCCGGACGGCCCCGGGTCTCCCACCGCACATCCGTCGACTCCCTGAGGAAGGTACCGAGCAACAATGGCAAACCCCTTCGCCAAGCTGTGGAACTACATGATGGCCCTGTTCGACTCGAAGATCGAGGAGAACGCGGACCCCAAGGTCCAGATCCAGCAGGCCATCGAAGACGCCCAGCGTCAGCACCAGGAGCTTTCCCAGCAGGCGGCGGCCGTCATCGGCAACCAGCGTCAGCTCGAAATGCGCCTCAACCGCCAGTTGGCGGAGATCGAGAAGCTCCAGGGCAACACCCGCCAGGCGCTCCAGCTCGCGGACAAGGCCCGCGGCGAGGGCGACCAGGCCAAGGCCGTGGAGTACGAGAACGCCGCGGAGGCGTTCGCCGCCCAGCTGGTCACCGCCGAGCAGTCGGTGGAGGACCTCAAGGGCCTGCACGACCAGTCTCTGCAGCAGGCAGCCCAGGCCAAGAAGGCCGTGGAGCGCAACTCCATGGCCCTGCAGCAGAAGGTCGCCGAGCGCACCAAGCTGCTGTCGCAGCTGGAGCAGGCGAAGATGCAGGAGAAGGTCTCGGAGTCGCTGCAGTCGATGAACGAGCTGTCCTCCGGTTCGACGCCGAACCTGGATCAGGTGCGCGACAAGATCGAGCGACGCTACGCCAACGCCCTCGGCCAGGCCGAGCTGGCGCAGAATTCGGTCCAGGGCCGCATGGCCGAGGTGGAGCAGGCCGGCATCCAGATGGCCGGTCACTCGCGCCTGGAGCAGATCCGCTCCGAGATGCGCGGCGGCAACCAGCTGTCCGCCGGTGGCGCCCAGGGTGCCATCGAGCAGGGCCAGGGCGGCCAGTCCGGCGCCGCCGACCCGGCCGTCGAGGCCAAGCTCCGCGAGCTGCGCGGCGGCAACTAGCCGTACGCCAACACTGACCGGCGGCCGACCACATTGCGTGGTCGGCCGCCGGTTTTTGCGTGGCGACGCGCCGGCGTGCGCGGCGGCGCGTCGTGAAGCTAGTCGCCGACGCCGCGGGCGAGCAAAGCGTCGGACATGGCGCGGGAGCGGCGGATGGTCCGGATGATCACCGGCACGCCGAACGCCGTCACGGATGCGGAGGCGCCGCGGGCGCGGCGGGCGTCGAGGACTTCGCGCACCGCCTGGACCTGCAGGGGGATCAGCCGCAGCGTCAGGGACATCGCCAGCGAGATCGTGGACACCGGCAGGCCCAGCTTGCCCAGGGGCGCGAGCATGCGGTCGAAGGTGTCCATGAGGGCCGACACGCGCGTGGTCAGGGTCAGGATCGTCGCCGCGATGACGGAGGCGAGGATCTGCAGGAAAAGCGTGATGCCCAGCTCCCACTTGCCGGTCAAGGCCTGGATGATGGCGATGAACGCCAGCAGGGGGACCGCGCCGAGCAGCTGCGAGACCGCCACCTTCCACGGGATGCGGGCGACGGCGTAGCCCGACAGTGCGATGGCCAACGCGATGGCGGCGGTCGGGATGGTGCGGGCCAGCAGCGTCGCCAGGACGATGAACCCCACGACCAGCGCCAGCTTCGGGCCGACGGGCATGCGGTGCACGGGCGAATCGCCCTTGACGTAGACGGACAGGGGCACGACCAGGGCGCCGCGGCCGGCCATCAGGCGCCCATCCGCGCGACGTAACCGTCGATGACGCGACGGGGATCGCCGTCGTCGACGATGAGGCCGTCTTCGATGCACAGCACGCGATCGAAATCGGCGACGAAATCCAGGTCGTGGGTGACCACGATGAGCTGCTGGTCCAACTGCGCGAACGTCGAGGCCAGCAGCTTTCGGTTGCGCAGGTCCAGAAGCGTCGTCGGTTCGTCTGCGATGACCAGCTCCGGTTCGAGCACGAGCACCGACGTCAGCGCCAGCAGCTGCTTTTGCCCGCCCGACAGCAGGTGCGGGGAATGGTCCGCGTGGCCGGCGAGGTCGAAGCGCCGTAAAGCGGCCGCGGTCAGTTCCTCGCGCTGCTTCGGCGGGACGCCGCGCTGGCGCAGGGAAAAGGAGACGTCCTCGGCGACGGTGGGCATGACGATCTGGTTGTCGGCGTCGGAGAAGACGAAGCCGACGTTGCGGCGGACCTCGCGGCCTTTGCGGGCGGGGTCCAGGCCGCCGACGTCGATGCGGCCGGACGACGCGTCGGCGAGCCCGTTGATCAGGCGGACGAACGTGGACTTGCCGCCGCCGTTGGGCCCGATGATGCCGATGCGGCGCTCGGACAGCTCGACCGTCACCGGGCCGAGGGCGCGGCGGCCCTCGTAATCGCAGGTGACGGAATCGAAGCGGATGACGGTCATCGGATGGTGGTGGTCTCCGGGGAGGTGGCGTTGGCATCGGCGGTGGCGCGGCGGCGGCCCGGGCGCAGGTCCGGGAAGGCGCGCAGCACCGGCGCCGCGATGAGCGCGGCGACGACGATCTTGATGATATCGCCCGGGATGAACGGGGCGTTGGCCACGATGGCCTCGCCGGCGCCCATGTCGGCGCGGACCATCAGGCCGAGGGCGCCGAAGAAGTACTGCACGAGGACGCCGACGAGGCCGGCGACGATGAACAGGCCGATCATGGCGCCGGCGCGGCGCGGGCGGCGGACGGTCAGCAGCCCGATGACCAGCGCTGCGAAGATGTAGCCGACGATGTAGCCGGCGGTGGGGCCGGGCAGGGCGGACAGAGTGGTGCGGAAGCCCGCGAGGTTGGGCACGCCGATGAGGCCGACGCCGAGGAACAGAAGAACGGCCAGGGTGCCTCGGCGCCAGCCGAGGAGCATGGCGACCAGGGCGATGCCCATGTTCTGCAGGACGATGGGCACGCCGGCGGCGCCGACCGGGATGGACACGGCGCCCAGGACGATGATGAGGGCGGCGAACGCCGCGATGTAGACCAGAGACTGGATCGCTTGCTTCTGCATGAGAAGGAATCTTAGCGGTCCGCTTGATCAGTGTTCAGCGCGGGGTGCGCGTCGGGGTCGGGGCCGTTCGGGCGGCGGTGTCGCCATGGTCGGGCGGGTCGCCGGTGCTACCGTGTCCGCATGCGTTTGGCCGATTTTCACCGCTTCGTCGAGGCCGAGTTCGGCGACCCCCACGGGTCCTGGCTGTTGGAGTCGCATGTGCTCGCCGGGTACGGCGCCACGCCCGCCGAGTTGATCGAACGTGGCGTTGAACCCCGGGACGTGTGGTGGGCGCTGTGCCGCGACCATGACGTGCCGGAGGAGCGCTGGTACGGGCCGGACGACTGAGTCGGGCACAGTGCTTTGCGACGATTGGGCGCAAGCGGCGTGTCGGCGGGTTTCGATGGGCATTCGAACGGCCGTTCGTCTATAGTCGAACGCGTGCGGTCTTCGGATCCGTCTCGCCCTGTACAACCACGGGTGTGGGCGGCGAGGGTGCCGCGGAAAAACGAAATGGAACCGATTCGCTCCGGGGCGCGTCCAATAGGGCGTGACGCAGACAATGGCGCCGGGCGCGCATCAGGTACGGGACGAAACGGATCTAGACGCGGCGGAGACGGCGCGTGGACGGGAGACGGACATGGCGAAGGCAACTCGGAAGAAGACGAACGGCGCGAGCAGCGGCGATCGGCTCAAGGCGCTGGATGTGGCGCTGGCGAACATCGAGAAGGATTTCGGCAAGGGCGCCGTGATGCGCCTGGGCGACGAGGATCGTCCGCCGATTCGGGCGATTTCCTCCGGCAACATCGCCATTGACGTGGCGCTGGGCATCGGCGGTTTCCCGCGTGGCCGCATCGTGGAGATCTATGGGCCGGAGTCGTCGGGCAAGACGACCGTGGCCCTGCACGCCATCGCCGAGGCGCAGCGCGCCGGCGGCATCGCGGCGTTCGTCGACGCCGAGCACGCGCTTGACCCGGATTACGCCCGCAAGCTGGGCGTGGACACGGACAACCTGTTGGTGTCGCAGCCGGACAACGGTGAGCAGGCGCTGGAGATCACCGACATGCTGGTGCGTTCGGGGGCCATCGACATCATTGTGGTGGACTCGGTGGCGGCGTTGACGCCGAAGGCCGAGATCGACGGCGAGATGGGCGATTCCCACGTCGGCCTGCAGGCGCGCCTGATGAGCCAGGCGCTGCGAAAGATGACCGGTGCGGTGTCCAACTCGGGGACCACGGCGGTGTTCATCAACCAGCTGCGCGAGAAGATCGGCGTGATGTTCGGTTCGCCGGAGACGACCACGGGCGGCAAGGCGCTGAAGTTCTACGCGTCCGTGCGCATCGACGTGCGTCGCATCCAGACCCTGAAGGACGGCCAGGACGCGGTGGGCAACCGCACCAAGCTCAAGGTGGTCAAGAACAAGGTGTCGCCGCCGTTCAAGATCGCCGAGTTCGACATCATCTACGGCCAGGGCATTTCCCGCGAGGGGTCGATCCTGGACATGGGCGTGGACAACGGCATCATCAAGAAGTCGGGTTCGTGGTTCACCTACGAGGGCGATCAGCTGGGGCAGGGCAAGGAGAAGTCGCGCGATTACCTCAAGGCGAATCCCGACCTGGCGGCGGAGCTCGAGGACAAGATCAAGCGCAAGCTCGGCGTCGGCGAGTACGCCAACGCAACCGACGAGGAGCCGGATGCCGACGCGCCGGTGGATGTGGTGCCCGACATCGATTTCGATGACGAGGACGACGAGTAGGAGAACACGGGGGACGCATGACGGGCACGGGTGAGGCGCGGGACGCGAAGCTGGAGAAGCTCCGCGCCGCGATGGAGAAGGTCGCCGCCGAGGGCGGTGAGCCGATCATCGACGCCGACGCGGAGGCCGTGAAGGCCCCCATCCGGTCCCGCGCCCTGCGGCTCCTCGATTCCCGGGCCCGGTCCCGGGCGGAGCTGCGGGGGCGGCTCGCCGAAAACGAGGAATGGCCGGGGGTGGCCATCGACGAGGTGCTGGACGACCTGACGGCATCGAAGCTCCTCGACGACGCCCACTTCGCCCGCGAATGGGTGCGCCAGCGCCATGCGGGACGCGGAAAGTCGCGCATGGTGCTCGACCGGGAGCTGGTGGAAAAGGGCATTCCCGCGCATCTGCGGGAAGAAGCGCTGGAACAGGTCAGCGACGCCGACGAATCGGCGATCGCCCGGTCGCTGGCGGAGAAGAAGGCCCGCACCATCAAAACCGTCCCCGCTGACCGGGCGGCCCGCGACAAGGATCTCCGGCGCGTCGTCGGCGTGCTGGCCCGCCGCGGATTCAACCAGGGGCTGTCCATGTCCATCGCCATAGACGCCATCGACGCCCGTTACGACGAACTGTCGTCGTAACGGGCGTCGTAGGGGCCTCGTACACGGCCTTGTGAAGGGCGGCGGGGCCGAAGATCCGGTTCCGGGGCCTACTGGCCGGGGTTGCGGATCTCCTTGTACTCGGGATCGTGCCAGTCGACCATGACCTCGTCCTTGGTCTCCAGGCCCTGATCGGGCTGGTGGGGGACCGCCGCGACGATGTTGCGCCGGGCGCGGCCCGCGCGCAGCTGGTACTCGATGCGCTGCGCCACGCGGGTCAGGGCGAAGTTGATCAGGAACATGATCGCCGCGACCACCAACAGCGCCGCGAAGAAGTTCCGGTAGTACGACGCCGACTGGATGCCGGAGCGCACGACCTCGACGTAGCCGATCGTGTAACCCAGGGCGGAGTCCTTCAGCGCGATGACCATCTGCGCGATCAGCGCCGGCAGCATCGCCGCCACCGCCTGGGGGAGCAGGATGGTGATCGTCGTCTGGCGGCGGGTCAGGCCCAGGGCCAAGGCGGCCTCCGTCTGCCCCTTCGGCAGCGACATGATGCCCGACCGCAGGATCTCCGCGATGACGGACCCGTTGTACAGCGTCAGGCCGAAGACGACCGCCGCGAAGGACAGCATCGCCGACGGGAACACCGCGTACTGGGCGAACAGCTGGTAGGCGAAGATGATCAGGATCAGCACCGGCACCGCGCGGAAGAACTCCACGAGGATGGCGCAGATCCACCGCAGCCAGGCCTTCTCCGACAGCCGGCCCAGCCCCAAAGCCGCGCCGATGGCCAGCGCCAGCACGATCGACAGCGCCGCGGCCGTCAGCGTGCCGACCAAGCCCGGCAACAGGTACGTCGTCCAGGTCGTGGACTTGAGGAACGGCGTCCACTTGTCGGCCTCGAACTGGCCGTTGGCGGCCAGCGTCGAGCCGACCCACCACAAGATCAGCGCGGTGACGATGATCGTCGCCACGGTGAGGATCAGATTGGTCCTGCGTCCCCGGGGGCCCGGGGTGTCGTACAGGACGGTTGCCCTGGTGCTCATCAGTGCTTCACCGCCATCTTCCGTCCGACCCGTCCGAAGATCAGGCCCATGGGCAAGGTCAGGATCACGAAGCCGAGCGCGAACAACCCGAAGGTCGGGAACAGCAGGTCGGCGTTGTTTTCCAGGGTTTCCTTCATCAGCAGCGATGCTTCGGCGACGCCGATCATCGACGCGATGGTCGTGTTCTTGGTCAAGGCGATGGCCGTGTTGCCCAGCGGGATGATCGCCGCGCGGAACGCCTGCGGGAAGATGATCTTGGAGAACACCTGGCTGAAGGGCAGGCCCAGCGACCGGGCCGCCTCGGCCTGGCCGAACGGCACGGTGTTGATTCCCGAGCGCAGCGACTCGGCGACGAACGCCGCCGTGTAGAGCGTGAAGCCGAGGACGGCGAGCCAGAAGTTGTTGTTGACGATGAACTCGTCGTTCTCCGGCGCCAGGGCCAGCCCCAGATTCTGGTACAGGCCGATGGAGCAGAACAGGACGATGAGCGTCAGCGGCGTATTGCGCAGCACCTCGATGTAGCCGGTGGCCAGCGACCGCAAAATGGCGACGGGGGAGACGCGCATCGCGGTGAGGATGGTGCCCAGGATCAGGGCGCCGATCGCCGAGAAGAACGTCAGCTTGATGGTGACCCAGAAGGCCGGCAGCAGTGCCGGGCCGACTTCGGTCCAAAAATCGGTCATTGTCGTCGCGCCTCCTAACTTTCTTCCAGGAAGGACAGGTCGCCGATGGCGTCCTCGTCGGCGGTGTCGGCGTTTTCGCCGAGGTTGCGCTCGAGGATGCGGCGGAACTCGCCGGAGGCGTACATCTCGCGCAAGGCCTCGTTGATGGCCTCCGTGGAAGCCTCGTCGCCCTTGGCGTGGCCGATGCCGTAGTGCTCGTTGGTGAACGGCTCGCCGTCGGCGGTGTTCATGGGAACGACCCGCAGCTCGTTGTCGTACTGGGCGGCGTAACCGGCGAGGATGGTCGCGTCAGTGGTCAAGGCGTCGACCTTGCCCCGGTACAGCGCTTCCACGCAGGACGAATAGGAGTCGAATTCCTGCAGCTGCACGCCGGGCAGGGCGTCCTTGATCTTCTGCGCGGGCGTCGAACCCGTCACCGAGCACAGCTTGCGGCCGTTGGCCAGGTCCTCGAGGGACTCCAGCGTGCGGTCATCGTCGCGCACCAGCAGCGCCTGGTGGGTGAGCAGGTACGGGCCGCCGAAATCGACGGTCTTCGCGCGGCCGGCGTTGATCGAGTACGTCGCGGTGATCATGGTGACCTCGCCGTTGTTGATCAGCGTCTCGCGCTGCGCAGACGGGGTCTCGCGCCACTTGATCTCGGGGTGCGCCCAGCCGTTGGCGTCGGCGATGTGGTTGACCACGTAGGTGGCCACGTCGACGTCGATGCCGGCCATGGACTTGTCGGGGTGGCGCAGGCCGAGCCCCGGCTGGTCGTACTTGGTGCCCAGGATCACCTCGCCGGCCTGCACGTCGCCGACGACGCTGCGCGGCTCCGACGACCCGCAGGCGACCATCGCGGCGGCCGCGCCAATGGCGGTCACCGCGGCGGCCACGCGCCGGATCAGGGGTTTGTTCATCATCATGACCGCCCCTAGTGTCCGAGGATCTTGCCCAGGAAGTCCCGGGCGCGATCGGTGGCGGGGGAGTCGAAGAAGGAGTCGGGATCGGTGTCCTCGAGGATCTCGCCGTCGGCCATGAACAGGATGCGGTCGGCGGCCTTGCGGGCGAAGCCCATCTCGTGGGTGACGCACACCATGGTCATGCCCTCCTTGGCCAGCGAGGCCATGACGTCGAGGACCTCGTTGACCATCTCCGGGTCGAGCGCGGAGGTCGGCTCGTCGAAAAGCATGACCTTCGGGTTCATGGCCAGCGCGCGGGCGATGGCCACGCGCTGCTGCTGCCCGCCCGACAGCTGCGCCGGGTACTTGTCGGCCTGCGCCGCGATGCCGACGCGGTCGAGCAGGCGCATGGCCAGCTCGGAGGCGTCCGCCTTGGACATCTTGCGCACCTTCATCGGAGCGAGGGTGACGTTGTCCTTGATGGTCAGGTGCGAAAACAGGTTGAAGGACTGGAAGACCATGCCGACGTCGGCGCGCAGGCCGGCCAGCTGCTTGCCTTCCTCCGGCAGCTTCTCGCCATCGATGTAGATGGAGCCTTCCTCGATGGTCTCCAGGCGGTTGATGGTCCGGCACAGGGTGGACTTGCCGGAGCCGGACGGGCCGAGCACGACCACGACCTGGCCGCGGGGGATCTCCAGGTTGATGTTCTTCAGGGCGTGGAAGTCGTCGAAGTACTTCTCGACGCCCTCCATCGCGATCATGGCGGTCCCGCCGCCCATGCGTGAATCTGTCATGACGATGAAGTTACTCCGATCACTGCCCGGGGCAGAAGCGGCGAAGCTCATATTTCGTTTCCGATCGGTAAAACAATCGGGCATCTTTCCCCGCCGCGATGCCCGAATCGGTCCGGCGGTGGCCCGGCGGGCGTCGTCAAGCGAGAAACCGGGACCCGTGCGGGCCGCGCAATTGGGGAACCCGCCCCCGGTCGCGATACCCTTTCCCGCGTGACGCACGCCAGCCCGAATGCCAGCCCCACCACCCCGAACGCAGCTTCGGCGGCCGGACCCCGCACCTACGAAGTGCGCACGTTCGGTTGCCAGATGAACGTCCACGACTCCGAGCGCCTGTCCGGCCTGCTCGAGGACAACGGCTACGCCGCCGCGGTCGAGGGCGATCGCCCCGACCTGATCGTGTTCAACACCTGCGCGGTGCGCGAAAACGCCGACAATCGCCTCTACGGCACGCTCGGCCAGCTCAAGCCGCTCAAGGACGCCAACCCCGGCATGCAGATCGCCGTCGGCGGCTGCCTGGCCCAGAAGGACAAGGCGACCGTGGTGAAGAAGGCACCGTGGGTCGACGTGGTCTTCGGCACCCACAATCTCGGTTCGCTGCCCGCGCTGCTGGAGCGCGCGGCGCACAACCACGAGGCGCAGGTCGAGATCAAGGACGCGCTGGAGGACTTCCCGTCGGTGCTGCCCGCCAAGCGCGAGTCGCCGTACGCCGGCTGGGTGTCGGTGTCGGTGGGCTGCAACAACACCTGCACCTTCTGCATCGTGCCGTCGCTGCGCGGCAAGGAGCGCGACCGCCGCCCCGGCGACATCCTCGCCGAGGTGCAGGCGCTGGTCGAGCAGGGCGTGTCCGAGGTGACGCTGCTGGGGCAGAACGTCAACGCCTACGGCGTGCATTTCGACGACCCGTCGCTGGAGCGCGACCGCAGCGCGTTTTCCAAGCTGTTGCGCGCGTGCGGGCAGATCGAGGGCCTGGAGCGCGTGCGCTTCACCTCGCCGCACCCGGCGGAGTTCACCGACGACGTCATCGACGCGATGGCCGAAACCGCCAACGTCGCCCCGCAGCTGCACATGCCGCTGCAGTCGGGCTCGGACAAGGTGCTCAAGGACATGCGCCGGTCCTACCGCTCGAAGAAGTTCCTGGGCATCCTGGACAAGGTCCGCGAGCGGATGCCGGATGCGGCGATCACCACCGACATCATCGTCGGCTTCCCCGGAGAGACGGAGGAGGATTTCCAGGCGACGCTCGACGTGGTGGAGCGCGCCCGCTTCACCTCGGCGTTCACCTTCCAGTACTCGCCGCGCCCGGGCACGCCCGCCGCCGACATGGCCGACCAGGTGCCGCCGCACGTGGTCAAGGAGCGCTACGGCCGCCTGATCGAGCTGCAGGAGCGCATCAGCGCCGAGGAAAACGCCAAGCAGGTCGGCCGCACCCTCGATCTGCTGGTCACCGCCGACGACGGCAAGAAGAACACCGAAACCCGCCGCATGTCCGGCCGCGCGGTCGACGGCAGGCTGGTGCACTTCGCCCCGGTTCCGCTTGACGACGACGCCGACGCGAACCACGTCGACGGCAAGATCCGCCCCGGCGATTACGTGACCGTGACGGTGACGGAATCGGCGCCGCACTTCCTCATCGCCGACTCCGGGGTCACCGGCCACCGCCGCACCCGCGCCGGCGACATGTGGGAGGCGGGCAACACCCCGACCACGGCGCCGATCGGCGTGGGACTAGGCTTGCCCGGGGTGGGTCGGCCGTCGCCGACCATCCAACGGCCGGAGAATCAGGACAGGGGTTGCGGTTGTGACTGAGTCAAACGTGGAACCGAACGGTGACGCGGACACGAGCGGGAAGGCCGGGAAGCCCGGGACCGCCGAGCGCGACAAGCTCTCCGAATTCCGCGGTGACCTGCGGGCCGCCGAACGGCGCGCCAGCGGCGAGATCACGCTGGGCAAGCAGGTCGTGCCCATGGGCATCCTGCTCGTCGGGCTGGTCTTCACCTTCTTCGCCCCGCACTCGGGCTCCGTGCTCGGCTTCGACGTCCTGCTGGACACCGACGTCGCGCAGCGCTACTTCACCATGGTGCCCGAGCGGATCTACTCGATCATCCTGCTGGTCGGCATCCTGCTGGTGGTGGCCACGATTCTGTCGCGGTCGGCCGTGGTGGCCTTCGTGACGTGGGTGGTGGCGTGCATCCAGGCCGTGTATTCGGTGTTCGCCGGCTGGATGCGGCAGTCGCGTCCGCCGTCGGAGGCGTCGGAGGGCATCGGCTGGGGCCTGGCCATGGGCATCGCGTTTTCCATCGCCATGGCCATCACCATGTGCTTCGTGGTGTTCCGCAAGTCGACGTTCCAGGCGGCGCTGGCGGCGGCCCGTCGCGACGAGGTCCACGATGACCCCGTCCTGCGCGCCCAGCAGCAGTACCTGCGCGCCGGCCTGATCGACAACACGGGCACGGACATCGACGCGATGGTCGACGATCGCCGCGACCGTTCCAAGCGCCGTCGCGAAAAGCGCGCCGGAGAGCCCGGTGCGACGGGCGAGCCCGGCACCGGCGACGCGGAATAGCCCGCACTTCCGACCACCGGAGAAGACCGAAAAGGACCCCGCCGGATCCCGCGCCACATGGCACGGAGACCCGGCGAGGTCCTTCGTCGTCGGGCCGGGGCCTACATCTCCTCGAGGGCGCGCTCGGCGGCGTCGGCCCACTCGCGCCACTGCGCGGCCTGGGCGCGGGCGTCCTCGGCCTTCTTGGCCTTGCCGGCGGCCTCGAACTCGGCGGCCTTGGCCTCGAACTCGGCGGCGCGGTCGGCGAACTGCTGGACGCGCGCCATCGCCTCGGGGTCGGTGCGGCGCCATTGGGAATCGGCGGCCTCCGAGACGCGCTTTTCCAGCTTGCCGATCTTGTCCTCGAACTCGCGGACGCGGCCACGCGGGACGAAGCCGATTTCCTCCCAGCGTTCCTGGAGCTTGCGCAGCTCCGCGCGGGCGTGGTCGAGGTCCTTGTCCGGGCGGATGCGCTCGTCGTACTCGGCCAGCAGCGCCTCCTTCGCCTCGGCGTTGGCCTCGAACTCCTTGTCGCGCTCGGCGTTGACGGCGTTGCGCGCGGCGAAGAACGTGTCCTGGGCGCCCTTGAAGCGCTTCCACAGCTTGTCGTCGACCTCGCGGGGCGCGCGGCCGGCTTCCTTCCAGCGGTTCATCAGATCGCGGTAGGCGGCGGCGGTCTCGCCCCAGTCGGTGGAGTGCTGCAGGGCCTCGGCCTCTTCGATCAGGGCCTCCTTCGCCCGGCGCGCGGCCGCCCGGTTGCGGTCGAGGTCCGCGAAGTGGCTGCCGCGGCGGCGGTTGAAGGCGTCGCGGGCGCGGGAGTAGCGCTTCCACAGCAGGTCGTCGGTCTTGCGGTCGATGCCGCGGATCTGCTTCCACTCGGTGAGGATCTCCCGGATGCGATCGCCGGCGACCTTCCACTCCTCGGAGTTTTCGGCGATGTCCTCGGCCTCGGCGGCGAGCTTCTCCTTCTGCGCGATGGCGGCGGCGCGGCGCTCGGCCTTGTCGGCCTTGGCCTTCTCGCCGGCCTGATCGGCGTGGGAGAGGACGGCGCCCAGCCGCTTGTCCAGTGCGGCAATGTCGCCGACCACGGCGGCGTCGGGAAGCTGTCCCTTCAGTTCTTCGGCGGACGCACGCACGGTGGCGGCCTCCTCCGGGTGGGACTGGATGCGGGCCTCGAGCAGCTCGATTTCGGTGGCCAGGTCGTCGAAACGCGCCCCGTAGTGGGCCAGGCCCTCCTCCGGGGTGCCGGCCTGCCACGATCCGACCTGGCGCTCGCCGTCGGCGGTGCGCACCCACACGGTGCCGTCGGCGTCGACGCGGCCCCACTCGGCGGGGTTGCTCTTGCGCGGGACGGCGGGGGCCACGGGCTTGCCGGCCGTGGCCGCGGGGCGCCGGGGCATGGCGCCCGGTCGGGGACCGGGGCGGGGGCCGGGCTTCTTGGCGGGGGTGTTGTCGGTCATGGGTTCTTCGTCCAATCGGTGCTTTAGCCGCGCGGCACGGCTGCCGGATCACATTCCTCCCATCGAGTATCGCAAACCGCGCGGCCTCGCGCCGCAACTGTTTCCGGTCGGGGCAGGTGGGCCGGGTAGATTCGTGGGCGTGACACGACGACTCCTGCTCATTCCCGCCGCCCCGCTGCTGGTCCCGGAACTTTCGGGCGCGGACGCCGGCGCCGCCGAGGTGCGGGCCGCGGTGCTGGCCGCCGCCCGGCGGGTGCTGGGCGACGCCGGTCCGGCCGGTGGTGGCGCGTCGCGGCCGTTGATCGTGCGCCGCCCGGATGACCGCTTCACGACGTCCCACGCCGGTTCCTTCCGGGCCTGGGGCGCGGACGTGGCGGTCGGCGGGGGGACGCATCTGCCGGAGCTCGTGGCCCGCTGGGTGGTGCGCGAGGCCGGGCTCGATCCCGAGCACGTCGACGTCGCAGCGCAGTTGCCCGATCCGTTCGAGGTCGGCGGCGCGGGCGATGGCGATGGCCCGATCATCGTCGTCGCGGAGGGGCCCGCCGCGTTGACGGCCCGGGCGCCCCTGACCCTGTTGCCCGAAGCTGCGCCCATCGACGACGCGTGCGCGGCGATCGCGGATGGTCGCTTCAACGGCGAGCCCGGCCATGATCCCTTCGGCGAGTTCGGCCCCCGGGCGTGCGACGCCGTCGGCCTGTACACCTTGGGCATGTGGCAGGACCTGGCGAACTTCGGCGCCGAGCTGTCGCTCGACGCTCGGTCGTTTGCGGCCGAAGCCACCTACCGCGGCGCGCCGCACGGGGTCGGCTACCACGTGGCTCAATGGGAGTGGGAACTGTGACCGGGAACGTGGTGCCCATCGCCGTCATCGGCCCGACTGCCTCGGGCAAGTCCGACTTGGGCCTGGCGTTGGCGGAGGAGTTCGGCGGCGAGATCGTCAACGTCGACTCCATGCAGCTCTACCGCGGCATGGACATCGGCACGGCCAAGCTGACGGTGGAGGAGCGCCGGGGCATCCCGCACCATCAGCTCGACGTCCTCGACGTCACCGAACCGGCGTCGGTGGCGCGATACCAGGAAGAAGCCGTCGCCGACGTCGAGGCGATCCTGGCCCGCGGCCACGTTCCCATCCTGGTGGGCGGGTCGATGCTCTACGTCCAGGCGCTCGTCGATGATTGGCGTTTCCCGCCGACGGATCCGGCGGTCCGCGCGAAGTGGGAGGCCGTGCAGGAGGAGGTGGGCGTCGAAAAGCTCCATGACCGCCTGGCCGAGGTGGACCCGGCTGCGGCCGCGATCATCGAGCGGCGCGACCCGCGGCGCATCGTCCGCGCGCTGGAGGTCATCGAGCTGACCGGTGAGCCGTTTGGTGCGTCGAAGCCGCCGATCGACGCGCCGCCGCGGTGGGGCACGCGGATCCTCGGGCTGGGCACGGAGGCCGCCTGGCTCAACGAGCGCATCGACCGCCGCACGCGCCTGATGTTCGAGCTGGGCCTCCCGGAGGAAGTCGACGCGCTGCTTGGCGAGGGGCTGCGCGACGGCGTCACCGCCTCCCGCGCCATCGGGTACGCGCAGGTGCTGGCGCACATCGACGGCGAATACGACCTGGCGGAGGCCGTCGAGCGCACCATCACCGGTACCCGCCGCTACGTCCGGCGCCAGAAGTCGTGGTTCAACCGCGATCCGCGCGTGACGTGGCTCGATGCGGCGGGAACCGGGGCAGGCGGTGTGCGGGAACAGGCGCTGTCGGCCTTGTCGTCGTTAACGTGACGGCAACATCGGCGGCGTAGCATCGCGCCAATGAGCTCGAACACGCATGCTTCGGAGACCGGCAACGCCGGAGCCACCGCCACCGGAACCATCGCCTTCGTCAAGGGCCACGGCACGGAGAACGATTTCGTCATCGTCACCGATGCCGGCGCCGCCCTCGATCTGCCCGAATCGCTGGTCGCGGCCCTGTGCGATCGCCGTGCGGGCGTCGGCGGCGACGGGCTGCTGCGGGTCGCCCGCGCCGGTGCGCTGGTGGAGGCGGGGGTCCTCGACGCGCTGCCGCATGCCGGGCGGCCCGACGAGGTCCACGCCGACGACTGGTTCATGGACTACCGCAACGCCGACGGCTCCATCGCCGAAATGTGCGGCAATGGCGTCCGCGTCTTCGCGCATCATCTGTTCGCGTCCGGCCTGACCGAGGAAATGTCCGCGCTGCGGGTGGGCACGCGGGCGGGGGTCAAGGTCGTGTCGCTTGACGACGTCGCCGGCAACCGGGCCACCGTCTCCGTCGACATGGGCGCGCCGGTGGTGCTGGGTGCGGCGACGGCGTTTCTGGGTGCGGGCCGCTACGCGGGCGTGGGCGTGGACATGGGCAACCCGCATCTCGCGTGCGTGCTGCCCGGGCTCGACCCCGATGGCCTGGCCCGGCTGGACCTGGCCGGGGTGCCCGAGGTGGATACGGAGATGTTCCCCGCGGGCGTGAATCTGGAGGTGGTGACGCCGCTGGCGCAGTCGGGTGCGATCCACATGCGCGTCATCGAACGTGGGGTGGGGGAGACCCGCTCCTGCGGCACCGGCACCGTCGCCGCTGCGGTGGCCGCGCTGGCCGATGCTGGCCGCGGCACCGGAACCGTCGACGTCCACGTGCCCGGTGGCACGGTGACGGTGGAGGTCAACGAAGAAACGTCGATCCTCACCGGCCCATCCGTGCTGGTGGCCAGGGGAGAGATCGACGTTTCTGCGCTGCTCGTCTGATGCTGTGCGTCTGATGCCGCGTCGCTGACGCGGTGTTGCTGACGCGCTGACGCACGCGGGGTGGCCCGGCGGCTAGTGGCCGCCGCAGCCGCCCGAACCGCAGCTGCAGCCGCCGTCGCCGCAGGAATCGCCGCAGCCCTGGGGCGCGATCACCTCGCCGACGAGCAGGAACGAACCCGACACGACGGTGCCCGGTTCCGGCGCCGGGGTGACTTCGGCCGGAACCAGTACGTCGATGGGCAGCGGCACGTCGAGGTGCAGCAGCCAGAACTCCTGGCCGGTCAGGCGGTTGGTGCGCTTCGTGGCGGAATTGACCACGCCGGACATCGTCGCCGATGCGTCGGGGGCCTTGGTGCCGGCGGCGGCACCCGTGACGGCTTCTGCGCCGGTGAAGCGAACGCCGCCCGGGCGCTCGCCGGTGCGGGCCTCGAACGCGGTGGCGTCGACGTCGACGGCCACCTCCACGCCCAGCGCCGCCAGGTTGACGTGCTCGAAGGTCTGCGTGCCCTCGTCGACCAAAAGCGGAGACTGCGCCAGATGGCACGTGGCGGTGGCGACGACCTTGTCGAAATCCGGGTGGGACGGGTCGTCGGCGACGATCTCGATGAGCGCCAGGACGTCGTCAAGCGCGGAAACATGTGCCGTGACCTGGGTCAGCCCCGCGAAACCGGCGAAGGTGGAAAACGGCTCGACGCCCAGGACATGCAGGCGCGCGCCAGACGGATCCTCGAAGCGGACGAGCTGGCCGCCGCGGACCTCGCCGATGACGGAGAGATGCTCGGTGTTGATGGCCGCCTCGATGGCGTCCTGCCAACGCGGGTAGTCGAGGCCGATGCTCTTCAGGTCGGAAGTCATGGTCCGACATCTTAGTCCCGGCCCGTCCGCGAACCCATTCCGGCCGGGCGGCGAGGCGGGTGTGGCGAGGCGGGTCGGCGAAGCCGGGGAGATGTGAGGCATCACTCATTGGAAGGCGTGAAAATGGAGTAGCGTTCACCTATTCGGCGGGGCTAGGCTGACCTTAGTTATTTAAGTCAGTGTGCACTATGCATGCAGAAAACGACTTCGTTGACGTGGAGGAATGGCCAACATGGCAATTCGGCAAAACGGCGATCGGGCCCCCGGCACCGGCACCATCGAGGCGGCCGTCACCGACGCACCCGCCGTGGAACGACTCTCCGACGTAGCGGCAGGCGCAACCGTCGTGTTGTCGGCGCCGCGCACCGAGCCGCGCCTGTGCCGCCGCCTCGCCCAGTTGGGCCTGCG